>Ga0247739_10000082_pt1 | contig 33154 bp, 34 predicted proteins | sample UWRJL058202B2_FD_180943 | JGI IMG/M metagenome (GOLD analysis project Ga0247739, IMG submission 180943) | Plant litter microbial communities from Arlington Agricultural Research Station in Wisconsin, United States - UWRJ-L058-202B-2 | ecosystem: Environmental > Terrestrial > Plant litter >...
CAAAAAATACCATCCTTAAAAAATACGACGGTCGTTTCAAGGATATTTTCCAAGAAGTATTCGAGAACGAATTCAAAGAGAAATTTGCAGCTGCAGGCATCGTTTACGAACATCGCTTGATTGATGATATGGTAGCTAGCGCTTTGAAATGGAGCGGTAAATTTATTTGGGCTTGTAAAAATTACGATGGCGACGTACAAAGCGATAGCGTAGCACAAGGTTTCGGTTCATTGGGGTTGATGACCAGCGTATTGGTAACGCCTGATGGCGGCACTATGGAAGCTGAAGCCGCACATGGTACCGTTACCCGTCACTTCCGCGACCACCAAGCTGGTAAACCAACGAGCACCAACCCGATCGCTTCCATCTTTGCATGGACACGTGGATTGGCGTTCCGTGGTAAGCTGGACGGCAACCAACCATTGATCGACTTTTGCAATGCTTTGGAACAAGTTTGTATTGAAGTAGTAGAAAGTGGCAAGATGACCAAGGATTTGGCCGTTTGTATCCATGGCAACAAAGTTTCTCATGGTGAACATTATTTGTATACCGAAGAATTTTTGGATGCGATAGATGCAGGATTGCAAGCGAAATTGGCGTAAGTTTTATGTAGATAGATTTCCTATAAAAAACCGCTTGGCGTTTGCTAAGCGGTTTTTATTTTTTTTGGTTTGATGTTTGCCATTTTCCGTTTGCTGTATGCCTAAAGATGGCTAGATTTGATTGCAACCAAGTTCCAAATTCAACACAAAACTCTTTATGCGGAAAATAGCTCTGTTTTCTTTATTATGTATGGCGCTTATTTTTACTTCGGTAGGATGTAAAAAGTTGGTTCAAAAAATTCAAGAGAATGCCATTACCGCTTTGATCACCGAAAATTTATGGGTGGTACATAGTTTTTCCGAAGGCGGAACCGACCTTACTGCAAGTTTCACAGGGTACGAGTTTCAATTCAATAAAGATTTTACGTTATACGGATTGAAAACCGGCAGCCCAACTATGTCTGGCACTTGGAGTCCTAATGTAGATTCTTTGACCATTGCTACCAATTTCCCCTCTGCAACGGGTGATTTCAAGAAACTGAACGGGCTTTTTAAAATAACCAATAGTACAACCAGTTATGTAAAAGCAAACCGTTTTGAAGGAGCTACTGAATTTAAATTATGGCTTGATAAAAAGTAGCCCATCATTTAAACAACGGCAACAAAAAAGCCGATGACAAAAGTCACCGGCTTCCATGAACAGTTTTTGAGTCTGTACATACTATCCCAAATACGCTTTTAAAGCACCGCTGTAACGAGCTTTCTGCAAACGTTTAATTGCCCTTTCCTTAATCTGGCGGATACGTTCTTTTGTAAGATCGTACTTCTGTCCAATTTGTTCAATTGTAACACCATTTTCACCATCAAGGCCAAAATAGGCATTTACAATTTCGGCTTCCCTAGGGCTAAGGGATTTCAGCACACGCCTAATTTCGTTTCTCAAGGAATCTACCATTACATCTTCGTCGGTTTCGTCGCTACCCTGCAATAAGTCGCCCATGGCCACATCCTCTGCTTCATGCACAGGAGCATCCAAGCTACTATGGCGGGTATTGCTCTGGAAAATGTTGTTGATTTCGGTCTCGCTCATTTCCAAGATTTCGCTCAACTCTTCTGTAGATGGTTCCCTTTCGTGTTCTTGCTCAAAAGCCATGTAAGCTTTATTTGCTTTGTTGTAGGTGCCAATTTTGTTTTGAGGCAAGCGGACTAATCTGCCCTGCTCTGCCAACGCTTGTAGAATGGATTGGCGAATCCACCATACGGCGTATGAAATGAATTTGAAACCCTTGGTTTCGTCAAAACGCTGGGCCGCTTTAATAAGGCCCAGATTACCCTCATTGATAAGGTCACTCAAACTTAATCCTTGGTGCTGGTACTGCTTTGCCACGGATACCACAAAACGGAGATTTGCTTGCACCAGTTTGTCAAGTGCTCGTTGGTCGCCCATTTTGATACGCTGTGCCAGGGTAGTTTCCTCTTCGGGAGTAATCATCGATATTTTCGAGATTTCCTGTAAGTACTTTTCCACCGCCTGACTGTCGCGGTTGGTGATCTGTGTTGCAATTTTAAGCTGCCTCATGTTATATTGTTACTTATTGATAAACGATTTATTGACATTAATTGTTTGCATTCTGTTGCAATGACAAGGTTAAAACTGACAAAAAATGCCCCTTTTTAAGGTTACAAGCGCTGCGAAGTTAGTTTTCCGTTCCCGCAATTCATAATAATACTGCAAAAACAATAGACTACCGACAAATTTTAATACCTATTTGTACAGATAGTAACCTCTTTTTCGCTAAATGGATATTATCATTACGATAATTCAGTCGATTTTCGATAGGTTATCAGGTTCTTTTTAAGTCTCCTCCTTGCTTCTTTTGTAACAGCCGCCATTCGTCTTACACCATATTGTCTTGAAACTCTAGCAACTTTATTTTAATTACCAATAGGCTTCATTGTTCTTTTGGTAAACGAATCTTTTGTCCATTTGTTACGCCTACCTAAACAACGAACGGCATCCACAATATGTTCGGCAAAACCCTCTTTTTTCAACTGTTCGAAACTGATATTGACTTGTTCAACGACATTGTGCAAAATTCCAACCATTTTTCATCCTCAGTTTTGCCGCCTTCCATTACCCTAAAAAACTGTGCTCAGAAAGGCATGCTGTATTTGTCCGTCTGGATTTGCGAACTTCCACCTGCGATTTGTAAGGCCTTTCAGATTCATGATTTGCTTTTTTATACCCAAGTAATTTACCAGAAAAGCAGAAACTTATTTTTGTAATTGTCTATCCACCATTGTGCCAATATTTCTATTTTTCCCATACATCAATTACCTTTTGCTCCCAAATGTTTTTAGTATGACACCTTCAGTCGCTTTTCAAGTTTACAGCGCCTTGGTATTGCCACAATGGATACTGATGATTGTTGCTCCCAAATGGCACGTCACTCGCTGGCTGGTAAAAAGCAAGATGCTTATTGTGATACTTGCCTGCCTATACATCATTTATATTGTAGGGGTGTTTAAAGCGGGCAACCTTAGCAGTTTTAGTTCCTTAGAAGGCATCAAGGCATTAAACGTAAAAGATGAGTTGGTGCTTGCCGGCTGGATTCATTACTTGGCTTTTGATTTATTTGTAGGCAGTTGGATATGGCAAAATGCTAAAACCCGCCATGTATCGCATGCCTGGGTTGTACCTTCTTTGTTGCTAACTTTTATGTTTGGGCCTGTTGGTCTACTATTTTATCTAGGCATTCGGCTGATGTATCCGCCACAAATACAAGCTGTTTTATAAAGCTGCTAATGCTTTTTATGGCAGATGAAAAACAATTCGCTTCCTACCCTCGGTGTAATAGAATCTTCGCAAGGCTCCATTTCTTGTATGCTAAAAAGAGATTGGAACAGTAACTTGTATTCAGCCTCGGTTCCGCCAAATGGTGGGCCGTCCGGTATTTCTTTATTGAACAAAAGCCCTGCTAGTACGCCATGTGGCCTTAGTAATTCGTGCATGTGTTTTACATATGCGTTGCGAAGAGAGGGGTGTAAGGCACAAAAAAAGGTCTGTTCCAAAATAAGGTCGTACTGGCCTCGGTGGTCGAAAAAGTCGTCGCAAATAACTTGCAAACCTTTATTAATGTAAGGAAAAAATCGCTTGATGAGGTCATTTACAAGTAGCGGCGAAATATCGAGCAAAGTAATATTGGTAAAGCCATTGTCCAGCAAATAGACCGCTTCGTGGGCGTTTCCGCATCCAGGTATTAATATCGAAATGTCTTTATCGGCCAACTGTTGCGCAAAGCGAATAAGTGGGGGAGAGGCATGCCCCATATCCCAACCAGTTTCTTGCGTAAGCCAGCGGTTGTTCCAATAAGTTTGACTGGTTGCGTCCATAATTATTAATGAATTAAATAGTAAGTTGTGAAATACTGTGATATAGGAAAGTCATCAAAAGTCGGCAAATTCTATACAAACACAATGGGCCGATCAATAAGCCTGAACGAACATCTGCATAATTTTTGCACACTTGTTTCTTCGATATACAAATCACTCACAACCATTCGTTACTTTTACGATTATGCCTGATCTGGATTTTTTGGAAATACCTGCCGAAGCACTCTTGCCCAACCAAAAAGCAAGCAAGGAAGGCATTGCCGAAGGCAAAAATAAAAAGGTGCCTGCCAATGTAATGACCAACCCCATGGGTACCGAAATGGTGGTGAACAATCAGATCAAGGTTAAGGTAAAGGAACTCAAACAGCCCGTCACCGAGAAAAAAGTAGAGGCTAATGATACCCTTTCTATCATTGAAAAAATAAAAGCGAAGCTCCGAAAAGAGTTTGACCTTACTACGCCTGTAGAACGCAACGACGATGATTATAAAAAGAAGCGAAATAAGCCCGCAAGCGAGCCGGGTGTAGAATCTTTTTCAGGCCCCGTCAACATTCCAGCAGACGATGTACTATTCGAAAAACAGTACTATACCATGGGGCAGGTGTCGGAAATGTTTCACGTTAACCAATCTATGCTTCGTTTTTGGGAGAACGAATTCGATATTCTCAAACCAAAAAAGAATAAAAAAGGCGACCGCTATTTCAGGCCGGTAGATATCAAGAACCTAGAATTGATTTACCATTTACTTCGCCACCGTAAATTTACCATTGATGGCGCCAAAACGTTCCTGAAACAAAACAAACAAAAAACCGTTGATAGCTTTGCTGCTGTTCAATCGTTACAACAGCTCAAAACATTTTTGATAGAACTTAAAAATAATCTATAGTGTATATTAAATTTTTCGCTTTCGTATTTGTGGCCTTCTCTACTACCGCCTGTTCTAATTCTAAAAAAGCAATGGTTACTCCTGATCAGCCCTTGGCCACCTACGAAGTTTTAAAAGATAACGATGGTTCAAAGATGCTCAAAGGCATCGTGACCAAGGATCAAATAACGCAGGATACCTCCTTTCACTGGTATGCCGACAACTTGAAATTTTTTAAACCAGATGCTGATGCAATAGCCGCGGTTAAGGCCAAGGCTGAAAAAATAAGCATCGTGATTTTTGGCGGAACTTGGTGCCACGATACACAAAATCTGTTACCAAAATATCTTTCTTTGTTGGATGCTGCCCAGTTTCCGGCCTCTCAGTTAACGCTTATTGCTGTGGATAGGGCCAAAACGACTATTGGAAATATCCAAAAGCCATTTAATATTACGAATGTTCCTACAGCCATTGTTATGAAGGATGGCAAGGAAGTTGGCCGTATTATAGAGTACGGAAAAACAGCATTGGTAGATAAGGAGTTGGGTGCCATTATTGCCAGTATCCAATAGTCGCCAAAATCCTAAGCGTTTTTTACAATGATAGTAGCATTGTCTGCGGCTAGGTCTATATCCAAACCTCGCAAGGCTGATAACAATTCGAGGTTTATTTTTTCTCTTAATTTTTGAAAATCTTTGATCGGCTGTATCACATCCGTAAAATATTCGATGTGTACCAAGCTGTTTTGCTGACCGGTATCACTCAGAAAAACGGTTGAATCCAGCACGAATTCTTTTTGCAAAATCGCTTCCGCTTGCTCTATAAAAGCGGTTAATTGCTCGGCGGTGGCGCCTAAACTTATCAAAATATTGTTCTCTGTTTTACGCTGGGTACGTAGCGATTGATTATCCAGGATAGAATCTACCATTTGTTTGTTGGGCACGGTAACATATGTTTTGTCCGTAGTGCGTATACGGGTGCTGCGAAGGCCGATGGTTTCTACCGTGCCGGTTACGGACTGCACTTTTACAGAATCGCCGATGGTAAATGGTTTATCAAAAAAGATAATGAATGACGCTATCAAATTCTCTAAACTTTCCCTAAAAGCCAATGCCACTGCGGCGCCTACGATGCTTAAGCCAGTAAGAAGGTTTCCGATAGATTTATTAAAGCCGAAACGGATGATGAGCAACAAGCCAATAATAAAAATAATGACCTTGAAAAAATCTTTGAAAAAGATGATCAACTGATCGTCGGCCCGGTCGTTTGTGAGCAGGGCTTTTTCGTGCAGGATGTCTGCAACATATTCTAGTAACCGAATGCAAAGCCAGATAAAAGAGGCAATCAAAGCCGAATTAGAAATGCTTTCTAAAACAGTTGCAAGCGGAATTCGGTGTATGTCAAAGTCGAGTACTTTAGGATAATTGAGAGAAGAAAACGCAATTACGATGGCTAATACAATCAAGAAATACTCAATGGGAACCAATACTTGATTTTGAAAACGTTCTTTATTGAAGGGCTTGTTCTTGCGAGAAATCAAAATGGCAATGAGGCCTGCGAGATAACGGGAAAGGATTTTTTTGATGATTAAAATAACCAGCACTACCAACAGCACAATGAAATAGTTGCGAACCGTATTATCTAAAAAAGTTTGATCAAGGAATTTTTGGAACATGCCGCAAAATTATGGAAGCGTGTACACTTCTATAATGCCAGTTGTGGGCATAGAATATAATTTATTGCCAACAATGCGAATTTTAATGGCTGAAGCGATGCGCACCGGAAGATTTTGGTGGGTGGTAACAATGGTTGCCGGCTCGTAATACACAAGACCGGTAGCGTCCCTGGCAATAATACCTTTAGAAAAACCTTGCACATCCTTTAGGCCTTTTAATGCCACTTGATTTTTTAACGCACCAAAGTAATCGAAAATAAAAAGCCCTTTTGTACTATCGTAAATATATAAATACTTATTAAAATCTTCAATGCGGTTTGGCCGTGGTGGGTTATCGAACAACATCCGAAAATCGGTGGTTTCCAAGATGGGTTTACCAGCTTCGTCCAGCTTTTTTATTTTGTATTCTAGGTCATCAAAAACCCAGATATTGTTATCGTAACTCAGGCTAACAGCCCTGCACTGAAAAATATCCGATTGTCGTAAATCAATGGTATTGCGTGTGTTCAAAAAACGATCCAGTACTACAATGGTAGAAAATTCCCGATAGTAAAGCAGCACTTTTAGCGGATTAGACGCATCCACACTGTACAATTTACCATATCGGCGCACATCATTGAATAGGCCCACAGAGTCAAAATTATTATCGAGTTTTTTAACCTGCTGCCGTTCGCCTATCAAGAAAAGGTTGCCCAAGTTATCTGTAGTAAAGTCGGCTATGTCGCCAGTTATTGTCCTTACCAATACAAAAGCAGAATCTTTTTGGCCGCTGGCCGAAAAAACAAAAAGCACACAAATGATTGCCTGCAAAAAATATTTAAAAAGTCGATGAGCGAACAATAGCGTTTTGTTTGATTAGATGTGGTGATTGCCAAATTGAATGTCTGCTAAATTGAACGGGGTGCCAAATAATTTTCTGGTAAAATAGCTGCATCTGTTTGTTTGATATAAATGGCAGCGTTTAAAAGGCTATGCTACTGTTTGCCGGCTCGAAAGTTTTAAGTTCCATTGTTTCGCCATCAAAAACTGCGTAGGTAAAATAACGGATCCAATCGCCAAGGTTTATATAGCGGCTATTTTGCAATGGCAAATCCAACGGAAGATGACGGTGGCCATATATAAAGTAGTCGTAATGTTTTTTCGCCAATACTTCCTTGCTGTAAATAATTAGCCATTCTTTTTCTTCCCCAAGAAAAACCTCATCGTGGTCGGCTACACTTTCTCGGCTTTTTCGGCTAAAAAAGTTGGCCATGCCCATCCCTATTGCCGGAGGCAACAAACCAAAAAGGAACTGACAAACAGGGTTGCGAAATATTTTTTTCATGAATTTGTAGCCATTATCGCCTGGGCCTAAACCATCGCCATGGCCAATCAGAAATTCCTTCTGGTTAAAAACGAATTTTTTTGGCTCAAAATAAACAGGAATATTCAATTCCTTTTGTAAATAAGAATTCATCCACATATCATGGTTGCCCACAAAAAAATGGATTTTGATACCGCTATCCGTCAGTTCGGCGAGTTTTCCTAACAGGCGTACATAGCCCTTGGGTACTACATGCCTATATTCAAACCAAAAATCGAACATATCGCCAACAATAAAAATTTCAGCCGCATCTGCACGAATGCTCTCCAAAAAACGAACTGCTTTTCTTTCCCGCTCCAAACTTGCAGCATGGTTTGGGGCTCCAAGGTGCAGGTCAGACAGGAAGTAAATTTTTTTATTGGGAGAGAATTCCATTGAAGTTTATTGGATTGAAATTTTTTACGGTGCGATGGTTTGTGCTTATCGGCTTAGAAAAATACCTATTAATATTCCGCATCATTTTTCTACCAAAAACACAAAAACTTCTTTAGGTCCATGGATGCCTACTACCAAGGTTTTTTCAATATCGGCAGTACGGCTTGGGCCTGTGGCAAACGTGATGAGCGATGGCAGTTTGTTGGCATACTTTTCTTTCATCCGCTGTAAGCCATCTTTTATATCGTACACCAATTGGTTTGTGTAAGCGATGCATATATGGATGGGCGCATATACGCTAGTGGTGCGGCCGCTTTGCTGTGCGCTACTCATCAGGATAGATCCTGTACGTGCAATCAGCAATTCGCAATCGGTAATGCTGGCTTGGCAAGTATCAAGGTACTCGTGCCAAGCTGGATAAAAACCGTTATCGGTGAGCATGTCGAGCATGCGGTCGTCGCGGCAATAGATTTTATGCAGTTGCTTGGTTTCTACCAGTGCTTTTAGTTGGGCCACTAGGTCTTTTTCGTTTTCACAATAGGAAAACTGGCCCAGCAGCTTGGTAAAATTTTCTGCAAACTCCAGCTCCGGTTCCATTAACTGAGGTTGATACAGGTTGTCGTTTCCTTCACTTTCAGGAAAAGGCAGCGGCGTGGGCGTGGATAAAGCCTGCCTGATTTTTTTAAGAATGTTCTCTTTTGATGAAGAAGCCATGCGGCGAAGATAAGGTTGTATTCTAAAACCTATGGCCTAGATGACCCAAGCGAAAAAGGCCGGGAACGCTCCATTTTATTTACGACATGACGAAACCCTTCATAAAAAACGGAGTGCCTCCACCACCTGCGTGAGGATTGGGAGTAGTAGCCCGTAAAGCGGCCCCGCAAAATGCGGGGAAGCTTGGGACTACTGCCGAAAGCCTACCGAAATCGGGACTGGCTAACACCGATGGCCGGCAATTAGGGAATATTACTACTATAGAGATTAGGCCAGCGGTGGCACGCCCTAAATAAAAACATGTGGATTGAATTATAAAGAACATTAAAAAAGTTTCACTTGGCTTTGGGAACAATCGATGTTGTTGCCTGTTGTAGAGATGAGCGAACCATTAACTTCGCAAAAATTTCCACATGGGTACAGTTGTAGAGATCAATCATTTGTCCAAATCCTTTGAAGAAATACATGCCGTACGTGACCTTTCTCTAACAGTAGAGCAAGGGGATGTGTACGGTTTTCTGGGCCAGAACGGAGCCGGCAAAAGTACCACGATGCGGATGATGCTGACCCTGATTGCACCGAGCAGTGGCAACATTAAAATTTTTGGAAAAGACTTGCAACACGACCGCAAAGAAATCCTTCGGGAAGTAGGCGCCATAATTGAAAGGCCCGACCTCTACAAATATTTGGACGCCTACGATAACCTAGAACTTTTTGCCAGATTGAGCGGTATTAAGCCCACAAAAAAGGAACTGATGGCGCAGCTAGAAAAAGTGGGACTAGCAGATAGGGCCAAGAGCAAGGTGAAAACGTTTAGCCAAGGGATGAAACAACGTTTGGGTATTGCTATTTCGCTGGTGCATAATCCTAAATTAGTGATTTTGGATGAACCTACAAACGGACTGGATCCACAAGGAATAGCGGAGATGCGCAACATTATTATCGGGCTAAGCAAAGAGCATGGTAAAACGGTGATTGTAAGCAGCCATCTGCTAAATGAAATAGAGCAAGTAGCCACCAGGATCATTATTATACACAAAGGTAAAAAGGTGGTAGAAGGCAGTGCCAGCGAGATGTTTGACCCGGCCAAAACCTTGGTTTCGCTTGAAACGGCAAATTACGATGTGTTGCAAAAACTAAGCGGCAGCAGCTTTGCGAAATGTTATCAAAAATCAATAGGCGATGAAATGCTTTTTGAAATGAACCGCAAGGCCATCCCCGATTTTAATAAAGCTTTGGTGGAATGTGGGGTGGAAGTTACTTCCATGACGCCAAGGCATTCGTTGGAAGATTTCTTTTTAAGGCTGACCGCTTGACGTTAGGCTTACTTACTTTATACATTAATTTTTTACCAACCCACACCAATAATCCATCTACCATATGTTTGTACTTTACAAGATTGAGTTATATAAAATATTTCGCAAACCTAGGACGTATATAAGTTTCGTAGCCATTGCCCTCGTAATAACCTTGATGCAGTTAGCATTTAAAACGGATGGCCCGGTTTTATCGGAGTTGCTTTTTTCTGGACTGAAGGACATGTTTCAGTTTGATGGTGGCAACCTGCTCAACGGATATTTTATCTGTTATATGATCTTGAATATGTTACTGATACAGATTCCGCTGTTGGTGGCTATTGTAACAGGCGACCTAATTAGTGGTGAGGCCAATATGGGTACTTTAAGATTGATGCTCACCAAGCCATCGAGCCGAAATGAAATTATGCTGGCAAAATTTGCTGCCGGCCTTACCTATACACTGTCGTTGCTCGTGTGGATGGCTTTGCTGAGCCTATTTTTAAGTATGTTCATTTTTGGTACTGATGATTTGATCATTGGCAAAAGCAACGGTTTGGTGCAAATGGTGGTGGATAAACAGGGCGACGATGTTTTTTGGCGCTATCTATGCGCCTTTGCGCTTGCTTTTTTGGCATTGGGAACCGTAGCCGCCCTTTCGTTTATGCTGAGTGTATTTGCAGAGAATTCGTTGGGGCCTATCGTGATTACCATGAGCGTAATCATTGTATTTACTATCATCAGCACCATGGATATGCCTTTGTTCCAAAAAATTAATCCCTTCCTTTTTACCAGTTACATGACGGCCTGGAAAGGTTTTTTTAATACCGCAAGCAATGATGGCTCAGGCATGACTGGAACGATATTCAGCCTGTCAGCAATATTGAAAGCCGCCGGAATTTTAGTGGGTCATATCATCGCTTTTGTAGGCATAGCTATGTATGCGTTCAAGCGGAAAGATATTGTGAGTTAAGGTGTAGGGTTTAGGGTGTAGGGTTTAAGGTTTAGGGTCTAAGGTTTAGGGTTCACGCTTTCAGCTTTAGGCTTTCAGCTTAGGCTTTCCGCCTTGGTTTTCATCAAAAAAATTATGTATGAAATATATAAAGTCAGTTGGATTATTTTTTATGGCCGCAGTCATGTTTGGGCAGTTACAGGCACAGGACGCTATGGCATTCGTGAAGCAGGTAAAAGCCAAAGTAGATAAGGTAAACGATTATGCTGCCGTTGGCAAAATGAAAACCGATGTGGCTTTTTTGAAAGTGCCGGTAGCTACCGTGAATGTATATTTCAAAAAGCCGAACAAATTCCGCATCAGCAAGGAAAAAGGTATTTCGATTATGCCCAAGGGTGGGGTGAGCGTAAATATGCAGAACTTGCTATCGGATAATAATTTTGTAGCATTGGACGCTGGCAACAGCACCATTGGAAAAACTGCGGTACGTATTGTAAAACTGTTGCCGACCAGTGAATCTAGTGATGTAATATTGACCACTTTATATGTGGATGCGACTACTTTTCTGATTATGAAAGCTACCACTACCACAAAGGAAAACGGCACTTTCGATATCGAAATGACCTATGGCAAATGGAGCGAATGGGCGCTGCCTGATAAGATGGTTTTCAGTTTTAATACCAAAGATTATAAATTACCAAAAGGCGTAACCATGGAGTTTGATGACGGAGAAAAGCCCGATGCCAATAAGCTGAAGAATAAAAAAGGTAGGGTGGAAATTACTTATGAATCTTATGCCATCAATAAGGGTGTGCAGGATTCGTTTTTTAAATAGGTATGACACATGTATAAGGTGGCAGTAATATTTTTCTTATCGGTTTTCTTTTCTCCTTTTGTTGATGGTCAAAATTATGGCGAACCTATTGCGTTGGCTTGGAATGAAGATTCAGTCCACAGCGTCTCAATAGCCCTGTTCAAGGAACAAATTTTTGCTTGCACAGTAAAAGAAAATGATAGCGACGGAGTAAGGTTAAAAAAATATTACAGTGGAACATATCAAATTTTAGGAGATACCTTATTTTTTCACTATAGCATTAAGTCTTTGAAGGGCGGTCGGAGAGACCGATTGTACGCAGAAGGCTCGCAAAGTCAGTATTGCTTTTTTTATTTGAATGAAAAACTAATCGTTCTCCGTCTCCAACGAAATATATTCTCGAAAGAGCATTTTTGAAGCACAAAAAAGCCGATGAACATTCATCGGCTTTTTTATTATACTGATATTTTTTCTTATGCTTCGTCTTTTTCAGCAGCAACCAACCTAAATCCATTACCGTGGATATTCACGATTTCTAGGCTATCGTCGTCCTTCAAGTATTTACGCAATTTAGCGATGTACACGTCCATACTGCGGCCATTAAAATACGTATCGCTACCCCAAATTTTCTTCTACGCTTTTTCACGAGGAAGTAGGTCGTTTTTGTGTTCGGCCAACATTTTGAGCAGTTCATTTTCTTTCGGGCTCAAGGTTTGTGTTTTACCGTCCACAATTAATTCACGCAATTTTGGGTTGAAGTGGAACTTGCCCAAATCAAACTGCATGTTTTCCGCTTCCTTATTGAATTCCTCGTTGCGTTTAAGAATCGCCTTTATTTTCAACAATAGCACTTCGCTATCGAATGGTTTGGTGATATAATCATCAGCGCCCAATTTGTAACCTTGGATGATGTCTTCTTTCATTGTTTTGGCGCTCAAGAAAAACAATGGCATGTCAGGATCCACATCGCGGATTTCTTCGGCCAAAGTAAAGCCGTCCATGTGCGGCATCATCACGTCCAACAAACAAATGTCAAATTTTTCACGTTGAAAAGCAGCAAGACCTAAACGGCCATCCCTTTCAAGTGTAACATCGTAATCGCTCAATTCCAAGTAGTTTTTTAATACCATTCCTAGGTTGGTATCGTCTTCGCAAAGAAGAATTTTGTATTTTTTAGTTTCCATGTTGATGATGGGTTTTGAATCTTAAAGGTAATAGGCAGCAACATACAACCTATTGGGTTAATAAAATTGTAAAGGTTGATACAGAACGTTGATCAGACTTGCATACCGACCAATCATAAAAAACTTGAATCAAACAACAGATATGTGATTTTCGTATGCAAACAATGTTTGGATATAACGATTGGGTGGTGGATTTGTTTACAAATAAATCATTTTGATAGATTGTTGATTACAAAACAAGGTTACTTATTTGAATGGCTTTAAATTACGAAAACCGCCCTTCATTTGGGCTACACAGTGTATTTTTGCGATCCTAATTATATTTTTAATATGAACGAAACAACTACCGTCCTTCAGGACGTTGTTATAAAATTTGCTGGTGATAGCGGCGATGGCATGCAGCTTACCGGCAGTCAATTCACCAACAATACAGCCTTGCTAGGTATCGACTTGGCTACATTTCCCGACTTTCCCGCAGAAATCCGTGCCCCAATAGGCACCTTGCCGGGTGTGAGCGGTTATCAGTTACGTTTTAGTAGCGATCGCATTTTTACCCCTGGTGATGCTTGCGATGTGCTCGTGGCCATGAATGCAGCTGCGTTGAAAGTAAACCTTAAGGGCTTAAAGTCTGGCGGTATCATCATCGTGAATACCGATGGCTTTGATAGCAAGAATCTTCGCTTGGCCAATTATCCCGATGGCGTAAACCCGATAGAAAATGGCAGTTTGGATGGCTATCACGTTATCAAGATAGATGTAACGAAACTTACCAGAGAGTCGCTGAAGGATTTTGTAATGGGCACCAAAGAGAAAGATCGTGCCAAAAACATGTTCGTACTCGGTTTCCTTTATTGGATGTACAACCGGGATATGGACAATACCGTTACTTTTTTGCGGGAGAAATTCGGCAAGAAGGACGACATCATGCAAAGTAACATCAAGGTATTGCAGGCAGGATATTTTTATGGTGAAACAACGGAGGCCATTGGCGAACGTTTCACGGTAGAAAAGGCAACCATGCCCACTGGCTCGTACCGAAGCATTATGGGCAACCAAGCGGTAACTTACGGTTTAGTGGCTGCTGCGCAAAAAAGCGGATTGCAACTTTTCCTCGGCTCGTACCCTATTACACCTGCCTCAGACATTTTACATGAACTAAGCAAGCTTAAAACCTTTGGCATCAAGACTTTTCAGGCGGAAGATGAAATTGCGGCCATTACCTCCGCCATTGGAGCAGCCTACGGCGGAAGCTTAGGCGTAACCACTACTAGCGGACCAGGTATGGCGCTGAAGGCCGAAGCCATGGGTCTTGCAGTGATGTTGGAAATACCATTGGTGATCATCAATATTCAACGTGGCGGCCCCTCTACAGGTTTGCCAACCAAAACCGAACAAAGCGATTTGTTGCAAGCTTATTACGGTCGCAATGGCGAGTGCCCGATGCCGGTTATAAGTGCTAGCACGCCAAGCGATGCGTTTAGTGCCGTGTACGAAGCGGTCCGAATTGCGGTTCAGCACATGACCCCAGTTATATTTTTGAGTGATGGATATATCGCCAACGGCGCCGAACCTTGGAAATTTCCGAAGAGCGAGGATCTGGATGAAATCAAAGTACAGTTCGCTTCACAAAACTTTGCATCAGACCTTGATGATTCAGGCAAGTTTCAACCTTACAAAAGAGATGAAAAATTGGCTCGCCCATGGGCGATACCTGGCACCAAAGGATTGGAACACCGTGTGGGCGGCTTAGAAAAACAAGACGTGACCGGTAACATCAGCTACGATCCAGATAACCACCAACACATGGTGAATACCCGCCAGAAAAAGGTGGACTTGATAGCAGATTATATCCCTGAACAAACATTGGATAGCGGGCCTGAAAAGGGAGACGTATTGATTTTGGGCTGGGGAAGTACCTATGGCGCCATCAAAAGTGCGGCCATCGATCTACGGGCAGAAGGGCACACGGTTAGCCATGCGCACTTGCGTTATATCCGTCCTTTTCCAAGAAACTTGGGCGATATGTTGAAAAACTTTAAGCACATCCTTATTCCAGAAATCAATAACGGTCAGTTGGTAAAAATTATCCGTGACCATTATTTGGTAGACGCCAAAGCTTTCAACAAGGTGATGGGCATACCGATTACCAAAGGTGAATTGATTGAAGTGGTAAAAAGATGGTTTGTAGAAAAGTGATAGATAATAGAAAAGTTATAGAAAAGTGATATATAAAAAGGGCTGCTTGATTAGGCAGCCCTTTTTTGTGTATTGATGCAAAACGCTAGTCGTTAGAGACTACCGTCGAAATATCAATATGTGTTGAATGATTCTTTAACCTGTTAATTAGACAATGTATGTTTCCGCTCAGCTTGGGCCATTACATGTCCATTAGCATATTTGGTCAATAGAAAACAATGCTCGATCAAGAAATCCAACTTCCAACGGCGAACCATGCCATGGTTGGGTTGATGGCTATTTTCTACATGTTTGATCACATGGCCGCGACCATAATAAAATTCCACTTCAACGGGGTTGATGCTGAATGGTGCGGAGGGAAGAAGTGGAAAGTATTCGAGTGTGATAACAAGTTGCTGTGTGCCAGGCATGGATAGTCGGTCAATGGCTTTAAGATAATCTACTCGCATATCGTAAGGTAAAGCCACTAAAGAAGCACGATCTAAAATCCAATCAACCTCTCCAATATCTTCTGGCTGCAGTTCCATAAAACTGCGACGAAGGATGGTGATATTTCCAGCTACATAAGTCGTGTCATTTGGATGCACCACTTGCAATTGGTTTTCATGAAAAAATTGATGGATAGCGTCCTCGGCAATCTCAACCCCAATAACCTTGCGGGCATACTGGGCCAAATACAACATGTCGATTGTTTTGCCACAAAGCGGAACCAATATGGTCTTGCCTTCAATGGCTTCGGGAGTCATGTGTTCGATAACAAACGGGTGTATATCCTTGCGGTGAAAAGACGTGTGGAACCCGCCGAGTTCCCAAGATTTGATCCAAAAAGAAGCCTCCATGGTGTGTGATTTTTATGAGTGGTTAATTTAATGCTGTAAACCTACGCGTTGTAGAACTCACGGTGTTAGGCCACTTAATAAACACACACTTTCAGTTAGCGTATGGCAATACTGAGTTCATAAATGGCTAACACCACAACCTTTTTTTGCCACATTTAAATCGTCGGTATTCGCAAATTTTAAGGTGGTGTACAAACTTTTGATCTGCATTGCCATTTGCAAAAACAAGGTCTTTTTAAATTTTTCATCGTTCTTTGTTGAAATTATTTGGTTACCCATTATTTATTTCATGAGAAAGATTTTTGTTCTGTTGGCGATTGCTGTACCGCTTGTGCTTGTAGCCCTTGCAATCCTTGTTTGGAAAGGCTTTTGGTGGTTCGCAGGCATCGCCTTGTTCCTTGCCGTACTTGGTATTTATGATATGTTTCAAACCAAGCATAGCCTCATGCGCAACTTTCCCTTATTTGGGCGGCTTCGTTGGTTTATGGAGGCGTTGCGTCCTAAGATTTATCAGTACTTTATTGAAAGCGATACCAGTGGCCGGCCTATCAACCGCATCGACCGAAACACTATTTACCAACGGGCCAAAAAGGAAACCGACACCATGCCGTTTGGCACCCAAATGGACGTGTATGCAGAAGGCTACGAATGGATGACGCATAGCATTGCTCCATTAGATTTCCATCAAATCAATCATAATCCACGTATCAATATCGGCAATAAAGATTGCAAACAACCTTATAGCTGCAGCTTGCTCAATGTGAGCGCCATGAGTTATGGTAGCTTGAGCAAAAATGCCATTGAAGCTTTGAATGGCGGGGCCAAAATTGGCGGATTTGCCCATAACACTGGCGAGGGCGGATTGAGTCCCTATCACTTGAACCAAGGTGGCGACGTGATTTGGCAAATTGGCACTGGTTATTTTTCTACCCGTAATCTAGATGGCACTTTTAGCGAGGAAGCGTTTGCAAAAAATTCAGTGCATACCAATGTAAAAATGATAGAATTGAAATTGAGCCAAGGCGCCAAGCCGGGGCATGGTGGTATTTTGCCTGCCGCGAAAAACAACGCCGAAGTAGCTGCCATCCGTTTGGTAACGCCACATACCACGGTGGCATCACCTCCTTATCACTCAGCTTTTAACTCCCCCAAAGGTTTGGTGCAGTTTATTGCCAAACTACGCAACTTGAGTGGCGGCAAGCCGGTCGGGTTTAAATTATGTATCGGTCATAAAAGTGAATTCATCGCTATTTGTAAAGCCATGGTGGAGCTGGATAGCTTCCCCGATTTTATTACTGTAGATGGCGGTGAAGGCGGTACTGGTGCGGCCCCGCAAGAGTTTAGTAACTATGTAGGTGCTCCACTTTTGGATGGTTTGGCATTTGTACATAATATCCTGGTAGGCTTTGGTATTCGCCAGCATATAAAAATTATTGCCTCCGGCAAAATCTTGAGTGGCTTCCATTTGGTACGTGCCATTGCTTTAGGTGCGGATGGATGTAACAGCGCAAGGGCCATGATGATGGCACTCGGTTGCATACAAGCGCTGGTGTGCAATACCAACGAATGCCCTACAGGTGTGGCCACCCAAAATCCTCAATTGGTGGCAGGCTTGGTAGTGAACGACAAGAAGCACCGGGTGGCAAACTACCATCAAGAGACAGTAAAAAGCTTTGTCGAACTTCTTGGTGCAGCTGGCATTAGTGAGCCAGCCCAACTCACTCGCAGCCATATTTATCGCCGGGTATTTATGAACGAGGTGCGTACTTTGGAAGATATTTTCCCAAGCCTGCAGCCGGGCAGCTTATTACACGACCATGCACCGGATAAATACACCTTAGATATGAAAAAGGCCAATGCCGATAGATGGAATTAAGTTGATGGTAATTTTTTAACTGCAACATATTTAAGGTTAACTATTTAATTAAAGGCAAAACCTTAAACCATTAACCATTTAAACCTTTCCCCACATTACAACGTAGATAGCTACATTATATTCGCTTACAGCTACCCCTTATCTTTACGCACAATAAAAAAACAACCATTCCGTGGCTTTGAAATTTTTGAATAGACGTAACATACCAGGACAGGAAGAGATGAGTTTTGTGGATCACTTGGAAGAGTTGCGCTGGCACATCGTACGTTCCGTTATCGCAGTGTTTATAGCCGCTATTGTTTGTTTTATTTACAACGATTGGCTATTCGACAATATCATTCTTGGCCCTATAGAAAATGATTTTGTTACCTATAAATACTTTTGTTTGCTGGGGCAAAAACTGGGCGTTGGTAATAGCCTGTGCATGCCTTCCATGGATATTAAAATGCAGACGACTACTTTCGGCGGTCAGTTTATTTCCAGCATCACTATTTCCTTTGTGGCCGGCTTTATTATTGCTTTTCCATATGTTTTTTGGGAGTTCTGGAAGTTTATTAAGCCAGCTTTAAAGCCAAGTGAATTAAAAAATACTAGAGGCGCTATTTTTTGGGTCACCTTTTTCTTTTTGTTAGGTGTCGGCTTCGGATTCTTTTTAATGGCTCCATTTACGTTCAACTTCTTATCTACCTACAAAATAGGAACCCATAACTTAATTGAAACCAAACCAACCATCAGCGATTATATCGACAACATGATGGACATTACGCTGGGTAGTGGATTGGCGTTCGAGTTGCCCGTAATTAGTTTTGTACTTACTCGAATAGGCATTGTTACACCAAAGTTCTTGAAGGAATACCGCAAGTATGCTTATGTGGCACTGTTGATCATTGCTGCTGTTATTACGCCTTCTCCAGATTGGATGAGCCAAACAATAGTTGTAATCCCGTTGATTTTGCTGTATGAATTAAGTATCGTGGTAAGTAAACGGGTATCAAAAGATCAAATAAAGAAAGAAAAAGAAGAGTGGGGATAAGCTTCATTTGCCAATTGTCATATATTTAATTACTGTGTTGTAAAACTGTTGATCATGTCTTCATTCGATTTTTCCAAACCCATTGCCATTGGTGCCGATCATGCTGGGTTCGAATATAAAGTTGCGCTGGTTGCTTGGCTAAGCGAAAAAGGATATCAGGTCAAGGATTTTGGCGTGAACGAAAATAAGAGCGTTGATTATCCTGATTATGCGCATCCCGTAGCGACTTCTGTTGAAAATGGAGAAGTCGCCTTTGGGATTTTGTTATGTGGCAGTGCCAATGGGGTGGCCATCACCGCCAATAAACACCAAGGCATTCGAGCTGGTCTTTCTTGGCAAAACGATGTCGCCAAACTTATCCGCATGCACAACGATGCCAATATTATTTGTATCCCCGCCCGTTTCGTGGCTTTGCCGCTGGCACAAGAGATGATCGAGAATTTTATTGCTACGCCATTCCAAGGTGGCAGGCACGGAGAGCGGGTAAACAAGATTGCGTGTAGTTAATTGACAGTTGATAGTCGATAGTCGGGAGTTGATAACGTAAACAGAAAAGCGAATACCAAGAACTACCCATCTTAGCCATCAACTCTTAACTCATAATTCACAATTCTTAACTCTCACCTCTTAACTCAGATTTACGACAATGGCTCCTAGTGAATAACTTCATCTATTGCCTGCAGAATTATCCCGCAGACCTTTCTTATTTCTTCTTCTGTGATAATTAATGGTGGTGCTATTCGCATGCACTGGCTACCAAACAAAAACCAGTCGGTAATCAAGCCATTGGCAACACATTTTTGGATGATGGCATGATTCTCTTCAAAGCTTTCGAACTCGATTGCCATCAATAAACCAGCACTTCTTATATTTCTTATTTCGGGATGAACGAGCAATGCATGCATCAACTTTTCCCTTTCGTGCACCATTGGGAATTGGGTAGGCTGATAGCTTTCGGAAGTCTCGGCCTTTCCTATCATTTGCAACAAAACCTTAAAGGCTGCCATGCCCGCAGCGCAACAAACCGGATGGCCCGCAAAAGTGCTGATATGCCCCAGTACCGGATTATTGGTAAGCGTATGCATTAATTTTTTGCTCGCTATAAATGCGCCTAACGGCATGCCACCACCCAAAGCTTTGCCCAACAACAAAATATCTGGAACGATACCAAACCGTTCGAATGCCCATAAAGTGCCGGTGCGGCCGAAACCTACTTGGATTTCATCCAGAATCAACAAGGTGCCGGTATCATCACATTTTTTCCGTAATGTTTTGATCCATTCATTGCTGGGTACAATCACGCCAGCTTCTGCTTGCACGGTTTCTGCTACCACGCAAGCCGTCCGTTCGGTTATTTGTTCCAAACTTTTTGCATCGTTATAATCGAGGTGCAAAACATCGGGCAACAAAGGCCTATATGCATTCCGCCAGTATTCGTCGCCCATCATGCTCAAGGCGCCTTGTGTGCTGCCATGGTAGGCATTTTTGAAGGCAATCATTTGTGTGCGTCCGGTATATCGTTTGGCCAGTTTCATGGCGCCTTCCATGGCCTCGGTGCCGCTGTTGGTAAAGTATACGCAATCTAAACTGGTAGGTAAATGATGGGTAAGGAGCTTTGCATAAGCCACTTGCGGCGTTTGGATGATTTCACCATATACCATCAAATGCATATAATCCTGCACTTGGTTGGTGACGGCTGTTATCACTTCCTCATTTCCATGCCCAATATTGGCTACGCTAAAACCGCTGATCAAATCGATGTATTCTTTACCGTCCGCTCCCCACATATAACACCCCTTGGCTTTTACAATTTCAAGCGCCATCGGTGCTTCAGAAGTTTGGGCTACGTGGTTCAAAAATAGTTCTCGGTTCGTCATGTTGCCTTCGGCGTTTTAGAGTGTAAAAATATTTTAAATGGTATTAAAAATGGTTCCTTTGTGTAAATCAATAAAATGAGGTTCATTACTGCGATAGGCTTATTTTTCTTGGGCTTTCTTGGTATTGCTTTTTACACCGCCGGTAGCCATGGTCATTCAATGTTTTGACCACATATGATGGAAGATTAGATTATATGGGGCATTATTGCAGGTTGTTTTATAACTGGTATTGTGGTGTTACTTAAACGTAGTAAAAAATAAAAAGATAATAGTTTTCAAACTAGGTCTCAACGAGCAATGTCACTCGATAGGCCTTTCTTAAGGCCACGTAGGTTTCGAAGAATTGCCAAAGCGCATCCTTGCCAATCGTCCAGTTCATCATCCATTACCGTTGGCTTCAGCCGACGGACTAGCGCTCAAATAAAAAAGGTGCAAGACCTAAGCCCTGCACCTTTTCCTTCAACCTCAACCTAATTTTTTAAAATATAAAATCCGTACTCAAGAAGTTCGATTCATGATTTTTTACAATCTCATTGAATAACTCTTTGTTTATATCATTCATTTTGGTAGTAACTAGCGAACGGATAGAAAATGCACGCAACGCATCAGTTACGCTCAAAGTTCCTTCCGCACTATCCTTGCGACCAGTAAACGGAAATGCATCCGGGCCACGTTGGCACTGGCTGTTGATATTTACCCTGCTTACCAAATTTACCAGCGGATCGATCAAGCCAGCTATTTCTTCAGCATTGCTGCTGAAAACACTCACCTGCTGTCCATGTGGCGACTCAATAAGATAGCTGAGCACTTCTTCCACATCCGAATAAGGAACCACTGGAATGACCGGGCCAAATTGTTCTTCCCTATATAATTTCATTTCTTTATTAACGGGATAGACAACTGCAGGAAAAACAAACGAGCCACCTGTGGCGCCACCGTTTTCATTCACTACCGAAGCACCATGTTTAATAGCATCATCTATACATTCCTTGAGGTATGCAGGTTTGCCAGGTTCCGCCACTGGCGTAAGTTGTACGCCTTTTGTCCACGGCATCCCGTACTTCATTTGTGCTATGGCATCGCCCAATTCTTTGGTAAATGCTTCGGCTACATCTTCATGAACAAATATTATTTTTATAGCAGTACATCTTTGACCGTTAAAAGAAAGAGAACCCAATATGCTTTCGCTTACCGCCAATTTTATATCAGCATGTTTAGAAACGATGGCGGCATTTTTGGCATCCAAACTCAACACTGCACGAAGGCGATTGATTTTTGGGTGACGTTTCTTTAGATCATTGGCCACTTTACTGGAACCGATAAAGGCCAACACATTCACCTTGCCACTTTCCATTAGCGCCGGCGTTACATCCGCACCGCGGCCATACACCGTATTTACCACACCTTTCGGAAAAGATTCTTGAAAAGCCTTCAGCAAAGGGTAGTGCAATAAAGTACCATGTTTTGGAGGTTTAAAGAGCAATGTGTTCCCCATTAAAATGGCAGGAATCAATGTGGTAAAGGTCTCGTTAAGCGGATAGTTGAAGGGCCCCATGCACAATACGACACCCAAAGGCGAACGACGGATTTGTGCCACCACGCCTTCTTTGATTTCAAATCTAGAAGACTGGCGATCGATATCCTTGCAAGCATCGATCGTGTTATTGATATACTCAACGGTACGATCGAATTCCTTGGCGGAATCTGCATAAGACTTGCCGATTTCCCACATCAAGACTTTTACCACCAAACTGCGTTGTTGGTTCATCTTGAAAACGAAATTTTCAAGGCACTTGATGCGTGCACCAACGGTCATGGTTGGCCATTCGCCACGGCCATTGTCGAAAGCCGCGATGGCAGCGTCCAAGGCTTCGGTTGCCTCTTTTACGGTACCAATGGGGTAAGTGCCAATTAGCTTGCGCTTCAGGCCGTCGGGGGTGGAAATCAACAAGGGAGAAAATACTTCTGCCACAGGGCCATCCCATGGTTTCATTTCACCATTGCTTAAATATTCTTTTTGATGGATTTCTTCGATCCGGAACTCTTCGGGAATCTCGTCTTCCTGTACGAACAGTTTCGACAAGTCTTCCTCAAAAGCTGCTGTGTTGCTCATGTTTACTTGGTTCTTGGGTTTTTAGTGATGGATAATCTTTTTAATACCTGTTGCCAAACATACGTCATAACAAGTAACTTTTGTTGCTCATTACTATCCTGTTCAACAATCTCTATCGGTTTTATATAGATTGTATCCTTCCCATGAAATATTGCTGCTTTATCGCCCTATTTGCATACAAATAACACGGACGGAAGGATTTTAAAAAGCTTTTCCTGCTGCGCAGAAAGAAGATTCCTTCCGCTGGCATGGTTTGGCATTATCGAGTTTTTATTCATCATCACTTATCTAAATCCTACCTATTCTTTGCCATCCTTCCGCTCGATAAACCCCAAGAACTTTCAAAATCCATCCCGTCCGTGTCATCTGCATACGCTTAGCTTACTTCCAACCTCCACCAAGCGATTTATATAGATCCACATTTGCATTTAATTGTGCCCGTTTGATGGCTACCAATTGCAGCTCACTTTGCAACACATTCGCCTGTGCAGTAATCACTTCCAAGTAGTTGGCCAAGCCATTCTTGAAAAGTTGATTGGCATTCGCTATGGCCTTTTGCAAGGTGTTTACCCTGTTGGCTGCAATGGCCTGTTGGGTTTGCAGTTTTTCTATTTTTACCAAGGCATCCGAAACTTCGCCTACGGCGGATAAAACCGTTTGCCTAAACTGCAACACCGTTCTTTCACGGTCGATTTTTGCGACGTCGTATTGGGTCTGTAATTGCTTGCGTTGAAACAATGGCTGCGTAATGCCGCCTGCTACCGCACCAAATAAAGACGCTGGGATATTGAACCAATTGCTGGCACGGAAAGAATTGATTCCACCGCCAGCAGTTATATTTAACGACGGATACATATTCGCTTTAGCGATACCCACCCTAGAATTGGCAATGTCCAAAGCAAGTTCCGTACGCCTTACATCAGGCCTGCGATTTACGATAGCCGCAGGAATACCCGCTGATGCCTTTTCGGGAACCGCCACCGTTTCGAGCAGTACGCTGCGTTGGATTTTGCTAGGCAACACACCACTTAAAACCTGTATCGCATTTTCTTGCAGCACGATGGCTTGTTCCAATTGCGGTACCAGTTCTGCGGTAGACAATTGTTGTGCCTCGGCCTGTTGCACCGCCAACGTAGTTACTTGCCCTGCATTAAATTGCAAACGGATAATATTCAACGTACTATCGTTTAACAATAGGTTTTTTTGTGCGATGCCCAACTGTGCATCCAACATCAAAAGATTATAAAAACCCTGCGATACACTCGCTACAATATTGGTTTGGATAGCTTTTCTGGCTTCTGTTGTAAGCAGGTAATTGGTGGCCGCAATAGCGTTCTGGTTCTTGATTTTGCCCCAGATATCGGCTTCCCAAGAAAGCGCAACGTTGGCAGTATAATCTTCGATGTGTGTGGTCTGTAAAAATTGGCTTGCACTCAATCCATTCAAGCTATTGTCCGAAGGACGATTGATACCGGCCGCTACTTGCAACTTTGCATCAGGCCAATAAGCCCATTTGGTTTGTTTGAGCAACAATTGCGCAGCCTCTATATTTTTGAGTGCCAATTGCATGTCGTAGTTTTTAGTGATGGCACTATCGATCAAACTTTGCAGCGTAGCATCGGTAAAATATTCCTTCCAGGGAAGATCGGCAATGCTGGCGGTATCTGGTGTGTTATCGTTCCTAAAAGCTACGGGCAACTCAGGCTGCGGCAGGGCGATGTCTTTGGTAACCTTACAAGCGCTCAATACCACAAGGGCAAGTAGCAGCAAGTATTTATTCATTGGATTTTTCATCTTTACGTTTTTATATTATCAATTCATCACAGCCACAGCGCCCTTCTTATTGACGGTTAAAAAATCATCGTCTGTGGTATTTTGTATGCCCAAAGGCTTCCTGCTTATTTTTTCTTGTAAGTATTGGAAAATAATAAACAAGACAGGAATAATAAACAATCCTAATATTACGCCGGATATCATACCACCAGCGGCGGCGATGCTTATGGAGTGGTTACCTTGTGCGGACGGGCCTTCAGCACGCATCATCGGTATCATACCTACAATAAATGCAAGGGAAGTCATGATGATGGGGCGCAAACGAAGCTTGGCGGCTTCTAGCGCAGATGATAACAGCGACTTACCAGCCCTGCGACGTTGCACCGCAAACTCGACAATCAAGATGGCATTCTTCGCCAAAAGACCAATCAACATAACCAACGCAACCTGAACATATATATTATTTTCAATGCCAGCCAAACCGATTGCAATGAACACACCTAAGATACCTGCAGGAATAGATAACACTACAGCGAACGGCAAGATGTAACTTTCATATTGCGCAGCCAGCAAGAAGTATACGAACAGCAAACACAGCGCAAATATGACAACCGATTGACCACCGCTGGAGATTTCTTCTTTTGTTAACCCAGTAAATTCATAGGTATAACCAACTGGCAAATTCATTTTCGCTACTTCTTCCACCGCCTTAATGGCATCTCCAGAACTATACCCTGGTTTAGGGATGGCATTGATGCCAATCGAATTAAACAGGTTGTAACGGGATACCGTTTCAGGCCCATACACCCTTTTAAGATTTACCAACGTGTTGATGGGAACCATACCGCCGGTCCTGTTTTTTACGAACACGCCGTCCATGGAAGCTGGGTCGGCACGTTCTGCTTTATCTGCCTGCACCATTACCCGATAGTACTTGCCGAAACGATTGAAATCCGAGGCCTGTGTGCTACCGAAATAAGACTGCATGGTACCGAGCACATCTTTCACATTTACGCCCAATTGTTCCGCTTTTTCTTCGTTTACTTCCAGCTCCAATTGCGGGTAATCTGCTTTGAAAGCCGTAAAGGCAAATGCGATTTCGGGACGCTTCATTAACTCCCCAATAAAGCTGGATGATACAGCAGAGAACTTATCCAACTTGCCGGTACCGGTACGGTCTTGCAGCACCATATCCAACCCATCCACATTGCTAAAACCAGGCACGGTAGGGAAGGTGAACACGAAGAAATTACCGCCTTTGATGGCTGCCAATTTCTGCCGGGTATCATTCATGATTACATTTATATCTTTTACGGCACCTCTTTCAGCCATTGGTTTAAAAGACACGAAAGCCACGGCAGCAGAGGGATTGGATGATTGGGTGAGGATATTGAAACCCGACAATCCCATCACGGCCCTTTTAGATTCGATTGCACTCAATACTTTTTCACCTTCTTTGATTACTTCTGTGGTACGTTCCAACGAAGAACCTGCAGGCATGGATAATGCGATGGCGAAGAAGTTTAGATCTTCTGAAGGAATGAAACCTGTTTTTGTTTTTTGAACCATATAAACCGTAGACATGGTAACCACGACCAACCCAACAATAGCCACCCATTTATAGCGGATCAAGAACCGCAAACTGCCTAAATACTTATTGGTTATTTTACCAAAGCCAGAGTTGAAACCAGCGAAGAATTTTTCTTTGAAAGTCAGTTTCTTGATGTTGCCATCTCTATCTGCAGCATGGATATCTTTCAAGAACAAGGCACACAAGGCAGGGCTTAAAGTCAAGGCATTTACGGCCGATATAACGATGGCAATGGCCAAGGTAAACGCAAACTGGCGATAGAAAACACCAGTGGAGCCTTCCATGAAACCAACGGGCAAAAACACCGCACTCATTACCAAAGTAATAGATATAATGGCACCTGTAATTTCGCTCATGGCCGCAGTGGTAGCAGCTTTTGGTGGTAAATGTCGATGTTCCATTTTCGAGTGTACCGCTTCCACTACCACGATGGCATCATCCACCACGATACCAATTGCTAGTACCAACGCAAACAAGGTAAACAGGTTGATGGATAGCCCGAACAGCTGCATAAAAAAGAACGAACCGACAATAGCCACGGGAACCGCAATGGCCGGTATCAAAGTGGAACGAAAATCTTGCAGGAACAAGAAAACAACAATAAACACCAATATAAATGCTTCTATCAATGTATGTTTCACTTGTTCTATAGATTCATCCAATGGAATTTTGGTATCGTAAATGGTGGTGTAGTTGATGCCCTTCGGGAAACTTTTTTGCGCCTTCTTCATCAGCTCCGCAATAGCTATCTGTATCTCGTTCGAGTTGGAACCTGCCAATTGGAACGAAGCGATGTTTACACCCGGCTTGCCATTGGTACGGGTAAAATTACCATAGGTATAAGCACCAAACTCCACACGGGCTACATCCTTCAAACGCAACATAGAGCCATCGGCATTGGAGCGAACGATGATGTTTTCGTAATCAGCCTGCTGGCTTAATTTACCTTTGTATTTAATAATATATTCAAATGATTCACTGCTGCTTTCACCGAATTTGCCGGGTGCCGCTTCCAAGCTTTTATCTTGGATGGCCTTGGTAATATCTTGCGGCGTAAGGCCATAAGAAGCCATTTGCGCAGGCTTGAGCCATACACGCATGGAGTAATCTTTGTTACCGCCAAAAATGATGGACTGTCCCACACCGGGTATGCGCTTGATTTCTGGGATGATGTTGATCTGTGCATAGTTGGCCAAAAATGTTTGGTCGTAAGTCTTGTCATCTTCTGCATACAGATCCACCACCATCAGCAAACTGTTCTGTTGCTTGGCGGTTGTAATGCCCGCCTGTACTACTTCTACGGGCAATTGGCTAGTGGCTTGTGCTACACGGTTCTGCACGTTTACCGCAGCTTGGTCGGCATTGGTACCGAGCTTGAAATAAACGGTGATCACAAGCGAACCATCATTACTGGCGGTAGAACTCATGTAGCTCATGCTTTCCACACCGTTGATAGATTCTTCGAGTGAAGGCGCCACGGAACGTAAAACCGTTTCAGCATTTGCACCCGGGTAAAGTGCGGTAACCTGTACGGCGGGTGGTGCAATATCTGGGAACTGTTGCAAAGGCAATTTTGTTAACCCCAAGATACCCAAGATGACTAGGAGGATAGAAATAACCGTTGCGAGAACAGGTCTTTCAATAAATCTTTTAAACATGACTGTTGATTTAAATGTTGGATTTTCAATGCGTATTAAGGAAGTTGTATTTGTTGGGAATCAAATATTTGATAATCGACTATTAGCTTTGGTGCCATATTAAAATCCAACTTCTTCGTTTCGAAAACCATGCTGTTAGTTAAGGTATTGGTGTATCACGCTGGGTCTATCGAACTCCTGAAAGGGCTTCTTCTATCGTATCTTTAAATTCAATTTTTTTCGATAAACCCAGCGGATAACTATTTGAATTTTATGCGCCTATGCCACCATCCACATTAAGGATGGCACCGGTAATATAAGATGCTTGCGGGCTAGCAAGAAACGCTACTGCTGCAGCTACTTCCTCTACTTTACCATAGCGGCCAAGGGCGGTCATGGTCGAAAAATGGGCAGCCATGTCTCCATCTGCAGGGTTCATTTCGGTGTCGATAGGGCCAGGTTGAACATTGTTTACCGTGATGCCTTTTTTACCAAGATCCCTTGCCCAGCCTCTTGTGTAGATTGCTACAGCTCCTTTGGTTGCGGCATAATCTGCCAACCCAGGAAACGCAACGCTGGTACCCAAAACAGACCCGATGGTAATGATGCGTCCACCTTCGCCCAAGTGTTGTGAGGCAGCACGAACGGCCGCGGCCACACCTGTCACGTTTACAGCAAACTGACGTTGCAATGCTTCGATATCCAACGCTGTGCTATCTACATTTCCGGTAACGAATACACCTGCACTGTTTACCAGGATATCCAGTTTGCCAAATGTTTTTACGGTTTCTTCCACTGCGTTTTCTACGGCTTTTGTATCGGCGCTATCTGCTTGTATAGCAAATGCTTTGCGACCGATTGCTTCTATTTCAGATACTAGGGCTAGCGCTTTTTCTTTGGAACTGATATAGGTAAAGGCAACATCAGCGCCATCGTTGGCGAGTTTGCGTACGATTGCTGCTCCAATACCGCGGCTACCGCCGGTAACCAATGCTATTTTATTTACTAAAGTTGACATTTTTATATGTTTTTGTTTTGAAAGAATTAAATTTTATGCATACGATTCCTTATAGCATCCCATGCATTAAAAACTGGATACTTATTAATGTTTATAATTTCGAATATTATTAGTTCTTAGCGGCCACTACTGGATTTTCTGGTATGATGACCATCCCTTCTTGCAAGTGATCCAAGCCATTGGTAACGATTTTGTCACCCGCTTTTAAACCATCCTTGATCAAGTAATTGGCACCGCTTTTACCAACAATTGTAATGGGGCGTTTGGTCACTTTGTTGCTATCGGCCAAAGCATATACAAACACCTTGTCCTGCATTTCCATAGTGGCAGATTGGGGTACCAAAATGGAAGCCTCGTGGAACAAGCCAAGCCTGATTTTACCGGTGTTACCAGAGCGGATCAAACCTTCGCTGTTAGGGAAACTTGCACGTAACGTTATGGCCCCAGTATTCTTGTCGAATTGACCATCTACCATGTCTACTCTGCCAGTTTGCGTGTGTTCGCTGTTATCGGCCAACACCAAGGTAACGGGTGGCAATGCCTTCAGTTTTTCTTCCAATGTTTTTCCAGCATATTGTTCCTTGAAATTGATGAAATCGGTTTCGGCCAAAGAGAAATATACATGCACTTCATGTACGTCGCTCAGGGTTGCAAGTGCTTGTGCATCTGCTGCGGATACGAGGCTACCTTGTTTCTTTGGCAACCGACCGATATAACCGCTTACCGGTGCTTTGATCAACGTGTAACCAAGATTGATTTGTGCGCTACCCACGTTCGCTTTAGCCAAAGCTACATTCGCTTTTGCAGCGCTGTTGTTGGCATTGGCGGCCTTCAACTGATAGTCGGCTATTACTTTGTTTTGTACCAGTGGGGTCAATTTTTCTATTTCCAATTGGGTATTGATAACGGCGGCTTCGGCGGCCTGCATGCTAGCTAATGCGCTATTTAGTTGCTCACGAAAAGGTTGTTCGTTGATCTTGAACAAAGGCTGTCCGGCTGTTACATAAGCGCCTTCGTCAACAAATACGCTTTGCAAAATGCCACCTACTTGTGGACGGATTTCAACGTTGGATTTGCCTTCAATCGAGGCGGGATAGTCTTGAAAAGTAGTGGTGGATGCTGCCTTGATTTCGACAACTGGTAAAGAGGGTGCAGTTGGCGCTGGTGGTTCTTGCAAATTTGCACAACTGATCATCAAAATAAGGGATCCGAGAACGATTAATGGTTTCATAATTGATATTAAATTATCTAACGGCGTTAGATGGTTTTTGAAAAAAATACAGATTTTAACTGTATGACTGATAGGTGGTTGTGGGTGGTCTAAGTATTAGGGAAATCATAATTATTAGACCGGTTTAAGGTTGTAGATGTGACATGCTGTGGAGTAAAACATATGTAAATGGTTTAACGGTGTTAAGTAGTTTTCAAAAAAATTATTGTTTGATAGAGTTGATGATTCCAGTAATAGCGTCTGTTAAAACTTGTCTATTTATTTCATCCGATTGACCCTGACGTACGATGTTGATGGAGATTAGCCCGTGTACAATTGACCAAAAAGTGTAATACTTGGTACAAACGATATTTTCAACATTTGCCTTGTCTCCCATAACCTCCTTGATGGTATCCATGAAAAGATTTCCGTATCCTTCAGCATCCGGACACCCCTTTTGCATCATGCAACAACTTGTTTCTACCCCGAACATGATTTGGTACATTTCCTTCTCTGCCAAGGCAAAATTCCAGTAAGCCAACCACATGGCTTCCAACTGTTTTTCTGGTGTAGCATGTTGGTCTTTTGCCTCTTTCACTTGTTGAAAAAGCAATTTGTATCCTTGTCTTGCTAGTTCTTGTAGAATCGCTTCCTTATTTGCAAAGTACTCATATATGATTGGCGCAGTATACTCTATCACATCAGCTATTTTGCGCATACTCAATGCTTGCCATCCTTCGTCTTTTACAATTTGGAGAGCAGCAGTCAAGATATTCACCCTTGTTTCTTCCTTCAACCTCAAAATTCTATCCTTGCTGGCCATGGTCGTTATTTTAGGTGTGTAAATAATCTAACACCGTTAAGCAAATGTACAGGTGTTTTAATTATCTGCAATTATTTTTTAAATTATTTTAAGAATTTGTTAGCTTTTGAAACTTATTGTCAAAGCGCTAAAACTTGATAGACATAAATGTTACATTTGAAAAAAGAATGTATGTCAACTATTTTTGAAGAAATAAAAAAATTATCGGTAGCTGACCGAGCAGATTTGCTATTGGCACTCAAAAATGACTCCGAGCTGAACCAGTATCTGAAAACAGAAAAATCAGAAATTGAAATAATTGAAGAAATCGGAAAACGAGATAAGTCTTTTAAAAATGGGGATATACATCTAACAACAATAGATGACTTGTCTACTAGGTTAAAAGCAAGAAGGAATGCTCTATAATGTTCTAAAGTATAACGTTGTAGATGACGAAATTGAAGAAGTTATCAAATATTACGAATCTATCTCGGTTGAGCTTGGTCTCAAAGTTGAAAAAGAAATAATCGCTACACTTAATAAATTAACTACTAAGGCATCGCACTATTTCTATTTGTCCAACAAAATTCATCGAAGGATTGTTGTAAATGGATTCCCATATATTTTTGCGTATTCAATTGAAACAAACGATGTAATCGTCAAAATCCTGTTCCCTCAAAAAACAAATCCAACAAAACTTTTAGACAGACTTATTAATCCACACTCTTTAAGTGGATGACTTATGATTATGCCAACGTTATAAATATCGAGCTCCTGACCGCTTCTTTAATGTTCTTGCTGCGGTGACCTTTGCCAGTAGTATCTTCTACCAACAATACATCGCCCTGCTTAAAAATCCTTATTTCTCCCAATGATGTTTCGATTGAAATTTCTCCGTCCATCAAGGCTATGTATTGGCGGGCCGGCGCATTGTGGAAATCATAATCGTATGGTTCTATTACTTTTCTAAAAATAATACTTTCTACCTTTTGTGCTTCCGATAAAAAGCCAATGGCGCCACCATCTCTCAGTGGTATGGATAGGTCTTCGAAGTGGCTATCGCCATTGACATCGGAATAAATGCGGGTTACTTTGTAATCTTCCATTATTTAAAATTTTTCTTATACCATTCAACCGATAATTGTATATCCTGTTGCACCAACTGATGGCCAACTGGCAGAAGATGATTGCTCAAATTGTATCCTGCATTTGTCAATGAAGTGACCAGTTTGGCAGTATCCGCAGGGTTGATGGTTGGGTCCGATTTTCCATTGCTCATGAACACAGGCACATTATTCGTATTCTTTATATTTTTATCCACTACTTTAAAGGGCTGCATAGGCCGATAGAGAATAGCGCCCGCTAAAAAATCGGGATGTGTAAGCAAAGCGCTACCTGCAATATTTGCACCGTTCGAATAACCCAAAGCAACAATCTTTTTTATATCAAAATTTTCTTGCTCCGCTAATTGTGTGATGAAAGCCACCATTTCTTCGGTACGAAATTTCAAATCCTGTTCATCGAACACGCCCATACCCAAACGTTTGAAAAACCTTGGCATGCCAGCTTCTGAAACATTGCCACGAAGGCTTAATACATTAAAATTGTTCCCAAAGTGTTTTGCCAAAGGCAAAAGGTCGTTTTCGTCTCCACCGGTACCATGTAGCAATAACAAAGTGTAAGCATCAGGTATCGCAGATGATTGATAAATATATTTTAAAGGTTGATAATTCATGATAATGTAGTTTATTTTTTGTTTGATAGGCTACTAGCGTGTATCGCCTCACCCCAACCCCTCTCCTTGCGGAGAGGGGTAAAGCCGTTCCATTAATTTCTTTTAATCCAAGGCCACTAAATGGGCTTCTATTTTTTTACGTTGTGGTTCATATTGCGCAGGCAGTTTCAAATTTTGTCCCAATTCTTCCAATGGTTCATCCACGGTAAAACCAGGGTTATCGGTGGCAATTTCGAACAGTACGCCACCTGGTTCCCTAAAGTACAAGGAGTGAAAATAATT
>Ga0247739_10000083_pt1 | contig 32107 bp, 32 predicted proteins | sample UWRJL058202B2_FD_180943 | JGI IMG/M metagenome (GOLD analysis project Ga0247739, IMG submission 180943) | Plant litter microbial communities from Arlington Agricultural Research Station in Wisconsin, United States - UWRJ-L058-202B-2 | ecosystem: Environmental > Terrestrial > Plant litter >...
GCTGCACGTCGCCGAACTGGGCGTCGTCATGTTCCTGTTCATCATCGGGCTGGAGATGCGCCCGGCCCGGCTATGGAGCCTGAGGAAGGAGATCTTCGGCCTCGGCTCCCTCCAGGTCCTGACCTGTGGCGCTCTTTTGACCGGCGCTGCGCTGCTGGCCGGTCTGGCCGTTCCCGCCGCCATCATCGCCGGCGCGGGCTTCGCCCTGTCCTCCACCGCCATTGTCATGCAGCTGCTGGAAGAGCGGAACGAACAGTCCGACCCGCCCGGGCAACGCGTCGTCTCCATTCTGCTGTTCGAGGATCTGTCCATCGTCCCCCTGCTGGCGCTCGTTGCGGTGTTCGGCGGCATGTTCGGCACAGCAATCGAGAACCCGCAGCCGATCTGGCTGACCATCGGCTTCGCCATCGCCGCAGTCGCCGCCGTCTATGTGATCGGGCGCTGGCTGCTCAACCCGGCCTTCCGCCTTCTGGCCCGTTACGGCGGGCGCGAGGTGATGACGGCCGGCGCCCTGCTGGTCGTCCTGGGCGCCGCCTGGGCCATGGATCTGGGCGGACTGTCGATGGCCATGGGCGCCTTCCTGGCGGGGGTGCTTCTGTCGGAATCAACCTTCCGCCACCAGCTGGAGGCCGATGTGGAGCCCTTCCGGGGCATCCTGCTGGGCCTGTTCTTCCTCAGCGTCGGCATGTCGCTGGACCTCGGCGTCGTCGTCCGCGACTGGCCGCTGATCCTGGGCGGGGTCGCGGCCTTCATGTTCGCCAAGATGGCCGGGGTCTATGCCATCGCGCGCATCAAGTCGGGCCACGGCGAGGCCTTGAAGCGCGCAGCCCTGATGGGCGAGGGCGGGGAGTTCGCGTTCGTCCTCTATGGCGCCGCCCTGGCCGCCGGTCTGTTCGACACACGGACCGCCGCCATCCTGTCGGCCGTGGTCATCCTCTCCATGGCCCTGACCCCGGTGCGCATGCTTCTGGCCGACCGGTTCAAGCCCAAGGACGTCATATCCCTGGACGGGATCGACAAGGCAGAGGGTCTGCGCGAGCGGGTTCTGATCATCGGCTTCGGCCGCTTCGCCCAGGTGGTCGCCCAGCCGCTGCTGGCGCGGGACGTGGACGTCTCGATCGTCGATGTCGACGTCGAGATGATCCAGGCCGCCGGCAATTTCGGCTTCAAGGTCTATTACGGCGACGGCGCCCGGCTGGACGTGCTGCGCGCCTCGGGCGCCGGGTCGGCAGAAACGATCCTGGTGTGCGTCGACAAGCCCGAAACGGCCGATCGCATCGTCGAGCTGGTCAAGGCCGAGTTCCCCCTGACCAAGCTGTTCGTGCGCGCCTATGACCGCGGCCATTCGATCCGCCTGATCAAGGCCGGGGTCGAGTACCACATCCGCGAGACCTTCGAGTCCGCCCTGGCCTTCGGTGAGCATGTGCTCAAGGATCTGGGCTTCTCGGAGGATGAGGCCCGCGACACGATTGAGGACGTTCGCCGCCGCGACGAAGAGCGACTGACCCTGCAGGTCGCGGGGGGGCTTCAGGCCGGCCGCTCGTTGTGGCGCAACAACACGACGACGCCGCAACCGGCCCCCTACGTCAAACCGCGCCGCGAGGGTCAGGCGCTCAACGAGCAGGCCGCCGAGGTTCTGGTCGAAGAACATGAGGACGATCGCGAACGAATCTGAGGCCCAGTTCGCCAATCGCCGTGATGCGCCGCCGCAACAGTGGCCCAGACATATTGGTGAACGGATGAATTACGGGGAACGACGGAGCCGCTCCGGGACTTTTTCCTTCAGCTGAGGGAACCAAGTCATGCCGACCGCAAAGTCCAAGTCGCCCACCACGCCCAACCTGCGCCTCGTCGAGGCGGAGAGCGCCGTTTATCAGATGATGCGCACGCCAGAGACCACCGCCGACCGCGTCAAACGTCTTCAGACCGAGGCCCGCGCCCTGGCCGTCGAACAGGTCGAGGCGTTCGAGAAGATCCTGATCCAGGCGTCCGAAATGGCCAGGGAGATCGCGGAGGGCGGCGACGCCTATCCGGTCGGCGCGCGCGAAATCGCCTCGCGTCTGCACAGCGATCTTCCGGTCAAGGCCGAGACGATCCGCACCATCGTCGCCCGCACCCTCTAGGGTCGGATCATCCTGCCCCTGCCGCTCGGTCTCTGGCCGGCCGCTCGCGCAGGCGATTGGCCAGCCGGAACAGCAGCACGGCGAAGACGATCAGAACGATCGGCACGACGATCGGCGCCAGAAACGCGACCAGCACCATGCCGAAGCTCAGCACGTCCTCGATGAAGGACAGCACGGGATTGCCCAGCCCGCCGGTCGTCGCCGTCGAGGTCAGCCGCGTCCCGCCCTGCACCGCATTGAAGGCGAAAGCTGTCGGCGCCCCCACGATGATGCCGGCGACGGCCGCCGTCGTCGGGTCCAGACCCGCGAAGACGCTGGCCGCGGCGATGGCCCCGGCGACCGGACGGACGAAGGCGCCCATGACGGTCAGGGCATGGTCGACCACCGGGATCTTGTCGCCCGCGAACTCGGCCACCGCCGCAATGGCCAAGGCGGCGATGGCCGGCACCGAACCGATCCATGCCAGGTGTTCGTTCAGAGTGATGCCGAACAGGCCAAAGCGCGCCGCCAGGGCCAGCATCAGCAGCGGCAAAAAGGTGCGCAAGCCTGTCGCCGAGGCGAGACCCAGTCCCAGCAGGACCGGCAGCACCCAGGTCTGAAGAATGCCCGCGGCCGGGCCGAGGGTCGTGGAATCGAGATGCAGCATCGGCGGCCCTCCTCCCAGCCCAACGCATGACGGGACCGGCGGATCATCCTGCACCCGAACTTGGCTGTTCGGAACCAGCCGATGACCCGGTCGCTCTCCTGCGACAGCTGAATGGAGAGCCGCCATGGACGATCGTTTTGAACCCGCCGCGAAAGACGTTGCCGCCGACGAACGTGCGATCCAGAGCGAAATCGACGCCAAGGCGAAGACCGGCGGCAATGAAAAGAAGGAGGGCGCGGTCCAGGCCGGCGCGCGTGTCTATCCCGAACCGCCCTTCCCGAAGCAGCACCAGCCCAAACCCGGCGACGAGGCCGCGCTTGATCCCGCCCCGATGTATGACGCCCCGTTCTGGAAGGGCTCGGGCAAGCTCGAAGGATTCGCAGCATTGATCACCGGCGCCGATTCCGGCATCGGCCGCTCGGTCGCCGTCCTGTTCGCGCGCGAAGGCTGCGACGTCGCCATCTGCCATCTGGACGAAGCCGCCGACGCCGAAACGACCCGCGCCGCCGTCGAGGCCGAGGGACGCAAGGCCATCGTTCTGCAAGGCGACGTCGCCGACCCGGCCTTCTCGAAGATGGCGGTCAAGGCGACGCTGGACGCCTTCGGCCGGATCGACGTGGTGGTGCCCAACGCGGCCTTCCAGGAACATGTCGAGGCCTTCGAGGACCTGACCTTCGAGCATTTCGACCGGACGCTGAAGACCAATCTCTACGGCTATTTCAACCTGACCCAGGCGGCCGTTCCGCACATGAAGAACGGCGGGGCCATCGTCATGACGGGCTCGGTGACCGGCATCATGGGCAACAAGGATCTGCTCGACTACTCCCTGACCAAGGGCGGCATTCACGCCTTCGCCCGGTCGCTGGGGACCCATCTGGCGCCGCGTGGCATACGCGTGAACGTGGTGGCTCCCGGCCCGGTCTGGACACCGCTCAATCCAGCCGACAAGGAGTCTGACGCGGTCTCGAAATTCGGCGCGGACACGGTGATGAAACGCCCGGCCCAGCCCGAGGAAATCGCCCCGGCCTATGTCTTCCTGGCCTCGCCGCAGATGTCGAGCTTCATCACCGGCGAAGTCCTGCCGATCATCGGCGGCTACGGCGGAGGCTAGGCCAGGACGTCGTCATAGTCTGGGTGCCGCTTGAACCAGACCACCGCATAGCTGCAGCGCGGGGCCAGTTTCAAACCTTCGGCGCGAGCATGGTCGGCCAGGCTCTGCATGAACTGGCCGGCCGCGCCTGAGCCGCGCAGCTCGGGCGCGGCCTCGACATGCAGAATGGCGCGCCGGTCACCCTGGACCGCGTAGTCGGCGAAGACGGTGCGCAGGGCGCCGTCAGGATCGGTAAAGCCCTGCTCGAACCGCTGCTCGGCGGGCACGTCGCGAAAATCGGTCATGATGGCGCTTCCCGGCATTGTGCTTTGTTCGGCAACCGACAGGGCGGCCGGGTGTTCCCGCCGCCAATCCGATCTCTTGCGAATGATGCGCGCCTGCAACAGCCGGCGTCAGGGCGCCTTGTCGGACATCAGGTTGCTCAGGCCGAGGACGGCCTTCACCGTGAACCAGACGTGCAGGACGAACAGCAGCAGCAGCGCGAGAAGCAGGAAGGGAATGCCGATCAGGATCGTCGACAGAAGGGCGCTGATGGCGACCACGATCCACAGGCCCAGGGTCCACCAGAAGACCGACCAGAACAGGACGATCTGGGCCTCGATATGCTGGCGCGCGAGGCCTGTCGCGGTCCCACGCCCGGCATAGGCGACGATCAGGCCGACGATCACCAGCAGGTTCGCACTGGGGATCGACAGGATGTAGAGGGCCCAGGCGATGATCGCTGCGGGCTTGCCTTCGGAGTCATGGCCGCTGTCGAGGCGGGGTTGGGCGTCGGTCATCCTGTGGCGCTCCTTGCGTCAGATCATCCAGGTGCGGGGATTGGCGACCGGCTTGCCTGCCGCGAGGGTCATGATCCCCCAGGCGCCGCGCACAATCACCCACATGGCCATGGCAACGAGTACGAACACGCCAAGGTTCACCGCGATCAGCACGACGCCGACGGCGGCGGCGATGGCGGCGATCCACAGGGTGCGGGTCTGGAACTCGAAATGACTGCGCGCCAGCGGCTGTTCCGGCTTGGGCCGCATCCAGACCATCAGCAGGCCGATCACCGCCGCCACCCCGAAGGTCGGCACCGCGAACAGGATCAGGGCGTAGATCGTGTAGAGCCCCGTGGCGCCCTCAAGCGGCTCGCCTCCGACGCCGCCCCCTTTCGAGTCGGCGCGTCCAAAGGCCGGGGCGGGCCCACGCTCCGGCGACGGACGGCTGAAGACCGGGCTCAGCGCCACAGGGGCGACCGTCTCGGCCGCCAGCGGAGTATCGACCGACCACGAAGAGGTCGGCTCCAGAATGGTGTCGTGCGCCTGGGGCTCGGCCTTCGGCGTCGTGAAGCCGGAACCCAGAATCAGGGATTCCGGGTCCGGGATGGGACTGACGTCCGGCTCCGGCAGGGGTTCGGGCTCCGCAACCGCTTCCGGCTCGATCACGGGCTCACGCCGTTCGGCGCCCGTCAGCGAGGCCGGACTGGTGAAGCCGATCAGGTCGTCGTGGGCGTGCGGGTCCTCTTCCGGCTCGGGCGCAGGACGGACCGGCGCAGCCCATGTCGGGCGCTGGCTCGAGATCGGCGCAGGCGCAGGCTCGTCGCGGAACAGGTCGGCGTCCTCGGGGCCCTGTCGCGCTCCGTGGGGCGGCGCGCCGTCCTGGGGCGAATGCGGATCGCCGGGTTCGGCCATCGAAAATCTCCGTTCGGGCGTCGGCGCCAAGGGGTCCGGCGGAGCCGGTCCTCATCGGCCGGACAATGGCGCTCGCCGAGCTTCAGCGCAACCGCTTCAAGGGGTTGGCCCCAAGGGTTGGACTCAGCGGACCCAGGTCAGTTCGCAGCCGGGGGCGACGGCGCCCTGCAAGGCGCCCGGCTTCTCGACCCGCACCGTCACCCGACGCACGCGCCCGTCCTGCAGGCAGGCCAGGGCCAGACGTTCGGCGAAGCTCTCGACCAGACCGATATGGCCCTCGGCGGCGATGTCGCGCGCCGACTGGGCGATGGTCTCGTAGTTGACGGTGTCCGACAGCCGCTCGACCGCATGCGGCCCCATCTCGAGGGTCACGTCGATGACGAGGGTCTGGAGCCGCCCCTGTTCGTGGTCATAGACCCCGATTCCCGCCTCAATGGTCAGGCCGCGCACGAAGACGGTCAGGCCCTCGCGCCGGAGGGTGTCCGTCGAGGGGAAGGCGGCGACGCCGGACAGCTCTGAACTCATTGGGGATACTCGGACTCGAGGATGTCGGGTGTCTGCCAGGCCAGATGCTGGCCGCCGTCGACGGCGATCATCTGGCCTGTGACCATATCGGCCTCGACCAGCCAGACGACGGCGGCGGCGACGGCCTCGGGACTGCCGGGCTTTTGCAGCAAGGTGCCGGCGGCCTCGGCGGCGAAGTCGGCCCCGGACTGATGGATTGAGGGCAGGGTCGGACCGGGGCCGACGCCGTTGACCCGGATGCGCGGCGCCAGCGCCTGAGCGAGCGTCCGGGTCGCCCACCACAGGCCGTTGCGCGACAGGGCGTAGGAAAAGAAGCGCGGATCGGGCTTGAGCACCCGTTGGTCCAGCAGATTGACGATGACCGAGCCGTCAGGCGCCTGTCCCGCAAAGGTCTCGGCGAGGACCACCGGCGCGCGCAGATTGGTGTCGAGGTGTTTGTCCCAGGTTTCGCGCGACAGGCCGCCGACCGCGTCGTTCTCGAACACCGAGGCGTTGTTGACCAGGACGGACAGGGACCCGAGCGCGGCGACGGCGGCGGGGATCAGCTCGCGAACCTGATCCTCATCGGTCAGGTCGGCTTTCAGGATCGTGGCGCGGCGGCCCAGGGCGCGCACCGATTCGGCGACGGCCTCGGCCTCTTCGGGATCGCTGCGATAGTGGACGGCGACGTCATGGCCGGCCTTGGCCAGCGCAAGACAGATGGCCCGGCCGATACGCTTGCCGCCACCCGTGACGAGGGCGGCGCGGGCCTTAGTCAACCCGACCGAACTCGATGAAGTTGATGACGCCCAGAAGGACGACGAAGCCGAGAATGATGCCGAGAGCCAGCATGGAAATGCTCCTGTTCAGCCCCGGTGATACCGGGCCGGAGCCGAGGGTTCAAGCTGTCGTCGCGCGCTGGGATTGAGGCGGCGGCCATGTCATGGTCGCCCGATGTCAAAGAAGCCGTGGCGCGCCGTCGTCGAGCCCTATACCCGCCCCCTGTTCTTCGCGATCTCGCGCCTGACGCGCGGCATGACGCTGGGGGTTCGCGGCGTCGCCATCGACGGCGAGGGGCGGGTCCTGCTGGTCAAGCACACCTATGTCATGGGCTGGTGGCTACCCGGCGGCGGGGTCGACAGGGGCGAGACGACCCAGGCGGCCGTCGTGCGCGAGATGCGCGAGGAGGCCGGGCTGATCGCCACCGTCCCGCCGCGGCTGATCTCGATCCATTCCAACGAGCGGTATTTCCGCGGCGACCACGTTCTGGTCTTCGCGGTGGACGCCTTCACCCTGGAAGACCGGACCAGCCACGGGGAGATCGCCGAGATCGGATGGTTCGCCCCCGACGCCCTGCCCGAGGACGCCCACCGCTCGACACGGGCGCGGCTGGCGGAGATTTTCGGCGGGATCCCGACCACCGAGGTCTGGTGACCCCTGCCCGTTCCCCAAATGGCGTGTTAGCTCAGCAGGATGAGCTTCAACTCCGCCATGATCCTGCTGGCCATCGTCATCGCCGGCGGCGCGACCGCCCTGCAGGCCCCGACCAACGCCCGGCTGGCCGTCGCCCTCGCCTCGCCGGTCAACGCGGCCTTCATGTCTTTCGCCATCGGGACAGTGGCGCTCGGCATTCTGGCGGCCGTCCTGCACACCAAACCGGACCTTGCAGCGGCGAAGGCCCTGCCGGCCTGGGCCTGGTTCGGCGGTCTGTACGGGTGCGTCTTCGTGATCACCGCCGCCTGGGGCGTGCCGCGTCTGGGCGCCGCCCTGACCATCACCCTGATGGTCGCCGGACAGCTGTTGCTGAGCCTCGTCCTCGACCATTTCGGCGCGCTCGGCGTGCCGCGTCACCCGATTGGCATCGGCCGTCTCGCGGGGGTGGCGCTGGTCTTCATCGGCGTCTTGATGGTGCGCCGGTTCTGATCCGGACTTGAACCCGAGGCACGTTCGGGACTTGATACGGCATCCCTGAACAAGGAGCCGCCATGCCCACGCTCAGCAAGATCGCCCCGTCATTCTGGTTCGTCAAAGAGGCCGAGGAGGCCGCGAACCTTTATGTCTCGGCCTTTCCGGACTCCCGCATCGACCGCGTCTGGACGCTGGAGGTCGATACGCCCAGCGGTCCGCCGGGATCGGTGAAGGTGGTGGAATTCACCCTTGCCGGCCAGTCGTTCACAGCCATGGACGCGGGGAAGCTGGACGACTTCAACCACGCCATTTCCTTTACCGTGAACTGCACGGACCAGGCCGAGATCGACCACTACTGGGACGCGCTGCAGGCAGGCGGCGGATCGCCCGAGCAGTGCGGCTGGTTGAGGGACCGGTTTGGCGTCTGCTGGCAGATCGTGCCGACCGCGCTGAACGAGATGCAGTCCTCGGCCGACCGCGCCGCCGCCGGGCGGACCGCCGTGGCGATGCTGAAGATGGTCAAGCTGGACCTGGCCGCGCTTCAGGCCGCCTACGACGGCAAATAGTCAGACGTCGAACCTGACGCCCTGGGCCAGAGGCAGGTCGGCGGAGAAATTCACCGTCTGGGTCTGGCGGCGCATATAGGCCTTCCAGGCGTCCGACCCGGACTCGCGTCCGCCGCCGGTCTCCTTTTCGCCGCCGAAAGCCCCGCCGATCTCGGCGCCCGAGGGGCCGATGTTGACGTTGGCGATGCCGCAGTCCGAGCCCCAGGCCGAGAGGAAGGCCTCGGCCTCACGCACGCTGTCGGTGAAGACGCACGACGACAGGCCCTGAGGCACAGCGTTCTGGAGTTCGACCGCCTGATCGAAGTCGCTCCACGTCAGGACATAGAGGATGGGAGCGAAGGTCTCGTGTTCGACCACTGCCGTCTGGGCCGGCATGCGAACGATGGCGGGGGTGACATAGGTCCCATCAGCCTCGACGCGCGTTCCGCCGACGAGGATTTCGCCACCCTGGGCCACGGCGTCCGACAGGGCGGTCTCGAAACCCTTCACCGCCGCCTCGTCGATCAGCGGGCCGACGAGGACGCCGTCCTTGCGCGGGTCACCGACCGGCAGGGTCGCATAGGCCTTGACCAGACGCGCGGTCAGGGCCTCGGCGACGCTTTCATGCACAATCAGGCGGCGCAGGCTGGTGCAGCGCTGGCCTGCAGTGCCGACGGCCGAGAAGGCGATGGCGCGCACGGCCATTTCCAGATCGGCGCTTGGGGTCACGACCATGGCGTTGTTGCCGCCGAGCTCCAGCAGCGAGCGGCCAAGACGTCCCGCCACGGCTTGAGCCACGGCCTTGCCCATCCGCGTCGAACCGGTGGCGGAAACCAGAGCCACGCGCGGATCGGCCGACAGGGCCTCGCCGATGTCACGGCCGCCGATGAGGAGCTGGCTCAAGCCTTCGGGAGCGTCGCCGAAACGGGCGACCGCTCGCTCGAACACGGCCTGAACGCCGAGCGCGGTCAGGGGCGTCTTTTCAGACGGCTTCCAGATCACCGGGTCGCCGCACACGAGAGCCAGGGCCGCATTCCAGGCCCAGACGGCGATTGGGAAGTTAAAGGCGGTGACCACGGCGACCGGGCCCAACGGTTGCCAGGTCTCGCGCATGTGGTGACCGGGCCGTTCGCTGGGCAGGGTCAGGCCATAGAGCTGGCGCGACAGGCCGACGGCGAAGTCGCAGATATCGATCATCTCCTGCGCCTCGCCCAGACCCTCCGAGACGATCTTGCCGGCCTCGAGCGTGACCAGCATGGCCAGATCGGTCTTGGCGGCGCGCAGCTCCTCGCCCAGCAGACGGACCAGCTCACCCCGGCGCGGGGCGGGCACACGGCGCCAGACCTTGAAGGCCTCGACCGAGCGGGCGACGGCGGCCTCGACCTGGTCGGGCGTCGCCTGCACGAGACCCCCGGCGCTCGAGCCGTCAATCGGCGAGCGGGTCGACAGGTCTCCCGTCCACACGGCGTCGGAGACGCCGAGGCGGGTCAGGATGGCTTTGGCGTCTGCGGCTGCGGTCATGAGGCGTCTCCTTCGGGCGGATGCCCTTACCGCTCGCGGGCGCAAGGCGAAAGCGGAACCGCCGTTCGTCCCCGGGGTTCTGTCGCGGTCAGCAAGAGGAAGCTCCGATGAAAATCCGCGATGTGATGAGCAAGGATGTCCAGGTCGCCCGCCCAGGCGACACAATTCAGGACGTGGCGGCCCGCATGACCTCGGGCGATTTCGGCTTCATTCCCGTCGCCGACGGCGAGCGGCTGGTCGGGACGGTCACCGATCGCGACATCACCGTCCGCGCCGTGGGCAAGGGGCTGGGCCCCTCGACGCCGGTGTCCGAAGTCATGACCACCGAGGTGGTAACCGCCCTGGACACCGCCGACCTCAAGACAGCGCTCGACGCCATGGGCGGCGACAAGATCCGCCGCCTGCCGGTGGTCGACAAGCACGAACGGCTGGTCGGGGTGGTGTCGCTGGGCGACCTGTCGACCCGCGTAAAGGAGAAATACGCGGGCGAGACGCTGGAAACCATCTCCCAGCCCGGCTGATCCTTCACGCCCTCTTCACCCTTTTCGGAAACCGCGCGTCAAACCGTGAGGCCTCAGGATGTCCGCTGGATATCGGAGAACCGACATGGCGCGCGCACAATTCCAGAAGGGCCAGAAGGTCTGGGTCGAATGCGTGGGCGCATGGGCCCACATCGAAAAGGTCCAGCCGGTCTGGGCCAAAGGCTTCGACGAACCCGTTCGGGTCACCTATGAGATCGGTCTGGGCCGCGAGTTTCTGGCCCATGAGCTTCTTCTGCCCGTCGAGGACGAGGCGGGCGACGAGATAGGCGACTGGCGCCTGCTGCGCGCCCGCAACAAGTGGCAGCTGGCCGAGGACACGCCGCACCACCCCTTCCCCGGCACATATCCGGTGGTCGTCACCGATCCCGCCGACTGGGGAGGCTGGCGCGTGCCCGGGGCCGAATACGACCGCGATCCCGACCGCATCGAGTTCCAGGCCCGGCTGATCGCCGCCGCGCCCCGGCTTATGAGTCTGGCCCAGTCCCTGATCGACGCCGTGGCGGAAAGCCCCGACGACGCCCCGCCCGAGAGCCTGTCTCTCGCGCGTCAGGCCCGCGACATCCTCAAGACGGTCACCGATGTGCTGGCCATCCCGCCCGAAACTGTTGCGCCAAAGATTCGCGCACAGGCGGCGTGAGTCTACGTATTAACCATAGCTCGACAGGATTCCGCGACACAGCCTAGATTCCAGACTTCGTCGAATCGCTTCGCGCCAAGCAGACCCGGGGTCGCTGACGCAAGCCTTAAGTCCGGGAGAGCGCCTTGCGGGGCAATGAGCGCCGCATTCAGGGACCGGGCCGCCGATCATCCGATCAGGGCGGCGGAGGTGCGGCCAGCCGCACCCGGATCCTGCTTCTGGGCCTCACTCTCCTCATCGCCGCCTACGTCCTGCTGATCGCACGCCAGACCGCCCGGCCCGAGCGCGAGGCCGACGCCCTGCGCATCGCCGGCCAGCAGCAGAATGCAGAACTGTTCGCCGCCCGGATGGAGGGCCGGATCGACGCCGCCCGCGCCGGCCTGACCATCGGGGCGACCGCCCTCGCCACCAATGCCGACCGGCCACTGGACGCCGCCGAAGCCGCCCGCGCCGCGGCGCCCGACACGGCTTTCGCCATCGTGTCGGCGACCGGCGCCGTCCAGGCCGCCAGCGGCGCCCCGGCCGAGAGCTTCGCCGAGCCCCTGGCGTCCGGCGCCCATGCGCCCGCCCTTCGCCTCGGCGCCGATCGCCGTGCCCTCCTGACCGGCCAGCCGGCAGGGACCATGCGCATCGTGGCTCGCATCCCCCTGCCCGCGCCGTCGCAAATCAAGGGTGGCGAAGCCCTTTATCTGTCGACGCCCGATGATGACGCCGCCTCCGCGACCGCAGGCGCCGCCATCCCCGCCCTCAACCATGCGGCCCTGAAGGCGGCGACCGCCCCGATCACGGCGACGCCCGCCGGCGGCAAGCCGATGAGCCTCGTCGCCGCCCCCGTCGGAACCACCAGCTTGCTGGCCGTCGCGGCCCAGCCCGTGTCATCCGGTGGCAGCCTGCTCGGCGACATCTGGGTACTGCTGGCCCCGCTCGGCCTTGGCGCCCTGGTCGGAGCGCTGATGCTGGTTCAGGGCTGGCGGCAGAAGCGCGCCAGCCGTGACTGGGCCGAGACCGAGCACCGCTTCCGCGTCGCCGTCGAGGCCGCCCGCTGCGGCGTCTGGGAATGGGACCTTGAGGCCGAGGAAGTCACCCTGTCCGACTATATGGCGACTCTGCTGGGCCTGCCCGAGGGCGGCGTCGTCCCGGCCGCGACCGTGCTGGGCCGGGTCCATCCGAAATACCGCGAACTGGTCGAACACGCCCTGCGTCAGGCCGCGACCTTCGGCGCCTTTGAGACCACTTTCCCCGTCACCGGCCCCAACAGCACGATCCGCTGGATCGACGCTCGCGGCCAGGCGCGCGGCGAGCGTGACGAGGGCGGCTTCATCAACATCCTGGGCGTCGCGCTCGACATCACCGAGGCCCGCCGCGCCAAGGCCCAGGCCCAGTCGGCCGAAAGCCGGCTGCGCGACGGGATCGAGAGCGTTTCGGACGCCTTCTCCCTGTTCGATCGCCATGGCCGGTTGATCCTCTGCAACCAGGCCTTCTCCGACGCCTTCGGCCTGGCCCCCGAGGCCGTGCGCCGTGGAGCCATGAAGGACGAACTGAACCGCATCGCCGGCCTGGCCATCAAGGCCGATCATCCGTCCACGGATCTCGGCGCCGGGATGCGCGAGGTCGAGATGCACGACGGCCGCTGGCTGCGGCTGGCCGAGCGCTACACCTCCGACGGCGGGACCGTGGTCACCGCCACCGATCTGACCCTGATCAAGAAGCAGGAAGCCGAGACCCAGCGCGCCGCCGATAGCCTGCGCCTGATGGTTGATCAGCTGGAGTCGAGCCAGGAGAAGCTCAGCCTGCTGGCGCGGAAGTATGAGATCGCCATGACCCGGGCCGAGGCCGCCAACCAGGCCAAGTCCGAGTTCCTGGCCAATATGTCTCACGAGTTGCGCACCCCGCTGAACGCCATCAACGGCTTCTCGGAGATCATGGCCGGGGAGATGTTCGGCCCGGTCGGCGACGCCCGCTACAAAGGCTACGCCTCCGACATCCTGCGCTCCGGCCAGCACCTGCTCAGCCTGATCAACGACATCCTCGACATGGCCAAGATCGAGGCAGGCAAGATGACGCTGCATTATGAGAAGGTGTCGCTGAAGGAGGTCTGCGAGGACGCCATCCGCCTGATGCGCGGCAAGGCCGAGGACTCCGGTCTGGTGCTGTTGCTCGAGGCCCAGGACCTGCCAGACATCGACGCCGACCAGCGCGGTCTCAAGCAGGTGATGCTGAACCTCATCTCCAACGCGGTGAAGTTCACGCCCGAGGGCGGGTCGATCACCGTCTCGATCGCCCACCACGGGGCCGGCCGTCAGCGGGTGGCGGTCGCCGATACCGGCATCGGCATCGCCGCCGAGGACCTGGGCCGTCTCGCCCGGCCGTTCGAACAGGTCGAGGGTCAGCACTCCAAGACCACCCAGGGCACTGGTCTGGGCCTGGCCCTGACCAAGTCGCTGATCGAGATGCACCACGGCGTCATGGCCATGGACAGCGAGCCGGGCGCCGGCACCGTGGTCAGCTTCGACCTGCCCGAAGTTCGCCCGGCCGACGCCGGGACGGACGGCGCCCAATCTCAGGCACAGTCCCAGGCCCGCGCGGCCTGAAACCGCTCTGGCGCTAGCGCTCTCCGCGCGGCGAACCGTCGTGATCGCCTTGGGGGCGACCATCGGGACCGGGGCCTTGACCACCCTTATGAGGATCGGGCGCGCCGCCGGGCTTGCCGCGGCGGTTCAGGAGGACGGCCAGGGCCTGACGGTCAGCAGGAGCCAGGGTGACAAGAACGGCCGTGGCGTCGTGCTCCAGTCGGGCCCGGCCGCGCATTTCGGCGGCGCGCGACTGATCCAGCAGGGCGTTGGCGGCGGCGGCGTCGGGCTTCGGACCGCGCATCAGCTCAACCGCTTGGCGCCGCGCCGCGCGAGAGGCCTCGAAATCCGGCCGGGCCGCCATGGCCGAGGCGCGGAAGGTCGAGCGCACGCGGTCGCGCGTCTCGGGCTCCATGCCTGCGAGAATGTCTCTGAAGGTGCTCTGGCGACCCGGCGTCTGGGCTGCCTCGATCTTGTTCTCGGCCTTGGTCTTGGTCACCCACAGGGTCACGCCGCCCGCGATGGCGAACAGGTTCAGGGCGACGGAGGCGGCCAGGGCGACCTTCAGGGCACGCGGCGAGTTCAGAAAGCTCAACCCAGAACCTCCGTATCGTCCACGCCGGACAGGCTGGACTGATACAGGACCGCGTCGGCCTGGGCGTCGGCGGTGAGGTGCGGTGTCAGGCTGGCGCCCGCGATGACGCCCGCGCAGGCTGCGGCGGCCCAGCCGGCGCCGAACCAGAGGACCAGACGATCCCAGACCAGGCGCGCCTTGCGCGGCGACAGGCCGGCGGCCATGGCCGAGGCGATAACCCTGTCGCGCAGGACGTTGGAGACCATCGGCCGCGCCGAGGCGTCGAGCGCGGCGTCCGTCTGACGCGCCTCGAACAGCATCCGCTCCGCCCACGGCCCGTCAGAGGCCACCAGAGCCTCCGCCGCCTTGCGCTCGGCCTCGGGCCAGCGCCGCTTGTCGGCGCCATAGGCTTCGGCCAGTTGTTTCAGCCTTTCGGCATTCATCGTCGTCATCCTTCAGCCCCTCGCCTCTCGGCATTGGGCGCCATATCCGCCAACGCCTGCCTCAAGGCCCGACGGCCCCGCGACAGCAAACTCTCCAGCGCTTCCACGCTGATCTTCATCAGGTCGGCCGCCTCGATATTGGACAGCTCCTGGTAGTGGCACAAGACGATGGCTTCGCGTTGACGCTCGGGCAGTCGTCTCAGGGCCGCATCGACCCGCACGCCCAGCTCCGCGGCCAGCAGGCCCCGGTCGGGCGCCGGACCGTCGTCGGGCCGATCGGGCGGCGTCTCGGTCGGGACCTCGCGCCGTCGCCGCAGCCGGTCGTAGCAGAGATTCAGGCCCACCCGGTGGAGCCAGGTGTCGAACTTGGCCTTGCCGGGTCGCCAGCGGGGTGCCTGTTTCCAGGCCCGCAGCATGGCCTCCTGCGCCACGTCCTCGGCCTCGACCGGATCGCCCAGCATTCGTTGCGCCAGGGCCAGCATGCGCGGAAGCTTGCGCGCGACCATAGCCTGGATCGCCGCCGGGTCGCCCTGACCCACGCGGCGAACCAGTTCCTCGTCGGGGTCGACGATCGATGCCAAGCCGGCCTGCTCCCTCGCTCACAGAGCGGGCCGACCGAACCATCACGGCCTTCCCCGACACGGTCTTACTCCGAAGCCGGGGCCGAGGGCGACGCCGAAGTGGCGGCGGGCGCACGGTTTTGTCGGTTCATGCGGCGCTCCTGGAAGCGCTGGCGCATCGCGGCACGGCCAGCCTGACGCTCGGCCGGGCTGAGGACGCCGTCGTGATCGGCATCCTGGCGGGCGAAGCGTTCGGTCAGCTGGGTCTGGACGTCGGCGATGACGATGGGGCCGTGTCGGGCCATGCGCTGAGCCGGGCCGTGGCCTTGACCGCCGCGACGATGAGCCATGCGTTGACCGCGATGCTCACCCCGACGGTGGGCGGCGCGTTCAGGGCGGGCGGCGTCGAACTCGGCGCGGCTGATCTGACCGTTCTTGTCGGCGTCGAGCCGGTCGAAGCGCCGGGTGGCCTGTTCGGCGCGACGGGCCTGGGCGCCGGCGCGCCGTTCCTCGGCGGTGACCGTGCCGTCGTGATTGGCATCCAGCGCCGTCAGGCGGCTGACGCGGGCCTGAACGAATTGGGCCTGGGTAACCGGCTGGGTCTGACGGGCTTCCATGCGTGCGTGGCGCGCGGCGGGGGCGGTCGCGGTCGGGGACTGTTGAGCCACGGCAGCGCCGCCGATCAGGGCAGCGATGGATGCGGCAACCAGTCCGCCGGCGAGAATGGTCTTCTTCATACGTCGTCTCCGTCTGGGCTGAACGCCCGGATGACCCCCGTCGAGAAGGTTCAACGCGAGGGGGACGACTCTCCGTCGCGGATCGGCGGCAGGGCCTGATCGAAGGCTGCTCGCGCTGCCAGCCGGACCTCTTTCAGCCGGGTCATCAGAGTCTCGAAATCGGGCGCGCCCGCCCCCTCGGCCAGACGCTGGCGGAAGGCCAGGGGCTCATTCTCCGGCTCGGGCCGCTCGTCGAAGGCGCAGGCGAACAGCTGGCCAATGCGCTGCTGCAGCCGCCAGGCCTCGGCCATGGGCGTGTCCTCGCCCAGCTGGACCACGGTCGAGACCGACAGGGGGCCGCCCTCCGGCGCCGCCGTCAGCTGCCGGAACTGGCCCACGAACTCGGCGTCGACCAGACCGCCGCGCGACAGTTTCAGGTCCCAGAAGCCCTGCGCCCTTCGCTCACGATCCATCAAATCCCGCATGGTCCGCACGTCACGGGCCACATCGACACCGGGCCGGGGCCGTCTCAGCGCGGCCTCAATGGCCTCGGTCACCCGCCTGCCAAAGTCCTGATCACTGGTCCAGGCGACCCGGGCGCGGGTCAGGGCCATGAACTCCCAGGTGTCGGCCTCTCCGGCGTAATAGTCCTCGAAGGCCGAGAGCCTCACCGACACCGGTCCCTTGGCGCCGGATGGCCGCAACCGCATGTCGACCTCATAAAGGCCGCCCTCGGCGGTGTGGGCCGACAGGGCCGCGATCAGCTTCTGGGTGAAGCGGACATTGAAGACGTCCGCGGTCCAGCCCTTGCCGTCCGAGATGGCCTCAGGCGGCGCTTCATAGACGGTCATCAGGTCGAGGTCCGAGCCCGCCGTCATCTCACGCGAGCCGGCCTTGCCCAGGGCGATGACCGCGACCGCGCCGGGCATCGCCCCACCCAGCCGCACCGTCTCGACCAGAGCCGCCTCGGCCAGGGTGCCCATGACGGCGTCGGCGAGGTTGGTGAAGGCCCGCCCCGCAGCGCCCGGGCCGACCCGGCCTGTCAGGGTCTGGATGCCGATGCGGAAGGCCTGTTCGCGATGCAGGCGGCGCACCACGTTCATCGCCCCCTCGAAATCCCCCGCCTCACGCGCCTCCGCCTCCATCTGGGCGAACAGGCCGGTGTTGGGGCCAACCGGAATCTGGAAACGGGCGTCCAGCATGGAGTCCAGCGCCGCCGGATAACGACCGAGCGTGCGCGCCAACTTCGGGGCGAAAGCCATGACCCCGACGATCAGGCCGAACAACTCGGGCTGGTTCAGGAACAGGGCCTGGACCTGCACCCCGGAGTTCATGGCCGAGAAGAAGACGGCGAACCGTTTGAAGGCCGCGTCCGGCGATCCGGTGCGGGCCACGGCGGTCAGCAGGCGCGGCGCAAGGCGGGTGAACAGCTCGCGCCCCCGCGCAGAACGCGTCGCCGGGATGCGGCCGTGGTGCCAGCTACGGATCGTGTCGGCGACGTTGGCGGGCTCGGAAAACCCCATGCGCTTGAGGGTTTCCAGCGTCTCCGGGTCGTTGTCCACGCCGGTAAAGACCAGACTGCCCCAGGGCGAGGACAGGTCCTCTTCCCCCTCGAACAGCTGCCCATAGGTGCGGTTGACCCCCAGCAGCAGGGCCTCCACGCCCCGGTCGAAATCCGCCAAGCGACTGTCCCCCGACAGGGCGGCGACGGCGATGCGGCGCTCGGCGTCGACCGGCAGGGTGTGGGTCTGTTCGTCGTCCAGCATCTGGACGCGGTGTTCCAGCGCCCGCAGCTCGGCATAGGCGGCGGTCAGATCGACGGCGACCTGGGTCGGGATATGCCCCGCCGCCGCAAGGGCCGCGAGCGCGTCGTCGGTACGGCGCGCGCGCAGGGACTTGTCGCGGCCGCCGAGGATCAGCTGCTGCGTCTGGGCGTAGAATTCGATTTCGCGGATGCCGCCCCGGCCCAGCTTCAGATTGGCGCCCATCGCGACCAGACCGTCGCCGGTCTTGTGAGCGTGGATCTGGCGCTTGATCGACTGGATATCGAGCACGGCCTGATAGTCGAGGCTGCGGCGCCAGACGAAGGGAACCAGCGCCTCGAGAAACTCCGCGCCGGCTTCCGGATCGCCGCAGATGGCCCGCGCCTTGATGAAGGCGGCCCGCTCCCAGTTCTGGCCGACGGATTCGTAGTAGGACAGGGCCATGGGCACAGCCACGACCGGCGGGGTCGAGGAAGGGTCGGGCCGCAGCCTGAGATCGACGCGGAAGACATATCCGTCCGCCGTCCGCTCCTGCAGCAGGGTCGCCGTCGCCTGGGCCAGACGATCGACGAAGGGCTGGGCCTCGACGCCGGGAGCCAGGGCCGGGGCCAGCCGGTCCGGATCGAAGAAGAGCGAGATGTCGATGTCGCTGGAGTAGTTCAGCTCGAAGGCGCCGTGCTTGCCCATGGCCAAGCCGAACAGGCCGGGGACGGGGCCGGCGGGATCGTCGGTGGCCGAGATCAGCTTGCCCCTGGCGCGCTGCTCGCTCGCGACCGAAGCCAGAGCCGTTTGCGTCACCGCGTCGGCGAAGCGCGACAGGGCCGCGGTGACGGCGGTGAGGTCCCAGACCCCGCCGAGATCGGCCAGGGCCGTCAGCAGGTGCAGGTCCGCCTTTAACCCCCGCAGGGGCGCCCTGACCTCATCGGGCGGACCGGTCAGGGCGAGGGCCTCGGCGAGAATGACCTCCAGCCGGGCCCCGGGCGCGGTCTCCAGCGTCGCGCGCAGCCGCTCGGGCGAACGCCGCGCCAGCCCGGCCAGATAGGGGGAGGCGGCGAAGACCGGAGCCAGAGCCGGCCAGGCGCGGTCAAGACAATCGCTCCAGCCGCCCTCCTCCGCCGCGGGCTTCAGCCGCTCCAGCCAGCGCATGGCGGCCGCCGCGTCCACGACCGGGCCGCAAGGGCCGATCCGGTCGCCGAGGACGGGCTCGGTCACGGCGCCGGCTGCAGAACGAGGGCGACGCGAAGGCCTGGCCCGAAGCCGCCATAGGCGCCGGGGCCTTCATCCAGCTGGACCCGTCCGGCATGGGCCTCAAGCACGGCGGAGACCAGCGAAAGGCCCAGACCCGAGCCCGCCTCGCTGCGACTGTTGTCGAGGCGAACGAAGCGCTGCACCACCCGCTCGCGATCCTCGGCGGGCACGCCCGGGCCGGTGTCGGTGACGGAATACTCGATCTCGCCCGACGACCGCCGCCGCGCGCGCAGCATGACCGCCCCGCCGGTCGGGGTGTATTTGATGGCGTTGTCGATGACGTTCGCCAGGGCCTGGGCGAGGAAAGGCTGGTTGCCTTCGATCATCAGGCCGCGCTCGATCTCGGCGGAAAACTCCAGCCCCTTGTCCTCGGCGGCGGGTTCGTAGAGCTCGGCCATGTCGGCGGCCAGGTCGGCGGCGTCGAAGACCTGCGGATCCGGCGCACCGCCCGCCTGCAGACGGGCGATGGCCAGGACGGTGTTGAAGGTCTTGAGCAGGTGATCGGCCTCGGACAAGGCGATCTCCAGGGCGTCAACGCCTGAAACCTTGCCCGCCTCGGCGTCGATCAGGGCGACCTCCAGCTTGGCCCGCATCCGAGTCAGTGGGGAGCGCAGGTCATGGGCGATAGCGTCGCCTGCGTGACGGATAGAGGCCATCGAGGCTTCCAGCCGGTCCAGCATCCCGTTCAGCCCGCGCCCCAGCTCGTCCAGCTCATCGCCACCCGAGCCCTCGCGGCCGCGGACCTGGGCCCGCGCCTTCAGATCGCCGTCGCGCACCGCGGCGACGACCGTATTCAATCGCCCCATTGACCGCTCGACATTGCGGCTGATGATCAGCCCGCCGGTCGCGCCCAGCAGCAGCACCCCACCCATGGCCATCCACAGGGCCTGGGTCAGTCGCGACAGGGATTCCTCGATGTCACCGATGTCCTCACCAACGAACAGCCGCTCCTTGCCCGAAAGCAGAACCTCCTGCCCGATACCCTGACGTGTCTGGACACGCCCCTCCGCGTCTGTGGAGGTCAGGGGGAAGGGCTCCCATTCGCCGGCGGCGGCGGGCTGCTTCGGATCGACGGGCGATTTCGACAGATTGCTGCTGATCTGCTCGCCCCTGGCGTCGATCAGGACATACAGATAGGGGCCGCCCCGCACGATCCGCTCGACCAGGGCCTGGTTCAGGGCGTCCACCCCCCGTGTGCGATAGATGGCCTGCAGCGCCGTCAGTTCGACCAGCACGTCCTTTTGCGAACGCGCACGCGCTTCCGACGCCGAGGCGAAATAGACATAGGCCAGGATGGCGCTGGCCGCCGCCGCGAACAGGGCGAGGAAGAGCAGCGTCAGCCGGAAGGGCGTGCGACGAAAGAGGGACGGCAGCTTCATTGAGGCGTCTTACGCCTCCAGCCGATACCCTGCACCACGGACCGTCTGCAGCATGGCCTTGTCGAACCCCTTGTCGATCTTGGACCGCAGGCGGCTGATGTGGACGTCGATGACATTGGTCTGGGGGTCGAAATGATATTCCCAGACCTTCTCCAGCAGCATGGTGCGGGTCACTGACTGGTTGGCGTGGCGCATCAGGAATTCCAGCAGCTGGAATTCGCGCGGCTGCAGATCGATCTCGGTCGCGCCGCGATGGACGGTGCGGGCGATCAGGTTCATCTCGAGATCGCCGACCTTGAGCACGGTCTGGACGCCGCCGGTCTCGCGGCGGCGGGCCAGGGCCTCGACGCGCGCGATCAGCTCGCCGAAGGCATAGGGCTTGACCAGATAGTCGTCGCCGCCGGCCTTGAGGCCCTTGATGCGGTCCTCGACCTCGCCGAGAGCCGACAGGAACAGGACCGGCGTCTGGTCTCCGTCCTTGCGCAGGGTCTCGACCATGCCGATGCCGTCGAGGCGCGGCATCATCCGGTCCACGACATAGACGTCATAGCCGCCGCGCTGGGCCTCGAGCAGGCCGTAGGCGCCGTCGATAGCGTGGGCTGCCTCGTGCCCGGCCTCGGTCAGCCCGCGAAGCATCGCGGTCGCCGCTTCGGCGTCATCCTCGACCACCAGAACACGCATAGAGCCCTCCTGAATTCAGAATCGTCACGGACGTTAGCGCATCCGTGACGATCCTGTCAGTTAAGGCTTATTCAGCTTTGGACAGTTCCAGCGGCACCAGACGCGACGAACCGTTTACAACCACGGACAAAAGCACGTGGGAGCGGCCGGCGGCGCGGGCCGCATCGACGGCGGCCTTGAAGTCCTGAGGCGTGGTCACTGCGCGGCCGAAGGCCTTGGTGATCACGGTGCCGGCGGGCATGCCGATCTCTGCGGCCTTGGAGCGCGGCGTGACCTCGGTGACCACCAGACCCTCGTTGACGTCGTCCGCCAGGGAATAGCGGCGCTTCAGAGCCGGGCTCAGGGCCGAGAGGTTGATGCCTTCCACCGTCAGTCCCGACGGCGCGGTCGGCCCCGGCGTCGGAACGCGCGGATTGCCTTCGTCGTCCTCAGGATAGAGTTCGGCCTCGGACGGACGTTTCGCCGACTTGACCGTCACCGTCTGGCGGTGGCCGTCGCGGAACAGCTCGATGCGCAGGTCGCTGCCGACCGACACAGCGCCGACCGCACGGGTCAGGGCGTTGCTGGTTTCGACCGCCTGACCGTTGACCGAGATGATCACGTCGGCGGCGCGCACGCCGCCCCGTTCGGCCGGACCACCGGCGGTCACGGATTCGACCATGGCGCCTTTGGCGTCAGCCGGGAGGCCCACCGCCGCCTTGAGGTCGTCGGTCAGGTTGCGAATCTGGACACCGATATAGCCGCGCTCGATGGCGCCGCTACGAATCAGCTGGTCCGTGACGCTCTTGGCCGTCGCCGCCGGGATGGCGAAGCCGATGCCGACCGAGCCGCCCGTGGGCGAGAAGATCGCCGAGTTCACACCGATCACGCGGCCGTAGATGTCGAAGGTCGGGCCGCCCGAGTTGCCCCGGTTGATGGCGGCGTCGATCTGGAGATAGTCGACATAGGCGCTGGAGCGATCCTGCAGGTCGCGGCCGCGGGCCGAGACAATGCCGGCCGTCGCCGTGCCGCCGAGGCCGAACGGGTTGCCGACCGCGACGACCCAGTCGCCCACGCGCGGATCAGCCTGTTCCTCGAAGCTGACGAAGTTGAAGTCCGAGCCGTCGACCTTGATCACGGCCAGGTCGGTGCTTTCGTCGCGACCGACCAGGGTGGCGTCCAGCGTCCGGCCGTCGGTCATCTTGACCTTGATCGACTTGGCGTTGGCCACGACGTGGTTGTTGGTGACGATGTAGCCGTCACGCGAGATGAAGAAGCCGGAGCCCGCGCCCTGGGCCAGCTGCGGCTCGGCGTCGGGCTCGGCCTGCTGTTGCTGCTGACCGGGGCTGGGGATGACCAGACCGGGCAGGCCGGGAATCTGGAAGCCCTGAACGCCCTGGGGACGCTCAACCGGGGTCTCGACCTCGATCTGGACCACGGCGGGGGCGACCTGCTGGACGATGTCGGCGAAGCTGAGCGGCGCGCCCTGCGGCGGGGCGAAGGCGAGGCCGGCCGCCCCGGCCGAGGCCACCAGTTGACCCGGACGGGTCTCGGCATGGGCGCCGGGCCATGAGATGACGCCACCGGCGGTGGCGCCCGCCGCAACGATCAGGCCGGCCGCAGCCCCCAGAATGAACTCTTTCCGCTTCAGCATCGTCGTCTAGCGATCCTCTTTCGGCCTCGTGTGGAGGCCGTTTCGCGTTGAGATATAGGCCCGTTCCAGCCAAAGCCACAACGCCGCCGAACGGATCGTTGATCGCGCCCGACGTCAGTCGTGGGACGAAGTTGCGTCAGGATCGGGGCGAACTCCTTCCGTATGGAGAAGTTCCTCCAGACGCCGCTCCTCATCGGGTGAAAGCGGGGCCGTTACGGGCTTTTTGCGGAAGGACAAGACGATAAAGGCTGTCCCCGCGCCGAGCACCAGCAGCAGCGGCCCGAACCACAGCAGCCAGGTCGCGGCCTTCACCGGCGGCTTGAACAGAATGTAGTCGCCCCAGCGGCGGACCAGATCCTCACGGATCGACTCGTCCGTAGCGCCCGAGGCGATCTCCTCGCGCACCAGACGGCGCATGTCGGCGGCGATGCCGGCCGGGCTGTCGGCGATGGATTCATGCTGGCAGACGACGCAGCGGATGTCCTGGAACAGGGTCTGGGCTCGCGCCTCCTGCGAGGCGGAGGCCAGCGGCTGGTCCGGCGCGGCGGCGGGTTCGGCCATCACAGGGCCGGCGAGGAGAGCGAAAACGAAGGCGATCGCGGCGGTTCTCACGCCGCCCTCTCCACAGCCTTTTTGCGCCCCGCGACTCCGATCCGGAGACGGCGGTCCAGCAGCGACAGGACCCCGCCCAGCGCCATGATCAGAGGGCCGAGGAAGATAAGCCGCGCCCACGGGTTCCAGTAGACCCGCACCGTCCAGGCCCGGGCGGCCTGTGGCGTCGACCTGCGCTCGCCCAGCACCACATAGACGTCATCCAGCCCGCGAAAATCGAGCCCGACCTCGGTCGTGGTCTGGCCGCCGGCGGGGAAGAAGCGGCGCTCGGCGACGACGGTCCGCACAGGGCCGCCGTCGGTGGGAATGACTGTCAGATGGCCCTGCTCGGCCAGATAGTTGGGCCCCTCGACGATGCGGACGTCGTCCAGCCGGACGGAGTAACGGCCCGCCGTCACCTCGCCGCCGATGCCGAGCGGCGCGGCGGCCTCGACCTTGAAACCGGTCTCGACCACGGCGCCGAGCACGAAAAGGCCGAGCCCGGCGTGGGCCAGCATCATGCCCCAGGCGCCGAGCGGCAAGGCCCTGGCCCGTCGTCCGACCTCGGCCAACGAGACGCGGAACAGCCGCACCCGTTCGGCGACCTCGGCCAGCGCCCCGAGGATCAGCCAGGCGCCGATGGCGATGCCGCCGGCCGCCATGGCCTTCCTCGGTTCAAAGGCCATCCAGCCCAGAAGGGCGCAGACGAGGGACAGACCGGCGGCGACGGCCAGCCTCTGGCCCGCGCCCTTCAGGTCGCCGCGTTTCCACGCCAGCAGAGGCCCGGCGGGCAGGATCAGGAAGGCGACCACCATCAGCGGGGTGAAGGTCAGGGCGAAATAGGGCGGGCCGACCGAGATGGTCGCGCCGGTCGCGGCCTGCAGGATCAGGGGATAGAGGGTGCCGAGCAGGACCGTCGCGGCCGCCGCCGTCAGGAACAGGTTGTTGAGCACCAGCGCGCCCTCGCGGCTGATGGGCGCGAACAGGCCGCCGCCGGTCAGCTTCGGCGCCCGCCAGGCGAACAGGGCGAAGGCCGCGCCAGCCGTGACGCCGAGAATGCCCAGCAGCATCAGCCCGCGCTCCGGATCGACGGCGAAGGCATGGACGGATGTCAGCACGCCGGAACGCACGAGGAAGGCGCCCAGCATGGAGAAGGTGAAGGCCAGCAGAGCGAGAAAGACGGTCCAGCCCGCCAGCGCTCCGCGCCGCTCGGTCACCACCGCCGAGTGCAGCAGGGCCGCCCCCGCCAGCCAGGGCATGAAGCTGGCGTTCTCGACCGGGTCCCAGAACCACCAGCCGCCCCAGCCGAGTTCATAGTAGGCCCAGAAGGAGCCGAGGGTGATGCCGATGGTCAGCAGGACCCAGGACGCCAGAGCCCAGGGCCGGACCCAGCGCCCCCAGGCCGGATCGACCCGGCCTTCGATCAGGGCCGCGACGGCCAGCGAAAAGGTCACCGAGAAGCCGACATAGCCCGCGTAGAGCAACGGCGGGTGGAAGGCGAGCGCGGGGTCCTGCAACAGGGGGTTCAGGGACGCCCCCTGAAACGGCGCCGGGTCCAGCCGTGCGAAGGGGTTGGAGGTGAAGACGGCGAAGGCGAGGAACAGGCTGCCCAAGGCGCCCTGCACCCCGACCGCGGAGGTCTTGAGTCCGAACGGCAGGCCACTCGCTCTCGCCAAGGCGGCGCCGAAGCCGGTCATGACCAGACACCACAGGACCAGCGAGCCCTCGTGGCTGCCCCAGGCGCCGGCGACCTTGTAGAGCATCGGCTTGTCGGTGTGGCTGTTGTTGGCGACGTTGGCGACCGAGAAGTCCGAGGTCACGAAGGCGAAGATCAGGGCCGCGAAGGCGAGCGCCACCAGACAGGCAGAGGCGATGGCCGCCCCTTGCGCCGCGCCGGCCAGAACGGGGGAACGGCGGATGCGGCCCGCCGTCGCCATGACGGTCTGCAGCACCGCCAGAACGAGGGCCAGGATCAGGGCGTAGGCGCCGAACTCGCTGATCACAGGGCGGCGTTTCCGGCGGATGCCGTGGAGGGTTCAGGACGCCATTCGCCCTTGGCCTTCAGCTTGTCGGCCACTTCGCGCGGCATGTATTTCTCGTCGTGTTTGGCCAGAACCTGATGGGCGATGAAGGTGCGGTCAGGCTGGAAGGCCCCTTGCGCCACGATCCCCTGCCCTTCGCGGAACAGGTCGGGCAGGTCGCCGTGATAGATCACCCGCGTCGAGGCCGCATTGTCCGTGACGGCGAAACTGACGTCGGCGCCGTGGCGCTGGACACTGCCTGCCTCGACCAGTCCGCCCAGACGGATGTCACGTCCGGCCGGAGCCTTTTCGACGGTCACTTCCGAGGGGGTGAAGAAGAAGGTCACGCTGTCGTTCATGGCCCACAGCGACAGGCCGACGGCGAGGGCGAGGATCGGCGCCACCGCCGCCACGACCCACAGGCGGCGCCGCGCCTTGGGTGATCGGGGAAGCCAGCTCATGTCCGGAAAGGTCCGCGCGCGCAGGAAAACTCGCGGCCGTATAGCGGGGCGCGGCAGGGGCTGAAAGAGGTCATCGGGCCGCGCCCGTATTCGCCGCCTGGCCGCCGGACGCCAGTCGTTTCTCCAGCTCGGCGCGGCGCGGATCAGCGGGATCCAGGGCCTTGATCAACGGCGTCCACAGCGCCAGCGCGCCGGCCCGGTCGCCGCGCGTCAGGGCCGCATCGCCCAGGAAATAGAGGGCGCCCAGTTGGCCGGGATCGCGCTTCAGGGCTTCGCGGAAGGCGGCCTCGGCGTCGGCGCCGACGGCTCCGTCCTGCGACCGGACCAGACTCTCGCCCAGCCGCGACCAGGTCCGGGGATCGTCGGGGTTCAGGGCGAGGGCCCGGCGGAAGGCGGAAGCGGCGCCGACCGGGTCATCGGCGGCGAAACGGGCGGCGCCCAGCATGGTCAGGATCTGGCGGTCGTCGGGGCGCAGCTTCGCCTCGCGGGTCAGGACCGCCGCCACCTGTTCGGCCTCGAGCGGCTCAGCCGAGGCGCCCCAGGCGTCGACACGCCTGTCATAGGTCTGGTCGCCGTAGCCCGGCTTGCCGACGGCCCAATAGAGGCCCAGCGCCGCGACCGCCGTCAGCACGACCCCGCCCAGAACCCAGCGCCGATCGCTGGGCCGCGCCTTCAGTTCGACCGGACCGCCGCGGGTGGCCAGCAGGCGGCGGCCGGCCTCTGCGCGAGCGGCCGTCCAGGCCTCTTCGGTCAGCAGGCCGCGGGATTTCAGCCGGTCCAGTTCGGCCAGTTCGCGAGCGGCCGCGTCCGGCTCCACATCGACGACGGCGTCCACGCCACGCCGTGCGCCGCTCAGCACCAGAAGCGCGGCCATCGCGGTCGCCAGTGCGGTCATGATCCAGAAGGCCATCATCGCGTCGGTCTAGCGGATCGCACGACCGGCGGCGAGTGCCGCTGAAAGCCGCAAGCTCAGGCCGGCATTGTAACGGGAGCCGGTCCGCCAGCAACGGCGGTGCGGCGACGCACGGCGCGCGCCTCGGTCAGGGCGGAGATCTGTTCCAGGAAGCCTGCGACCATCGCCGCGCGGTCGACGGCCGCCGCCTCGTCGGGGGCGTCGCCGGAGTTGACGTCCTCGATGATCAGATCGGCATAGCTGCTCAACTGGACTGTCAGGTTCTGGACCAGGGTCGAGCGTTGCGCTTCGCACCCGAAAGGCCCGGCGAGATTGCGGACCAGACCGACCATCCTCAGCCCCTCCTGCGCCGCCTGGATCGTGGCGGCATCGAGCTCCGTATCCAGCTTGGGCGCGTTGCGCGTCATCCGGCCCGAGGTCTGGACCTTGTGCATGGGCGCGGCCTTGTCGACCAGCTTGCTCACGCCGCTGAGCAGTTCGCCCAGCCGCTTGCCGACGCGGACGCGCACCTCGCGCAACCGTTTGCCCCAGTCGCCCTCGCGATCGACGTGGACCGTGGCCTCCAGCTCCTGCAGCACGTCGGCGCACCATTGGAGATCGGCGCAAAGACCCTCGATAGCGTCACCGGGTTTGAAGGCGACGATACGGGCGCAGCGCGTCTCCATCCCCACGACAAGCCGATCGACGAAGACGGCCAGTTCGCTCTCGGACAGGAAGGCCCCGCGAGCCGCCGCCGTGGAGGTGTGAACCATCAGCCTGAGGATCAGCGAGGCGTCGGCGAGGTGGGCAAACAGGATGTCCATCAGCCGCTCGGCGCCGTCCGGCAGCATCTCTGAGGCATCGCGAACCAGAAGCCTCAGCTCGGCGACCTGGTCTCCGTCCGGGCGACCGACCCACGCCTGCAGCGACGGCAGGGCGCGATAGACCAGTCCGCCGAAGTCGCAGCAATGGGCCAGGTCCTCCAGCCCCTTGTCCCGCCGGGCGGGATCGCCCAGGGCGGCGGGCCAGACCTCGTCGGGGCGGTCGCGTACGGCCGCGGCGGCCGTGGCGCAGAGCCGGGCGCAGACGGCGGCGGTCCGGGCGGCCTCGCGGTCGTCTTCCTCATCGAGGAAGGTCAGAATATTGGGTTCGCGGCTCGAGGCGATCTTCCACAAGCGCGGCAAGACCCCCGGCGGGAAGGTGGTGGCCTCGACCCCGTCGGCGCGCGGGCGGAACAGGGGCGTCAGGGCGGCGAAGCCCCGGGCGCGACGGACGCGGTCGAGGGTTTCGGCGGCCAGCATCTCTTCAAGCGCACGCGCCTTGCCGCCCGGCATGCCCGAGACGGCGAGCGTCAGCTGGCGCAGCGTCCGGTCCGGAACGCCTTCGACCACCTGACCCAAAGCCATGCGATGAGCGACCGAAAGTTCGGTCATCCAGCCTCTACCCCACGTAAACGCCTTTAAGCGTCCAGAATACGAGCCGCGGGTTAACGGATTACGTAGGAACCTTAACGAGTTACGCCTCGGCGGCAGGCAACTCAAGGATGGCTTTCAGTCCGCCCAAATCGCTGCTCGCCAAGGTCAAACGGCCGCCATAGGCGCGGGTCAGGTCGTCGACGATCGACAGGCCTAGGCCCGATCCGGGGGCGCCTTCGTCCATGCGCTGGCCGCGCTTCATGGCCGTCTCGCGCTGGTCTTCGGGCAGGCCGGGGCCGTCGTCCTCGACCACCACGATCATGTGGCCCAGGCCGCTGGGGCCGGCCGAGACCCGGACCCGGCGCTTGCACCATTTGCAGGCGTTTTCGATCAGGTTGCCCAGGATTTCCTGCAGGTCCTGCCGCTCGCCGAGGAAGCCCAGTTCGTCGGGCGCGCGCCAGTCGATCTCGACGTCCTTGGACTGGAACACCCGCTCCAGCATCACAGCCAGTTCGTCGATCACCTCGCCCACCGGCGTGCGTTCGCCCAGGCCGTGGGCGGCGCGGGCGGCGGCGCGGGCCCGGCGCAGATGGTGGTCGACCTGCCCCTTCATCACCTCGGTCTGACGACGCACGAGATCGCCCAGCCGGTCGCGGTCGCTCTGCGGGTCAGACGCCTCGGCCAGCATGACCGACAGCGGGGTCTTCAAGGCATGGGCCAGGTTGCCGACGTGGGTCCGCTGCCGCTCCACAACCTCCTGATTATGATCCAGAAGCTGGTTCACCTGCTCGGCCAGAGGCGCGATCTCGACGGGGTAAGAGCGTTCGATGCGCGCCGCCTTGCCCTTGCGGACATTGGCGATCTCGGTCCTGAGCCCGAACAGGGGGCGCAGGCCGATCTGGACCTGCAGGAACACCGCAACGACCAGACCGAGCCCCAGGATCAGCAGGGCCGTCCAGGTGAAGGTGGCGAACTGGCGGGTGTCGAGATCGATATCGGACCGGTCGATGCCGGCCATGAAGACCAGGGGCGCGGCGCGGTCGGGGATGGACTTCAGGCTGGCCGCGACCCGCAGCGGCTGGCTGTGCGACGGTCGCAGCACGCCGTTCAGGTCGTTATAGGTGATCAGAATGCCGAACTCCGACTTCAGCCGTGAGGGCAGTTCGGGATCGATGAACAGGGTCTCGCCCGCCAGCGACGGCGACCGCTCCACGACCCGCAGGCCGCCTTGTTCGTCGAACTCGGCGATCATCCAGTATTTGCCGGACAGGCCCCTGAGCGTCGGGGCGTCCTTGATCTCGTCGACGTGAACGCCGCCGCCGGGCGTGGCGGTCGTGGCCAGCACCACCTCGTCGATGGTGTCGCCCAGCATATAGCCGAGCCGTCGCAGGGCGCTTTCCTGATACTGGCTGGTCAGGACCCCGCCGGTCAGGATCAGGGCCAGGGCGATCCAGCCGCAGGCCAGCAGGATCAGGCGACGCGTCAGGCTGCGGCCAGGCCGGCCGAACCAGCGGCCCCAGTCCTCGAAGACCGAAGGCTTGGAACGCTCTACGGACGGTTCGATGGGTGTTTCGCTCACGCCGCTTCGGATTCGCCGGCCAGCGGCGTCAGGCGGTAGCCAAGGCCGCGCACGGTCTCGATCCGGTCGGAACCGACCTTCTTGCGCACCCGACCGATGAAGACCTCGATGGTGTTGGAATCGCGGTCGAAGTCCTGATCATAGAGATGCTCGACCAGCTCAGTCCGGCTGATCACACGGCCCTGATGCATCATCATATAGTGCAGCAGACGGTACTCCAGCGAGGTCAGGCGCAGGGGCTCTCCGTTGACGGTCGCCCGGGCCGCGCGCGGATCCAGACGCAGTCCGCCGCACGACAAGGTCGCCGAGGCGATGCCCGCCGAGCGGCGCAGCAGCGCGCGCAGACGCGCCAGCAGTTCCTCGGTATGGAAGGGCTTGGTCAGATAGTCGTCGGCGCCGGCGTCGAAGCCCGAGACCTTGTCCGACCAGGCGCCGCGCGCCGTCAGGATCAGGACCGGCGTGGTCTTGCCGTCGCGCCGCCAGCGCTCGAGCACCGAGACGCCATCGATCTTGGGCAGGCCGAGGTCCAGCACCACCACGTCATACGGTTCGGTGTCGCCGAGGAAGTGGGCCTCCTCGCCATCGGCGGCATGATCGACCGCATAGCCGGCGTCGCCGAGCGCCTGCTTCAGCTGACGCGACAGATCGACATCGTCCTCGACCAGAAGAATGCGCATTCAGTAGCTCCCGAAACCTGGGTTCAATTTCCGCTGGCCGAGACGGAGATCTGGAAGATCCGCCCATTGTCATCGAAGACGAAGACATAGGAACCGCCCTGCAGGCCGCGGGAGCCGACGAAGCGAGCGCCTCGCGCGCGGGACTGGGCGATGGACTGGGCCTGGGCCTCGCTGATCTGGCGGCCGCCGCCACCGTCGCGGGACTGTTCCTGACGCTGTCCGCGGTCGTCGCCACGGCGGCCGTGATCCTGCGCAGACGCGGCGCTGAAGGGCGCGGCGGCGACAAGAAGAGCCAGGGTGATGGCGAGAGCGCGGGTCATGATGGAGGTGTTATGCGTCAACGGCCCTGAACGAGGCCTGAACGGCACTGTAAGGCGGTTTGCCGCGATGTCGAACCGTTCGAACCCTCACCAAAGTCAGTCTTGCGCATTTGTCATGCACATGAACCGAACCTGACCCGGGCTGTTCAGGTCGGGCTCAGCCGGGGGGTGGTTATCTGCAGTCATCGCTGGCCACCCCGGCCCCCGACGAACAGATTTCCAAGGAGTGATCCGATGTTCAAGAAGATGATTGTCCCCGCCCTGGTTCTGGCCGCGACGTCGGCCGCCGCCCTGCCCGCCGCCGCCCAGTCCTATCACGGCCCCTACGGCTCCAACCACGGCCCGAACCGTCCGCCCGTCGTCTCGACCGGCTACGGCAACTGGCAGTCGATCAACCAGCGTCAGGTCCAGCTGGACCGCCGCATCGACCAGGGGCTGCGCAACGGTTCGCTGAGCCGTCGTGAAGCCAGCCGCCTGCGCAGCGAGTTCAACAGCCTGGCCCGTCTCGAATCGAACTACCGCCGCGGCGGTCTGTCGGGTTGGGAACGCGCCGACCTGGATCGCCGCTTCGACCGCCTCGAGGCCCAGATCCGCTATGAGCGCAACGACCGCAATGACCGCGACGGTCGCTACGGTCGCGATGACCACCGCGGCTAAACCGGCCTGTAAGGCCTGAATCAGAGGGCGCGATCCGAAAGGGTCGCGCCCTTTCGCTGTTCGGTCAGGGCTGCAGCCGCAGACGGCTTTCGATCACGGTGATCGCCTGCCCCCGGATCAGGACCCGATCGCCCGCCACCTCGGTTTCGAACAGTGCTCCACGGCCCAGATAGACCTGCCGAAAGCGGACTATCGGGCTTCCCAGCCGATCCGCATAAAGCGGTGCGAGGATGCAGTGGGCCGAGCCGGTCGCCGGATCTTCGTCGATGCCACAGCCGGGGCCGAAGAAGCGATCGACGACGTCAGCTCCCTCCTGATCCGAAAGGGCCGCGATCACGACCTGACCGCCCTCGCCGGCCTCGCCTTGCAGCCGGCCCAGGGCCTTGAAGTCCGGCGCGCACCCGCGCACCGCCGCCGCGTCCGGCAGGATCGCGACCAGATAACGGCCCGCCCAGACCTCGACCGGCTCGACGCCCAACGCCTCGGCCAAGCCTTCGACGGGCCCGGTCAGGCGAGGCGGATCGGCCGGCAAGTCCATCTCGAAGCCCTCCGACGCCTTGCGGACGGTCAGCAGCCCCGACCGGGTCTCGAAGCTCACAGCCTCAAGCTCAGGGTCGATTTCCGTCATCAGGGCCGCGCCGGCGGCCAGGGTCGCGTGGCCACAGAGATCGACCTCCATCGCCGGTGTGAACCAGCGCAGGTCGAAACGGGCGGGAT
>Ga0247739_10000084_pt1 | contig 31791 bp, 21 predicted proteins | sample UWRJL058202B2_FD_180943 | JGI IMG/M metagenome (GOLD analysis project Ga0247739, IMG submission 180943) | Plant litter microbial communities from Arlington Agricultural Research Station in Wisconsin, United States - UWRJ-L058-202B-2 | ecosystem: Environmental > Terrestrial > Plant litter >...
AATAAGTCGAGGTATACAATCTTGGATTCTTCGGTTATCCAGATACCGTCAGTTGATTGGTCTGTATCCTGCCACTTACGGGCCATTTGCCTGAGCATAGGTTGTTTGTCTAATTCCTGGCTGTAATTAGTATTCAGATAGTTTAACGCGTGGTGGGTCAACTGTTTTTTAATATTATTGTAAACATCTTTTTCAGGTAAGGGATGGTCATGATCTGTCAAATTAAGCTTTCTGATCAGATAAGGTAGAGTTAATCCTTGCAGAACTAATGTAACCAGAATAACAACAAACGTAATAAAGAGAATGAGATTACGCTGTGGAAAAGCCGAGCCGTTGTCCAGATAAACAGGTATGGATAAGGCAGCTGCAAGAGAAACTACTCCGCGCATGCCTGACCAGCCAATAAGCAACGGACCTTTAAAACCAGGGTTTCGTGCATCGGCAACGGTGATATAGTTCCGGGCAATTAGGGTAACGCCAACGGCCGCAAAGGCGGATATAAAGCGCGCCAGTATTAAAACTCCGGTTACTAAAATTCCATAGCCGATAGCTGTGGAGATCGATACACCGTCAAGTCCGGCTGTAATTTGAGGTAAGTCGAGGCCGATAAACATAAATACCAGACCGTTAAGCACAAAACTAAGGCTTTCCCAAACGTTGAAACTACGTAATCTTGAACTGCTGCTGAGAAAAACCAACCGGTAATTAGATAACAGCAAACCACCGCTTACCACCGACAATACGCCGGAACTATGTACTGATTCAGCAGCGATGTACATGATGTAAGGTGCCAGAATCGTTAGTACAATGTCTATATTAGCGTCAGTGGGCAGATATTTATGTGATTTCATGAAGGCATATCCAATAGCAAGGCCAATTCCTGTACCTCCGGTCAGCATCCATAATAAGCTCAGTGCAGCATCATGCCACACAAATTGGCCGGTAGCAACTGCGATCAGGGCAAATTGAAATACGATCAGAGAAGATGCATCATTCAGAAGACTTTCCCCTTCTAAAATGTATGATATGTTTCTGGGGATCTTTACAAATTTTAAGATGGCTCCGGCACTCACAGCATCCGGCGGCGAGACGATAGCTCCAAGCAAAAAACCTAACGCCAGAGAAAAGCCGGGAATAAAATAATTGACAGTCAACGCAACGGCAAAAGCTGTAAAAAACACAACAAGAAATGCAAAACTTCCAATGATCCTGCGCCACTTCCACAGTTCTTTCCAGGAAATCTGCCATGCTGCATCATATAAAAGAGGCGGTAAAAACAGAATAAATATCATTTCTGCCTCTATGTGTAACGAAGGTAACCCGGGAATAAAACTAATTCCCAGGCCAGCCAAAACAAGCACAACCGGATAAGCAACTTTTATTTTTCTGCTGAACATGATCAATAATAAAATCACCAGGATCAGGCTTAAATAAAAAGGAAAGTCGTTCAGCATTATACATCGGGTTAGATCAGATGCTAATGTATAAAGATTGATAATATATTTAAAGAAGTAATTCACTGCTACATAAATATCCGGCCGCTATATTTTTCGATTCAATATGGGATTGACTACGTTAAATCTCCAATCATCTGATACATTACTTTACAAATCAATTATTAGATTATTAAAAGAACGCCTTTTATTTATTTGGATTCAATCTAATCAATGAATAGTTTTACACCTTATTAAGACTAATTATATACAAGGTAACCTATTAGATGAAGCATTTATCCATTACAATCACTTTGGTATTAGCTGCGTGGCTGATTTCAAGTAGCACATTTGCACAAGGACAAGGAAGAATTAAGGGAACAATCAAAACATCAGACGGCGTTGGCGCTGAGTTTGTAAATGTTGGATTGAAAGGGCTTGCAAAAGGCTCAATAGCAAATTCAAAAGGAGAATATGAAATAAAGAATATTGAAGCAGGTCAATATATTCTGATCGCTTCTTTTGTCGGACTCGTAACCAAGGAAATTAATGTAGAAGTAAAATCTGGTGAAACAACAGAATTATCTGACATCACGTTGGTGGAAGATGCCAAAACGCTTTCAGAAGTCGTGATCACTGCACAAGGAAAATTGCTGCGGGAATCCAGCGAATATATTTCTAAAATGAATTTGAAAAACCTGGAAAATCCACAGGTTTATACAACCATTACAAGAGAATTGTTAAGAGAGCAACTTGTTTTCAGTATCGATGATGCCCTTAAAAATGCTCCCGGTATCAGTAAAATGTGGGAAGCAACAGGCCGTAGCGGTGACGGAGGAAGTTATTACAATTCCCGCGGTTTCCTTTTGCAAAGTAAATTGAGAAATGGTATTGCAGGAAACGTTTCTACGAAAATTGATGCAGCAAATCTTGAAAGCATTGAGGTAATAAAAGGCCCTTCGGCTACCTTATTCGGAAGTTCACTCACTTCTTACGGTGGTTTGATCAACCGTGTTACTAAAAAACCATTTGCAAAATTCGGTGGTGAAGTTGCTTATTCAACAGGCAATTTCGGATTCAACCGTGTCAGTGCAGATATTAATACACCGCTGGATTCTGCAAAAAATATCCTTTTGCGTGTAAATACCGCTTACAATTACGAAGGAAGTTTCCAGGATAACGGATTTGGAAAAATGTTCACATTTGCTCCGAGTTTGTCATATAAAGTATCTGATAAATTGTCTTTTAATATTGATGCAGAATTTTATGATGGTCAAAACCAGGGCAATACCATTATCTTTTTCCCATTCGGAGGAACGATTGCCGCTCTCGGTGTAAACAGTGCTGATAAGCTGGATATAGATTACAAACGTTCCTTTTCCCGTGGTGATCTTTCACAAAAATCAAGAAACACAAACTTCTTCGGTCAGATGAATTACAAGATTTCTGATCAATGGACATCATCTACCAACTTCACTTCTACAAATAGTTTTTCAGACGGCGTAAATCCATATTTCTATCTGATCAGCAAATCGGCTGTGACAGGCGTTGCAACGGATATTGGAAACGGCTATCTTTCTCGCAATGACCAGGCAACTGAAAACAGTAAGGATAACGTTTTTGAAATTCAGCAAAACTTTAATGGTGATTTCCGGATTGCGGGCATGAGAAACCGTTTTGTAGGTGGTCTTGATTTCTTCCATCGCAAAGCAGATCAGTACTTTACAGGTGTAACCATCGACACAATAGCTGCAACGGGTTCGATTCCAACTTACGGGAAATTCAACCTAAATACATTGAAAGCTGCTTATCAGGCAGGAAAAGGCTTCGATTATCCATATAACTTTACTCAGAATACATACAGTGCTTATGTGTCGGATGTGTTGAATATTACAGATTACCTGATCATTTCGGCAGGTTTACGTATTGATTATTTCGACAACAAAGGAACGTACAGCATTATAACAGGAGAAAAAACAGGCGCTTATAACCAGACCGCTTTTTCTCCAAAATTTGGTCTGATCTATATGCCGATCAAGGATGTTGTTTCTATTTTTGCTAACTACCAAAACGGTTTTACCAATCAGGTTGGAAGCAGTTTTGACGGAAAAGTGTTCAAACCGGAACACGCTAATCAGGCAGAAGGTGGTGTTAAAATAAACGCATTCAATGGAAAACTGACTACCACTTTAAGTTATTATGATATTCAGGTTACAGATTTGATTCGTACCGATGTTGCGCACCCAAACTTCTCGATTCAGGACGGAACGCAGAGAAGCAAAGGTTTTGAAGCAGAAGTAATAGCGCAGCCATTACGTGGTTTTAACGTGATCGCAGGTTTTGCTTACAACGATTCGAAATTTGAAAAAGCCAATGAAGATGTTGTTGGTCTGCGTCCCGCTACTGCCATGTCTCCATATCTTGGAAATTTATGGTTAAGCTACCGTATCCCTGAAGGAATGGTTCGCGGTTTAGGATTCGGTTTTGGTGGAAATTATGCAAGCGATAACAAAGTAGTGAACAGCAGAAGCCAGGGAGTTTTTATCCTGCCTGAATATACAATTCTGAACGCAACTGCTTTTTACGAACAATCGAAATTCAGATTTGGAGTAAAAGTGGATAACATTACAGATAAAAAATACTGGATCGGATATTCGTCTATCAATCCACAAAAACTGAGAAGCTTTACAGCCAGCGTTTCTTTCCGGTTTTAAGTATAAGCCAGACTGATTTTCTGAAATAAAATCAATATAATTCCCTCCCGTATTCTGGTCAAATAACCAGAATACGGGATTCGTGTTAAAAATTTGTTACAGCATTTGAATCTTATTCACCATGAAAAAAGTCATACATTTTCTTCATCTCTGGCTCGGAATCGGTTCCGGACTAGTCGTATTTATCCTGGCTGTAACAGGTTGTATCTATGCTTTTCAGGTAGAAATCCAGGATGCGACGCAATCATTTCGTTTTGTCGAACCACAGCAAAAAGCTTTTCTGCCTCCCTCCGAATTTGAGAAAATTGCAAAAAAAGCGTTGCCCGGCAAAAAAATCCATAGTGTACAATATGCGGATGCAAAAACGGCAGCTATCATTACCTATTTCAGCTTTGAGCCAGTTGAATACTATTATTTGATGTATGCCAATCCATATACCGGCGAAGTACTGGAAACCAGAAATATGGACAGCGATTTTTTCAGGTTCATTTTAATGGGACATTATTATTTATGGCTTCCCCCAACCATCGGACAACCCATTGCTGCTTCTGCAACACTCATTTTCGTTTTCATGATGATCTCCGGTTTGGTGCTTTGGTGGCCAAAAAACAAAGCAGCTTTGAAACAACGATTTAAAGTAAAATGGGATGCACAATGGAGAAGAAAAAATTATGACCTGCACAATGTTCTGGGATTTTATGCTATTCCAATTGCTCTGATTATTGCTTGTACCGGCCTGATCATGGGTTTCCAATGGTTTTCTAAAAGTGTTTATTGGGCAACGTCGGGCGGACAATCAATGACACCATATTACGAGCCGGAATCCACAGGAAAGCCAATAGCGAATGATAAAATGCCGGTCATTGATTTTCTCTGGAAGAAAACGGCAGCAGAATTTCCGTCTGCACAAACCATTGAAATGCATTATCCGGAAACTGCAAAATCGCCCATTGCTGCGGTAACCAATCCGCTTGCCGGAACATTTTATCAAGCCGACTACATTTATTATGACCAGTATAGCCTGAAACCAATTCCGGTTACACATAACTTTGGAAGATATCACGACAAACTGACTTTGGCCAATAAAATCATGCGCATGAACTATGATATTCACGTTGGTGCAATCATCGGTTTACCGGGTAAAATATTGGCATTTATTATCTCTTTTATTACTGCCAGCTTGCCGGTAACAGGGTTTATTATTTGGTGGGGTAGAAAGAAAAAGAGTAAAAAACCAAAAGTAAGGATGGGATCTAGAAAGGAGTTTATTAAAAGTTAAATACAAATAATAACCGACCTGGTCAAAAAATTAAAGCCCTGCAAACTTTTGATTTGCAGGGCTTTACGACTTTCACCAAATCACTGTGTGCACCCGACGAGATTCGAACTCATATCGTCGGTACCGGAAACCGAAATTCTATCCATTGAACTACGGGTGCTTGTTGTAACGGGGTGCAAATATAGACGCTATTTTATTTTTTTGATAATATTCAAATGAAATTGTTAAAATAAACAGTGCTATAAGTAATATCAATTTATATTTTTTTCAGTAACTCCCAGTCTTCCACATCTTTAAGATACATAAAATTCAATAATATTCCATTGACATTTGTGATCAGCTTATGTCCTTCTTCGAAAGGAACTACGTAAGTATTGATAAATTCATGATCTGAAAGCAATCCCATGCTTTTGTTATGATAAGAGCCAATTTCCTCAGTGGTCAATTCCAGTTCACAATAAAATAAGTACATTGCCTCGTCACTGGTTCCGGTGGAAGGATAGTAAGGTTTCTCATTTAATTTTATGAGCTGACTGATTTCTACTTTAATTCCTGTTTCTTCCTCGACTTCGCGTGCTGCAACAGCCGCAGCATCACTTTCGCTGTCCAACATACCTGCCGGGTGTTCATAAGTCATTGAACCGTCGCAAATACGCCTTTGCTGCACCAGGAGAAGCGATTTCTGTTTAGTTACTGAATCTATAAAACAAATTAATACACATACCACTTCTCCTTTTAAGAAACATATCGGCGGAATTTTATTTCCTTCTGGTGTAGTGGCATCTGTATAAAGGAGAGAAAACAGCACTTCACCTTTTCCATTGCGGCGTGAATACAGTTCGTCAATCCGATGTATGTCCAGCCCATTTGCTTCCAGATTGTTTTTCCAAAGGTTGTACTTATGTGAATCAACTAAGTTTTCAATCATATTTATTTCTTACTGAAATTTTCAGTGATTTAATTCAATGTTTCTTACGTGCTGTAACACGATTAATTGTATAATGGAAATGCCAGGGCAGCATAAGGAACTCCGTAAGTTGTTGAGAACCTTTTTTGTCCGTTATCCAGTTTTTCTGTTGCCGTATAAGATATTCTTCCATGTACGTAACCCACTTTTATACCTACCCGGGGAGTTATCCAGTAACGTAAAAACACTTCTGACTGACCGTTATTATTATTCAAAAATAACGGAACAGCATTTAAAGGTGTTGGCGAACTTGGAACATAAGCATTGTAAAATTCCGCTCCCTCTCCTTCCACAGACGATGACTTGGTGTATAACCCACGTCGTCTAACTCCAAAAGCAACACCAATCAAATCAGTATTTGCTCCAATATCAAATTTCCAGAGCTTCACGGTAGCACCTGCAAGAAAGCTGATTCCGTTTGTTGTAACTTTTCCAAATTTCAATGTATCTCCTCCTGACAATAAATTGTCTTTTGGAGCCAGATCTGTTCTGCCTGCATAATATGCCCATGTTCTTACTCCCCAGCCAATTTGAAACCAGGAAAAATTGCTCAGGCTTAAATTCTGATGATACATGATGGATGGCACCCAGGCTTTATCCTTATATCCTAATCCTAAATCAACACCGGATGTTACTCTTGAAAGACTTTGGGTCGCTCCTGTAAATGGAATTAAAAAAATTAAAAAAATCAATAACCGTGTGCTTTTCATTAGATTCAATATAGATGATTGGGCAAAGGTAAAAAAATGTTTAAAAAATAAGGCAGAGATTGATTCTCTGCCTTAAACTAAACAACGAAATATAATCTGACTGAATATTTTATACCTTCAAATTTCACTTTGTATTCAAACATCAATTATTTTTTACGTTTTAATACAACTGCGCCTAATGGAGGCAACTCTAACATAACCGAATTGGCTTTTCCATGCCACTCGTTAGGATCGGCAGTCAGTAATCCGTCATTGGTCATCCCGCTTCCATAATACAAGGTATTGTCTGAGTTAAAAATTTCTTCCCAGTCACCTCCTGATAATACACCGACTCTGTAACCGTGATGTGGAGCAGGCGTTAAGTTCAATACAATGACAAGGTTAAGATTTGGATCTGACGATTTACGTGCATATATCAGCACCGAATTCTCGCGGTCCTGCGTATCAATCCACTCGAAACCTTCATGTGAAAAAGAAAATTCGTACATAGCCGGTTCTGTTTTATACAACAGGTTAAGTGCCTTTACGCATTCCTTCATCCCATTATGCGGTGCATATTCCAACAAATGCCAGTCCATACTTTGCTTAAAATTCCATTCTGATGTTTGTCCGAATTCGCAACCCATGAACATCAGTTTCGTGCCCGGATGTGTAAACATGTAAGTGAACATAACCCGCAGATTAGCAAAACGCTGCCATTCATCTCCCGGCATTTTATTGATCAGCGATTTCTTGCCATATACCACTTCATCATGAGAAAGCGGCAACATAAAGTTCTCTGTGAACGCGTAAACCAAACTGAATGTAAGCTGATCCTGGTGCCATTTTCTGAAAGCCGGGTCTTTTTGAAAATATTTCAAAGTATCATTCATCCAGCCCATCATCCACTTCATACCAAAACCTAAACCGCCAACGAATACCGGACGCGAAACGCCTGGAAACGCAGTAGATTCTTCCGCAATAGTCTGAATATCAGGAAACTCGGTATAAGCTGCAATGTTCATTTCCCTGAAAAGAGAAATAGCTTCCAGGTTTTCCCGTCCACCAAACTCATTGGGTATCCATTCTCCGTGATTTCTGGAATAATCCAGATATAACATCGAAGCAACAGCATCAACACGCAGGCCATCAACATGATACCTGTCCAGCCAGAACAGCGCATTGCTGATCAGAAACGACCGTACTTCATTGCGGCCATAGTTGAAAATATAGCTTTTCCAGTCTGGGTGATAGCCCTTTCTCGGATCTTCATGTTCGTAAAGAGCCGTACCGTCAAAGCGGAAAAGCCCATGTGCATCACCCGGAAAGTGCGAAGGAACCCAGTCCATGTACACGCCAACTCCTACTTTATGCAGCTCGTCTATCAAATACATCAGATCCTGCGGTGTACCCATTCGCGATGCAACCGAAAAGTACCCGGTGATCTGATAACCCCATGAAGGGGCATACGGATGTTCCATAACAGGCATCAGCTCAACGTGCGTAAAACCCATTTCCTTTACGTAAGGTACCAGGCTTACTGCAATCTCCTTGAACGTCATGTATCTTTCAGGATCAGACGGATCGCGCTGCCATGAACCCAAATGAACTTCGTATACCGATATAGGTGCATTTAGTTTGTTTTTCTCTTTCCGGATTTTCATCCAGTCTGCATCTTCCCATTCATACCAGGTATCCCAAACGATAGATGCCGTTTTTGGAGCTACTTCACACCATAAAGCATAAGGATCGGATTTTTCGAGATGCTGTCCGTTACTGGCAACAATGAAATATTTATATACCTCACTTACCCCAATATTCGGGATCCAGCCTTCCCATATTCCCGAACTATCCCAGCGTGCCGTCAGTGGATGTCCTTCTTTATTCCATCCATTAAAATTCCCGATGATAGAAACGGAAGAAGCATTCGGAGCCCATAGTGCAAAATAGGTACCCACAACACCCTTGAATTCCATGACATGGGATCCGAATTTTTCATAAAGTTTATAATGCTTTCCCTGACGGAACAAATGAATGTCGAAGTCTGTAAAGCGGCTAATCGTTTCTACGGAATTTAATATTTGTACTTGCGAATCTGAGACGTTCTCCACTGGAGATACTGGTGTCGGTTCAGCTTTCTTTTTACCAGTTGACTTAGCCATTAGTTATTATTCTTTTACGATAATCAATATAAGGATGTAATATTTACAATTTTATTAAACTATTTCTTAAAATGTATATATTTTTTTATCGCAGCTCAATAAAACCATTGACTAACAAGGCTATGTCACTTGGAAGCAGTTGCTCCTTTTTCAACTTTATCAAGCACTCTCATTATATTGCCACCCCAGATTTTTGCCACGTCCTTTTCAGAATAGCCTCTGCGAACCAGCTCTTCGGTGATCGCTCCAACCTGGCTTACATCATTTAAACCTATCACTCTTCCGCCGCCGTCAAGGTCCATTCCTATTCCTACATGATCCACACTGGTTAGCTTTATTACATGTTCAATGTGGTTCACAGCATCAGCAACAGTTGGCATATCTTTTTCGTATTTTTTAGCCGTAGCTCTCATTTCATCTAAAAGCACTTTTCTGTCTGCTGCTGTTAAGTCGGTCTGACGCATTTTCATACGTATCGCTTTCATTGATAATTCCTGATCCTGCGTAGGTTTTTTTACAAAACCAGGTACAAAATTAATCTGGATCACGCCGCCGTTTTTTGCCAGCGTTTTAATCATATCATCTGTCATATTACGGGGAACATCACAAAGTGCACGGCAAGATGAGTGCGAGGCAATAACAGGCACTTTGGTCAGCTTAATAACATCATAAAATGTAGAATCCGAAACGTGAGAAATATCAACCATAATTCCCAACCGGTTCATTTCCTTTACAACATCTTCTCCAAATTTACTCAGACCATTATATTCCGGACCATCAGGATCAGTTGAAGAATCGCAAATATCGTTGTTGGATGAGTGCGAAAGCGTAATATATCTCAAGCCAAGATCATGATACATTTTCAGGTTTTTGATATCATTATCAACCGGCCAGCCATTTTCCATTCCAAAAAATACGGCTCTTTTTCCTTCTTTCTGTAATCTGTATGCGTCTTTTGAAGTTGTTGCAATTCCGGCAACATCCGGGTGCAAACGAACAGCTTCATGAATTTTTTCAAAGATTGCCAATGCTTTCTTTTTAGCTTCTGCATTAGCTTCCGGTGTACGTTTTCCCTGTCCCAGATATACCGCGAAGAACATGCCGTCCATGCCTCCTTTTTTCATTCGTGGAAAATCAATTTGCGAACCGTCTTTTTCATAGCTATGCTCGACAGCCACATCAAAACTGTCTTTCATCATGTTAATAGGCACATCTGCGTGCGTATCAATTACTAACACTTTCTCATGAATTTTAGCCGCTTTTGCAGCTATATCACCCGGAGCAGTTTGTGCATAGGAAAGAAATGGAACAGATAAAAAAAGTAAGAGCTTTTTCATAAAAACTTAAATAATTGTAAAAATTGGAGTGAAATATTTATTATCGTTTAAATTGGATCTTTTTTATTTTAAAACCAACTTAATAGGCTTTGATCTAAATAGAATCTTGATTTTTCAGGGTTATTCTATATTTTCATAATTTAAAGTAAGGAAGTCAAAAATACAGGCCGGGATTCTTCACACAGTTTTAATTAATTTTGGTAATGGAAAATGATAAGACATTACTGATTGAATTTTTAAGTAAAAACAGCAAACTGAATGCGGAGGAACTGGCATATTCAGCTGCTTATTTCACTCAAAAAAATTTACGTAAAAATGATTTTCTTTTACAGGAAGGGAAAATCTCAAACGAATATATTTTTCTGCAATCCGGATTGGTCCGGACTTTTGCAACAGATCTTGATGGGAATGAGGTGACAACCGGCTTCATTTCTGAAAATCAGATTGTACTCGAAGTTGCTTCCTTTTTTCTGAGAATCCCGACAGCAGAAAATATTCAGGCAATTACCGATTGTAAATATTGGTCAATCAGTTTTGATGATTTTCAAACTTTATTTCATTCTATTCCCGCATTCCGCGAATTTGGCCGGTCAAGACTGATAAATGGTTACGTTTCTTTAAAGCAACGAACACTTTCCATGATCACCGAAAAAGCTGAGAAACGTTATGAACATTTGGTAAAAAACCGTCCGGAAATTGCAAAAACGGTCTCATTAAAATACATCGCATCTTATCTTGGAATCACCGATACCTCATTAAGCAGGATCAGAAAAGAACTCGCCGGCAAATAAATATTATAATCCCAGATATATCACCTTACGCAATTTAGCTGCATTTCTTACCATTTGACAAGTTGCTTCTTTGCATTTAGACTGACATTTGTGTAACCAAAATATAACACTCAAATGCAGCATTTACCACTTTACATCAGCATAACTTTTGTGCTGACAACCATCATTACTGTCTGGCTGTTTTATAAAGCCGCGCATGAATCTAAAACTGTATTAACTGTTCTGATCAGCTGGCTGACAGTTCAGACAATAATTGGACTTACAGGCTTTTTTACCGTCACAACGTCTTTCCCGCCACGTTTTATCTTTTTAGTATTGCCACCACTTATCCTGATTATTTCCCTGTTTTTAACGAAAAAAGGAAAAGTTTTTGTTGATAATCTTGATATCAAAACACTTACTATTTTACACATCATCAGAATACCGGTTGAGATCGTTTTGCTATGGCTCTATCTGCATAAAGCTGTTCCGGAACTCATGACATTTGAAGGAAGAAACTTCGATATTTTATCTGGCTTAACGGCTCCTTTGATATACTATTTTGGATTTGTTAAAAATAAGCCGCACAGGAAAATAGTGATATTGTGGAATTTCCTGTGTTTGGGACTTCTAATAAACGTAGTCAGTATTGCCGTACTTTCTGCACCGCTGCCTTTTCAACAATTTGCTTTTGAACAACCAAATATTGCAATTTTAAATTTCCCCTTTATATGGCTTCCAGGCTGCCTGGTGCCCTTGGTGTTATTATCACATCTGGCAACGCTCCGTCAATTGCTGCAAAGTAAATCCCTTGTAGAGAATTAATTCCTGATTCTGGTTTTTTTGTATTTTTGGACACAAATAAAGAAATTTTTTATGACAGAAATTAAGGTAATCGCCTTCGACGCCGACGATACACTTTGGGTAAATGAACCGTTTTTTCAGGAAACAGAAAAGAAGTTTTGTGATTTGCTGGAAGACTTTTTACCACATCATAGTATTTCAAGAGAACTCTTTACCATCGAAATACAAAATCTGGTCTATTACGGATATGGTGTAAAAGGTTATATTCTGTCTATGATTGAAGCGGCGATAACTATTACAGCAGGAAAAATTGGTGTGGAATCCATTGCGAAAATACTTGCTCTTGGTAAAGAATTATTGAATAAAGACATTGAATTGCTCGATGGTGTTGAAGATGTACTGAAAGCTTTGCAGGGAAAATACAGACTTGTGATGGCTACAAAAGGTGATTTGCTGGATCAGGAAAGAAAACTGGTAAAATCAGGATTGACAAATTATTTTCATCACATTGAAATTGTTTCAGAAAAACATGAGCCGGAATATAGAAAGCTAATAAAACATCTGGACATAAAGCCCAACGAATTTTTAATGATTGGAAACTCGCTAAAATCAGATATTCTGCCGGTTCTTAATATAGGCGGACACGGATTTCATGTTCCTTTTCATACAACCTGGGAACATGAAAAACTGGAAATAAATATTGACCATCAAAATTTCAAGCAATTAGACAGCATCAGAGAAGTTTTAAATTATGTCCAATAAGATAATTGCAGCACATTATTTTTAAGTATCAATTATTAAGCAAAAAGGAGATAACAATTATGTCATCTCCTTTTATGATAATTCTTTTACTTATTTAATCGAAGCCTGCATCATCTGAGCCATTTCCAAATGATGTTTTAAAGTTGGAAGTTTGCCCGATGCCCAGGTTTTAAGCTCATTTTCACCACCACTATTCGCTTCATTTTGAAATAAATTAACAGTTTCCACATGCGAAGCAACCATCATTTTAGTATAGGTCATATCAAAAGCTTGTCCGCTTAATGCCATAAGACTGTCCAGCTTCTGCTGCTTTGGAAGTGTGAGTGCACTTGCAACATTAATATTCTTTTTACTTGCCAGAGCCATTAATTCATTATTTGCCATGGTATGATCAGTAATCATCATTTGCCCGAATGACTTCACGCTCATAGAATCGGAACCCATCATCATACTTCCCATTGCTTTGGTACTTCCCTTAGCTACTGCCAGTTCTCCTGCTTTTACTTCAAACATACCTCCGTCAGCAGCATTTACTACAAAACCTGAATCCTGTACCGGTATTTGTACGTCATCGTCCTTACAAGACCCGGCGGTAAAAATTATTGCAGCAAACACAATCATTAAATTGAACTTCTTCATGGTTTTTTATTTTGGATGAAAGATTATCTTAATTATAGACATTAAAATAATATACCATCAGCGCTAATTTATCTGCGTATATAATTGGTCAATAAAAGTTAATTGAATTGTAAAAAAATCAGTTTATATAAAAAATATTTATTTGAATCCTACTCAGACAATTTATTGCGGAATTATTCCGTAACAATAATTTTTTTAGATAAAAACGAAGGCTTATAACACATTTAAATATTAGTTGATGATTCTACAAGTATCAATTTGAATATACGGTGTAAAAAATCTACAACTCAACCAAAGACATCTTTCCATTAATTGGAATTCAATTTTTCTTATTGGCATAATTCTTATAGAAAGCATCAGAATTTAATATACAATTCTGGTTTTTCTCAACAAATCAAAAAACTCAATTATCATAACTCATCTAATTACCATTTAATCATTTATGAAAAACAATTTTAAAAACAGAAATTTTTTACTTTCAAGTTTTGGCTTTCTTGCCTTTTTTCTTTTAATCATAATCAGTTGTAAAGACGGTGATAATTTTTGGGATAGTATCATTCCCGAAACAAATAAGGAAACAACAGAATCTCAAATTGAAGGTTACGTTTTCAGACCCGCTTTGGTTGCTGCAAATGATGAAAATGTAAGTCAGCTAAAAGTGCCTGCTGGTTTTAAAGTAACCAAGTTTGCAGAAGGATTAGGAAAACCACGGATATTACTTATAAATAATAATCACGTATATACATCTGACCGGGATGCCGGAATTGTAATGATGTTAACTGATGCAAATGGAGATGGTGTGGTAGATGACAAAAAAACTGTTGCCACTCTTAAACAAATTCATGGACTTGCGGTGTACAATGGAAAAATGTATATGGTTGCCGTAAAAGAGGTTTATTCTGCTGATATAAATCCGGATGGAACACTGGGACAACCAACTATGCTGATAAAAGATTTGCCGGATGGAGGCCAGCATCCGAACAGGACGATTGCTTTTGGCAAGGATAACAAAATGTATTTGACCGTAGGAAGTACCTGTAATTCCTGTCCTGAACCTAATAAGGAAAATGCAACGATTTTGCAGGCTAACCCTGATGGTACAGACCGCAAGGTTTTTGCAAAAGGATTACGAAATACAATCGGATTTGGATGGCATCCGGAAACCAATGAAATGTGGGGAATGGACCACGGAATTGACTGGCTTGGCGACAATGAGCAAAAGGAAGAAGTTAACCTTATTAAACAGGGAGCAGATTATGGATGGCCGTATATTTTTGGAGAGGGCAATTATAATCCGGGCAGCCAGCCTCCGGGAGATTCAACTTACCAGCAATTTTTGCAAAAATCTACATTACCATCACTTACCTACCAGGCTCATTCGGCTCCGATGGGAATGGTGTTTTATACAGGTGCACAATTTCCTGCTGAATATAAAAACGATGCGTTTGTAGCCATGCGCGGATCCTGGAACCGAAGTTCACCAGTTGGATATAAAGTAGTCAGATTACATTTTGAAAATGGCAAGCCTGTACGTTTTGACGATTTTTTAACGGGTTTTGTTGTCAATAATAATCGCTCACATTTTGGTAGACTAGTAGGAGTTGCTGTTAATACGGATGGTTCTTTACTTGTTTCAGATGATACAAACGGAGTTATTTATAAAGTTTCACATTAATTTAATTCATTGATATACATAATCAAAAAAGTCAGGTGCCGGAATTATTAATAATTCCGGCACCTGACTTTTTTGTTAACTTCCTAAGAATAATTTGTTAGGCAAATAATTTTAAACGCCCAGGCTCCAGCCTTCGCGGTAATTACGTTTCACATATTGGTTTACATCATCAAAGTTGGTCACTTTCATGTTTTTATAATCCCACAACATTTTCATATTGCTGCCCGGGTAGTCAAATCCATTTCCTGATGCTCTCGGTTTTGGCATATCAGCGCCTCTGATAGCCAGGTTAGCCATTAAAATTGCTTCGGTTAAAGGGCCTGCCAGGTCGAACGGAGAACTTAATTCCATTTTACCGTAACCTGCAATAGCTCCTTCTACCCACTGCGCATAATGCCCATCAGCACTGCCGGGAACACGGGCAAATTTTTGTTTTACTTTCACTTCTTCCATACGGGTAAGCGGCAGCAAACGTGGATTGGCAGCATATTCGCTGGCCATCATTTTGCCTTTTGAACCTACGAATAAAATACCGCTGTTGCCATCGCCAAATAATTCGTTTGCTCCCAATTCTTCCGGACGCTCAGGTTTTATACCGCCGTCCATCCAATGCATGGTTACAGGCCCTTTGGTTTTTGCCGTTTTAGGAAAAGTCAAAGTAGCATGGCTTGAAGGCGGACAGCTATCAGGAAAAATTCCTCTTTTACCAAAATCCGTAAAAACGCTGCTCACACTAGCCTGCATATCAACAGCATATTTGAGGCCCAAAACCCGGAATGGTGCTTCCATCAGGTGACATCCCAAATCGCCCAAAGCCCCGGTTCCGTAATCCCACCAGCCTCTCCAGCTTCCCGGAATTAATTTTTCAACATAATCTTTGTAAGGAGCAGTGCCCAGCCACAAGTTCCAGTCAAGTTCCTTAGGAACAGGTGGTTTTTCAGTTGGCCAGGGAATGCCCTGAGGCCAGATCGGTCGGTTTGTCCAGATATAAACGGTATCTACATCACCAATTACACCTGCATCAAACCACTCATGCAATTGTCTTACGCCGTCACCGGACGATCCCTGGTTGCCCATTTGGGTCACTACTTTATATTTAGCCGCAGCTTCGGTCAGTTTTCTGGCTTCATATATATCATGGGTCATGGGTTTTTGTACATACACATGTTTTCCCATTTGCATGGCGGCCATAGCTACCACTGCATGCGTGTGATCCGGGGTTGAAACGGACACCGCATCAAAGTTTTTTGATTCTTTATCAAACATTTCCCGCCAATCTTTGTAATATTTGGCTTTGGGAAAATTCTTTACAGTTGTGGCTGCTCTCCTGTCATCTACATCACACAAATAGCCAATATCTGCTTTACCACTTTTAAAGAAGTTGGCTAAGTCAGATTGTCCTTTGCCGCCAACACCAACTCCTGCAACAGTCAGCTTGTCGCTGGGAGCTAAAAACCCTTTTCCACCCAGCACATGGCGTGGAACGATCATAAATCCTGCCGCGGCAATACCGGATGCTTTAATGAAATCTCTCCTGGAAGAAGCTGATTTCTCATGATTAGTATTCTTTTCTTCCATCTTTTGATTAAGGTTTATATTCATAAATACTAAGGGTTCTAAGCTTTGTTACAAAAGCAACTCCGGCTTATTACTTGCTAAGCAGATTATATCCTTTTTTTACTCAAAAAATTAAAAGAGAAAGATTTATGCAATACGTTTTAATTTGAAATTACTTTCATGTATTCAGACAGAAATATTTTCTATACGAGGTGATTAAGACCTGAAAGCCTTTTGCCATTAACTCCTTTTTGCTGAATCAGGAATTTATATTTGCTTCCCATATCTATTAATAAAGTATGGCTTAAAACAGCTATTTTTCTCGCCGCCTGCATCAGGTTATTTTCATGTAAAAAAGCCTGTTGTATGTATTCTTTAAAACCCATTGCCAACAGGAAATGACATTGATCAATTAAGCCGCATTCTTCTAACCCGAACTTTTTACCCCAATGTACAAGAGCCGAAAAATTAACATGGGAAGTGATATCCTGGCCACCGACATTTTCGTAAATGCATTGATTAATCTGATGATTTTTATAACACATTAATGTTCCTTCGCTCCTGCATGTTTTATATAATTCAGCAGACAGAAATCCGTAATCGATAGTCATTACGTATCCGGATTTCAATGAAGACGATATTTCTTTAATCCATTTGATAGCCTGCAAATTTATTTCTGTACGGAATCCTGGCGGAAGAGTTACTTCCAGTTCATTTAGATAATCGGTAAGTTCGCCGGATGCAGGTAATAATACTTCTTTGAAATTCTGGTCATGATCAATAAATACCTCCATCAGTTTATCACACATAACAACCTGATGAACAGCAAAGTTATCCAGTAACTCGTTGGACAATATACAGCCATTTATTTCAGGAATTTCATTAATGGAATTGTGCCAGCTCACTTTCCCGGATAAATGACTCATTTCAATCTCGCGCATTACATGACTTTTTTCAATAATGCAGTATTTTAACTGTTCATACATCTGCTTATTATTTTCCAGATAGGAGAGAATATCGTGACATAACATTCCGGTTCCAGCGCCATATTCTACAATAGTGAAAGGTTGTTTTCCAAGAATCTCCCACATTTCTTCCAGCTGTTTGCCTATCAGTATTCCAAAAACCGGTGTCAGTGAAGAGCTTGTATAAAAGTCTCCATTGGCCCCAATTTTATTGCTTTTTGATGAGTAATATCCATGATCGGGATAATACAGGCACATTTCCATATACTCCTGAAAACTGATCGGCCCATCAGCTTTTATTCTCTGTATAATAATATCAGAAAGATTCATATTCAATAGTGTGATTAAATACGCGGTCATGGAGTATTAAAATCATACCGGGATAACCAGATCCTCACAAACTATTAAATTGAACCCTATTTAATATACGCAAACGAACTAAATTAAATTTTAAATTTCTGTTTACTTCACTTTCGATTTAAGCGGTGCATAAGCAATACATTCTACTTCCAGATCTGCTCCGAGAGCTAATCCATTGGCACCAAAAGCACTGCGGGCAGGAAATTTTCCTTCTTTAAAATAGGTTCTGTAAATCGCATTGAAATCATTCCATTTTGACATATCACCAATCATAACCGTACATTTTACAACATCGTCCATGGTAAGTCCCTGTTCCTTCAAAACTGCAACCAAATTATCCATTGTTTGCCTGGATTGCGCTTCAAACCCATCCGCCAGTTTTCCATCCGCCTTCGCTCCTATCTGTCCCGAAATATAAACCATGTCACCAGCACGCATGGCACGGGAAAATGGATAATCTTTAATATTATTTCCAGGAAAATCAGCCATATCCGCTGTCATAGATGCTTTAATTGTAGGCTTGCTTGCTGATAATAACATAATGCAGCCAATGACTATCATTCCGGTTAAATTTTTCATAATTATCTGATTGTAAAGCTTTTGTATAAAATAGTTTCAGGAAAGTGTTTTAATAAGTTTTTCTATATCAGCCATATCATTATAAATCGATGGCGAAATACGGAGCCTGTTTTCGTATAACTGAATATTAATACCGGCGGCATCCAGTCGCGGCTGTAAAATACGGGCTGCATCTTTAAAGGCAAAACTGACAATCGGTGATGTGGATCCGACTGGTGTCATGGCCGCATAGCCAAGTCCTGGCAATTCCGCCTGCAGGCGATCCATCATCGGCTGACGGTATTGCTGAATTTTTTCAACACCTGTTTCAAGAAGTAAATTTAATGAATAACGCAGGGCAGCCACACTTTCATAGCCTAATGTTCCTACTTCGAAATGACCGGCAACGTCTTCTCGTGCCCGCGATTCGAAAGGTTCTTTGCCAGGAGGATCAAAAGGGAAAGTATGAAATGCATAATCTGCAAGCTGCCGGTATCCAAACTGGCTGCGTTTCAATAATTCAAGCCTATCTTTCCGGACATATAAAAATCCAACGCCAAAATCTCCCATAAGCCATTTGTAGGTGGAACAGGCACAGAAATCGACACCGCTTGCCCGCACATCGATAGGTACAGCACCCGCAGCCTGAATAATATCTGCATAAACCATCGCTCCCCGCGAATGCGCCAGATCACACACCGCTTTCAAATCATGTTGAAAACCATTGATTGTTGAAACCAGCGATATTGCCACCAGTTTAGTACCAGGTTTGACGGCAGCATCCATTTCATTAAGATCAATCTGGTTGTTACGCGGGCGCAAAATATGCAAATCCAATCCTTGTTTGGCAAGCTGCTGATATAAATACAAAGAGCCATCAAAATGGTAAGCATCTGTAACAACGCGACTTTTTGATCCATGCAAACCGAGCCCGGATACGATAAGGTTTTCTCCTACCATCGTACTTGGAATCCAGGCAAGTTCCTCCGGACTGGCATTAATAAGTTTGGCAAAAAGGTTACGGGATTCAGTACGGTCAGTAGCCATATTTGCCCCTGTTTTATTGCCATTTACCATTCTGAGATCAAGAAAAGAATGGATTGCTTTAACACTTCCAAGGCTCATCGGATGCGTATAAGCTGCATTAAGGTAAGTACCATTTATCTGAAACTTGTCCTTTACAGGCAAAGATCCTGCGGATTTAAGAGGTAAATCCTTTGCTGGCCCATTGATTAAACCTGTCGCTATAGGAAGCATTCCTACTGTCGCCAGCCAATTTCGCCGGGATGAATTGAAGGTTTCTGATTGTTCGCTTTGCTGAGCCTGATTACTTTCTTCCGTTTTCATTAAGCTTTGACTTTCGTTCAAAGCAATATAAGACATTATCGCGAATTTTTATTTTGCTATTAGCTGTCTATTTTCAATCTTACAAATAACTAACTATTATATCTTACTCTTTTACAAAGATTTGGCGGTCATTTATAAAACAAACAAGTTTATTTTATAAATGACCGCCAATATAAAAATATAATTATTTTAAGAATATTATTTACAATTTAAATCCGATGGTTGCACGAAGTACATTATTTTTAATATTATTTTCTTTAAACAATGCACTCATTCCCCATTCATGCGTAATATCCAGTGTTAAGAATCCAAACTCCAGGCCAATACCGGCATTTAGTCCGTAAGAAAAATCATTAATATTGTCTTTATTAAATTGTGCTATGGTATTTTTATCAACTGCAAGCACATATGTTCCGGTTGCACCTGCTTTCACATTCATTTTGAAAAATCCTTTATTAGCTCTTGTCAAATATAAACCCAGCAAAACCGGAACTTTGAGTGAATGAATTCTCGGACCGTCCAAAAGCGGTGCACTTGCAATACTGTCTTCACTGGTAACTTGTAATGAAGAACTGAAATAATGCGCTCCCGGTTGAAAGAAAAACCTTTTGGCATGCATACGAAAATCCAGTCCTGCATTCCATCCTATACGCCCGTCTGCTTCTCCCTGTTTAATATCAGCGTTAAAATTTGAAGCATGAATTCCGACAACCGGTATGACCCATAAACCTGAGTTTCTTGGCTGTCTTTCTCCAAATCGCTCCCTGAAAGTCAATCTTTCTTCCAATTCTGCTATATCTTGTGTAGTAGCTACATCACTACCAGAATCTGACCGCGAAATATTGTTTTGCCCTGCTGAGGTATTTCCCTTATCTCTTTGTCTTTGCCAAGCTTTAAAATCATCATAATCCGATCGGTCAGACCTATTATTTTGCGACCTGTTCATTTCCTGGGCAGGTGCTTGTTTTGGCTGGTTATAATCGGAAGGAACTATAATATTGTTAATAATAATAGTGGGCTGTCCTTGTTGCTGAGGATAATTTTTATAAGTTGATTCAACTATTCTCTCTGTAACAGGCTGTGGATTTCCTTTCACCACAGCTGAGTCTGTATTTACATTTCTTGTAACAGCAGGACTTGTAGTATTTGGCTCTGAAATCTTATTTGAAGAATTTTGCACTGCCGAAACTGAAGAACTAATTCCTGCTGAGGAAGAACCTAATTTAGCCTCGTCTTCTGAAATTTTACTTTTAAGTTCTTCTATATTCTTTTTTATTTTTTCTAAATCCTCGTTTGCTTTCCTGGCCGATTTTGCACTTCGTTCAGCTTTACGCGCAGCTTTATTAGCCTGGTTACCTAAGTCTTTATTTTGTGGATCACTTTTTAATTTATCAGCCAGTTCCTGATTTTCATTAGCGGCATTTTGTGCTTCTGTTGTCGTTTTTTCAACTTCCTTCGTCTTTTCTGCAAAATCATTTTCCAATTTTGCCAGCTCAATTTTGCGGTCGTTTACCTTTTTACTTAATTCGATATTTTGCTTTTGGTCTTTAAGTGATTGCAGTGAATCTTTTGATACCCCCTGGCCAAAACCGCGTAAAGAAAGTAAAAGGATTAATAGTGCAGTTATTGTGGAATGTGTTTTCATTGTGATGATTTTATGATAATGAATATCATATCATAAGAACCATGCCTTGTAGTAGTTTTAGAAAGTTTTGAGTGATAAAAATTAGAATATCTATATAAAATCTTGACAAGAAAAATTTTAGTTAATTGTTAAAAGGTTACAAAGCCCAAATCATAGATTGATACATTTGTACCACAATATCATTTACGAATTAAAAACACACAAAACGTTGACCCTACTCCAACCTCGCTTTCGACCCATATTTTTCCACGGTGTTTATCAATAATTCTCTTTACAATTGCCAGTCCAACACCTGATCCTTCAATATCCTCCGCATTATCAAGCCGTTGAAAAAGTCCGAAAATAACCGGTATTAATTTTGCGTCAATTCCCAGTCCGTTATCTGTTATTCTGTATATGATTTCGTCATTGATTAAAAGCCTTTCTATTTGAATTACAGAAGGATTTGATTGATGTGAATATTTAACTGTTGGTTCCGGCATAATACGATCAACGGCATAGGCAGATCTTTGGACATGCTTTCCAGACTTAAAAGCTCTAAATATCCTTTAATAACGACTAACAAGTTTTTCAGGATCGTGGGAAATTGTATAAATATGGATTGGTGATACAGCTCTTAGCTTAGAATAAGTAGATCTAACGGATTGTGAATTGATTCCTGCGAAGATAAAAATTTTCGACGACGTCGTATGAACATCCCCAATAAGTCTGGTAAAGTTGAGCTTATAAAGTTATCTTGCTTGTTTTATGATATCAGAAGCCGGATAATGCTGTCCTAAAAAAGGTGGTAAATCTTCATTTTTTGCTTCTGCAACTATTTCTCCATGGCCGTCATAAGAATTGATATATAAAATCAGAAGCTGGTTTTCAGCAATTAAATGTTGGATATCATAATAGACTTACCCAATATATCCGGTCCGATTTCCGGCAAAAAGGACAAAATATTATCGCTGTAATGACAGATAATCAGGTTTTCATCAATAGCAATTAAAAAACCATGGGATTGTATCTGCCCTGAAATATGAATAGGTTCTGTATCACAATCACTTAAATCAGTTAGTGTATTGCTCATCGTTTGTTATAGGTGATATAAAATCAGCCTGGATGAGACTTGAAATACTGTTAATATCAATGCTTCGTATACTGTCCAAACGCAATACTTCCAAAAAGGTAGGTTAAAGAGATTAGACGGGAGGTTAAAAATGAATTAATAAATTTGTTTATGCTCTTTAAAACAGGTATTTATACGCTATTTGCTGATTAATAAATTACTTATTTTTGGTTCATAATAAAAGCACTATTCTTTCTTCCTGGTTGTCAAAATAAATGTTCAAGCATAACTAATTCATCTGTTGGTATGATCAGATTTTTTACCATTTTCACTCTTTTTATTACTGTCATACATGGTATTGCAGTTCAGGCACAGTCCGATTTCAATATTAATTTTGAAAAATTTACCTTAAATAACGGCCTTACGGTTGTATTTCACATCGATCGTTCAGATCCGGTTGTGGCCGTTGCATTAACGAGTCATGTAGGTTCGGCGCGGGAAATAACAGGAAGAACGGGCTTTGCTCATTTGTTTGAACACTTGCTGTTTCTGGAATCAGAAAATCTTGGTAAGGGCGGACTCGATAAAATGAGTGCACGTATAGGCGGTGGCGGTGCCAATGGTTCTACTAACAGAGACCGCACTAATTATTATCAAACGGTGCCAAATGATGCGCTTGAAAAAATGATCTGGGCAGAGGCCGACAAACTTGGTTTTTTTATTAATACAGTAAGTGATCCGGTTCTTGCCAAGGAAAAAGAAGTAGTGAAAAATGAAAAAAGGCAGTCCGTTGATAACCGGCCTTACGGACATAATTATTTCGTAATTGATAAAAATTTGTACCCTGAAAACCATCCATATAATTGGGAGGTAATTGGTTCTTTGGAGGACTTGCAAAATGCAACTTTAAAAGATGTAACAGATTTTTATAAGCGCTGGTATGTACCAAATAATGTTACGCTTGTTATTGCCGGCGATTTTGATACGGTGCAGGCAAAGAAATGGGTGGAAAAATATTTTGCTGAAATAAAGAGAGGAGAAGATATTGCCCCGCTTAAAAAGCTTCCGGTGACCTTATCACAAACAAAAAAACTATACTATGAAGATAACTTTGCCAAGCTTCCACAGCTTACATTAGTATGGCCATCGACGTATGAATACAGTCCGGATTCTTATCCATTGGAAGTGTTAGGAAGATATCTGGCAGAAGGAAAAAAAGCCCCGTTTTACAAAGTACTTGTTGAAGATCAAAAACTTACGGATCAGGTTCAAATGAGAAATTATACTTCAGAACTGGCTGGTGAAACTATGTTAACGGTGCGCAGTTTTGATAAGATAAGTCTTGACAGTGTAAATGCGGCAATTAACACTGCTTTTGCCAAATTTGAAAAAGAAGGCATTTCCGAAAATGATTTAAAAAGGGTTAAAGCACTCATTGAGGTAGAATATTACAATGGATTATCAAGTGTAATTGGAAAAGCTTTTCAGCTGGCACAATATGAAATTTTTGCAGGAGATGCCGGATTTGTGAAACAGGATATCAGTAATATACTGGCTGTAAATGCGGCAGATGTGATGCGTGTTTACAATCAGTATATTAAAGGTAAAAATTTTGTAGCCACAAGCTTTGTTCCAAAAGGTCAGTTAGACCTGATTTTAAAAGGATCGGTGCCAGCTACTGTGGTTGAAGAAAAAATTGTTCAGGGAGCAGAACAGGCCGTAGATCCCTCCATAAAAGCTACTTATACAAGAACGCCTTCATCGTTTGACCGGACCGTAGAACCACCTTACGGTAAAAGTCCGGAAGTAAATGTTCCCAAAATCTGGGAGAGTAATTTGGGAAAAGGTATGAAAGTATTTGGGATTGAGGATAATGAAGTGCCACTTGTACAAATACTTTTGAGGATTAAAGGCGGAATGCTTTTAGATGATCCTGCTAAGCCTGGAGTGGCAAATTTTTTAGCTCAAATGATGACAAAAGGTACCAAAAGTAAAACGGCAGAGCAGCTGGAAGAAGCCATTCATATATTGGGTGCAGTTATAAATATCAGAGCGGAACAAGAAGAAATTAATATAACCAGCAGTTGCCTTTCTAAAAATTACCTTCCCGTCATGACGCTTTTAAAAGAGATAATTTTAGAGCCAAGATGGGATGAAAAAGAATTTGAACTCATAAAAAAAGCGGTTTTAAACATACTGAAACAGCAAAAAGCAAATCCAAATGTGATAGCCGGGAATGAATTCACCAAACTAATTTTTGGACCACAAAACGTTCTTTCCAACAATATTTTGGGAACAGAAGCTTCGGTTAATTCCATTACTATGGATGATCTTAAAAAATATTACAACAATTATTTATCACCTTCTGTCAGTACATTTCATTTTGTAGGTGCCATAAAAAAGGAAGAAGCCCTGAAACCGGTTCAGATATTAAATACTGGCTGGACTGAAAAAACAGTAAGGTTTCCTGCATTAACAGCCACGGCCGCACCTGCCAAATCTACAATCTATTTTTATAATGTGCCAGGTGCTAAACAGTCAGTGATCCGGTTTGGATATCCGGCGCTTAAAGCCACCGATCCTGATTATTATCCGGCTCAGGTAATGAATTATATTTTGGGAGGAGGAGGTTTTGCTTCAAAGTTCACCCAGCAATTACGTGAAGGTAAAGGCTATACTTATGGAATCGGTTCTGCGATTAATGGCAGTGAGATGGCAGGTAACTTTGAGGTTTACAGCAGCGTACGCAGTAATGTAACGTATGAATCGGTACAGTTAATAAAAGATATTCTTCAAAATTTCGGTAAAGATTACAGTCAGCAGGATCTGGATGTAACACAAAGTTTCCTTTTGAAAAGTAATGCCAGAGAATTTGAAACAATGAGCGCAAAGCTTGATATGCTTAAAAATATCAGCGCTTACGGCTGGCCTTACGACTATGCAAAACAAAGACAAAACATTGTAAAAAATATGACGGTTGATAAGATTAGAGCACTTTCCACCAAATATATTAAACCTGAAAAAATGTATTATGTGATCGTTGGAGATGCAGAAACACAAATGAAAAAATTACAGCAGATAGGTTTTGGAGAGCCAGTTTTGATTAGTAATCAGGATTAAATTGTATAATTTTCACATCCAAAACTTAATTTAAATATTATTTTATACTTCTAATTGCATAAAAAGCCGCCGCTCGTAAACCTTATGAGCGGCGGCTTTTTATGCAATTTCCTGATAAATTTCAGGATACAGATCCATCTCCTGCCATTTTTTGAACTCCGTCAAAAATCAGCATAAACGGAAGAAAGAAACCCATTACAATGCAGGTTATTATAAAGGCAAAAAGCCAAATGCAGCTAAAAATTAATCTTACTATTGCGACCATCATATACCTCGACCTTTTTTAATAAAGAGTCATTTTTCGATACTTTGGTTGCAATTTGATTGTTAATATGTGTTAAAACCCGGAATCAGAAAATCATCTTCCACAAATTCCTGTAAAATCACAATAGGTACAAATGTTGCGGTCATCCGTTTTGCGGAATGGAATATTCGGGTCAAGCATATTATCCAGTATGTCAGTTAACATTCTCTCCGATTTTGAAATAAACTGTGTAGGATTAAGGCCTTCTGTTAATTCCAGCGGATTTTTAATGAGATTTTTGGGATCACGGAATGAATAAAACCCGGATTTAACCAAATAATTTCCAAATTCATAATTACTGTCTTTCAACTTCAAACCATTCTCATCCAGCATTTTACGATACATCAGGTATTCGTACATCCAAAGCTGACGAACATATCCGGTTTTTCGTTCAGGATCAGTCTTTATAATTTCTTCCCGAAGTGCCGGATCTGCCAGTTTTCTTGCTGAAATTTCCACACTTCCGGTCTTGTAATCCATCACATATAAAGTGCCTTCGTCATCCAGTTCAATGCGGTCAACTTTTCCTCCGATATTAACCGGCGTATTAATTCCCTGTAAAACCAAGTCAATTTTAGTACGCAATGGCTGCTCAGCTGCCAGGATTTTTCTTCTTGATTTTTGTTCCATCTGGTGTTTCAAAAAGGTCAGCATTTGCTGCTCACCAATTTGATAGTAAATCCTGTTGAGGCCAAGATCAGTGACATAACCACGGAATAAATCATCAAATTCTTCCTTCAAAACTGTTCTGATCTGCTCTTCCGACGGATCAGTTTCTTTGAGGAAAAAATCCTGATCCAGACGTTCCAGACAACTATGCAGCCAGGTTCCGATTTTATCCATTCCCAGTTCTTCTTCCACATCCTCTTTTTCCTGAACACCAACAATATGTTTCAGGTAAAATTGCATGGAACAACGGATAAATTCATTTAAATGAGTAGGATAAATGCCCTTTCCTGACAAATAACCTCGAATTGCAGTTATAATTCCCTCATCTTTTTTTATGGCTTCATCCAGTTCTTCGCGACGACTGGTTTCCAGAACTACCGTTTTATTTTCAATTTGAATATTAGGATTATACTGCGACAGCTCATATTCGACCTGTTGAATAAAGCGGCTTTTTTCCCCGCCTCCATAAGCATCATTGGTGCTCGTATAAAGTATGTGTACCTCGGACGCCCGTTGGAGCAAATGGTAAAAGTGATACGACATTACAGCTTCCTGATGCTGATGAGTCGGCAAACCAACAGACTGAGCCGCATCATAAGGAATCAGTGAATTTTGTCGTTTTGCCAAAGGAAGAATTCCTTCATTGACTGACAAAATAATAATTCTTTTAAAATCTAGTGCCCGGGTTTCCAGCATTCCCAGAATTTGCAGGTCACTGACCGGTTCGCCGCTAAACGGGATCTTGGTTTGGCGGATCAATTCGAACATAAATGAACGCAAAGTTTTCAGCGTAATAATTTCTGTTTGTTCGTCCAGCGTTTGTTCAAATTGCTTTAAAAGCGTATAAAAAAGATAGAGATATTCAGTCTCCAAAGCATTTTTGTAATCTTTATAAACGTCCCGCAACAGATCGATCAGGTCATAAAAAGTGTTCAGGACTATTCCGGAATTATTTTTTGGCCAATGTGTGAATAAAACCTTGAATAATGGATGTCCGTCGCTTAATTCCATCAATTCATCTGAACTCAGAAAAACCCGGTTATTGCTTGTTATATCCCAAACTGTCTTTTGAATAATAGTCCGTCCGTCCGATATTGGCTTTAAAACAACATGCTCGTAATGCCGTATAAAAGGATGATTTAAAACCTTGCTAATGGATTTATGACTGAATTTGGGAATCCGTATTGTACGTCCACTTTTATTTTTAAACTCAATAACGTTTTGCTGTAATTCAAAAATACTGTCAATTAATGTGTACAGCAACGAACTGCGAAGCGACAATCCCATTGTAATATTCAGATCTGTAACTCCTTCATCCAGTGAATATAACATAGGAAGCAACAGATTTTCGTCTGCTAAAACGATAGCCGTCAATACTGGTTCTCCTGGTTCATCGTTTTCCAGCATTGACTTGTAAAGCTGCCCGGCTACTTTGGTTTGAAGTGTCGCATTGGGAACTCCGTAAAGTGTGATATTTTTATGCGATGTCAGTAAATGGTCCGTTGTCCATGTCCAGGTAGTTCCGAAACGTTTGTCTCTCTGATATTCCCTAAGACTTTTACCCGCCTCCACACCTGTATTTTCATACATATAATACCGGTCCGAATCCCACAGAGCTTCTGCTTTTTCTGCTTTAATAAGGGCAGTTATAATTTTTTTTTCAGATTCAGTCAGTGCGTTAAATCCTGCAAAATATATTTTTTCATAATCTGTTCCTGAAATCAAAAGTGTATCTACATTTTCGGCAAGCTGCCTGTAAGCCATTCCGCGGTAAGCTTTATTTTTTTTCAAAAGCCGCTCCCTGAAAGCCGTATAAACGTTTTTTATATTTTCGAATAAAGAAAAATATTGCTTTGTGCCGTTGCTATCGGTTAAGGTTTTGTCGGCTGGCAAACTTACCTGCCACCTGTCAATTGCTCTGACTTCCGACAAATAATCGAAGAGAGAATTGGTGTTGACCAAATATTGATCAATTTTTTCAAGATCACTTAACAATACAGATGCCCAGCCCATAAACCGGTCAAACTGCAAATCCGGATCAATTTCCTTAAACGTCTCATAAAGTTCAAAAAGCAAATGCACGGAATCTTCAATTTCCAGCGTGCAAATTCCTTCCACAAAATCGTCCACAGCAAATACTGCCGGGCTCATGGTTGGCTCCGCAGTTGCATTGGCGAGTTCCTGCATAATAAAAAACGCAGCCCGGCGCGTAGGAACCACAATGCAGATCTTTGACAAATCAGTCGTATGATTTCTTAATATATGCGCTGCCGCTGTTTGAAGGAATGTCTGCATTTGAGGGAATATGTTACTTTTTAAAGCAGAGTTGTAAATCGACCGCCGGGATTAGCCTTGTGTTTAAACGAAAAAATTAGTCAAACATTGGCCAGGTAATTCCAAATGATAATGCACGGCCCTGGCCCAGATAATTGGGTGTAATATAATATCCTTCGGGAAACAATTTGTACTTACCGCCCATATTCAGATAAGACATCTGGAAAAACAGCCTTACCCTTTTTATACGAACATTAAGAAATCCGTCTGTTACGACCCTTCCCTGGAGCAGCGAAGTATTTTGTCGGTGAAATTGCTGTGTAACAGGCATATATGCATCGGCATAATACGAAGAACGATATCTGGCGGCCAATCCTAATTGCAGGAATAATACTTTGGCATAAGTAAAATCGAAAGTAACTTCCCCGCTGGCAAAATAGCTCGGAATTTTTATTACGTTGCTGTTATCCGTCCAGGTGAAATAGCCCATTCCTGAAAAATTCCATCTTTTAAAACGTGTAGATGTAGTGGCTCCAATACGATAAATCCCAAATCTGGAACTGAATTGCGTAGGTGCCGCGAGCGTATCATAATAAATATAATCGATGAGCTGATGAATCTGTGCTTCCGGAATAAAGTCTATTTTTTTGGTTTTAAGCGGTAGAGAAGCATAAATGGTTAACACTTTTGTAGGATCAAAATTATTTCTCCAGTCAAAATTATTTCCTGTATATCGTTGTACAAGCAAGTCCGGTGCAGTCTGAATAAGCTGAACACCTGCTTTTCCCCAGCGCGTATTTAATTCACCTTTCAGGTTATATTCCACATTTAAGGATAAATTCAACTCCCCTTCGGCAGTCAGGTATTGCGTGGAATCTTTAAGGTAATAACCCAGCCAGGTTCCAACAATATTATCAAATTTCAACCCTGTCCTATAAGTAGTGTAAGGAAGCCCGATTGTATTAGCTGCCTGACTTGCACCCCGCATTCCATATAATCTCTGACGAATGAAAGCGCGGTAATTAAAGCCTGAGAACGTACCTTTTATACCAAATTTGTTATCAAATAATTTGTAAAAAATATCCTGTCTGGTAGCAGTGGAATCGAATCTGTAAGTCCGGTAAACGCCTTTTTCCAATCCACGGCCTATACTAAGGTCTGTAAATCTGTTGATAACACTGGTGTAATCGGCCTGTTGAAAAACCTGAAAGCCATTGGCCAGCTTATATTGCTGATAAATATGAAAAGAATGCCGCCTTTCCCATGAATTAGCATCATCGCTAACCCGCGCAGCGCCATCGTAAGAATAAGGATTTATGATTCCTGTATTGTCATCAGCTTCCGGAATTACGCCTCCCTGCTCTCTTACCTTTTGGTTTAAATGCCGGTAATGTGCTAAAATCAGGTATTTTTTATTTTTCGAGAAAAAACTGGTATGTAGTAAGGCAGTCCAGTTTTGTCCCAGAAAAGCTTCTGAACTCAATGCACTATAACCGCCATATTGTTTATTAGAAGTCAGGCGTTGCGCCGAAATACCAAAATTAAACCGTGCATGCACATTTTGAGAATATCCAAAACGCCCCATTGACGTTTTCTTTCCTCCGTTAACAAATTGAATATAAGTGTGTTGCGATTTAGTATCAATATATTTAACTTCATCCTGCTTGATTGCATAAGTATCGTAAGCTCTCATGCCCAGCTGCGCACCTATGTCCTGCCGTGGCTGAAAAAATATATTGCGTGATGCAGTTACCGTATTGCCCAGATCTACCACTTTGCCCCAGGCCTGATCAACGGGCGACCAGCGGTGAAAGTTGGTTAACAGCGTATCTACACGATAACGTACTGAATCCCTGTTATTTAAAATATCGTTTTCATAATAATGCAAGGTCGTTTTTGGGCCATAAATCGTTTTTGTACTGTCATCCAGCACAGCTCCGCCTTTTCCACCGCCTCCTCCACCACCGCCACCGGCCGGCATTTTTATGCCAGCTGGTAATTTAACTTGCGCTAAAACACTAAATTGGATAAAAATGAAGCTGCAAAAAATCAGAAGTATTATATTAAAAGCAATTCTCATAAACGAAATGTAATTCTGCCGGTTTGAAGGAAGGTCATAAAATCTGTTGTTTCATCCATTGATTAAATCTTTCAGTATCATTTCCAAAATCTACTGCAATGGGTACGTATGCAAAGCGGTTTATGACACCTGATTTTTCTGTCAATGGTTTCAATTTCACCATATCCTTTTCGGTTGTTACCACAAAAGTATCGTTTTTTAAGTACTTAATAAGTTGTTCCAGATCCTCTTGTGAGTAATAATGATGGTCAGGATAAATTATTTCCTCTATAACGTTGAATTGGCGCTTAAGATGTGCAACGAATGTATCAGGATTTGCTATACCAGCCACCAGTTTAACATTCTTTAACTCAACAGCTGATCCAGAATAACTAACCGGCTCCGCATATTTAATGGCTGAAAAAAATATGGGAACATTCTGACGGCTGTATTTTCGGATATTTTTTTCAATCGTCTCTTTTTCCAAATTTGTTAAAGCAGCCGGACATTTGGTTACAATAATCGCATCAGCCCGACTGGCTCCATTTCTTGTTTCTCTTAAACGGCCCGCAGGAAAGGGCATATCTTTATAGAATGGGCGACTAAAATCACTCAGAAGTAGTTTTACATCCTGACTGATTGCACGGTGCT
>Ga0247739_10000085_pt1 | contig 31548 bp, 28 predicted proteins | sample UWRJL058202B2_FD_180943 | JGI IMG/M metagenome (GOLD analysis project Ga0247739, IMG submission 180943) | Plant litter microbial communities from Arlington Agricultural Research Station in Wisconsin, United States - UWRJ-L058-202B-2 | ecosystem: Environmental > Terrestrial > Plant litter >...
AGATAAGATTGTCCTTGGCAAATGGTTTGGTTGACGGTGGCAAATGATTTGGGTTTCACGGTAAGGTTCAACGTTCGGATGCTATCACATCCGTTTGCCGCCAGCAACGTATCCGTATAAGTGCCCGTAGCATTATGTCCAAGGTAAAATTGCCCTTGGCAAATGGATTGTGTGATGGTAGAAAATGACTTTAGCTTGATGGATAAGTTTACCGTTCGAATGCTATCGCAACCATTAGCGGCCATCAACGTATCTGTGTATGTACCCGCAGCGGAATGTCCAAGAAAAGATTGCCCTTGGCAAATAGCTTGATTGATGGTAATGTAGGAGGTCGGCTTTACGGTAAGGTTCAATGTACGAACACTATCACATCCGTTTGCGGCTATCAAGGTATCAACATAAGTGCCGGATGTACTATGTCCAAGAAAAGATTGCCCTTGGCAAATAGCTTGCGTAAGGGTGGCAAAAGATTTTTGTTTGATGATTAGGTTCAATGTTCGAATACTGTCACATCCATTTGCGGATAACAGCGTATCCACATAGGTGCCCGCAGTGCTGTATCCGGCATAAGTTTGTCCTTGGCAAATAGATTGGTTAATGGTAGAAAAAGTCTTTTGATGGACGATAAGATTCAGTGTTCGGATACTGTCGCAACCATTTGCCGCCACGAACGTATCCTTATATATGCCGGAAACAGTATGTCCTAAAAACGATTGCCCTTGACAAATCGATTGATTGATGGTAACAAGCGACCTTGGTTTTACCGTTAATATCAATCTTTTAATACTGTCGCAACCATTGGAAGCCACCAAAGTATCGTCATAGGTTCCGGATGTAGTATGGCCCAAATAGCTCTGGCCTTCGCAAATCACCGCACTTGATGCTAAAATGGCGTTTTTCTTTACCGTAACCGTTTGCGCCGTAGTAACAGAACAGCCGTACAAATTAGTAACGGTTATAAAATAAGTACCGGAGTTAATAAATGTATTAGTGGCGCTATTGGGGCTGGAGCCGCCGTTCCAAGCATATCGAAAGGCGCCACCAGCACTAGCAGTTAATGTTACACGGTCGCAATTGGTGGTGTTACCAGCTATAGTTACTGGAAATAATGGCGGGTTCAAGCCCCAGGTAATATTCGTGTAATCATAAAAAATATTTGAATAAATGGATACACAGGTCATATCGCCGGGAAACAACAAGATAACATTCCCGCCTTGACCAGTAACGGTGCTATCATTGTTAAAAGTCATGCCGCCTCCGTTGAGAAGCACCAAGTAAGGTCTTGAAAATTGCAGCGTTACTGGCGCTCCTTGCCGGCCAATAGAAGACAATAAAAGAACGGGATTGCTTACCACCTGGTCCATACAGGTAGTTGTAATACCGCCGGCACCTACTGCCCAAGTGGATTTAGGAACCGTTGCATTTGGGATAGCACTGCTAAAACTATTAAAAGCTGAATGATTGATGATGGTGGGGGTAGAGGTAAATGGGTAGTTTGCCGTCATCGTTACATTCACTGTCGGCCCACTGTTGTTGATGCTTCCGGTAGCGCTTGTACCATTAAAATTCTTCCAAGTAATCCAATTATAGATTTGGTTGCATTGGGCCTTTACACTATTTAAAATAAGTAGTAGGTTAAAAAGTACACAGAGGCTTTTATATATAGATTTTAAACCGGCAGTCATTATTGTAAAAATTGTGTCGTATTTGTGTTGTCAAAATTTATAGTTAAGCATTCCAAATAATGTTTTTGGACGGTTTAATGTTTCATATTCATACTTAACATACAAAAATAGTTTGCATCCCTATCAATAATCGGTATTCCGTCAGCCAGTTCAAAGGTAACCGATGTGAAATTTTTTGTTCATACAAAAACTGTATATGTGTTTAGTTGTTGCGATAAATTTAGTGAGTTTACTTAACATGGATCAAAATCGACAATATTCTGGCTGTTCTTTGTTGTTCGGTTAATAGATGTTTGAACATCGGCATCGCTGCACATATTTATGCCTGTTGGCTCTTAGGTAAACAAGCAATGCCAATTTTTTATGTTTTATCAATACTGATAGCTGCTAGCATGCTTCAAACTGTAGGCAAATGTTGCCCTTGAGATTAAATAATCAACAGGGAATGCGGAAACCTTCCTGCAACCTGCAGCAGACTTTCCGCATTTAAATCAAAGGCATCGATGCCAACAATTTGGGAAAATGGGCTCGTCGTTAGTGTTTTGAGCTCCTAGCGGCGCCAAGAATCAGGTAAATGAAGGCATTTCTGCCATTAATTTCTTGTTTTGTAAAGTTGGCAACGTTTATGCTTTGCCGATATTATCAACAGAACCATGTAAGGATTGGTTCTTTATAAAAGCGTGGTAATACGCTTGGCTTCTAACCAAAAAATCTTGTAATGAAAAAGTATATTTTCTTTTTGATAATGGCGTTTTGTATGGGTGTATGTACGCATGCGCAAAAAGTGGCTAATTATGCTGTGGGCGAGCCAGGCAAGCAGAACTATGAAGAATTTTCTTTTTGGGTAAAAGACAACAAGAAAGCTGAAATCTACTACTATTACGGAAAGGACAGAAAGGAGATGAAGCCGAAATTTATTGCAAGAACTGTTTTAAATGGTGACAGTTGTTTCAAAGTACAGTTATCCAAAAATTACGTGTTGTTCATCATTCCTCAAGGCAATCAACTTAAGGTTTCAGACCAGAATGGCATCTACAAAAAAGTATTTACATGGAAGTATGAAGGGCCGGAAAATGGCATAGGCACTTTTTGTACGCCTTGTGCCGAAGATGAAAATGCGGCCATGCAGTTGATCAAGCTTTATTACATGAAGTGATGGAAGGCAGGGCAATAGTTTAATGAATGGCTGTAAGTGCTACTGCTCACTGTGCAACTCTTTTATGAAACACAACAAAATCATTTCTGTTAACTAGGAAATACTACACCGGATATCTCAGCACACGCTTCCAATAATTTTTCCTGTACTTCAATAGTAGATGCGGCAGGTAAAAACGGCTTTAATTTTTGATGAAAAAAATACTGTCCCGACACTTTTCCCTCGTCAATTGTTGCTAACCAAACTTGGGTTTTCGGGGCCTCTTCCAAACTGTCTGGCGCTCCGGCACCGCCCATTTTTGTGGCTACCCAGCCTGGTTCCAATGCATTGGAATAAACAGTTGGCCATTTTCTTGCTACCGCAAATGCCAATAATAAGTCGTGTAATTTAGAATCCGCATAAGCCTGAAATCCATTCCAAGAACGTTTGTTCCAAGTAAGGTCTTGTAAGCTCGCATCGCCATCTCTATGTAAACCCGAACTCAGGTATACCAATCGCTCCGGTTTATGTATCAGGCATGTAAGTAGGTAGGGGGCCAAGCTATTGATAGCAAATACATGTGGCAATCCATCCACGGTAGCCACTCGCTTCCGTTCTTGGTAGCCGATGCCTGCGTTATGGATCACAGCATCAAAACTTCCCAACGCATTTACTTGCTCTGCTACATGCTTTGTTTCTTGTATGCTCGAAAGGTCGCCTATCACAACGGTTTCTGCACCGGGTACAGCTTGTAACGCATCTTCTCCTCTGGCCGTATTTCTTGCATGCAGTACCACTTGGTGCCCATTTTTCACAAGTAATTGAGCCGCCATTTTACCGAGCCCATCCGCAGATCCTGTAATAAATATCCTTGCCATAATATTATTTTATTGTTCAATGCTTTCTTCGAGTAAAATTTAATAAGCTATGCCTATAAAGCCGCTATCGTCTTTTCAAGCTCCATAACAAATGGTATTTGTGCAGGTATAATTTTTTCGATTGCTTCCTGTACCGAAAACCATTCCGCTCTGTCTACTTCTGGAAAGCTTTTTTGTTGTCCAGATCTCGGCGGCCATTCCATTTCAAAACTGTTGCTAACCAATAACGTGGTGTCGAAATCTGCTTCGGTGGCCCAAGCATAAACCCATTTGCCACTTTTTTGTTTGATGGGTTGTAGCTCCATAAATGGGCCGTTTACCGGTAGCCCAATTTCCTCTTGCACTTCACGAATGGCAGTGGTCAAAAAATCCTCACCTTCTTCTACTTCGCCTTTTGGGATCGTCCATGCGCCCACATCTTTTTTCGCCCAAAACGGGCCACCGGGATGCACTAGCAAAACTTGCAGGCTTGGTTGTTGGCGATAGAGAATAATCCCTGCACTTTTTTTTGCCATGACTTTATTTTGATAACAAATTTACGCATGCACAAGTCTATTGGTTCGTTATCTAGATATTGCTTGCATCGTTTGCCACAAAACCGTTAATTTCCCATTTCTAACCCCCCAAGAAACTATGGCGAACGAAACCACCGGATTTAAACCGACTTTAGGTTTATTTGATGGAACCATGATTGTGGCAGGCTCCATGATAGGCTCCGGAATTTTTATTGTAAGTGCAGATATTACCCGCAACGTAGGCAGTGCAGGTTGGCTCATAGCTGTGTGGCTCATTACCGGCTTTATGACGCTAACTGCAGCCTTGAGTTATGGCGAATTGAGCGGCATGTTTCCCAAAGCTGGCGGGCAATACGTTTACCTTAAAGAAGCTTATAATCCACTTATTGGATTTTTATATGGCTGGAGCTTTTTTGCGGTGATACAGACCGGTACCATTGCCGCTGTGGGGGTAGCATTTAGCAAGTTCACGGCCTATCTTATCCCAGCTTTAAGCGAAGACAATCTCCTGATCACTTTCCCCAAAGGCTTGGATGCTTGCGGCAATCCGGAATATTATTTTAAGATAAGTGCAGCACAGATAGTCTCGATTGTTTTGATAGCGTTGCTCACCTATGTAAACACAAAAGGGGTAAAGGCAGGCAAGCTCATACAAACATTCTTTACTTCCACTAAATTGATAGCCCTTTTCGGGTTGATTATAGCTGGCTTTTTTTTACTTAAACCAGATGTGTGGCATGCGAACTGGGCCAATGCTTGGGATATACGCAAGATGGTACCCAACGATGTTTGCGACAACACAAAGGGTTTCAGTATGCAAGGTTTGGGGATAGCGGCTATTTTAGGAGCCATTGCCGCCTCAATGGTAGGTAGCATCTTTAGTAGCGACGCTTGGAACAATGTGACTTTTATCGCTGGGGAAATGAAAAACCCAAAACGTAATATCGGGCTGAGCTTATTTTTGGGAACCTTGATCGTAACCGTTATTTACATCGCTGCAAATATGATGTATATCGCCGTATTGCCACTTTCGGAAATCGCTTCTGCGGAAAAAGATAGGGTGGCCGTAACGGCGGCACAAGCCATGTTTGGTGGAAAGGCGGGAACAACCATTATTGCTTTGCTCATCATGATATCAACTTTTGGTTGCAACAATGGATTGATACTTTCTGGTGCGAGGGTGTATTACACCATGGCAAAAGATGGGCTTTTCTTTAAAAAAGCAGGAACTCTTAACAAAGCAAATGTCCCTCAGTGGGCATTGTGGGCGCAAATGGTCGTAGCTTCTATTCTGTGCCTTAGTGGCAAATACGGCGATTTATTGGATATGATATCTTTTGTAGTCGTAATCTTTTATGTCCTCACCATTGCCGGCATCTTTATCCTGCGGAAAAAAAGGCCAGATGCGGAACGGCCGTACAAAGCTTTCGGCTATCCGGTATTGCCAATCTTGTACATTCTGATGGGTATTGCATTCTGTTTGTTGCTTATCTTTTTCAAGCCCCAATACACTTGGCCAGGCCTTATTATTGTGCTGATAGGGATACCACTTTACTACATAGCGGTGGCCAACAAAAAGAACGCAGGATTAGACATCGGAATAGACTAGATTCGAACGATTACGAAACAATTTTTACAGCTCGGATATAGATGGAAAACCATATAGCCATAACTTGGTTATAAATAGGAAGAATAAATTCCAATTGGGATAAATCTTACGAGCAACAAACCCATTTTTTACAGACATTTGCTGTCCAAAATAATTTCAATCTAATGCCTTTAGAAATTAAAGTACCAACCGTAGGTGAAAGCATCACCGAAGTAACCCTGGTAAAGTGGATCAAAAAAGACGGCGACTATGTTGAAAGAGACGAAGTAATAGCCGAACTAGAAAGTGAAAAAGCAACCTTTGAAATAAATGCCGAGCAAGCTGGTGTGCTAAAAACCATGGCCAGCGAAGGTGATACGCTCAAGATTGGTGACATTGCTTGTAGCATAGATACTGAAGCTGCCAAGCCCGGTGGTAACGAAGCGCCAGCACCTGCAAAGGAAGCTGCTCCGGCACAAGTAACACCTGCAGCTGCTCCTGTAGCGCCTGCTACCAAACCAGCAGTGGTTCAGCCAGCAGCCAACGCTGCCCCAGCTACTGATGTAAAAGCGAGCCCGGTTGCCGCTGCTATTATTGCTGATAAAAAGGTAGACACTACTTCTATTACACCTAGTGGTGGCAATGGTCGCATCATGAAACAAGATGTGTTGGATGCCCTTCAAAATCCTGGCCGTGCAATAGGCAAGCCACTTTTCAGCCGTGAGGACAAGCCTGAAAAAATGAGCAATCTTCGCAAAACCATTAGCCGTAGGTTGGTGGAAGCGAAAAATACCACGGCCATGCTTACTACTTTTAACGAGGTAGATATGAGCCGCATCATGGAATTGCGCAAATTATACAAGGACGCATTCACAAAAACACATGGTGTTGGTCTTGGCTTCATGAGCTTTTTTACCAAAGCTTGTACCTACGCCTTGCAAGAATGGCCTTCTGTAAATGCATATATCGACGGAGAAAATATTCTTTACCATAATTATTGCGATATCTCAATTGCGGTAAGTGCGCCGAAAGGTTTGGTGGTGCCAGTTATCCGCAACGCTGAAAGTTTGAGCATGGCCGATATTGAGAAGAAAGTAGTGGAATTGGCCACCAAGGCAAAAGCAAGCAAGCTTACCATCGAAGAAATGACTGGTGGAACTTTTACCATTACCAATGGCGGTATTTTTGGTAGTATGATGAGTACACCAATCATCAATATTCCGCAAAGCGCCATCTTGGGCATGCATAAAATCCAAGAGCGCCCAATGGCCATCAACGGGCAGGTTGTTATTAAACCAATGATGTACTTGGCCTTGAGTTACGACCATCGTATTATCGACGGAAGAGAAAGCGTCAGCTTCTTGGTAAGGGTAAAGGAATTGTTGGAAAACCCAGAGTTGTTATTGTTCGGAAAAGATCCTGTTAAGAGTTTATTGGAATTGTAATTTACCAAAGCAACGTTTTGTTGATGAACGCACTCATTATACAAAGAAAACACACACATGAAACTATATAAATATTTATCGGTCATTCTATGCACTTTCCTGTTGGTTTCTTGCCAAAAGGAACTGGACGTAATTACCAATAGCACAGGAACAACCACCCCAGGCGGCGGTAGTATCGGAACGTCAACCGGCGACCCTAATGGTTTGCTGATAAAATCTGTAAGTAAAGGCGCTACAGATAGTACAGTTACAGAATATAGCTACGATGCTGCCAAAAAGTTGATCAATATGAAAGTTTATGGCACACCTGTAGGCGGTATGAGTATCAATACCAATACAACTTATGTAAGGGATGCATCTGCAATAATTACTAAAATTATCCAGAAATCAGAGTTCATGTTGGCTTCGGGAGTAGACAGTTCGGTCAGTGTAATCCACTACGATGCCGTTAACAAGCGTTATTCTTCTAGAATTGGTGAGATTTCTCTTGGGGGCTTTCTTAGCTATCACGACAGCACCATATATGTTTATGACGCTGCTGGCAAAGTATCTCAAACGCTTACCTACCAAGAGGATTATATAACAGGTAAATATTCACCGTCCATGCGATCCGACTATACCTACACTGGCACCAACGTAACCACCATGAAAATGTATAATTATGATATGGCCATCAATTCTTACGCATTGATGGTAACCTATACTTTTGGGTATGATGCCAAGGTGAGTCCGATGAAACTAGGCATAGATGCGCCGTTGATTTTGGAAGCTGGCACCGAGGGCACCAACAATATCGTATCCACCGTTGCCACAAGTTCTACGCCTGCGGCGAATTTCACTATCGGTTTTGTGTTTACGTATAACTCCGCCAACAAGCCCGCTACAGCCGTACAAACCCAATCTTCTCCCGCAAGTGTAAAAAATGTAGTATTTCATTATCAATAAAAATGGTAAGCTGAGTTTATTGATTTTATAAGAAACAGGCCCAAGATCCGATGCAATGTTTGTTGCTGGGATATTGGGTTTTTTATTTGACCCATATTTTAATCATCCATGAGCCCCCGAAGTTTATTCAATGTTATCCTCAAAATAATCGGCATTTTCTTTATCAAAGAAATTATTGATTCGGCCCAAAAGTTGGTGATTGATTTTTTATATTTCTTAAAAGTTTTGAATGGCGGTTCGGAGGCAGGCCCCGGCCTTATATTTCTGCTGATGATCGTGGTGGTGTATGCTACGTTCGCTTATTTATTTATTTTTAAATCAAACATGATCATCGACAAACTGAAGCTTACCGACGATTTTGAACACGAGGATTTTTCGATGGTAATAGCTCCTTCGGTATTATTAAAGTTGGCTCTCATTGTTGCCAGTGCTTTTTTATTGATTACAGAGATTCCCAACTTAATGGGGCTTTTATTTTCTTATTTCCAGCAATCTCAAGTCGGGTCTTTCGGCCAGTCTCAGTTACTCGCCTATTGTTTGACTTCCGCCGCAAAAATAGTTATTGCGTTATTATTGATTGGTGAGCGCAAACGAATCATCGAGTTTGTTGAGGAACGTTTTGGAATCAAACCAACCGGAGATGAAAGCGAATAGGCTATTGCCTCAACAGTTAAATAATCACTACACCATAGATGCATAATAGGTATTACTCATATATAAATACTGCAATCTCCGTTATTGCCCAATACGATGGTAAGGTTCCGCTAGCTGTTTACATGAAGCAGTTTTTTGCGGCTGCTAAAAAGTATGGTTCCAAGGATAGGAAACAAATCAGTGCGCTCTGTTACCATTATTATCGGGTAGCCAAAATATTGCCTGATCAGCCAAATGAATCACAATTGCAGATGGCTAGTTTTTTGTGCGAACACCAACCATCGGTGTTGTTGGAAAATTTGCAACCTACATGGAACGAACATATTGGGGATTACGTGAATGAAAAAAAGGATATATTAAATATTCGGTTTGATAACAAAGACCTCTTTCCGTTTCGTGATGCCTTGAGTAAAGGAGTGGATGAAGAAGCTTTTGCCTTGTCTTTTTTACAGCAGCCCAAACTTTTTTTAAGGTTGAGGAAAGGATACGATAAGTTGGTGATACCTAAATTGAAGGCCATTGCGGTGGCAGTGGAGCAGATAGATGCCCAGTGCATTGCTATGCCCAACGGAACCAAAGTAGATGAAGAATTACAGATAGATAAGGAAGCCGTAATACAGGATTATAATTCGCAACAAGTAGGAAAAGTAATTCAGGCACAAATCCCTGCGAGTGGAACATCTATATCGCTATGGGATTGTTGCGCTGCTAGCGGCGGTAAGAGTATTATGCTCAATGATTTATTTACGGATATACAATTGACTGTTTCTGATGTACGGCCTAGCATATTGCATAATTTGAAGAATCGTTTTCAGCGAGCGGGAATTGTGCAGTTCCAGAGCTTTGTGGCCGACCTTACGAGTGATGAACCCATACAAATTCCGAGTAGGCAAAAGTTTGATTGGGTACTGGCGGATGTGCCTTGCACGGGCAGTGGCACATGGTCGCGTACCCCTGAGCAAATGTTTTTTTTTGAAAAAGCTTCTATTGAAGAGTATGCCGTTCGGCAAAAGCAGATCGTGAACCATGTAGTTCGCCATATCAAAAAAAATGGATACTTGATTTATATAACTTGTTCTGTATTTAAACAAGAGAATGAAGAAATAGTAGCGCATATCAAACAGAAGCACAAACTACATTTGATTCACCAGCAGTTGTTGGTTGGGTACGATAAGTTTGCGGATACGATGTTCGTGGCGATACTTCAAAAAAAGGAAGGATAGATATGGAACGTTATTGGTGGTATATTTCCTTCTCTTACTGCTACATCTACTATTAATATCGAAGGTAATCCAAGATTTTTCCGCAGCCAGTGTCGCTACCAACCATGGCCGAGTTCAATATCTTCAGCGATGACTATTTTGTGTCTGTAGATGATATTAGAGTGTTTGTAAATAATGGGGCTCCTTTTATGCACATCATCACCAGTCTTGTTAGTGCCTGTTACAACCTAATATTAAAAAATGGTACGATAAAAACGATACAAACTGACTCACATTTTATCAATGGAGGGAGTTGATGCAAAGTGGGTACTTTGATCAGTCTCAATGGCTAAAATATGGGGCCAATTGTTCAACGGGCTCAAAACAAATCAAGCATTTTTTGCGAAACATTTATCCACCGCAACAATGCATTCCATGGTGGAAAAGTTGCAACATTTTGGTATGCCTGCATCGCCAACCAATTGGCAGGTTTTTCCTTGATGGTCTATTACCTCATGGTAGCAGCCTGCAAACTCACATGGCTTTTGCATAATGACTCCGTTGAACCCGCTTTCTAGATGCCGAAACCATGGATTGACCGAACCAAAAAAAATGACCGTCGGTTTTTTCAGTGAAGCCGCTATTTGGCTGGGGCCAGAGTCCAGCCCGATCAGCATGCTGCACCCATTGATGTACGAAACAAGTTCACGGAGCGGGGGCGCTATTGTTTTTACCCCATATTTACTGCCAAGGTTATTGTCAGAAATAACAATGGGTTCGAAGCCTAATTTAAAAACATGGTCAATCACGGTTTGCCAATCTATACCATGTGCATTGCGATAGTTGAGCAGGGTAGATGGTGGGTCTAAATGGAACAGTACATAAGGATTGGGTCGCGGTACCATTTTTTCCTTTTCTGAAAGGTATAAAACAGGATAGCGCAGTGCATGGTTTGGATAACCTGCGGTGGTAAAATATGCCCTGAGCACGTGCATTTGAGGCGTGTTTTCATAGGCCATGTCCAGTTGCATCACGCCATAATTCTTGAAGAATCGTGGTGCCAGATGTTTGATATAAAACTTGTCTATCCAATTCCATTTTCGCCTGAAGCTTACGTTTCGCAACGGATAGTTGTCAAATATTTTATAATAATGGGAAATAACTATTATTTGCCTGTATTCTGCAGCCAATAAAGCGATCACCGGCTCCATCCACAATACGTCTCCCAACGCCTTTTTGCGAATAATATAAAGGAATGGTTTTTTTCTTTTTTTCTTTTCCAAAGCCATGCTGCGATACTAAAAGATTATGCAAAATTTCTTAATTGCGCTGATAAGTAGGCGGTCGCAATAAAACAAGCACGTGTTAGAGATGCCTGATTTATCGTTTTACCACCTTTTTTACTGTCTTATTTGTTCCATCGTTATACTCTACATAGTAAGGCCCTGCAGACAAAACCGTCGCAGACCTGAAGCGGAAAGAATACACTTCATCAAGGGTTGCTTGCTTTGTGAAGCTTTCAAGTATTTGTCCAAGCGCCGTTACTAACCGAATGGTAGCTGTACCAGCAATAGGCGATTTGATGGTAACATTTAGTTGCGAACGATAGGGAATGGGGTAGACCAACAGCCAGTTAACGGAGAAATCGAAAGTGGAACCGAGCTTGATAATAGGCACGGATTGCGTTGTGGTGCCGTCGCTATAACGAACCGTATACGTACCAGCTGGATGGAGGCCGAGATTCGAAAATTTGATGGTGTAAGATTCCTGCTCTTCAATCACTAACATTTGCTGCGCTACTACCACGTTGTTGGCATTTACCAACTGTATGGTTGCAGTGCCATCTTTTTGGCCAATAAAACTGGCACGGATAGTATCGGTAAATGGATTGGGAACAGCACGCAACCAATTGAGCCCATACAAAGCATCGTTCTGTTGTTTCTTTAAGATACGATACGCTTTTTTAAAATTGGGAATACCGTAGCCATATGTTTTGTCTGGCGTAGCGTATCTGTCGCTGCTTTTATATACAGCATCCATTATGTTTATATTGTTAAATGCTGGAAAAGCCTGCCATAAACAGGCAATCAAACCATTTAGATTGGGGGTGGCGTAAGAGGTTCCGCTGCCTGTAACTGGGCCATTGGTGCCTGCAATAACAGTGCTTACACCCATGCTTACCACACTTGGTTTGATCCTTGGATCAGAAGGAATGCCGCGGCTGCTGAAACTTGCTATAAGGCCAGCGCTATTTACTGCACCCACGCACACCACGCTATCCGCATCCGATGGAACGGTGAGGTACATCCAAGCGGTGTTGCCTTCGTTTCCAGCGCTATTGGTAAGCAGCATGCCTTTTTTTGCAGCCATATCCGCAGCAATAGTGGCAGGTATCGTATTGCCGTTCAGCTGGGCATAGGTATGGTTGAAAGAAGCATCATCAAAATCATAATACCCCAAAGAGCAGGATATCATGTCTGCTCCCACGCTGTCTGCAAATTCGGTTCCTACAATATAATTAAATTCTTCTATAGGATATTCGCTGTTTACATCTTCGGTACGAATGAGCCAGAACGATGCCTTGTTGGCCGAGCCCACCATTTGTCCAGGGAGATTGGCAGCAATGGTACTTAAGCACTGCATACCATGCGGGTGGTCTTCGTTTACACTATTGTCGAATGCCACAAAATCTTTTTCACCCAAAATGCGACCCTGCAATCGAACACTGTCAAATGCCTTGATGGTTTTATAGGCTTGAAAACCACCATCCAGCACAGCAATGACCATGCCCTGCCCTTGAAGGCCTTTGTTGTGCAAGAACTCGCCTTCATGGATGTGGATTTGTGGGTAATTGCCACCATAATTGATCGTATCGCCAACACCAGTGCCGCCCTGTACACGGCCAGTGATGGGTAAAGTAGTAGTGGTAACTGTTTCTGTAAACTTGCCGTTGCTACCAGTGGCAGTAGATTTTGCGGCAATTGCAGCAGCGCCTTGCACAAAAGGAAAGCTATTTATTTTGGTAAGTGCCGACTGGTTCGTGATGCGGATGAGCACTTGATTAAGCCAGCGGCTGGTGGAAAGTACTTGTACATCGGGTATGGAAGCAAGGCTATCGAGGTACCTTTTTGTTACCGGGAGATCGGTGCTGTCAACAGCAATGCCGTAGCGGGTACGCCGTTGTAACGCCCTGGCACTTAAAAATTGAGAGTGATTGCCAACCGTATAAGTATTGAGTGCTTTGTTCTTTAGCTGCACGACATATCTGGTAAATTGTGCTTGTGCGCTAAAGCACAAGGCAATAGCCAATACAAGAGATGCGAAAGTTTTTTTCATGCTTACAAAAAGGTAAGCGGTAAAGGTAGGTTTTAAAGAAACTGAAAAAAATCGAGCGTGCACGGGCACAGTCGTTCTTAACATCAAGTTTTTTCTTTTGCAAGCAATATTTTAATTATCCGAAAGTATAAGCATTTTCCCTACTTATTACCTGCGGAATGCCACTCATGTTCCATGTTCGTCATTAGGAGCGCATTATCGAATTGTATGGAACCTATGGGAAAATTCCGCTCGTCCTCAAAAAAACTGGATTGAACGCTTTTTATTGAAAGCGGCTGCACATGCCAATTAAAGGTTTTTAATTCCAAGCCTTCAAAATAAGAGCCTTTGGGAGAAAAGCCTACGGCGCCACCTTCAAAAAAACCAGAAGCATTGCTAAGTGTCTTGAATATGGAATTGGTATCATATGTTTCTGCTAATGTGGCTTCTATGGAAATAGTGGTATCGTCGTCACTTTTGAAAGCGATTTGATAGTGGTCATCTGCTTCTGTTACATGATACTTGGCCTGATGGTGCCTACCCGGAAATAGGCGACCTCCGAACGCCGCATTGAAACAAGAGGATGTGTCCCTCCGAGGTACAAAGACACCTTCTTTAAGTTCATCGTTCTCTGTCCATTCTACGGCAATGCGATGGGCGCCGTTTTCGCTACCAATGCCTAGCCAAGCCGGCAAACCTTTTGGTCGTATTTGTTTCAACCTTATTAAACAGATGCCTACTATGGCCTTGCCATTATATAGCTTGGGGCGAAAAGGTGCAGGCAATAGTTTTTTCACTACTTCTGGATCAACAGTATAGTTGACCAAGATGCGTCTATCGATGATTCCGCGAACGACAGGGATTTTCATTTGTATTTAGTATATGTTATCGGTCTACATCTACAATGTCGCCATCTTCCACCATTTTTTTCAACTCTTTCACAGAATAGCCAACAGTTTCTTCTGCATAATCATGGTCGCTTTTCTTCTTAAGGTCGCTCAATCCTGACTGTTTGTTGGTTTCGTAATCTAGCATCCTCACATATACGGAATCTCCTTTTACTTGATCCACTTTATATAAGGTGTATGATTTGTAATTGAGTTTCACTTCATAAAAGTCTCCTGGTTGCGCCGCAGATACGAGTTGGATATTTCTTTTGTCGTCGTTACTGCTGGCAATGGCTCCTATGGCAATGAGCACACCAATAATTGCCAACCCTGCAAACATCCAGATAGGCGTTTTGGTTCTTGATTTTACATCTTCGTACGACGATTTTAAAGAAGCAGGCATTTCGTTGTGTTTCAAAATCAATTTGCAGTGGTCGCACTGGCTAACTGCCGTTTTGCCTAATGGAAACATCGGAACCCAGTACACGTGAGCATATTTTTGAAATACATGCATGTCTGTACTATGTTGGGTACCGCAACTAGTGCATTTGTCATTTAATAATTCAGCAGCTAACTGTTTTGATTTGGTGCCGTAAATAATCATGGATTGTAATGAGTTGTTTTGGTTGCGATCTTATATTAATGAGGGCGAATATAACAAAAGTTTCTACGTTACTTGTTGCCTACTTTACGATTTCTCTAGTATTGTTTTAAGATTTCCAAGGCTAGTGTCCATGTCTTTTCCAAGTAATGATTCCATATTCAGGAACAGCAATATAATGTTCATCGGATAATTCATTTTGCTGCTCATACCCCAAGTTACCTTTGTTTGATTGCTTGACGTTGCTTCGGTTTCAAATGGTGTGCTGGCCACTGCAGTAAATGGCCGGACAAAGCGGACTTCGATATCCACCTTTTTCCCTTCAACAATGTTCATGATTTCCTGATTGCCTTCACCGGCTTTTTTGTTTCCACTCCAGCTATAAACGAAACCTACGGTGCCGTCCACTCCCTTAAACTCCTTTTTCATATTTGGGTCGGTCATTACCCATTTGCTAAAGAAGTCTTGGTTCTTTAGATGCTTGATATAATCAAATACTTGTTGGTTCGGCTTATCGATAATTATTTGTCTGCTTATGGTGTAGCCTTTCCTAACGAATAGTGCTAACACTAACATAAGCACAATGATGGATGCGATGACGACAATGATGGTGGTAAGAACGTTCATGGCGAGTATTTTATACCACAAATGTATCAACTGGTTTTTGTTTTCGCCATGTGCAAATGAGACATCTATACTGGGCGATTGCGACTATTGAGGAGGACTAAAATGATTGTACTTTACAAGTAATATTAGTTAGTTTGAATATTATTGATAACATGTAGCAATTTTAATATGCGTATATTGCCTATCCAAAATCTTGCTTATGCATCCTTATATTCCTCATTTGCTTTCGGACATTGTTTCTGCACATCAAAGAAATCCTGTAGCCGATAAATTGCCATCCACCATTGAAGAAGAACTGGAAGCAATTGAAAGTTGGGTTGCTGGTGACCAGCCACGGCACACGTTTGGTTATCACTGCGGATTAGAGGCTGTAAATTTTCCGCCGGCCGAGCAGCTTACAGATGAAGATATGGCTGTAGTTTGTGAAGCATTTGAGAAAATGATGTACACCTGGAATCTCACCATTGATTTGCCCAAGACATTGCCACAGCATCTCAAATATTTTTTTATTATAAAAACATTGGACGAAGAGACGACTATTGTTAGTTCTGGCTTTATGACTTTTGATTATTGCAATGGAGATGCGCCAAGCTGTATTTTCAAAGAGTTTTGTAGTTGCTTAAAATATTGGGATAAAGGAGTTTTTATCGAAGATTTTGATGAAGACAAAAAAGATTAAGTACTGATAGATTTAAAGATGATCAACATAATTTTTGTATGCTATTATCTTCTCCTTTAATCTATTTTCTAAATAACTATTTGCCCCTTGTAAGGTTTCCAAAATAATTGTTGCTTCTTTATGGTATTCACTTTTTTTATTGGTATCCCAATGTTTGGGCGGTTCTTGTAGGTTAGTAATCCTGTCTGCTAGTTTAACCGACCAAACCTCTTTCTGCAGATGTTTGACCCTTTCCAAACTATCTATCATTTTTTCATTCTTCGGTAAATCATTATTTTTTGTTAGAGACAAAACAGCTTGTGCAACCTCTTCACCGAATTCGGCTGATAACTCAGCAATCGTAGTGTCTGTGTCTTCCAGCACATCGTGCAGCAAGGCTACCTGAGTGGCAAATGGAAGATTAAAATCTGCGCTATTTGTAGCCGCCACAAATATTTCCATAGTCACGTTGCTTAAATGCACCACATAAGGAATATTAGTTCCGGGAATTGTTTGTGCTTGTTCCGCATGTTTACGTGCGGCATATTTAATAGTTTGTTGATATATGGTTTGAATGTCTTTCATAAAGGGGATAGTTATAATAGATGTAAGTGTTACGGATGATGCTGTATGTAAGCCAATTCTATTTTTAGGCCCACATCAAAACATACATGCCTATTCTTCTTATTTATTATGCATCTACATGTTTTGTCGGCTTAATCATAAATAATTTTATTTCACAAATATCGAAGTCATATTCCGGTATCTCAATATTCAATATCATATCATAAAAGACAATTACGTTTCTACTGTCTTTTAGTGCTTATAAAAATAAATTATTCTGACACTATTGAATGCATTGGAAAGAGTCCAATTTTCTGAGATTCAAAAGATAAATAGTCTCGCAACAGTAATATTACAATCGGCTTATAGTATTTGTCAAATATTTTATTGGTTTGTTTAAAAGTTTATCATGAAATGAGATGCATCCCTAACAATGCCTTGTTTTTGTCTTATCCATACATTTGGTAGATAAACATTACTAAATAAGTTAGTATATTTGTTTCAAATCCAAATTATGTGGGAGAGAACCGATGAGAAATTGAAAATATTGGCGGATGCTGCCAAGTATGATGTATCCTGTGCTTCTAGTGGCAGTGATCGAAAGAACGAGAATAAAGGTTTAGGGAACACGGGTAATGGTATTTGCCATGCATATACAGAAGATGGACGATGTGTATCATTACTTAAGATATTGCTGACCAATCATTGTATTTACGATTGTGCATATTGTGTAAGCCGCAAAAGCAATGACATTAAGCGAGCGGCGTTTACGGTGCAAGAGGTCGTTGATTTGACAATAAATTTTTACCGTAGAAATTATATAGAAGGATTATTCTTGAGTTCTGGCATCTTTTCAAATGCAGATTACACTATGGAGCGCTTGGTTCGAATTGCCAAAAAACTACGCACGGAAGAAAATTTTCATGGTTATATACATTTAAAAGCAATACCTGGCGCCAGCGACGAACTTTTAAAAGAAGCCGGCCTCTATGCGGATAGATTGAGCATAAATATTGAAATGCCAACCCGTGAAAGCTTGAAATTATTGGCTCCAGATAAAAAGCGGGAAGACATGATTAATCCGATTACCTATTTGAAAGGGGCTATTCAAGAATATCAAGCTGATAAGAAACAATTTAAAAAAGTACCCAAGTTTGCGCCTGCAGGACAAAGTACACAAATGGTAATTGGCGCCACGCCAGAAACCGATTTTCATATATTACATATTGCTGATGCTTTTTATAAGAATATGAATATGAAAAGGGTATATTATTCTGGTTATGTTCCTATAAGTAATGATAACCGTTTGCCAGCTATCGGTACACCAGTGCCTTTTATTAGGGAGAATAGGCTGTATCAAGCCGATTGGCTATTGCGTTTTTATGGTTTCCAAGTAAATGAATTAGTAAATCCTAATCAGCCGTTATTAGATGCCGATATTGATCCTAAATTATCTTGGGCCTTGCGAAATTTGCATCTATTTCCGTTAGATATAAATAAGGCAGATCTTTTTCTGATCAAGCGCATACCTGGCGTGGGCATTGCTTCAGCAAACAAGATTGTTGCTGCTCGAAAATTCACAAAACTTAATTGGGAACATCTTAAAAAAATAGGAATTGCATTAAATAGGGCAAAATATTTTATTACAAGTAGGGCTAGTGAATTTGAACAAAAGGATTATACAGAATCGCAGTTACGGCAATTGCTGGTTGGCCAAATCAGTAGTAAATACAAACCTAATTTTTCACCACAAATAGCCTTGTTTTAAAATGCAGACCGTAGTGTATGATGGCAGTTTCGAGGGCTTTTTGACAGCTGTGTTTGACGTATATGAATATCGGATGAAAGACGTAAATATTCTGCCTGAAAAATATAGACAGGACAGTCTTTTTATAGATAGTCATATGGTGCAAAGCAGCGAAGTAAAGGCAAGTAGGGTATGGAAAGGATTGAGGGAAAAAATTTCTTCAAGATCGGCCAGCAATTTATTTTTTACATTTTTATCAGAATATAAAGGAATGGAAAATAAGTTGCTTCAGTATATAAAATATATGTTTGAAACAAAATACACCGCAGAAAATGACTACAGCCACCCGGCAGTACTTTTTGTTACGGAAACGGCGAAGAAGGTGCATCGTGAAAAACACAGGATGGAAGCCTTTGTGCGATTTCAAAAAACAAAAGACAATTTATATTTTGCCATTGTACAGCCGGATTTTAATGTGCTGCCAGTTATTAAAGAACATTTTGAAAAACGTTATGCAGATCAGCAATGGATGATTTATGATGGTGCTAGAAAGTATGGTATATTTTACGATTTACATAAAACCGAAACCGTTCAAGTTAATTTTGATGATGCCATTTCTAGCGGCGGATCGTTGGCAGAAATATTGGATGAAAACGAATTGATTTACCAACAAATGTGGCAGCATTATTTTAATAGTGTAAACATTGCGGCACGCAAAAATATGAAATTGCATATTCGCCACATGCCACTCCGCTATTGGAAATATTTGACCGAAAAAAATCATTTCTTTAATTAGTTGTAATTGGCAGAGTGTGGATCAAAATTTCTTTTTTGATATGTTACATATGAACTAGAGTTCCTGTGAAATCAATATAAAAAAGGCTACCTAATTTATAGGCAGCCTTTTTATCTTACATGTTATTGCTGAATATTTACATTATGTATAGTAGTCATGTCTGGTGTGTTATGGGAATTTTCGGAAAACGGTATATCGCAAAGCAAGTTCTAAAAATAGTAAACAAATAGCAGCAATGGCCCAAGGGTAAAACTGCTCAGTGCTTTTTCTAAACGTAGTAGATTGAACCTTCGACTTTTCTAATGCATCAATAGAAGCATAAATATTTTGAAGTTCTGTGTTATCAGTGGCACGATAATATTGTCCATTTGTTTCTTTGGCTATCTGTTTCAAAAGGTCTTCATCAATGCTTACTTTTTCGTTTACCACTTGCCTGCCTAAAGGAGTTTGATATGGGGTAGGAGCCATGCCCTTTGTCCCGACCCCAATTGTATACACCCTGATCCCAAAAGCTTTGGCCATTTCTTTTGCGGTTTGTGGGTCGATGAGGCCGCCTGTATTTTCTCCATCTGTCATAAGTATAATAACCTTGCTTTTGGAGGTGCTACCTTTTAATCTGTCTACACCAGATGCTAAGCCACTTCCAATGGCCGTTCCATCCAACAAAATGCCGTTTTCTATTGCCTCTATTTGTGTACGAAGCACGGCCCTATCTGTAGTTAGCGGACACATAGCAAAACTCTCACCACTAAATATTACAAGACCGATACGGTCACCTTTCCTGCGGTCGATAAAATCCATAGCTACATTTTTGGCGGCACCCAAGCGGTCGGGCTTAAAGTCTTGCGCTAGCATACTGCCACTCACATCGATGCACAACACGATGTCGATACCTTGCCCATCGCTAATCTCGATGTCGTTTTTTTGCTGCGGCCTTGCTAACGCAATAATGCAGCACGCCAATGCTAGCATCCGTAATATGAGCGGTATGTTCCGCAGCATAGAGCGCCAGTTTTTTTCGACGGGCAATTTGTTGGTGTCAGAAAAAAGCACGCTTGCGGTTTGTGCCACTTCTCGTTTTTTGATATACCAATACAGCACTGGTAAAATCACCAATGCAATCAATAGCCAAGGATATAGAAAATTTAATTGATTGATCACGATGCTGCCGGAGTTTGTGGTTGATAGTTGCTAGATGCCTCTTGCATCTTTTTGTCCAAGACATTGATAGTATCTCGAATGTTGCCAATGCTCGAGAGCCACTCTGCTTTCGGTGGCTCATATTTTGCAAATTTGGCCGCATCAGCCAGGCGTATGGTATTGGCAAATGCATAGAACAGATCTGTACCCAGCAGTGGCCTAGCTTGTAAAATAATTTCGTCACCAGTTTGATAATAGCTTTTAAACATATAAGCATCCTGTAAATAGGTGCGATGAATAGCGGTAAGCTGCGTAAAGAACTGTTTGCTGTTGCTGTTACTTGCTTGAGAAGAATTTTCGAGATCTTCCAATGCTTTTATCGCAACTTGATACGGTGTTCCTTTGGGCAATGAAGTTTTGAAGCCATTCTTTGTCAACTTTGTCTTTTTCAATAGAAGATATAAAACCACTAAGGCAAGCAAAGTGCCGCCAACGATAGCTAAAATAAATGGCCATTGCGAAACAGGAGGAACGTCCAATATGTCCTTGATGTCGTGATAATCCATGAGTGTATCCACATTAACAGGCTGTACGCTAATACGAATAGAATCTGTGCGATAACCTGGCGGTGGAACATCTATATTCGGCGTTGCCAACATAAATTGTGGGATAGCAAAAACACCGCTATCATAACTCGTAACAATTAAACTTTGCTCAAAGCCATCTTTAATTACTGAGCGAGGATACTTTTCCCAAATGTCAAAATGTGGAATAGAGTCTGGTATCACAAAGCCGCTGCTAAAAGAATCTTTGCCCGCCCATGTCGCAGAAAGCTTTACGGTAATGGGTTCACCAATGCGGATGGCCCTTCTGTCGGAAGTGGCTTTTACAATAGGTTGAGACAGACCATGCAATACTTGGAAGCAAAGAGATAAAATAAAAATTATATGAATGCCTTTTGTCTTCAATGATATACAATTAAGTTTTATGCCAATTTTTTGTTGCTTCTACTTACTACTGAAAATATGCCAGAAACTCGCTGCTAAAAAAAGATAATCCTTTATATAAGTAACTTTGATATTGATTCTTCTAGCCCGTAGCCTCATGAAAAGGGTATTAAAAGCTATCTCATTCTTTTAATGAAAAACTGTTGCAACGGTTTCACGAAGTCTTCATCTGTCCGAAATCGGATATAGTCGCTACCACTTTGTTCAATCTGCGTTTTAAGCAACGCAGCTTCCTTGGATTGCTGATTCGTGAAGAAATTGCGCATGTTTTTATCGCTGGTGTCTATCCACATAATTTTTCCTGTTTCTGCATCTTGCATGGGCACCAAACCCATATTCGGTAGCTGCACTTCCATGCGGTCGTAAATAGATACACAAATAAAGTCATGTTTAATAGACGATACCTTTAACGACTTTTCAAACCCTTCATCCGCAAAATCACTACATAAAAAAGCAATGGATTTTTGGCGAACGGTATGATTAAAGAATTTAAGCGCTTCAGTAATATTTGTCCCTTTCGATTTGGGTGAAATGCCTAAAAGCGTGCGTACAATATATAACACATGATCTTTACCTTTTTTTGGAGGAATATATTTTTCTATGCGGTCGCTAAAAAAGATGGCACCCACTTTATCGTTGTTGTTAATGGCCGAAAAGGCAAGTGCAGCGCAGATTTCAGTAATTAGGTCTTGTTTGCTACGACTGTTTGTGCCGGTAAGGTTGCTAGCACTTACATCTACTAAAAGCATTACAGAAAGCTCTCGTTCTTCTTCGAACAATTTACTAAAAGGGTGCCCAAATCTTGCACTTACGTTCCAATCTATAAACCGAATATCATCTCCCGCACTATATTCTCGAACCTCCTTAAAACTCATGCCACGCCCTTTAAAAGCAGAATGATATTCGCCGCTAAAAATGTTGGCAGATAATTTCTTGCTCTTGATTTCAAGCGCCCTTACCTTCTTTAATATTTCTTGAATCGTAGGCATGAGAAGAGTTGAGAGTTAAAAGTTAATAGTTAAAAGTTGAAGTTGAGAGTTAGGAGTTGATAGCCAATATTAAATTAAAGAAACATAATGTATTAATGTTTGATGATGAAACTAATCTAATATTAAAACACATAACTTTTTTTGTTAAATTGTAACCTCAGAATTGCAAACTCTTAACTTTCAATTCTTAACTCTTAACTCCTCACGGTACTTGTATTGTTTTTAATATATCACTAATAATATTTTCAACACTCATCTCTTCAGCCTCGGCTTCGTACGTCAGTCCTATGCGATGGCGCAATACATCATAACAAATATTTCTCACGTCGTCGGGAATTACATAAGCACGTTTGTTCAAAAAGGCTTGTGCTCGAGATGCCAAGGCCAAATTGATACTGGCCCTTGGGCTGCCACCATAACTAATTAGGTTGCTTAACTTAGCCAATCCATATTCTTTCGGCCTGCGGGTTGCAAAAACAATATCGAGAATATAGTTCTCGATTTTTTCATCCATATAGATGCTACGGCACAGGTTTCGGGCATGAATAATTTCTTGTCCTGATACAACAGGTTCTATTTTCACTTTAGGTCCACCGCTAACTTGTTGCCTAATAATTTGCTGTTCTTCTGCTTTGGTCGGGTAATCTACCACCACTTTAAGCATAAACCTATCTTGTTGTGCCTCTGGCAATGGATAGGTACCTTCTTGTTCTAATGGGTTTTGCGTCGCCAACACTAAAAATGGTTCATCTAATTTATAAGTCTGGTCACTAATGGTTACTTGCCTTTCCTGCATGGCTTCTAACAACGCACTTTGCACCTTGGCTGGAGCCCTATTAATTTCATCCGCTAAAATAAAATTGGCAAAAATGGGACCTCTGCGTACCACAAAATCCCCTTTTTGTTGGTTGTAGATCATGGTACCAACCACATCAGCAGGTAAAAGATCCGGTGTAAATTGAATACGGCTAAAGTTCACATTGATAGCTTCTGAAAGACTTTTAATGGTCAATGTTTTAGCCAATCCCGGCACACCTTCTAATAATATATGTCCATTGCATAATAAGCCAGTAAGCAACCTGTCAATCATTACTTGCTGACCGATAATGCTTTTATGCAACTGTTGGTTGATGCGCTCAATAAACGATGAAGCTAGAATGATTTGTTCCTGTAACTGCTTGATATCCTCAGCGGTTTGCATGTATGTTTTTTTTAAGTGGGTGAAATTACGGTGAATGGCTAACTATGGCTCATATCTGTGCAATTTTAAACAATTGTAAACAGCTGTTGGCAAAATGTGGCACGAAAATATCATTATACTCATCATAACTACATTCTTACATTATGAAAACCATCCTAATTCCTACCGATTTTTCAGATGATGCAAAGCATGCAGCTAGATATGGTGCTGCAATGGCCAAAGATTTGAACGTTGAAAAGATCATATTGTACAATGCGTATTCCTTGCCATTAGCCTCTGAAATGACCTGGGCACTCATGGAATCCGACAATTTGAAACGTGCTAGCGAACAAGGTGTAAAGTCCGAGAGAACAAGTTTGTTGCCATTTTGTGGGCCTAATATAATTGTTGAAGCGGTATCGGAATTTGGTTTCATGGCAGAACAGATAGACCATTTTGCTAAGGAACACCAAGTCGATCTGGTAATCATGGGTATTTCTGACAGTAATAAATTGGAACAAGTTTTAATAGGAAGTAGTGCCCTTACGGTGATTCAAAATACAGACATCCCAGTGTTGGTAGTGCCGCCAGATGCAGTTTGGAAACATATAGAACAAATTGCTTGGGCTTGCGATTTCAAGAAGATAGAAGAAAATGCGCCTATCGAAGCCATCAAAGAAGTTTTAAAGATGACCGGCGCAAGATTACATGTGGTGCATAATGAGCCAGATTTGAAAAATTACAATCCTGAGCTCGTAGAAGAGGATGTTTTTATACATGACATGTTTAAAGAAGAACAACCTGAATATGCCTTGTTAACAGGCGATGACTTGGCCACAACCATTGACGGATACGTAAAAAGCCACGACATACAATGGCTGATTTCCATACCTAAAGAACATGGATGGTGGGATGGCTTGTTTGCCAAAGACAATGTGAAGAATTTAGCCTTCCATACACATATTCCTATGCTATGCCTTAAAAAAATCAACTTGAATTGATCCATTAAAATATGATTAAGAAAAAAAGGGATGAAGGAGAAGCCATATCTATCTGTGTTATTCTCTTTTGTCCCTTTTTTTTATTTGCTATCAAGTATTAAGTTGGCACATTTCGAACCGTGCAGAATCTGTGTTAAACATTCTAATTTGCACGATTGTCCTTTTTTATAGATTTCTTTGTATCCTAATTTTTACGTCATGGATACAAATATGATTACAACTTCCATCAATTTGGAAGGCTACCGAATCGTTAAACATTGCGGCGTAGTTCGCGGTATCGTTGTAAGAAGTCGCAGTGTATTCGGCAACCTTGCCGGCGCTTTCCAAACCATTTTGGGCGGAAAAATTTCCATTTATCAAGAGCTTTGCGAAAAAACCCGTGAAGAGGCCTTTTCGCACATGCGGGAACACGCACAAAATCAGGGCGCCAATGCCATCATCAACATGCGATACGATGCCAATGAAGTAATGCAGGGCGTAACCGAGGTGCTTGCTTATGGCACGGCTGTAATAGTGGAAAAAATATAAAATTGTTGATGGGAAGCCCATTGAACCAAAACCGGAATACATGCAAATTTTAGCATTGGCAAAGTCTGATGTTTACCGTAAGCCATTGAAGATTGTTTATTATGGACTGCTTTTGGTGGCAATGATGAACAGTGTTTGGATAGACGTTAGAACAAGCTTGCCCATGCCGCCGGACATGCGAAACCGTTTGGTAGGCGCTAGGATCATGAAAGATGGGATGTCACCATACTTTTATATTTGGAAAGTTGGCGACCCGGAACGGTATTATGATTCCTATGTGGCACCTAATGCCAACGTGGCGCTGGCTACATCCACGCCATTTTTCCACTATTGGATGGGCTTTTTTTTCGATATGCCACAATACCAGATTAACATCATTTGGATGATTATCCAATACTTGTGTTTGATAGGGTGTTTGTTGCTTGTGGTGTATGCGCTTCCGGCCAATATCAGAAAACAAACATTTGTCATCGCTGCTTTTTTTACTGTATTATTCACTTATACTGATGGTTGGCGCATTCATATACATCAAGATCAAAATTATATATTTATTCCTTTTTTGGTGTTAGTGTGTTTTTATTTCACCCTACAAAAAAACAGTTCTTTTTATTGGTTGATGTTTGGTATTGCCGCTGCAAGCGTAATACTGTTGCGACCTATAACGGCACTAATTTTTGTACCATTGGCGTTTTATCCAAGTCGCTATTACAAGCTGGGCCTATCTACTTTTATATTATTATCTATATATACAATTTTTGTGTGGTTCACGCCACTTCAAAAACAAAATTGGAAGGATTATTTTGCAAGTATGAAAGTGCATATTAAAAACCACCAAAGCCTGAACCCTATTTTGCCACCAGTACCTTACGACCCCCTTTCAATAAAACATCTAGAAGGTATCAGCATCGAATCTGGCTACGATTCCATGCGGGTAGCCAAACTTGACGCACGAGCCGAAAATAGTAACTTTTTTATATTTTATAATGCAATAACCGGAAAGAAAGTCTCGGTTTTAGGCATGTCTATTTTGGGCATTGGTTTATCTATTTTCCTGCTTTTGCCCATATTGTTATATAAAAAACGCGGTGTGTTGTTGCCACTATTTTTGTTGTTTATTTTAGGGTTTACAGTCTACAATACCTACGAATTTTTTACACCCATTACCAGGCTAGCGTACCATTGGGTTCAAATATTGTTTCCCATTTTGTTGGTTGTGGCTTGGCAGCGAAAGGTTTATCTTCCTGCACTGGTTTTCTTATTAACGGGTATTTTATTAAATATGGGAATGTTTTCCGCTATAAAAATGGTTCATAATGTAGGTGAAGGTTTAGTGATGATGGCCTTGCTTTATTGTGTGTATCGGCCTTTATTTTTTTTGCATACAAAAATAGATGAGCCTACTGATGAAAGACGATTTTACTATATATAATCTAAGGGCCGCCGCAAGCATTTAAACAACATGTTTTGTTAGATATAAAGATTAAACTATTGCAATACAAAAATTTTTTAATGCGGGTTTTACATGGACCGTTTCGAAAGCCGCTGGAGTTGATGTACTGTGGACTCTTACTTTTCGCACTGCTCGTAAGCATCCACAGGGATATTCGCAACAACGAAGCCTTGCCGATAGATTTGCGTAACCGGATGGTAGGTGCAAGAATGCTTTCCGATGGATACTCGCCCTACTTTTATATTTGGAAAGAAGGCGGCCCCATAAGATATTACGATACATATATTCCTCCTAACTTAAACGTTTCTTATGCCACGTCCACGCCGTTCTTTCATCTATTAATGGCTGCATTTGCAGATATGCCCCAATATCAGCTGAATATATGGTGGTTAATAATCGAATACTTGTCTCTTATCGGATGTTTGTTTTTTGCAATGCACTTAGTCTCAAACGGCAAGCGGAAGAGGGAATTTTATTTAGCGGCATTGCTCACTGTGGCCTTTACCTATACAGATGGTTGGCGCATGCATGTATATGCGGGACAAAATTATATTTTCATTCCGCTATTGGGGTTGGCTTGTATTTATTGGCTGCGCCACAAGCCGATAGCATTTTATTTGTTGCTATTTGCCATTTGTGCTGTTTCGTTGATATTACTCCGGCCTATAACCGCATTGTTGTTTGTGCCGATGTTTTTTTATGCAAAAAAGTATTTCAAGTGGGGCTTAGTCACTTGTATTGCGATGATTGCTTATATTATTTTGGTATGGTACAATCCTGTGCAAAAACTGAACTGGTCAGAATATTTTAAGAGTATTGCTGTGAATGTCGATAACCAACAAGGTCTTACAAAGTTCGAGAATATACCATATAATCCGCTGCCTATCTTAGATTTCGAAGGCGTTAGTTTACGACCCATTGTCGATTCGAATTGGGCGCAGCCTGCATATGTGGCTCCGGAGCGGAGCAACTTTTTTGTTTTTTATGAAGCCATTACCAACCACAGGATCAGCGTAAAAGCTATGACTTTAATTGCTTCTATCGTATGCCTTTTTCTTTTATCGCCCTTATTATATTATGTAAAACGAAAGGTTGAGTTGTCTGATTTTTTACTGTTAATGCTAGGTTTTGTAATATATAATGTGTACGATTTTTTTACACCCATCCAGCGTTTAGGCTATCATTGGGTACAATTCTTATTTCCTTTATTGCTGTTGTTAACTTGCCAAAAAAAATGGCTATTAATGCCCTGGGCAGTTATTGTGTTGGGGCTTCTTCTCAACATGGGCCTTTTTCCTTTTATTAAAATGCAACATAATATTGGTGAGGGCCTTATCGTACTGTCGATATTATACTTTATATATCGTTCGTTAATAATAGTAGAAGAAAGAGAACTGCGTTATAAAATCGATGGTGCATTATATTGGATTTAAAAAAGGAGATACCGTTGGTACCTCCTTTTTCATAAAATCAACTTAAATATTTGCCAACAATCGGCATCCTTCTTCCCACACCAAATGCTTTTTGCGAAACGCGGATGATAGGGCAAAATTGGTTTCGTTTATATTCGTTCACGTTCACCATTTTCAATATCCTGTCTACCAATGTTGCATCGTAACCCATGGCTTTAATTTCTTTTGGGCCTTGTCGTCTTTCAATGTATTGGAATAAAATAGTATCTAAAATATCATATTCAGGCAGGCTGTCACTATCTTTTTGCCCAGGCCTTAATTCTGCACTAGGTGGCTTTGTAATGATGTTGATGGGGATAATTTCCTTGTTGCGATTAATATATTTCGCTAATTCAAATACTTGTAATTTATAACAATCGCCCAATACGCCAAGCCCTCCGGCCATGTCGCCATACAGTGTTCCATAGCCAGTGGCAAGCTCGCTTTTATTGCTGGTGTTGAGCAGGATGTAATTAAATTTATTGGCAATGGCCATCACCAAATTTCCACGTACACGGCTTTGTATATTTTCTTCTGCTACGCTAAATGGAAGGTCTTTGAAAAGCGGTTTCAAGCTAGTTTCAAATTGATTGAAAATATCCTTGATGGGCACCGTATCGTAAGGATTGCCAAGATTTTGGCTCAATAACTCTGCGTCATTTACGGAATGGTCTGTAGAATATTGCGAAGGCATCAAAACAGCCCTTACATTTTCTGGCCCTAGCGCCTTGCAGGCAAGTGCCAGCGTTACGGCGCTATCTATGCCGCCGCTGCTTGCTACAATAGCTTGTTTAAAACCCATCTTGCCAAAATAGTCTTTAATGCCAAGTACAATCGCATCGTGTACATGTTCCAAATTAAGCGTTGGTTGCAATTCCAACGGATCGAGTTCCTTATCGGGCATGTGGCTCGCCGGTTCTATGATTGGAGCATTGATAGAGCCATCGTCGTTCACTTCAAAAATTTGCAATGCTTCATCAAACAGTGGTAGTTGACCACATAGGTTAGCATCTTTATCGAACACCAAGGAAGCGCCATCAAAAACAATTTCTGTTTGGCTACCGGTTCCATTGCAATAAAACATCGGCAATTTATATTTAACCACATTTGCTTTAATGGTGAACTTTCGGTCTTCATCGTGGGTATAATCGAACGGTGAAGCGCTCAGGTTTAGCATCAGGTCGGGCTGCTGCAGCATGAGTTGATCCATGGGACAGATGCGATATAGCGGGTTGTCGCCAAGGTTCCAAATATCCTCGCAAATGGTAATGGCTAATCTTTTGCCTTTAAATTCTACGACGTCCCAATTGTAAGCTGGTTCAAAATACCTATATTCATCAAACACATCATAAGTGGGCAGGCAAGTTTTATGCGTTACATGCTTTATTTCTTTTTCATATAAAAAATAGGCGGCATTGAATAGGTCTTTACCTTCTCGTACGTGGTTGCGTGCAGGAGCGCCTACAAGCACGGCGATGGTGTCCGCATGCTCTTTCACGGCGTTAATCGCAGCGTCGCATTTTTCCAAAAAATCGTTGAATTCCAAAAAATCTCTAGGAGGATAGCCGCAAATGCAGAGTTCGCTAAATAGGATGATATCTGCGCCTTGTGCCTTCGCAACCTCCACGGCCTCTATTATTTTTTGTGTATTGTGTTCAAAATTCCCAATATGATAATTCTGTTGTGCAAGTGCAATTTTCATGATATTCCTACGATTATGAACCTGCAATTTCAACATTTTGGCTCATCTAGGAAACAATAATCTGGTAAAGCATTCAGTGTGGTAAAAAGGAATGTTATTGTTGTCGTTTTCATCCTCATTTTTCATTTGTTTTGCAGGTATGTTCAAATCATATTTGTCACAAACGCTAGTTTGCGCAGCGTTTTTACTTTTTACTATTTCCTGTAAACCTGGAAAGAAGGTTCCGGACGTGTCCAACATCAAAGTGACCGTTGAAGTGCAACGCTTCGAGCAAGAACTCTTTACTGCGGATACCAATCAGTTGGATGTAACCATGACCCAATTAAGCCAAAAATATCCTTCCTTCTTTGGGGATTTTATGGGCAATATCATGGGCCTGCCACCCACCGACAGTGCACTCATTGCGATCCGGGGATTTATCGATTCCTATCGACCTGTTTATCAAGAAACAAAAAAACTATTTGCTGATTTTACACCCTATCAGAAAGAAATAGAAAAAGCTTATCAATTTACGAATTATTATTTTCCTACCTATAAACTTCCAGCCAAGGTTATCACATTTATTGGCCCCATGGATGCTTTGTTTACGGGTAGCATTTCTTCTTACGGCGATGCCATGACGCATGCTGGCCCATCAGTAGGGCTACAATTGCACCTAGGCAAAACGTATCCTGCCTATCAAACAGGTATGGAGACAGGAATTGCTTTTGGCTATCAAGTAGGAAGGTTTACGCCTTCAACCATTCCAGTTAACGTGATGAAGAACGTGGTGGATGATATGTTTCCTTATGGCGCCGATGGACGACCGTTGATTGAGCAAATGATTGAGAAGGGAAAACGTTTATATATTTTAGACCAATTGATGCCCTTCACGGCAGACACGCTCAAGATAGGTTACACCCAAGCTCAATTAGATCTTTGTAATAAACATGAAGCCGAAATCTGGAATTTTTTCGTAAAGAACGATTTGGTTTATAGCATAGAACCCAGCATCAACAAAGAGTATATAGCCGACGGTCCTAAAACACAAATACTAGGAGAGGGGGTACCCGGATATCTAGGCTTGTACGTTGGTTGGCAAATAGTGAAAAAGTATATGGAAAAGAATGATAAAATTACTCTTGATCAACTCATGCAGAAAAATGCCAAAGCACTGTTTAATGAGGCAGGGTATAAGCCAGAGTGAGCAAAGGGTTCAGAAGTTTAGGGTTTAGAGGTTTAGGGTATAGAGGTTTAGGTTATAAAGGTTTAGGGTATAAAGGTTTAGGGTTTAAAGGTTTAGGATTTAAAAGTTTAGGGTTTATCGTTTAGAGTTTTCGGGTGCTTAAGGTGTGGAGAGCGTATTGATGGATGTGCTTTCTTGCTTCATCTTTCAGGTATATAAAGTGAATTTAGTATATGGTTTTGATGGCAATTATGCAAGGGAGTTTGCCCAATCTAATTTTTTACTCATGAAAATCAGCGCACATGTAGGAGCAGGTTTATTAATGGCCTTTGAAGCTTATGTATTATAGTGCCGCAGCACCCCACAAACATCTAAACCAGTAAAAAAATGTATAAATAAATAATAGGTAGTCTATCAAAATTATAAGTGCATCCTGCCTAGATGAACCCTAAACCTTGAACATCTAAACCCTAAACATTAATTCGCCTTCGTAGGGCTTTCTAGCTGGAACTTGGGAATATCCACATTGAACTTTTTGAGATTGTTCAAATTTACCATTTCGTAAATGCCATGCATGGTACCCATTTCGCTGCGAAGTTGGCAGCCACTCACGTATTGAAAATTTTCGCCTTGGTTGAGAACCGGCTGTTGCCCAATTACACCATCCCCTTCCACTTCCCGAAATTGCCCATT
>Ga0247739_10000086_pt1 | contig 31267 bp, 18 predicted proteins | sample UWRJL058202B2_FD_180943 | JGI IMG/M metagenome (GOLD analysis project Ga0247739, IMG submission 180943) | Plant litter microbial communities from Arlington Agricultural Research Station in Wisconsin, United States - UWRJ-L058-202B-2 | ecosystem: Environmental > Terrestrial > Plant litter >...
ATATAATTATGTTTATTACTTGTCAAGTTTAATGGCTTAATCTTGCTTTACTGTTTGACTTACACGTCTATCAGTCGCGTAAGCGGGGCATATGATCACAAGATGCAGAAAGGAAAGGTCTTGGATTATTGAAAAAGCTACGCTAGGGATGTTAGTCCTTCTTTGTGAAAAACAAAGACAAAATTAAAAAGGGGTTAATTGCAAAGACAACTTATCTATCGTGACAGTTAATTTGCAGCGAAGTTTACTTTAGCAAACATATAATATATGTAAAAGTAAAAACGTTCAACGACTAAAGGTGAGTTATGCTAACAATAATCCTTACTTATAAAGAGAAGCCCTACTGCTAAAAAAAAATTTTTTTTTATATTTACTAAATCTAGTAATACTAGTTCGAGAATAATTAATGTATAAACCATCATTAATGAAATAGCCTTAATAGTACAATAATATTAAAAAAATATTATTATATTAAGCTCATGGTATTAAAATACCATATTTATTATACTGTATAAATATGCAAAGAGAAATGGTAAAAAACGGTGTGGAAAAAAACGGAGTAGAAAAACTATATCCTCTCTCTGCTCTTTTTGAAAAAAAAAATAAAGAGATACTAAATAAAAAGTTGACACATATAACCAGTGATACCGGTAAAACCAGACATTACACACCGGCAGCTCAAGAGTGATACAATAGTATTTATACTTATAATAGTAATTACAGCAAGACACTGCCAGTTGCGGATACAAATTTAATGAGGTTATTAAAAACTTATTTTAACCTAGAAATTAATCCTAATGTTTTAAAAACTAGTCGTATCGCAAACAGGTTTAAACGATTAACAAGTAAAAAAATATACATAGGTAGAGGAGACATAAAACATACTAGTTCTAAAGCAACTATCACAATCTATGTATATAATACACAAAAAATGTATTTATCTAGAGCTGTGCATTTAACAAAAAAAGGTTTATTTTACCCTAAAAAAGCTTTAGTAAAACGAATCACAGAAATAAAGAATAAAAAATACATAAGTTATAACAGACCTTTAAATTTAAAGGAATTTTTAGGTTTATATGTAGAACATCAAAGAGGTTATGTTAATTCTTCTTCACCCTTTATAGATATGAATAACTTATATCTAAACAACTTAGGGCTACAGCGTAGCATACTAACTAAACTGGTTAATTTAAATTTAATTAGCGTAGAAGATAGAAGAGAAATATTAACGAATTTATATGAAAATATTTATTTTATTAATAACCCTAAATTTGAAACATACATGGATTGCGCTAAAGAATACTATCTAAAAGGTTTAAAAAGGTTTAGATATTTATTAGGGTTTAACGAAATGAAATATAGTCAACCTTTCATATCTAAATTAATCAGTCTAGTTCAAGATATATACAAAAAAAAAATATCAATTAATATTGTTAATCTGAAAAAGCTGCACTTTAGTAGTGATATTTATACGCAAATTGTTGCTTTTAAATTAAGAAATAGAGAAAATAGATTATATAGAGTTTTAAGATCTTCTTTACGTAAAGTTAAATTACCAGAAATAAATAGAGTGGGTGAAAAATTTAGCTATATTAATAAAGATAAATTGCTGGCTAATGTAATTAGAAATGATAATGTAACTTCTATGTTCAAAACTAATGAGGCTAATGATCCTTTAAACAATTTGTTATTAAAAATTTTCCCTTATGCAGATAGTCTTAAACTTAAAGATGAAAAAAATACAAAACTAAGTGAGCGTAATATATCCTTAAAAAACTATATACTTAAGACCTTAAAACATATAAAAATGAGAGGTATTAGAGTAGAAGCTAAAGGTAGAATTACAAAAAGATTTACTGCATCTAGATCAGTTTTTAAGATGAAGTTCAAAGGAGGTTTAAAAAATGTAGATTCATCTTTCAAAGGTTTATCTGCTATTATGCTAAGAGGTTATGCAAAATCTAATGTACAATATTCTTTTATTAGTTCAAAAAATCGTAATGGGGCTTATGGGGTTAAAGGTTGAGTAAGTAGTAAATAATAACCTGTTTCAAGATTTACCGTCGCCAATATAAAAATAAAAATTCATAGCAGATGACATAGTCTTAACCACTTTGAAAAAAGTAGGCTTCATAAATTTTTTATGAAGTACTCAAAATTTGAGTAAACAAATTGAACAGGCTAATTGCGCCAGAGAGTACAAATCGAGTGCGCAGTTTGGCACCTCGATGTCGGCTTGACTTATCCACATGAATGTAGGAGACATGAAGGGTTCGACTGTTCGTCGATTAAAAAGTTACACGAGCTGGGTTAAATACGTCGTGAGACAGTATGGTTTCTATCTTCTAGAGGAAATTAGAATAAAATAAAGATAGCCCCCTCGTACGAAAGGAGCTGGGTATATTAACCTCTGGTTTACCTGTTGTTTATGTGCCCAATATTAATTAAGTGTTAAACTTAAGTAAACTCGATAAGGGTTTACAGGGATGTTACTTACACTTAAGTAGATATATAGCATAGGCACGGCAGGAACGCTATGTTAGTTAAAGATAAGCGCTGAAGGCATCTAGGCTCGAAACTTACTTTAAGATATTCTTAAATATACGTAGTAGAACACTACGATTTTGTAAATACAAATATTTTTAGCTGCCTTCGTGGAGGTAGAATGAGAAAACCTGGGGTAACGGCTCACCGATCTCTACCATCTATTCGGTCAGATATTGCTATAGTAAGCTAGCTTCAAAGTATTTAATTACAATAAATAGGCTTTACCTGAAAGGATTTAAATGTTTTTAGGGAGAAAGTACTAATTTAATATATAACTAAATATTCTAGATATCATATCACATTTTAATAATAATATAGTTACAATACTAAACTATGACTAGAACAAGAGACCTTTTATACGTCTGGTTAGCATAAAAGTAATGTAGCTGTTTTGTAACCAGCTGAAGCAAGTGCGATACTTGCACTGGACTTCTAGAATATAACCGTATATATCTATGCAGTGTACAATACAAATTGGTATTCTACTAGATAAGGGCTCTATAGTCAAGGGGTTAAGACATAATGTTTTCATCATTACATTCGGGGGTTCAAGTCCCTCTGGGGCTAAAAAAACTATATTATTATATAATGCGGATTGATGTAATAGAAACATAACTGGCTCATGTCCAGTATATATTGGTGCAAATCCTTTGTCCGCACATTCAATGAACTATAAAGGTTGTAGCTTAACTGGTAAAGCAAGCTGCTCATGACAGCTGAGATGAGTGTTCAAATCACTTTGGCCTTAGATAAGATAATTATATATCTTATGTCTGAGTATTGATATGGTTATATTTGATTTTAAAAAGTCCGAGTGTTGAAATTGGTAAACAAGATAAACTTAAGCTTTATTGGCTAACGCTTTGGAGGTTCAAGTCCTTTCTCGGATAAACATAAAAGGGAAGAAATATATTGTATAATATAAAATAGTTTAGATGTTAACTTTACTTGGTAAAAGTTTAGGTTTTTCAATGTCTATTATATAAAAAGGCACACTATATAAGCTAATAAAGGTTAGTAGCCTAGTTCTATTATTGCTTAGGTAAAAATTTTGCCTATGCATTCTTATCTTGCTAATGGATTTTTTTTTATTAATATTAAGTAAATAAAATTTTATTTTATTAGGGTAGTTTATAAAGCTTACTTACACTATTAAGGGGACATAGTTTAATTGGTAAAACTGCGATTTTGCATATCGTTATTTCAGGATCGAGTCCTGATGTCTCCAAAGAAATTAAAATACACCTTATTTGATTTAGACTTGGATAGCTAAAGATAACTTTTTAGGTTAAGTGTAGCTTAGATCGTATAAAGATTAGCTTCCCCTACTCTTTGGGATTAAATTTAAAAGAATAGATGTGCTTATTTAACTAAAACTACCAGTTAAATTGAGAGACAAACCTTATTAAATAACTAAGTTAATTTTGTCCGTTTTCATAATAAATTTAATACTTATAGGGTATTAGAGTCTATTTATACCATTATTGGTTTAAACCAATAGACGCTCGAGAAGCTCAATTGGTTGAGCGGGGTCTTGAAGCGACCTAGGCTGTAAGTTCAAATCTTATCTCGAGCATATTGTAAAGGTAGTGATGGAATTGGTAGACATGAATAGCTTAGGACTATTTGATTTTTAATTTTATCCGTTCAAGTCGGATTTACCTTAAAATACAATCTAGTGTTATAAATATATCTTAAATGTAATATATGTTGTAGACTAATCGGCAAGTCATAAATTTTTGGTATTTACTACTGAGTGTTCGAATCACTCCAACATAACTTATATTTATAGCATCTTGGCTTATCTTTCCTTAATAATCTATTATGTTTTGGACATAGTATCTTTACTTTTAAGGTGAATATAGTTCAATGGTAGAACAACTGTATGTGGCACAGTATGTTCCCTGTTCGAATCAGGGTATTCACCCTAGTATCGACATTCTTCTAACTATAGTATAAAATTAATCTCGTATTGGTAATAATAGCAAAGAGCTAACTAAAGCCAGGATAGTTCAATTGGTTAGAACATTAATTTCATGCATTAAGAATGGGAATTCAATTTTCCCTCCCGGCTGTTTATGTACGCAAACCCTCTGTGTGAAAAAAAAAGATTTAGCTTAACTGGTAAAGCAGTTTTTTATAAAAAACTTAAGAGTTCGAGCCTTTTAATCTTTTGTGATCATATTCTCAATATTATTTATATTATTATCTAATGCCGTCACTTTAAGACGAGATAAATCTATACTTTTTAGTAGAGTGGCTATTATAGTTTTACTTTACTCTTCTTTCATCGCTACAAACAGCCTGTATATTACCTATTTGGACCGTGGTATAGGTTTATATGGAGGGTTATTTCATGCTACTAGTACTACACATATTTTTCAAATCTTTATTTTTTTGATTAGCGCAGCTATATTACAACTTACAGGGTTTTATCCTAGAAGAGTTTGAGTACCAGAATATTCCTCTATATGAAAGTTATTTACCTATAATTTTCTTTACTATAGAACAAAAATAGTTAATAAAATGGGGGAACAATTTCAAATAATAGAGTACCCTTTAATCTTATTATTTATAATAAGTGGAGCTACCTTTTTAGTTTCTACTAGTGATTTAGTCTCTATATTCTTATCTATAGAGTTACAAAGTTATGGTTTATACCTACTTAGTACACTTTATAGAAACTCAGAATTGGCAACTTCAGGTGGTCTTACTTACTTCTTATTAGGAGGATTAAGCTCTTGTTTTATATTGTTAGGTACAAGTTTATTGTACGCCAATTCTGGTACTAGTAATTTAGATGGTATATATGTAATAACTAGTTTAAGTGATTTATCTAACGATATTGATAATAAGGTATTATATTGATATAAATCTTATTACCTAAACTTTTCTTTACTTATATTGAGTGTAGGTTTTCTTTTTAAAGTAAGTGCTGCACCATTTCATTTCTGGTCTCCGGATGTTTATGACGCTATACCAACAATAGTTACTACTTTCGTAGGAATAGTGGCTAAAATCTCTATATTTATCTTTTTATTAGAGTTGGTACACTATACAAATAATTCCTTATTTAATTTTCAATTTTCTTGAACTAGTAGTTTACTTGTAAGTTCTTTACTCTCATTAATAATAGGTACAATAGTAGGTCTAGCACAATCTAGAATAAAAAGATTATTTGCTTATAGTACTATATCACACGTAGGTTTTATATTACTGGCCTTAAGTATTAATAGTATTGAATCTATCCAGGCTTTTATATTCTACTTAATGCAATATTCTATAAGTAATTTAAATGCATTTATTATTCTTATCAGTATTGGATTTTCTTTTTATTGTTACGTTAACGATGATAAGGAATTCAAGGAATTAGCCGATAAAAACAATTCTCCTGTTCAATTAATAAGTCAATTAAAAGGTTATTTTTATATAAACCCTGTTTTAGCTTTAAGTTTAGCTATTACCATTTTTTCATTTGTAGGTATACCTCCACTTATAGGTTTCTTCGCCAAACAGATGGTTTTAAGTGCTGCATTAGATAATGGTTATGTATTTATTACATTGGTTGGTATATTAACTAGTGTTATTAGTGCTGTTTATTATTTAAATATAATTAAACAAGTCTTTTTTGATAAGCCTGATTATAAAATTAACCCTGAATTACTAAATATTAACTTACATGGTAATATTACTAAAAATAATGTATTTGAAAGACTAACGTTTAAAACGGATAATATTATATTGTCTAGTTCTTTAACAATAACAATTTCTGTTTTAACTTTAGTAGTTAGTTTGTTTATTTTTTTCCCACAGGTCTGACTAAGCATGGCTAATATTTTAGCACTTATAATATTTAACCCTTAAATGACAAGTACTACTTTCTTTTTTATTTTTGTACCTATATTGGCTATTATATTATTAGCTATTAATTTATTATTTGCTCCACATAACCCCTACCAAGAGAAAGATAGTGCCTTTGAATGTGGTTTTCATTCATTTTTAGGTCAAAACAGAACACAGTTTAGTATTTCTTTTTTCATATTTGCTCTCCTTTTTTTATTATTTGACCTAGAAATACTTTTAATATATCCTTACGTCGTAAGTGCATATAGTAATGGTATTTATGGTTTATTTATTATGTTAGTTTTCTTTTTAGCTTTAACTTTAGGTTTTGCTTTTGAGTTAGGTAAAAATGCTTTGAAAATTGATAGCAAACAAATGATAAGTTTAGATAATAATAAACCAAGTACAGTGGCTTATATCTCATCTATGTTTACTCTACATAACTAAAGCTTAGACCGGATAAATTTAAAACTATTGTTGAAATAATTGTTCTAATCTAACTATATAATTAAGATGAGGTTAATAAGTTAAGGTATATCTTTTAACAAGTTTGCTCTATTTATATAGTAAGGATTAATACCCTAACGGGTAGGCAGTTTTATCGTCAAGGTAATATATGTCGGTTCGACGCCGACCTCCGCCGAAACTCAGTTAATAAGTAAAAGGGGGGGGGGGGATATACCAATGCTTTTCTACTTTGGATGTGCCTTTAGTAGATGGAGAGGAGGTTCCCCGCTATTCTTCCCCTTTATCTGTCTTTTCCCTTTTTTTTGTCTATACCACCAGAGGGTCTTCTTTAGCCAGCTCTTTCTGGTATAGGCTAAGTATCTTTAGAGTTCAATATACTTTATATGTTATATAGATTATATTAGCATAATATTTAAGAATTATATTAATTAAAAGTGTATAATCTTTTTTTTAAGTTATCTAAAGTATTTTATAAAGCCCGCGTATCGCTTAGTATAAATTACATATAAGCTGACTTAAGGTTTCCATTCAACAACTAATTAAAAGTATATGCAAATTAGCTTTTATGTAAATTTATATTATATTTAAATTAGAAGTACTGAAGAGAAAAATGAAAAAAAAATGAATGAATGTTTAATTTGGTTTTTAATAACTTTAATTTATCTGACACACCTAGACCTTGAGGTCTTTATTTTCAAGATAGTGCTACACCTCAAATGGAAGGTTTAGTGGAATTACATGATAATATTATGTTTTATTTAGTTATAGTTTTATTTGGTGTAGGTTGAATATTGATATCTATAGTTAGAAATTACACTAATGTTAAATCACCTATATCTCATAAATATTTAAATCATGGTACATTAATAGAATTAATTTGAACAATTACACCCGCTTTAATATTAATATTAATAGCATTCCCTTCATTTAAATTATTATATTTAATGGATGAAGTTAGTGATCCAGCTATGTCTGTTTTAGCAGAAGGTCATCAATGATACTGAAGTTACCAATACCCTGATTTCTTAAACGCAGAGGATGCATTTATAGAATTTGATTCATATTTAGTGCCAGAGTCTGATTTGGAAGATGGAGCATTAAGAATGCTAGAAGTAGATAACAGAGTTATCCTTCCAGAATTAACGCACGTTAGATTTATCGTTACAGCGGCGGACGTTATCCATTCTTTTGCTTGTCCTGCTTTAGGTATTAAGTGTGATGCATACCCAGGAAGACTAAATCAAGTATCTGTTCTTATTAACAGAGAAGGAACCTTTTATGGTCAATGTTCAGAAATTTGTGGTATTTTACATAGTTCTATGCCTATAGTTATTGAATCAGTATCAATAGAAAAATTCCTATCATGATTGGAAGAACAATAAACCTAGATAGAAAGTCTATTAGGGTAAATGTTTTATACATTACGACTTAAATGTATGAAAAAGTGGTTGCTCAATTTTGAGCAACCCATTTACACGCGAGAGTTTAGGTGGTTAAATAAGCTATTTATTAACAGTAGTCTGGTTTAGGTGTAAATATATAATTAATAGTTATAAAAAAAAAATATATAATGGCTTTATCCTTAATACTTTTTTTAATAGGAATTCTGGGATTCGTCCTAAATAGAAAAAATATAATATTAATGCTTATTTCTATAGAAATAATGCTATTAGCTATTACCTTCTTAATATTGGTAAGTTCACTTAGCTTTGATGATATATTAGGCCAAACATACGCCATTTATATAATAGCTATAGCTGGTGCAGAATCAGCAATTGGTTTAGGTATTCTAGTTGCATTTTACAGACTAAGAGGAAGTATCGCAATAGAATATAAATAATGTATTTAGCTATAATTACTTTACCTTTATTAGGATCAATAGTTTCCGGCTTTTTTGGTAGAAAAGTCGGTGTTAGCGGAGCTCAATTAATTACATGTACTAGTGTAATTGCAACAACTTTATTAGCAATCCTTGCTTTTTTTGAAGTAGGTTTAAATAACATACCCGTCTCAATAAACCTTTTTAGATGAATAGATAGTGAATCACTTAACGTACTGTGAGGTTTCCATTTTGATAGTTTAACAGTATCTATGTTAATACCTGTCTTAATTGTTAGTTCTTTAGTACATATATATTCTATAGGTTATATGAGTCATGACCCTCATAATCAAAGATTTTTTAGTTATTTAAGTTTATTCACCTTTATGATGATTATACTTGTAACAGCCAACAATTTTTTATTGATGTTTGTAGGTTGAGAAGGAGTAGGAGTTTGCTCATATTTATTAGTAAGTTTCTGGTTTACTAGAATAGCAGCAAATCAAAGTTCTATGTCAGCCTTTTTAACTAATAGAGTGGGTGATTGTTTTTTAACTATAGGTATGTTCGCCATATTATGATCATTTGGTAATATTGATTATAGTACAGTATTTTCATTAGCCCCATTTGTTAATGAAAATATTGTTACAATTATAGGTATATGTTTACTAATTGGAGCTATGGCTAAAAGTTCACAAGTCGGATTACATGTTTGGTTACCTATGGCCATGGAAGGTCCTACACCTGTTTCCGCATTAATTCACGCTGCTACTATGGTTACCGCAGGTGTATATTTATTAATGCGTACTAGTCCTTTAATAGAATATAGTTCAACAGTTTTAATATTATGTTTATGATTAGGGGCGATAACTACCGTATTTAGTTCTCTTATTGGACTATTCCAACAGGATATTAAAAAAGTTATTGCTTATTCTACTATGAGTCAATTAGGTATGATGGTTATAGCCGTAGGTTTATCTTCGTATAATATTGCCTTATTCCACTTAGTTAATCATGCTTTTTATAAAGGATTATTATTTTTAGGTGCGGGTGCTGTAATACATGCGGTAGCAGATAATCAAGATTTTAGAAAATATGGAGGTTTAAGACCTTTCTTACCTTTAACTTACTCTGTAATGTTAATTGCTAGTCTTAGCTTAGTAGCATTCCCTTTTATGACTGGTTTCTATAGTAAAGATTTTATATTAGAATCTGCTTATGGACAGTTTTATTTTAGTGGTACAGTAGTATACTTTATAGCCACAATTGGGGCTATGTTTACTACTTTATACTCTGTTAAAGTCTTATATTTAACTTTCTTAACTAATCCCAATGGACCTCTTATTAACTATAAACACGCACATGAAGGTGATATATTTATGAGTCTACCTCTTATTATATTAGCTGTTTTCTCAATATTCTTTGGTTATATTACTAAAGATATATTTATAGGACTGGCTTCAGGTTTCTTTGCGGATAATAGTTTATTTATACATCCTACACATGAGATAATGTTAGATACTGAATTCGCTGTACCTACTTTATTTAAATTATTACCTTTAATATTTACTATTTCTCTTAGTGCTTTAGCTATTATTCTATCTGAATTTTTACCTAAAGTCCTTATTAATTTTAAATTATCTAGAATAGGTTATAATATTTTCGGGTTCTTTAACCAGCGTTTCTTAATAGAACTTTTCTACAATAAATACATAACAGGTTTAGTCTTGGAATTGGGTGGTCAAACTACTAAAGTTATAGATAAAGGTAGTGTAGAATTATTAGGACCGTATGGTTTAGAAAAGGGTTTAGTTACTTTAAGTAGAAATATAGCAAGTTTAGATACAGGTGTTATCACAACTTATGCCCTGTATATCTTAATTGGTTTTCTTTTTTATATATTAATACCTTATTTAGCTTTAGCGGATAATAGTTTAATAACATTAATCTTATTATCTTTATTAAGTCTTTTATTTTACAATAAATCCAACCGTTTGGATATTGTACACAGCAAGTTTACTAGATCTCTTTCGTAAATAATATTGTTGCCTCTTATCATAGTTTATTTGATGCTTTAAACAGAATTTGCACTATTTTGCTTGGTTTAGTCTAGCGGCTAATGACTTATTAGCGAGATAATATTTCTCTTATTTTATATGAATAAAGAGTTTTATAAAATAAATCTTATTAGCTCAATGGCAGAGCAGGATACTTCTAATATCTAGATCCCAGTTCGAATCTAGGATAAGATCGTCCATAGCTTTTAATAGTATAATAATCTGTGTGTGGTTAAACCACAAAGAGCTATCTAATATAAAGACAAAGAGCTATCTAATATATTAAAAACAAAGAGCTATCTAATATAAACAGAAGGTTTATCCATATCTTTAACATATCCTATAGCATAGGCCATAGAAATATCTGTATATTTGAGTAACTTTAAATTATATATTTATAAAACCTCACAAATCCTTTAATAAAAATTAAATTTAAATTTCCTGGTTTTATCCACGAGGTAGGGTCTTAGCCTTTCATCGCTCTGAAGTACACTACTTTTTCCCTCTAGCGTACAGAATAATAGTAGTAAAACCCGATAAATTAAAAGGACTTATTTGAAGGAGTGGAACATGTAAAGGGAAGAGGATAATATTTTATATGGCCCAAATAGAAAAGGACGTTTTCCTCCTGTGAAAGATATAAATAGTAAAACTAGGAATTAAGTTGGAAATATATTATACCTATATAAGCATTACTTCATATCCTTAATGTCATAAACTATCTTTTAATACTTCAGCCCAAATAACTTTTCAGTTACTACCATGATAAAATAGACCTTTTTTTATTAATTAGTAATGCCATTGTAGATGTCTTTATATAAAATTTAAATACTCATAAAGTATTTAAATTTTATATGTTTTTATCTTCCTGTAAGGATGATAGACAATAATTACATAAAGTTAATTAAACTAGTAGATTACGATTATACGATTCTATAAGCCTAGAATTGTATCCTATCCTCCCCCCTTTTTATATCTAGAAAAAAAAAGTAATAATAATAATAATAATATGAGAATTTTGAAGAGTCATCCTTTGTTAAAATTGATTAATTCTTATTTAATCGATTCGCCAGAACCCTCCAACATAAGTTACTTATGAAATTTCGGTTCTTTATTAGGTTTTTGTTTAGTAATACAAATAGTTACTGGTGTAACTTTAGCCATGCATTATAACCCTAGTGTACTAGAAGCTTTTAATTCAGTAGAACATATTATGCGTGATGTAAATAACGGATGATTAATACGTTATTTACACAGTAATACAGCTTCTGCTTTCTTTTTCATAGTATACCTACACATAGGTAGAGGTTTATACTATGGATCATATAGAGCTCCTAGAACATTAGTATGAACTTTAGGTACTGTTATCTTTATATTAATGATAGTTACAGCTTTCCTGGGTTATGTTTTACCCTATGGTCAAATGTCTTTATGAGGTGCAACAGTTATTACTAACTTAATGAGTGCTATACCTTGAGTTGGACAAGATATTGTTGAATTCATATGAGGTGGTTTTTCTGTTAATAACGCCACTTTAAATAGATTTTTTGCTTTACATTTTGTACTGCCATTTATATTAGCAGCACTAGTTTTAATGCATTTAATTGCACTTCATGATAGTGCAGGGTCTAATAACCCGTTAGGTGTTGGAGGTAATTATGATAGAATACCTTTTGCTCCTTATTTTTTATTTAAAGATTTGGTAACAATATTTTTATTTATAATAGTATTGAGTGTATTTGTATTTTTCCTACCAAATGTGCTTGGAGATAGTGATAACTATGTTATGGCTAACCCTATGCAAACACCACCATCTATAGTTCCAGAATGATACCTTTTACCATTCTATGCTATATTAAGATCTATTCCTAATAAATTACTAGGTGTAATAGCAATGTTAAGTGCTATTTTAATGCTATTAACAATGCCATACACGGATTTAAGTAGATCTAGAGGTATACAATTTAGACCACTAAGTAAAATAGCTTTTTATATTTTCTTAGCTAATTTCTTAATCTTAATGCAATTAGGTGCTAAACATGTAGAGTCTCCATTTATAGAGTTTGGACAAATAAGTACAGTATTATATTTTGCTCATTTTTTAATAATAGTACCTCTAATAAGTTTATTAGAAAATACTTTAGTAGAATTAGCTAGCATATCTAGTCAAAAGACAATATAAAAATATCTCTTTTACCCTATATGTAGCCCCTAAATAGTAGGACTAGGCCAATAAGCTATACTTTACGTTTTATTAAATGGTATTATGTCTAATAGTAAAACCTTGGTTAGGGTAGTTCCTTGTGTACTATTTTTTAACTAAGACTTACAAATATGTATTTGCTTTGATCCCTTAATATATTTTTAGTTCAAGTTTTACTATAGTTATGTGTAAATAAAAACAACCTAAATTTTGATTTTATGCTTAAGTATAGCGTCACGTTTGTCGTGCTTGCCTGCCAGCCATCGACATACTAATATACTTATAAATTCCTCAGAAGTTACTGAGGCCGGTAACCTAAACCTTTCTGAACAGAATAAAGCAATATCGCTGTGAGCAGAAAGGTGATTTTTATCTTCAAACGCGAAAGATATAGGTACCTTATATTTAATGTTTGCTTTATTTTCTGGTTTATTGGGTACAGCATTTTCTGTACTGATAAGAATAGAATTAAGCGGGCCGGGGGTTCAGTACATTGCAGATAATCAACTCTATAATAGTATCATTACTGCTCATGCTATATTAATGATATTCTTTATGGTTATGCCCGCATTGATTGGTGGTTTTGGTAATTTCTTGTTACCATTACTAGTAGGAGGTCCAGATATGGCATTCCCTAGACTTAACAACATAAGTTTCTGATTATTACCACCTAGCTTGTTATTATTCTTATTCGCTAGTGGTATAGAAAATGGAGCGGGTACTGGTTGAACTCTTTACCCTCCTTTAAGTGGAGTACAAAGTCATAGTGGACCAAGTGTAGATTTAGCTATATTTGCTTTACACTTATCTGGTATAAGTAGTTTATTAGGTGCAGTTAACTTTATAACTACTATACTTAATATGAGAAGTCCAGGTATAAGACTACACAAGTTAGCTTTATTTGGATGAGCTGTCGTTGTTACAGCTGTCTTATTGTTATTATCATTACCTGTATTGGCTGGTGCGATAACAATGGTTTTAACGGATAGAAATTTCAACACATCTTTCTTTGAAGCCGCTGGAGGGGGTGATCCCATACTTTACCAACATCTTTTCTGATTCTTCGGTCATCCTGAGGTTTATATTTTAATTATACCAGGGTTTGGTATAATTAGTACTGTAATATCTGCAAGCTCTAACAAGAGTGTATTCGGATATTTAGGTATGGTATATGCCATGATGTCTATTGGGGTTTTAGGTTTTGTTGTTTGAAGTCATCACATGTATACTGTTGGTTTAGATGTGGATACAAGAGCCTATTTCACCGCCGCTACATTAATAATTGCCGTACCGACAGGTATTAAAATATTCAGTTGATTAGCAACATGTTATGGAGGATCTATACATTTAACACCTTCAATGTTATTTGCTTTAGGTTTTGTGTTTATGTTCACAATAGGAGGGTTAAGTGGAGTCGTTTTAGCAAACGCATCACTTGATATTGCATTCCACGATACCTACTACGTAGTTGCACATTTCCACTACGTATTAAGTATGGGTGCAGTATTTGCACTATATAGTGCCTGATATTTCTGAATCCCTAAAATTTTAGGTCTAGATTATAACAGAATGTTAGGTAAAGTGCATTTCTGAATATTATTTATAGGGGTTAATGTAACATTCTTCCCTCAACATTTCTTAGGTCTACAAGGAATGCCTAGAAGAATTAGCGATTACCCTGATGCTTTTGCAGGATGAAACTTAATTAGTAGTTTTGGTAGTATAATTAGTGTTATTGCTACTTGATTATTCTTATACATAGTTTATGTTCAATTAGTTGAAGGTAAAGCCTCAAGTCGTTACCCTTGACTAACTCCACAGTTCTATAGTGACAGCCTACAAACATTACTTAATAGAAGTTATAATAGTTTAGAATGAGCTTTAACTAGTCCACCTAGACCACATGCTTTTGTTAGTTTACCTTTGGCTAGTGCATGTCCTCTTAACGGATAGTCGCAGGTGGTTGTGGTATATCATATGGAGCCGTTATTTGTGTAAATTGTGTAGGAGTTTAAAGTCATTTATTCTTTTATGGTTATACAAAACAATACATATTATCGTTATACAACGATATTTTTATATAATGGTGGATAAAAGACATAAAGTTTTATTATCCACTTTATTAATAGTTCATAGGCTTGCTGGTTGAACATATTGAATGCTCAAGGCAAAGACTAGCTTTCTGGACGATGGAATGAGAAAACGGGGGTAACGGCTCACCAATCTCTGTCGCGAATTAAGTCTAGGCTCTTGTACAAGCATAAAATAGACTAAATACTAGAGAGTCTCTGTTTATAAACCTAAATAGGTTTAAACAGGCATAAATACTCTTAATGGATTTGCTATCTACTAAGAGGTTAGTATTATATAGTTAATACTAACTGGTGGCAAGAAGACGCACTACTCATTCTTGTTCATTACTTAAAAATTATATATAATAAATATTATATATATGTGCCGGCAGACTAGCCTACGTTAAGGAGCTAAAGGAATATTTATAAAAATAAAACATGAAAAACTTTTTTAATAATACAAAAAAATTCGTCCTAAACAATTTTACAGTAGCTAAATTCTTAGCTGCTTTTTTTACAGCCTTGATTGTAGCAACATTAAAATATTATATCTCAGGTAATTTCTATTTAGATTATTCTGATTTTTCAAATAACTTAGCTGTGGCTCTTTTAGGTTGAACTATTCATACAGGTGTCCTAGGCTTATTGACAGATTTTTTAGGTATAAAAGGTATTGATTTTAATTTAAATCAAATTATTTATGGTTTTGATACCATGAAAGTGGGTGAGATATCCACTTCTGATAAATTAAAACCAAAATTATACAGCGCCATGGATTTAGATGGGGAATCTAATCCAAATGAAGAATCTAATCCAAATGAAGGTATAGATAAAGGTAAAGGTGTAGACAAGGAGGTGCATCCTCATTATGATAGAAGCAGAGGTATAAGAGCTAGTGATCCAACACCAGAAAGCAGTACCTCAGATAAAGGTAAAGGTAAGGTTAAAGTTAATGTATTATTAGACTCACCGGCACCTGTTGAGCCCCATATGGTTACATGATCTAAAGTATTTCCAGGTCTTCACCCTGATAATATAATACCTAAAAGAACAAACCCAGGTCCAGGTTTCAACGTGCCGGGAGGGGAGGTACCTATACGTGACGAGATTTGTAGACATCTAGACTATAACACACACTTTCTAAAGCAATTTAGAACTATGGATTTAGAAACAGCTATTCAGCAAAGGGATAACTACATGTTGTGTGTGCGAGTCATAGAAACTAAGTTAGATTATGCTAAGAATGCCTTAAATAATATACCTCCGGTTCCAACAACCGAATATGAATTTAGACTAAAGAATCAAATATTAAGAGATTTAGCTAGTTTAAGTGAGGATAAACTAAGGGCAGAAGGTAGAGCAACTCTTCTTTCATCTAGGATAGCTTATATAGAAATTCTTCTTAATAATAATAATAATAATAAATAATATATTATTAAAATATTTTAATAGCTAACAAATCTAGCTATTAAGATAAGGAATATGTTGTAAAGGGTTATACATTTTGATTGCAGATCTTAAATTTGGGGTTCGACTCCTCCATATTCTTTGGCTTTACTTAAGGCCAATTTGTTAATTAAATAAAGGATAATAGTATATGCTCTTTTTAACCATAAAAACAATGAAAATTTGTACTTAGATTAATTTTTTTAATTTGTCTAACCGTATAGTATTATTCAAACTCGAGGGTTTTACTCTCTAAATTTATTATATTAGTAACCGTGATACAAGCAGCAAAAATAATAGGAACAGGTTTAGCGACTACAGGATTAATTGGAGCCGGTGTAGGTATCGGTGTAGTATTCGGTGCTTTAATATTAGGTGTGGCAAGAAACCCTTCTCTAAGAGGTCAATTATTTTCATACGCTATATTAGGTTTTGCTTTTGCTGAAGCAACAGGTTTATTTGCTTTAATGATGGCTTTCTTGTTATTATACGTTGCTTAACTATATATCTTGTTAGATAATAAGTGAAATTTATAAATATAATAGTATATCAAGAATAAAGCTTGATATATTTGAAGTGTTCCCCTTAATACACTAGGGGCTAACGATTTATTAGCGAGATAATATTTCTCTTATTTTATATAAATAAAAAGTTTTATAAAATAAATCTTATTAGCTCAATGGCAGAGCAGGATACTTCTAATATCTAGATCCCAGTTCGAATCTAGGATAAGATCGTCCATAGCCTTTGTATTAAGACATTCCTTAAGTAAAATTTAAGGTAGATGGCTATAGGATTTATTCCATAAATAATAAATAACTCGATGTAAATATCTTTTACACTAGTTCTTTTTAACCTAATATTACATTATAGTTAATTGTCTAAGGTTACCTAGATATATTATCTAAAAAAATATTAGACTTTTGTATTAAAAAAAAATGATATATATCCCCACTCTAATTTCACTTATCGAAGTATTATTAGTAACTGTGCCTGTATTACTAACTGTAGCCTATGTAACTGTGGCCGAAAGGAAAACAATGGCGAGTATGCAAAGAAGATTGGGTCCTAATATAGTAGGTTATTATGGTCTTTTACAAGCATTCGCTGACGCCTTAAAACTTCTTTTAAAGGAGTATGTGTCACCCACACAAGCTAACTTGGGCCTATTCTTTCTTGGTCCTATCATAACTTTAATATTTTCACTACTAGGATATCTTGTAGTACCTTATGGTCCTGGTTTATCTTTAAGTGATTTTAATTTAGGAATACTTTATATGTTAGCAGTATCTTCTTTATCCACATATGGTATACTATTAGCTGGTTGAAGTGCAAATAGTAAATATGCCTTTTTAGGTTCACTTAGAAGTACAGCACAATTAATAAGTTATGAATTAATTTTAAGTTCTGCTATATTACTTGTCGTAATGCTAACTGGTAGTTTAGCTTTAACTGTTAACATCGAAGCTCAAAGAGCTGTTTGATTTATAATACCTTTGTTTCCTGTGTTTATTATTTTCTTCATAGGATCTATAGCGGAAACTAACAGAGCTCCGTTTGATTTAGCTGAAGCAGAGTCGGAACTTGTTAGTGGTTTTATGACAGAACATGCTGCTGTTATATTTGTCTTTTTCTTTCTTGCTGAGTATGCTAGTATTGTTTTAATATGTATATTAACTAGTATTTTGTTTTTAGGTGGTTATTTATACGATTACCTACCATTATACACTTTAATCCAATACTTTGATTTCGATTATTATATCGAAAATTTACATAACGAAAGTTTATTTTCAGATACTTTAATAGAAGGATTATTCTATGGTTTAACTTTAGGTGTAAAGTCTTGTGTTATGATTTTCGTATTTATATGAGCGAGAGCTTCTTTCCCTAGAATACGTTTTGATCAATTAATGTCCTTTTGTTGAACTGTTTTATTACCTTTAGTAATAGGGTTTGTTATATTAGTTCCTTGCATATTATACAGTTTTGAAATAATACCTACAAATATCTATTTACTTTAATTTTTAACAGAGCTTTTTATAGCAGCCACCTTGATTAACACTTAATTAATAGTTGTTTTCCATAAATAATCCATATGATTTCTTAATTAAAGCTTATAAATAGTTACCTTTATAAGCTTTAGTTATAAAATTAATAAGATTACTAGTAATTTTATTAAGTTTATTATTTAGAGAAGGGGGGAAGGATTAGAAGCAAAAAATACGTTTCATTAGCCCAACCTTACAGTTGTGTAGGGTATTAGTAAAGATCTTTTTAAATAGGATCCTGAGGGAAGTTAGTTCTTTTTAGTCCCATATTTATGTTACTTATTTTATTATTAATACCCCTAGCAGGTATATTTATTTTATACACTAGGATTACTTATGAGCCAAATACCGTGGAAATAAAATTAATAAAAACAATAGGTTTAATTACATCAGTTATTAATCTTTTTGTGTCTTTAATAGTTTTTATACTGTTCGATTTCAGTAGTAATCAATTCCAATTTGTTCAAGAATACCATCAAATAAGTTCTTTAGATATCTTCTTAGGTTTAGATGGATTGTCAATATACTTTGTATTATTAACAACCATAGTAACTCCTATTGCATTATTAAGTAATTGAAACTCAATCCAGGATAATGTTAGATCATATGTAATAATTGTTTTATTATTAGAAAGTTTATTATTAGCAGTATTTTTAGTGTTGGATATATTGTTGTTTTATATTTTCTTCGAAAGTATCTTACCCCCATTATTTATATTAATAGGTTTATTTGGATCAAGTAATAAAGTAAGAGCTAGTTTCTATCTTTTCTTATATACTTTGTTCGGTTCATTGTTTTTATTATTGTCCATATTAAGTATGTCCTCTATAATGGGTACAACAGATTTCGATGCGTTATTTAAAACTAATTTTAATTATTCTACACAACTCTACTTATTTTATGGTATTTTTATAGCCTTTGCTGTTAAAACTCCTACTATATTTTTAAACACTTGATTGTTAAAAGCTCACGTTGAATCACCACTAGGTGGTAGTATAATATTAGCGGCTATCGTTTTGAAATTAAGCTTGTATGGTATACTTAGACTTATATTACCCTTATTGCCTAAAGCTTCTCTAGATTACACGTACATAATATATCTAATAGGTGTTATTACTATAATCTATGCTAGTTTTAGTACTTTGAGAACAATAGATGTTAAAGAATTAATAGCTTATAGTTCTGTATCACACGCAGCTGTATATCTTATTGGTGTATTTAGTAATACTATACAAGGTATAGAAGGTGGTATAGCTTTAGGTTTAGCACACGGTTTTGTTTCAAGTGGTTTATTTATTTGTGTTGGAGGTGTATTATATGATAGATCTGGAACTAGATTAATAACTTACTATAGAGGTATTGCACAAATAATGCCTTTATTTTCTATTTTATTCTTTATACTATCTTTAGGTAATTGTGGGGTACCTCTTACTTTGAACTTCGTAGGTGAATTTATGTCTCTCTACGGTGTATTTGAAAGATTACCCTTATTAGGTGTATTTGCTAGTTCTTCTATAGTTTTTTCTGCTGCATATACTATATATATGTATAATAGAATAGCATTTGGAGGATCCTTTAGTAAATTTTTCGAAAAAGCTAATATAAGCGATGTAAATAAACGTGAATTTTTAATATTATTTACATTAGTTCTATTTACCATTATATTAGGTGTCTACCCTGCTCCTGTTTTAGATGGTTTACATTATTCAGTTTCATCTCTAATTTATAATAACTAGTAATAGTAGCTGTATATAATTTACATTTTTACACATACCCTATGTATCCTATAGCAATTTGCATAAAGATATTTTAAAGGTTAGATTATTAGATTATATGATTAGGGTAATTCTAAGATTACGATGAAAAAAGTAAACATACCCTGTATATACCTTAAGTGTAGATGTATTAAAATAACTATAATAGTAGTTATTTATACTTACGTCTTACACACCCCTTGGCTTTTAGAGAAGTACACGAATTATTGTATTTATGAGACTAATGAGTCCAAAACAATTAAAATAGCAAACAAAAAACAAATATGAAAAAAGATTTAATAAAATATATAAGTAAAGAAGCATTTGTTTTTTCATTATCTATAGGTTTAAATTTAACATTGGTAAAATCGGGTATAGTATATATTCTGAATATATTATTTCATAGTACGCCTAAAGCACATGGCTTTGTAAGTTTACCTTTAAAAAGCTTTTCTGTCTGCTTTAATCTAAGAGTTAAAGATGAAAATACAAACATCAAGGGCTCTCAAGATATAATAGACCTAAATATATTGTTAGATAAGGATAATAAAGGTGAAGCCTGTAATGATCAGGATGAAGAAAGAATAGTTCGGTTGAAGAAAGAGTATCCCGAGGCTTTTGAGAGAAAAGACAACGCTAGTCCAGGCGAAATATTAGGAGAGGTTAAAGATTATATAGAAGATGTTTCAAAAGAGCACTTAAAAGTTGCAAAATGAAAACAAGACAGCGAAAAGTATTCTAGGCCAGTCGATTATGGTCTGGATAAAGCCATAGAAGAATCTATTAAAAAAGATGTGCGTAATGATAATCCAGATAAGGTCTTAAAAGCCTTGGAGGAATTTCAACCTAGAAATTTTCTTGAAGAAGATTCCAAGAATAGATTAATTTGAAAAAATACGCATCCTCCTATACCTGAAACGGACTGAAATAATACTAAACAAACGACTGTAGATAAAACTAAACCTGAACCTAATTTGGCTATCTCTGATAGTAGTCCTCTTACTCAGTCTTATTATGCTCAGCCTTCTGTACCCCTTTTTAGCCCTCAGGTTGATTCAAGTGCTTCATCCTCCACGGCTAAAAGAAAGTTTGAAGATGATAATTCTAGTACTCAACCAGCTAAAGCTTTAAAAGAAGGCACTACAGATACACCGTCTAATCTTGAAAAACTCCCAGTTAAAAAAGAGAGTCCTGTAGACTTTGTGACAGAGCAAATGGAGTGTGAAATGCCTAGTTATATGGATCCCGAAGATTAACTCTTCATATCTAAATTTAGGTCGGCTTGCATATATTCTAGAAATACCATGCCTTCTTTAACTATAAGATACCTGCACCATGGCTTCTTTAATTATAAGATACATTGTAATGTAAGAATAATATCCTATGTTATAACATTTAAACTTTAGATAATGAAAAAACAAAAATGCCACAATTAGTACCTTTTTATTTTATAAACCAAGTAACATTTGCTTTTATATTATTAGTTATAATGATATACGTCTTTTCAAAATATATATTACCTAGATTCGTTCGTTTATTTATATCACGTGTCTTTATAAGTAAATTATAAAAAAATATTTATATAATTAAAATATTACTCTTTTAAATACCTCTGGCTATCATATATACTCTATATCTTTACATATTTTAATAATTATATACATATTTGATATTCAAATGTCTAAAATTTGATATACAAATATTACAAGTCCTTTAGATCAATTCGAGATAAGAAACTTAATAAGTTTAGATGCCCCTTTATTAGGTAATTTACATATATCCTTAACTAATATTGGACTATACTTAACTTTAGGTGCTTTTTTTGCCTTAACGTTTAACGTTTTAGCAACTAATTACAATAAAGTAGTAAGTAATAGCTGATCTATAAGCCAAGAAACAATATATGCTACTATTCACAGTATAGTAACAAATCAAATAAATCCTAGAAAAGGACAAATTTATTTCCCTCTTATTTATACTTTATTTATATTTATCTTAGTTAATAATTTAATAGGTATGGTTCCTTACAGTTTTGCTTCTACAAGCCATTTTATATTTACTTTTGCTCTTAGTTTTACTGTAGTATTAGGTGCAACTATATTAGGATTTCAAAAACACGGTTTAGAATTCTTTTCAATATTAGTACCAGCTGGTTGTCCTTTAGCCTTATTACCTTTATTAGTATTAATTGAATTTATTTCACACTTATCTAGAAATGTTTCTTTAGGGCTTAGATTAGGTGCTAACATTCTGAGTGGTCATATGTTGTTAAATATATTAGCAGGTTTCACATATAACATAATGAATTCTGGATTCATCTTTTTCTTTTTAGGTTTAATACCATTGGCATTTATTATAGCATTCTCAGGTTTAGAATTAGGTATTGCTTTTATACAAGCACAAGTATTTGTAGTATTAACAAGTAGTTATATAAAAGATGCTTTAGATTTACATTAATATTTTTGTAGATCCTCAACTTGGGCAAGTTATTGCCAATATTGTCACGTTACATTATATAATTTAAATAATGTAACCTTTAAATTATTTTTATATGGAAATTGATATGTGATACACATAGTAAAGTGCTAAAAAGTTTAGCACAGGAAAGTCCGGAGCTTACCAAGCATAAACACATAATAAATGAGTGTTTAGTAAAAATCAGGGTATTGTACAGAAAATAATTTAGGTATTACTATAAAAATATAGTTAAATACATAGGGAAAATAAATATTCTCCATGTAGTATAATACAGTAAATGAAACTACAAGCCATGCGTTAGGCCTTAATACAGTTTAATAACTATCACAGGACCCGGCTTACGTATATCCAAATCTAACATGAATAAAAATTAGTTAATAATTAACTAATATCCGCACCGTACTGGCTGAACATAAAACTTTTTTTTTGACTCTTATAAACCGATAGAAACTAAACAATTATATTTTATATTAAAATATATAATAACTAAACATTATCAAGGTACTACGATTGCGTATCCTTTCAAATATAACAAAACAATAATAGTTAAAAAGGATTTAAAGGATAGTTGAAGATAGGCTCAGGATAAACGACATATTACTCATAGACATAAAATATAAGTAAGATAAATTTCATTTTATCTTAATGATTACTTTTCTATTAGTAATGGTATAGATACATAGTATCGAATCCGAGAGATTTTGCTCGGGCACCAGATAAAATTGAGTTTGATGATGGCTCTGAATGAACGCTGTCCAAGTGCTTGACACATGCTAATCGAACGTTTAATTTAATAAATGGGTAACCATATATTTCATTAGAAGTGGTGTACAGGTGAGTATATAATATTTTGGCTGCCTTAAAGTAGGGTTAATAAATACCCTATAAAGTAATAAAGGAAATATATTTCCGCTTTAAGAGGACAATAAATATTTCGGATAGGTAGTAGTTAAGGTAATGTCTTAACCAGCCTAAGATTTCCGTAGTCGGGGCTGAGAGGTCGATCGATCACATTGGGTCTGAAAAAACCCCAATACGTATAGTACAGCAGTGGGGAATATTGGTCAATGGCCTAACGGCTGAACCAGCAACTTGGGGGAATGTATAGCTTGTTACCTAAGCTAATTATATCTGGTTTGTTATTTATATTCTGTATAAATAATTCTTAAATCAAAATTAAAAAGTTGATTTTTAACTCTTTTAGTGTTTATTTAAATAAATTTCTAACTGAAGTTGGGGTTAGGCTAGAACAAGTCTAATATATTGTGGTATTAATAAAAGATATTATGTTTTTTATTTAACGAGATTAGGTTCTCACCGACAGATGTGATATCAGTTTTACTGAATAAAGTTCTAGACGGTGTACTGATAATGACAGTGTTCCGTCTATATGTCTTGACCAAATTACGTGCCAGCAGTCGCGGTAATACGTAGAAGACTAGTGTTATTCATCTTTAGTAGGTTTAAAGGGTACCTAGACGGTATAATTAGTCTTAAACAGGATACGATTATACTAGAGTTATATATGAGAAGGCGAGTACTTATGGAGTAGAGTTGAAATTCGTTGATACCTTGGGGACTGATAACGGCGAAAGCAACCTTTTATCTAATAACTGACGTTGAGGGACGAAGGCTTGGATCACGAACAGGATTAGATACCCTAGTAGTCCTTGCAGATAATGATGAATGCCATAGGTTAGATATTTATTTAGTCTATAAATGAAAGTGTAAGCATTTCACCTCAAGAGTAATGTGGCCACGCAGGAACTGAAATCATTAGACCGTTTCTGAAACCAGTAGTGAAGTATGTTATTTAATTCGTAACTACGCGAAAAACCTTACCACAATTTGAATATTAATTTACTATTAAAACACGTTTTTCTTAGTATTTTATTACAAGCGTTGCACGGCTGTCTTCAGTTAATGTCGTGAGATATTGGTTAATTCCATTAAATTAACGGAAACCCTTGCTTTATTTGCGATTATAAGAAATAAAGCAGTTCACTTTTATATCGGATATGATAACAGGGATCAAGACAAGTCATCATGGCCTAAATATTGTGGGCGATAGACGTGCCACATGTTCCTGTACAAAAGGATGTAAAAACATGAGTTTTAACTAATCTAATAAAACAGGATAAAATATGGATTGTAGTCTGAAATTCGACTACATGAATAAGGAATTACTAGTAATCGTGAATCACCACGTCACGGTGGATTTAATCTCAGATAGGTACTAACTACTCGTCAGGCGCCGAAAGAAGTGTGTGCAATAAGTTTGGTTCTTGTAGTTTATAACTCTAGTTAAGTAATTCTAGCTTTTATTACAAAGAATTTTCGTATGCGTGACTTTGATTGGTGTTAAGTCGAAATACGGTTCGTGTAGTGGAAATTGCACGGGATTGATTAATGTAAACAATACAATAATATATATATATATACATACTTTATATGCATAGCTATTACTATGTTAAGTAAAATATATATATATATAAAGGAAGGTTCCGCTTGTTGGTATGGCGGGTTGAGCTGTAAACTCAATAGTATCACTGTCGAAGGTTCAATTCCTTTTCTTCCTATATTATGGTATTTAAGGCATGTTTTCTGCCTTTGTAGCTCAACGGTAGAGCGGAATACTGTTAATATTATGATAGATGTTCGATTCATCTCAAGGGCTTTTACAGCGTGTTGGCCTAATGGTAAGGTATTGTGCTACGGACACAATGATACATGTTCAAGTCTTGTACACGTTTAGACTTTTACACATCATTTCCTTTTTTTAAACAATAAAAGAAAAAGGAAGTACTAACCTACAACCATAAAACAAAGGGATTAGCTCAATGGTAGAGCGACCGTTTTACACACGGTAGGTTGGGTGTTCGAAACACTTATCCCTTACAATATTAATATAAGATTAAGTTATACCTGTCTTTATTTAATATTTATCAATTACTCCTCCTCCTCTAACTCTAAAGCTAATTAATAATTAAGCCTTTAGGTTTAGTGATTGATAGAATAAATTTTTATATTACAAAAATAAGGAGGTTAAATAATAAAAAAATAAATTAATGTTAGACAACCTTATTATCTTAAATGAAACCTATACTAATGGTTATAGAGTAGAAAGTCTGGATATTATATCCTTTATTTCTATACTGTGTGGAATAATGGTTATAACCATTAAAAACCCTATTGTTTCAGTTTTAGCTTTAATTGCTTTATTTTTCAGTATAGCTAGTTATTTGATGCTATTAGGATTAAATTTCATAGGTCTTTCGTACTTACTTGTTTACGTAGGTGCTGTATCTATTCTTTTCTTATTTATATTAATGCTAATTAATGTTAAGATAAGTGAGCTTTCAAGTAATACTAACAATAGTATACCCTTGGCTATAATAACAGGTATATCCTTTTACCCTTTAGTCTCCGAAATATTACCGGGTAATATTTCCATTTTAAATAATTCTAATTTAGAATTAGAGAATAAATTGAGTGATCCTATATTAAGTCTTTTTAAGGCTTCAAAAAACAATATATCATCTATTGAGCCAAGTATGGATAACATTTGTTACACTACTGGTATAATTTGAGATAGTAACTTATCAGAAACTAGCCATATAACAAGCATCGGTAACATAATGTATACAAGCTATAGTATATGACTAATACTGACTTCTATTATATTATTATTAGCAATGGTTGGTGCAATAGTAATTACTATAAAGCAAAAAAACTAAACTTAGCCTTTTATAGTCTGAAATCTTTTAGTAGAAACAGCAAGGGTTAGTGCTCTAATTGGTAAGAGTCTTTCGTGTCATGGAAGAACATGTCGGTTCGAACCCGGCCTGGCCCGCGTAGTTCTAAACCCCATATTTTTTAGTAATAAATAAATTATAACCATAATTTATATAACGAAGATAAATTAATTATATACCTTAGGTATGTTACATAGGTTAAACAAAATTGATTTATTAAAACAGAAGATAAAATTTTATACAATGATAACACAAACGAGAAGCAATTTCCAAGCTCATCCTTTTCATTTAGTGTCACCTTCACCCTGACCTTTATTGACATCTATTGCCCTATTAGTATTAACTACTAGCGCAGTGTCAACATTTCATGGTTTCATGCATGCAGGATATATATTAGGATTAGCACTTATTTCAGTTATATTATCTATGTCATTTTGATGACGTGATGTTATTAGTGAAGGAACATATTTAGGAAACCACACATTAGCTGTACAAAGAGGGCTAAACATGGGTGTGGCTTTATTTATAGTATCAGAAGCTCTATTTTTCCTAGCTATATTCTGAGCATTTTTCCATAGTGCATTATCTCCTACTGTTGAATTAGGTGCTCAGTGACCTCCTATGGGTATAGAAGCAATTAACCCCTTCGAATTACCCTTATTAAATACAGTTATACTGTTATCATCCGGTGTTACAGTTACTTATGCTCACCATTCTCTAATACAAGGTAACAGATCAGGAACTCTTTACGGTTTAGTAGCCACAGTTATATTAGCTGTTATATTTACAGCCTGTCAAGGTATAGAATATAGCGTATCATCATTTACTATTAGTGATGGAGCCTTCGGGTCATGTTTTTACTTTGGTACTGGGTTTCATGGTATACACGTAATGATTGGTACTGCTTTTATCGCAGTAGGTTTGTGACGTGTCTTAGCCTACCACTCCACTGAAAACCATCACCTAGGTTTGGAGTCAAGTATTTTGTACTGACATTTTGTGGATGTGGTATGATTATTCTTATTCATATCAATATATTATTGAGGTTCTTAATTAATTTATTATATCCTTGACTATGTGTTTCCTAAGATTTATCCTTAGATTCAATAATATCGTTATTACTTATTAATATTGTAGTTACTTTGGTAACTATACAAATTCAATGTTCATATTTTAATAAAAACAAATAAATATTACAAGTCCATGCTACAAATTGTATCTCATTTACTTTTAGCCCCTAAAAGGATTTTAAATATAGATAATCGTTATATATGACCCCTTCCTAGTGTATATATATGCAGCTTTACAAACAAAGCTGAGGTTGAGAAACATCTGACTAATAATCCAAGTTTATTTAAGCCAAAACAAGTAAGCAATTTTAATTGTAATAATATAAAATTACCTAAACCCGACTATCTAGCTAGAACAGTTCTACCCTTAATACCTAAATCTGTCCCTAAATTATTCGGGGGATTGGCTAAAATTGAAGACTGAATTTCTCTGGATGCTTCATATATTGATTTTATATTAATGCGTGGTAACTTACTAAAAAGCAATGGAGAAAATATAATTCAGTGTAAAACTATATCATATCCCGCTTGCCGTGAAGCTTTTAGATACATATTAGGCTATATTTTAATAAAATACCCTTATGTATTTGAACTCATAGAAAGAGATGATAAAGTATACTTGTGTAATAGAATAACCAAAGGTAAATATCGAATAGATAATTTTGCTACGACTAATCCTAATCGTTTGTTGAAAATTTTATGCCATTCTATACAAGAAGATATAAACATTATAGGACTGGACAAGGATCACTATCGTTTAATTGCAACTTTAACTACTTGCCCTGTGGGTTGAGACCCTAAGAAACGAATTGGAGAAACAATAGTTGAATTGCATAGAAATGCTCCTGGTTGAGAAATGGGTGAGGGAAAATACGCTAAAAATATTACATCCGCTATTAGTAATAGAATATGTGGGGATATATTGGTAAAAAGAGCTAATTTATTTATTTTCAATACAAATAAATTTTTCTTACTTGAATACAATCCTGCTGTGCCTACCTATAAGGATATAGGTAATAAACCTGGTTTTAGGTTTAGTGATTTACATCTTAGACGTGAATACCAAAGTTTTGTCAGACTACCCGAAACTTCTACTATATTGTTTACAGTTAAGACTTACATAGAACCTATGATTAACTTAAGCTTACCTGAACTACTTGAAATACAAAAATTAGTTAGTGGATGAGGACCGAGCGAGATAAATTATCATAAAAGTAGTTCTTGATTACCCGTGTTAAATAGATATATTCAAGAGAGAAATATCTAAAGATTACATTATACTAAATATATTAAATGTAATGTTGTATATACCTATATACATGGGTATATAGAGACCTTGATTTAATGGTAAAATACGAGACTTTTAATCTTTGTAATATGGGTTCGAATCCCATAGGTCTTAATATATCACCATATACGACTATAGTTTAATGGTAGAACAATTGTCTTCCACACAGTTTGTATCGGTTCGAGCCCGATTGGTCGTAGTTTATTATGCTTATAATTTATAAAAAAAAGCATTTAGGTATAAATATATGTATATAGAAGCATGTAATTTCCTATACACATATAGAAATACTTTATAGGATTAGTTGCTATTGGTAAAGCGAGATATTTGCTAAATATTGTGCTATGCACCTGGATGTTCGAATCATCTCTATTCCGTTATTCTTCAAATTAGACATAAAAGTATTATTCCACAAAGGGCATAATTTAATGGCAAAATATGAAGCTTCAAACTTCACCTTCTCAGTTCAAGTCTGAGTGCCCTTGGTTATTACTCTTCTTTTATGACTAGATACACTACATTGCTAGACCGTTATGACTTTAGTTGGTTATACCGTTTGTGGATGTTTAAACAAAAAGTATGGGGGGGCTTATTAAATTAGGAGGGAGAGTCTTTTTTATTTTTTGAGGGTATTAAATCGACAATATGGATAAGTTATCCCAGGATAATTAAGATAATAATAAAAATTACAATTTTATTTAATAAAATAAAATTGTTGTTATTATAGATTTGTCTATGGGTTTTGTAGTTAAGATTACATATAGTAAATAAGGTTATACACTAGGATGCTTAAGCCTATATATAAAAATTAGACAAAGTTAAATTTGCAAAAAAAAAAGATGGTTGTGGATTTCTGTTCAAAAGGTTCCTTAGCTTAATAGGTAAAGCGTATTTTTGATAAGGATGTGTTCGGAGTTCAATTCTCTGAGGAATCATTGAAGTAAATTTATAAAAAAAGAATAAAAACAAAAGAATAATTAAAAATTTATTCCATTGTAGGGATAGATATAATTGTAAAGGAGTCAATAACTAGGTTATTACCTAACTATATTCTCATATTAGGTAAAATAAGCTTAAAATACTATACAATGTATAACCAAATATGCATTGTTTACGCGTAAACAAGGGTATCCTAGATCTAATCTTAAAATAAGGGAGTTGACCGAGTGGTTTAAGGTGACTAGCTTGAAACTAGTTTAATTTAATAGATTACATGGGTTCGAATCCCCTACTCTCTGATAAGCATTAAATTTATTTGATTTAACACATACTAATTAATGGAATCGGACATTATATATAATATAATTTAGGTTTAAGCAAATATATACGGATTAGAGCCAGGTTGGTTAGGCGCCTCATTTGGGTTGAGGAGTTGTTATGTTCGAATCATAATAATCCGAAAAAAAGCACAGCATAAAATCAATATGCTTTTTACCTTTATATTAGTAATGTGTTAGATATCTAATCTATATTTATATACTACTATAGACGTAGTATAAGAAAGTATATAAAGAAACTATTAGGGATACCTTGCTATATATTAAAGAGAGTTAAAATTTAATTTGTGTTTTAAAGATAAAAAGTTAACACATGTACTCTTAGAGAAATTCAGTAATAAACGAAGTGAATTGAAATATCTTAGTAACTTCAGGAAAAGAAATCAAACGAGATTCTATGATTAGTGTGAATGAAAGTAGAGTAGCCTATATTAATGTAAGAAACATAAAAAGTATAATATATATATAATGGTACATTAAATAAGTAAGTAGAACGGGTAAATCCTGTTTGAATAAAGGGGAACCTTCCTCTAAGGCTAAATATAATATATAAGCGACAGCGTATAGTACTGTGAAGGAAAGGTTTGAAATAGTAGTTTTATAAGCAGCTCAAGTAAATTTAAACATAAATAAGAGCGTACCTTTTGCATAATGGGTCAGCAAGTTAATATTAGATGCGAGCAGGAATGCTAAGATAAACCAATTATGAAAAAATGAATTAGTATCTAAAATTAGACCCGAAGCCTGGTGATCTTACTACAGTCAGGGTTATAAAAGCCCGAACGGCTTATCGTTGTAAAGATATCCGAAGAACTGTGGTAAGTTAGTGAAAGACAAAACTGACTAGGATAGCTGGTTTTCTGCGAAACCTATATAAGTAGGTAATTCAAGATACATCATAGCAGGTACAGAACTGTGATCTCAGGCAACTTTATCAAAATATTGTGTAAAAGCAATGACGGATAATTTTGCATATATCGGGCAATCGTGAAGATTTTATCGGTGAGTATTCGCACTCGGAAGGGCAATGATGAGTATTGAATAATCGGACATAGTACGATAAGGTTGTATGTCTAAAGGGAAACAGCCCAGAACAAGAGTTAAGGTTCCAAAATTATTGTTAAGTGAAATTAAGGAGGTTT
>Ga0247739_10000087_pt1 | contig 31163 bp, 15 predicted proteins | sample UWRJL058202B2_FD_180943 | JGI IMG/M metagenome (GOLD analysis project Ga0247739, IMG submission 180943) | Plant litter microbial communities from Arlington Agricultural Research Station in Wisconsin, United States - UWRJ-L058-202B-2 | ecosystem: Environmental > Terrestrial > Plant litter >...
AGCTGTAAAACAATAGAAAAAGATCCTTTGACAGGAAATCCTGTTGAGGTAATGTGGATTAAAGGTTCAGGTGGTGATATTGGTACATTAACAAGAAGCGGACTCGCCGGACTTTATCAGGATCGTCTTCATAATTTGAAAAGCATTTACCGCGGTTTGGAATTTGAAGATGAAATGGTGGAATTGTTCAATCATTGCATTTATGATTTGAAATCTAAAGCACCTTCTATTGATACTCCTTTGCATGGTTTGTTACCTTTCAAACACATAGATCACTTACATCCTGATGCCTTGATTGCTATTGCAGCGTCCAAAGAAGGGGAAGCAATTACAAAAGAATTATTTGGTGGAGAACTGGCGTGGGTGCCCTGGCAACGTCCCGGTTTTGATCTTGGATTAAAACTGGAACAGGCATTGGCTGAAAATCCGGGCATTCGTGGTATCGTATTGGGCGGTCACGGATTGTTTACCTGGGGTGATACTGCTTACGAATCTTATATCAATACGCTTGATACCATTGAAAAAGCATCAGAATATCTGGCTGCAAATTATGGCAAAACCCGTCCGGTATTTGGCGGAAGAATTGTTGAAAACGAGCAGGAAGCAACCCGTCTTGAAATTGCCGGCAAACTGGCCCCTTATTTAAGAGGGTTGGCTTCAGACAAACAAGCGATGATCGGCCATTTTACTGATGACGAACGCGTTCTTGAATTTATCGGAAGTGCTGATTTGTCTAAACTGGCTCCTTTGGGAACAAGTTGCCCTGATCACTTTTTACGTACAAAAATCCGTCCTTTGGTATTAGATTTTCCTTTTGAAAAATTAACTGCAACAGATTCGGAAATACTGGATCAGATCCGTCCGCAATTTGAAGCATACCGAGTAGATTACCAGGCATATTATGATCGTTGCAAACATGAGAACAGTCCGGCAGTTCGTGACCCGAATCCGGTTATTATTCTATTGCCGGGTGTAGGGATGTTTGCATTTGCAAAAGACAAACAAACTGCGCGTGTTGCAGCAGAGTTTTATACCAATGCAATTAATGTAATGAAAGGTGCGGAAGCAATTTCTTCTTACGTTTCTTTACCCGAACAAGAAGCATTTGATATTGAATACTGGCTTTTGGAAGAAGCAAAATTACAGCGTATGCCGAAAGAAAAAGCACTTTCACGTAAAGTTGCTATTGTTACAGGCGGATCTGGCGGTATTGGCAAAGCCATTGCTCAGAAATTTTTGCAGGAAGGTGCGTGTGTAATTATTTCAGATATTGATGACAAAGCACTTGCTGAAACCAAAGCAGAATTTGATGGTAAATTTGGCGGTGATTTTTCTGCAACGGCTAACGCAAATGTATTGGATGCAGATCAGATCAAAGCTGCTTTACATACAACCAAATTGAAATTTGGCGGAGTTGATATCGTAGTAAACTGCGCAGGTCTTTCTATCTCTAAACCATTAGCGGAAACCACAATTAAGGACTGGGATATTTTACAGGATGTATTGGTAAAAGGTCAGTTTTTAGTTTCTCAGGAATCTGTTGCCATTATGCGTCAGCAGGGACTGGGTGGAGATATCGTGAACATTGCAAGTAAAAATGGATTGGTTTCAGGACCAAATAACGTTGCTTACGGAACAGCAAAAGCTGCTCAGCAACACATGACACGTTTATTGGCTGCGGAATTAGGCCCTGACAAAATCCGTGTAAATGTGGTGAATCCTGATGCAGTTATTTCCGGAAGTAAAATCTGGGAAAGTGGCTGGGCAGCTGGCCGTGCAAAAGCTTACGGAATTAAAATTGAAGAACTTCCTGCATACTATGCAAAACGTACGGTACTGGGAGCAGAAATTCATACAGAAGATATCGCAAACGGCGTTTTCGTTTTGGTTGGCGGTTTGTTGAGCAAAAGCACAGGAAACGTAATTAATGTAGACGGCGGTGTACCGGCAGCATTTGTTCGGTAATTCTTTAAGTTTAATGTTTCAAGTAGCGGTGTTTTTTACCGCTATTTGAAACATTATTTTATCTTCGAATTCTGTTAAAGAATTCAAAAACATCAAAAGCAGCTAAATAGCAAAGTATACATACTACTAAGCTAACAGCTAATTGCTAACAGCCAAAAGCTAAAAATCATGAGAATCGAACAATATCAGATTGATCAGCATAATGACAGTTTGCTGTCAAAGCACAACAATCAATTTATATTTTTAAAAGAACAACTAGGAGAGCAAGGAATCAATGCCAATGATATTGTAAAGGCGCTTGAAGCTTTTCAGGTAGCTATTCCAAGCTGGGCATTAGGAACGGGCGGAACCAGATTCGGCCGTTTTTCTGGTGGTGGAGAACCTCGTTCACTGGAAGAAAAAGTAGAAGACGTAGGTTTGCTTCATGCATTAAACCGTTCAAGCGGTTCTATATCTTTACACATTCCCTGGGATATACCTGAGCAGGCGGCATCTATTATCAGCCTTGCCTCATCGCACAATCTTACGTTTGATGCGGTAAATTCCAATACTTTTCAGGATCAGAAAGACCAGGAATTGTCTTACAAATTCGGGTCACTTTCTCATGTTGACAAAGCAGTTAGAAAACAGGCTGTTGATCATAATATTGAAGTTATAAAATACGGTAAAGAATTAGGTTCAAAAGCATTATCGATCTGGTTGTCAGACGGCTCATGTTTCCCTGGACAATCTAATTTCGTAAGGGCTTTTCAAAATACACTGGAATCATTGCAGGAAATATATGCAGCGTTGCCGGATGATTGGAAAGTATTTGTGGAATACAAGGCTTACGAACCGAATTTCTATTCAACTGTCATTCAGGATTGGGGCAGTTCTTTGCTTTTCTGTCAGAAATTAGGTGTAAAAGCAGATGTTCTGGTGGATTTGGGCCATCATTTGCCAAATGCTAATATTGAGCAAATTGTTGCAACGCTAATGATGGAAGGCCGTTTGGCTGGTTTCCATTTCAATGATTCCAAATATGGTGATGATGATCTTACAGTTGGAAGTATTCGTCCTTACATGCTGTTTTTAATCTTTGTGGAACTGGTAGAAGGAATGAAACGTGCCGGCAAAGGAAGCGATGGTTATGCATGGATGATTGATGCAAGCCATAATGTAAAAGATCCTTTGGAAGATTTACTTCAGTCGGTAGAAGCTATTTTATTGTCTTATGCACAGGCTTTGCTTGTTGATCGCAATAAACTGGATCAGGCACGTATGCAAAATGATGTTGTGCTTGCACAGCAAATATTGCAAAACGCTTTCAGAACAGATGTTCGTCCATTAGTACGTGAATCTATGCGTTTAAGCGGAGGTGCATTAGAGCCAATCGGATTATTCAGAAATTTGAAAGTTCGTTCAGAATTGATGAATGAAAGAGGAAGAGTTACGGTAGCAACGGGACTTTAATATTTTTAATCGGTTTGCAGTAATATACACACTGCAAACCGATTGTTTTTCAAAGTGACTTCCTCTTAATCAGTGTAAAAGGATTTTTAATAATTGCCCTTCTGTTTTCATTGATCAGCTCTGCTGCTGTTCTTCCCATTTGTTCGTGATCAGTGGAAATTGTCGTAATCCCATCCAGCAGGATTTCCTTTAAAGGCGTTTCATTATAAGAAATAATTCCAATATCTTTTCCAATGGACAGTTGCTGCTCCCGGCATTTTTTAATCAGATTTACAAGGTCATTTTCTTCAATAACTACATAAGCTGCATTTTTTGAAACATGACTGTTTTCATGAAAATCATAAATAATTTCGTGTTCAAATTCATGCTGGATACAAAAAATCCTGAATCCTTTAATAATCTCTTTTGGATAAGGAATCATAGTAGGGAATATCAAAATCAGCTTTTTGTAAACTTTCAGTAAATCCACCGCTTCGTTAAGTGCAGAAACAATATCTTTCTCAAAATTCTGGAAAACAGATGAATGCTTTTTACTATTTAAATCCACATCCTTATCCAGCAATATCAGTTTTTCGGACGGAATTAATTTTAATATCTCTATTGCTTCTTCTGCTTTTTCATAAAAATGAGGCATGATTACATAATAATCATATTCGCCCAAACTGTTCTTAATCAGGTTTTTGAAAATATTAATATTGGAGTGATGAATATGCAGATCCACATTTACATTACGCCCCATGTTTTCAACAAAAGCATTGTAAATCTGTTTTTTGTAATTGCTGATTTTATTGAAAACCAGTAAAATCCTAACCGTATTTTCAATATCAACACGATTTATAAAATATCCTTTTCCACGCACCGATATTAAGACGCCATCTTTAATTAAGTGCTTGTAAGCTTTTTCGACAGTATCTCTGGATAATAAATATTCTTCACTTAACTGGTTAATAGAAGGTATTTTATCTCCTCTTTTTAATTTTCCTTTACTAATTGCCTGCAAAAGCGATTTGATAATTTGCATGTACTTCGGCGCACTTTCCTTGAATTCGATATCAAATTGGATTTCCATTCTTATTGTAAAAAATTTAGAAGTACGCCAAACGACTATTTATTAAACAGGATAATTAGCAGCACTATATTAAAAGACAAACAATCGAGAAATTACCCGCAGGCTGTAAAAATCTTTAAAATAAAAAACCCGTTAAGAACGAATCCTAACGGGTTTTTTATTTTTTAATTTATAAAGTTATCTTGGAGATCTGCCACTTCTTTCAGAACGGGAATTACCTCCTGAATTATCAGATCTTGACTCATTACGAGGAGATGATTCTCTTGGAGATGAGCTTCTTTCAGCTGGTGCCTGACGAACTGCCGGAGCACTTTCCTGTGTTCTTCCTGAATTGAAGTTTCCATTATCTGACGAACGTTCTGATCTGTTGCTGCGGTCAGAATTATAGGAAGGATTTCCTGAACTACGACTTGGTTCTGTATTAGGTGTACTGCCTTGTCTTGCAGGTTCGTAAGTCCGGTTATTGCCATTATCCGCAGGGCCATTTGAGTTGCTGTTCCGGTTAGGACTACTATAAGGAGTATTGCCGGATGGTGCTTCGTAACGGCCATTTGACTGGTTATTTCTTCCTGAACCAGGATTTACCTGACCATTGTCAATTCTGCCATTATTTGATCTGTTATCATTACGATCCGGAATTCCCTGATTACCTTGATTTGCTCTTCCGTCAATAGTAGATGAAGGTCTTCTGTTCGACTGATAAATCGGGCCATTGCGGTCAGGAGCATCATATCTGTCATTTCCACGTCCGTAACCGTCTGTAATTACACGGCCTCTCTGGTTCATATCGATTTGACGAACAGGAACACTTCTTCTGGTTACACGCTCAATTTCATCACGTCTCGGTCCATAAGCATAGCTACGGTTGTTACGTTGATAGTAATTATTGATAATCGTAGTTTGATTGTAAATATTAGTCACACGATTACGCGGTGCGCAGTAGTTGTACCAACTTCTGCTTGCAATGTAACGCTGCGGAACAAACACCCACCAAAAGGAAGGAATATTAACCGAAATGTTGATGTTCATTCCAGGACCCAATGGAGCCCAGCCATAATAATCACCACCCGACCGCCAGTTTACCCACGCAGGTCCCCATTCGTAGCCTGGAATCCAGAACCAGCCATTGAAATCATCAAAAGACCAGCGGCCATAATGAAAAGCAGCCCATCCCCAGTTATAATCTGAAACCCAGGTATTGCCGTATTCTGTTACTTCCCAATATCCGTTTGTGGAATAAGGCTGAAATCCGGGATCTGCATAAGGAGTCCATACCGAACCGTATTGAGGAGAATTGATCCAGCGTCCATAAGGAGATAATTCATTATAAAATGTTTGGAAAGAAATAGAAACACCTGGTTGTGCTTTTACTTTTTCCTGCACCGACATTCCGGTTAACAGTAAAAGTGACAAGCCTAATATCCGGAGTTTGTTCATGGTGTTCATAGCTATATCAATTAATTATTATTTCTAAATTAAATTCGACAGTTGGACTGTCCTTTTCATCCTTGGTTTAACGGCTTTTATAAGCTTACAGTACTTGCTTATTTAACGTACAGAGTATGTTACTTTTTAATTAGTTGTAATAAATTTAAAATATTTTTATAATTTATTGATATATAGGTATTTGTATTTATTTTGAAACAAAAAATACCTGGCAAATACCATAGCCAAGACACCCTTAAAGCATAAATCCCCTATATTGGGGTATTAACATTAACAAGACATTAACAATATTTATAAATTGAATAATGATAAACCCGGAAATACTGCTTTCTGAACTCGTTTTCCAAACCGCCCGCAGCGGAGGAAGTGGCGGCCAGAATGTAAATAAAGTCGAGACAAAAGTTGAATTGCGATTTGACATACCAAATTCTGCATTATTAACTGAAGACGAAAAGGAAATACTTTATGAAAAGTTAAGTAATAAGCTGACCAATGAAAAAGTATTGATTTTATATCATCAAACAGAGCGTTCTCAATTAGCCAATAAAGAAAAGGTTGTTACGAAATTCAATGATCTGATTGTAAAAGCTTTTACGGTACAAAAAAAGCGGAGACCAACCCGTCCGACTCTGGCTTCAAAAAAAGAAAGACTTCAGTCAAAACAACGCAATGCAATAGTTAAATCACTACGAAAAAAACCTTTTGAAGATTAAATACACCGGAATATATTTATCACTCCTTCGGAAATATGAATTCTATTACTACTAATAAGCCTGTTAAAATAAGTTCGGTTCTTTCACTTCCGGTTATTGTCGCTTCACTTGGTTATTTTGTTGATGTGTATGATTTGTTGCTTTTTAATATTGTACGGATACCAAGTCTGAAAGATTTAGGTTTGACGGAAGACGAAATTTCAACAATTGGAGCTCACATATACAATTGGCAGCAGGCAGGTTTACTGATTGGAGGTTTTCTGTGGGGAATATTAGGTGACAAACTCGGACGCCGTTCTGTATTATTCGGATCTATACTTACTTATTCTCTTGCCAATATCGCATGCGGTTTTACTAATGATGTTGAAATTTATTCTGTGTTGAGATTTATTGCAGGATTTGGTCTTGCAGGAGAATTAGGTGCCGGAATAACGCTGATAGCTGAAATTCTTCCAAAAGAATTAAGAGGTTATGGCGCTTCTGTCGTTGCCAGCGTTGGACTGGCCGGAGCCATTGCTGCTTTTTTTGCAGTAAAACTGACCGACTGGCGAACTGCTTATTTTATTGGTGGCGGAATGGGATTGATTCTTTTAGCATTACGCGTGAATGTACTGGAATCCATTATTTTTGACTTAAGTCTAAAAAAAAGAGGTACAAATACGGTGCGCTGGTGGACGATTTTTACCAACCGCTCACGGTTAATACGTTATATTCGATGCATGGGAATCGGTCTGCCAACTTATATGGTCATTGGTATTTATGCAACTTTTGGAAACGAATTTGCTAAAGCACTGGGAGTTCCGGGTGATGTTCCCGCAGGTACTTGTGTCCTTTACACTTACATGGGTGTTGTAAGCGGAGATTTTTTTAGCGGTATTTTGAGTCAATGGCTGCAATCCCGGAGAAAGGCAATCCTGTTAATGATGACAATGACATTTATTGGAATGGTCTGGCTTATTTATGGAGGAATTAATACAACAACAGCACTTTACATTTGTTACGTTTGGCTTGGATTTTCTATTGGCTACATTGCTATGTTTTTGACCACAACTGCTGAACAATTTGGTACAAATCTACGGGCGACGGTCACCACATCCGTTGCGAATAATGTGCGGGCAACGGTATTAATTACCTTACCGTTTTTCCAGTTTCTTAAACCAAACTTCGGTGTATTAAGCGCAGGTGCAATAATTGGAATAATATGTTTCGTACCAGCTTTGCTTTCACTTTGGAAAATGGAAGAGACTTATGGAAAGGAATTGGATTATGAAGAAGTGTAATTCTTTTGCGCCTATGAATTTATGATTCCTGCCTGAATGGTATCTGCTACCAATCTTACATACCTCTGGCATTTGTAAAATCACCATTTCTAATCTCGTAGAGATGTAAGATTGGTAGCAGAAGAATTCCAAAAACTGGATCTAAATCCCGTAGGGATGTAATAAAAAACGCTCCTAACGATTTAATAATCAAATCAAAGCATCCCAAAGAATTTCCGCCGGATGCAATGCCTTTCTTCCTGTTCCATCATGAATCTGGTGTCTGCAACTCGTTCCGGGTGCAGCTATAATTACTTCTTCCGGTTGTTGGCGGACTGTCGGGAAAAGCACCAATTCGCCAATTTGCATGGATATATCATAATGTTCTTTTTCATAACCAAAAGATCCCGCCATTCCACAGCAACCCGAAGGAATAAGCTGAACCGTGTAATTTTCGGGTAACGACAACATTTTTTTGGTAGGAACCATACTTGAAATTGCCTTTTGCTGGCAATGTCCATGCAATTTAATTAAACGTTTTTCCTTGGTAAATACATCCTTGGAAATATGTTTTAATTCAATTTCCCGGGCAATAAATTCGTCAAACTGCAATGCATTCTGAGCCAGTTTTTTTGCATCTTCTACCAGTTCATCACTCACCAGGTCAGGATATTCGTCCCGGAAAGTAAGAATTGCCGAAGGTTCAATTCCGACAAGAGGTGTATCATAAGAAATAATATCTTTCAAAAGCCGGATATTTTCCTCAGCAATTTTCTTGGCATCTTTTAATAATCCCTTTGATAATTGAGGCCGTCCTGATGGACCATGCTTAGGAATTACAACCTCGTAACCTAGTTTTTCAAGCGCAAGAATTGACTTTTTACCAATTTCTACATCATTGTAATTGGTAAACTCATCACAAAAAAGATAGACTTTTCTTGGAGTATTACCGATTGAAGAACTACTCACATTCATGCCTTCCTTACCATTGCCAATCTTCCTTTTACTTTCCTTATTCCACCAATTTTTTAATGTGGTTTGATGTAGAAGCGGCATTGTCCTTTCGGGATGAAAGCCAACGATGCGGTTTGCAAGTTTACGCAACGGAGCATTCTTGTAAATAAGATTATAAGCCCAGGGAACATAACTTGCCAATCCGGTCATGGTAGAAAAATTCCCCACCAGCCACGAACGGAAGGGAACTCCATGCACATCATGATACTGCTGTAAGAATTCCATTTTCAGTTTGGCAACATCCACATTCGAAGGACATTCGCCTTTACATCCTTTACAAGCCAGGCAAAGGTCATAAACTTCCTTTATTTCATGATTGTCAAAACGGTTTTCTTTATCAGAATGCGTAAGCATTTCCCGTAAAATATTGGCCCTTGCACGCGTTGTATCTTTTTCATTGCGCGTTGCCATAAAGCTAGGACACATTGTACCACCGCTCATTTCAGTTTTACGGCAATCGCCTGAGCCATTACATTGTTCGGCATGCTGCAAAATATCCTGATCCTGAAACCGGAAATATGTCTTGAATTCAGGGGTTTTCTGATCTGCTTCGTAGCGCAGAAAAGTATCCATCGGAGCGGTATCTACAATTTTGCCAGGGTTAAAAATATTATTAGGGTCCCAAACCTTTTTTATTTCTTTAAAAAGCTGATAATTATGTTCACCAACCATTTTTGGAATAAATTCACCGCGAAGACGACCATCTCCATGTTCTCCCGAAAGTGATCCGTCATATTTTTTTACCAGATCAGCAATTTCTTCTGCAATCATGCGGAATTGCTTGTGCCCTTCACTGGTTTTAAGATTAATGATTGGACGAAGATGTATTTCACCCGTTCCGGCATGTGCATAATGAACCGCAGACATACCGTTTTTTTTCAGGATCATATTGAAATCCCGGATATACTCAGGCAGATCGTAAACATCAACAGCGGTATCTTCAATGACTGCTACTGCTTTTTCATCACCAGGAATATTTGAAAGAAGGCCCAACCCCGCTTTTCTTAAAGTCCATATTTTTTTTGTATCATCTCCAAATAGAAGTGGATAATGAAATCCCATTCTTGCTGCCTGCAGTTCAAGAGACATTTCTTTAGCCAAAGATTCCACTTCTTCCTTCGTTTCCCGGGAAAGATCCACGACCAGAATTGCAGGAAATGTTCCATCGGGTTTATTCATGACAAAAAATGCATTTTTCTTTTGTTCTGCATTCATCATGGCACATTCCAGTACATAGTCATCAATGAGTTCAACTGCATGAGGACCGTATTTTATGGTCAAAACTGTTGCCCGTAATGCTTCGTCAATAGAATTACAATGAACACAAACCAATCCCTGAGTTTTTGGAGGCAACGGAACAAGGTTCAATTTTATTTCTGTCAAAAAACAAAGTGTTCCTTCCGAACCGGCAATGAGGCTGCACATATTAAACTGTTTGGTCTCATGCTCAGAATCATTTATATCAGTTGAAGTAAATGGCTCTGTGTTCAAAAGCATGTCTAATGCATAGCCCGTGTTCCTTCTTGAAATGCTTGGCTTTGGAAAATTTTTCCTGATCTCAGACTGATTTTCTGCAGATGTAAGAATTTCGTTTGTCTTAAGATATATTTTATCAATTAAGCCGGCACTACCGTTCTTCTGCCTGGATAAATTTATCGTTTCCTTATAATCCTGTGAAGAAAGACTTTTAAATTCTACGTCCGTTCCGTCTGCCAGAATTGCTTTTACTTCCAATGTATGTTCACGAGCACTTCCATATACAATAGAGTTGGATCCACAGGAATTATTGCCTACCATTCCACCTATCATAGCACGGTTGGCAGTAGAAGTTTCAGGTCCAAAATAGAGGCCATAAGGTTTTAAAGCCATGTTTAATTCATCCCTGATTACACCAGGCTGAACACGTACCCACCGCTCCTGTGCATTGATCTCCAATATCTTGGTGAAGTTCTTGGACACATCAACTACAATGCCATTTCCTACTACTTGTCCAGCCAGTGAAGTTCCGGCTGTACGTGGAATGATGGAAATTTTATTTTGATTAGCAAAATTAATTAAACGCTTGATATCCTGATGGGTACGAGGAACTGCAACCGCTAATGGCATCTCCCTGTATGCAGAAGCATCAGTAGCATATAAGGTACGGATTGTATTATCGTAGTGCAGTTCACCTTCAAGTTGTTCTGAAAGTAAACTTAAATCGGTATTGGAAACAAGTGGCGGCAATGACATAAATAGCAAAAAAACAATAATTAAACCTGCTCCAAAGTTACAAACAACGTTCAATGATTGCAGGTAAATTTTAATAACATTAAATGAGAAAAAAGAGAGATTTAAATTTTTATTGAAAAATGAGTGACTTTTGGATTCCTTTAATGTCAATATTGTATTATAAATAGACAAAATCTGTCAATAATCGATTATCTTAAATTTGTTCCAATTTTTGTGTTTAACATATTTGTATTATACGGACTATTTATATTATTTTGTCAAACCGTTTGTGATAAATTGAAATTATTTCTTTGTTTAATTCATTAAAAATGCCTCTTATGTCACCGAATCGGCATTTTTTGATTTAAAATGAAAAATTAGATAATGTCCTTTCGGCTTTCACGCTTATCAAATACCATTATATTTTAACCTATGATTAATTTGTCCTCAAAAATGTTTCGTCAACATGATTTAACCGCAGGAGGTATTCAGGAAAAAACATCCTGGACTACGCGCCGACCAGGCTTTGTAATCCTATTATTTGCGTTACTAAGTTTTACAACCAGCGTTTTTGCGCAGGAAGTTAACGTTTCAGGAAAAGTAACAGATGCAAGATCAGGAGGTATTCCTGGAATTACAGTGACAGTAAAGGGAAGTACCAAAGGGACCAATACTGATGTAGATGGTAATTATCAAATCAGTGTTCCGGGTAATTCTACACTAACTTTTAGTGCGATTGGATACATGACCCAGGACGTTGTGGTTGGTAATAAATCAACTGTTAATGTTACGATGTCAGAAGATGTCCGGGCATTGGAAGAAGTAGTTGTAGTAGGATATGGTACGGTTAGAAAAAAAGATGCAACCGGTGCTGTATCAGCTCTTGGCTCCAAGGACTTTCAAAAAGGTATAGTAACATCTCCTGAGCAATTAATGCAGGGTCGTGTTGCAGGTGTTCAAATCACACAATCAAGCGGTGAGCCCGGAGGTGGAATTAACGTTCGTATCCGTGGTACTTCTTCTGTATTGGGTGGTAATAATCCTCTTTTTGTAATTGATGGTGTTCCCCTTAGTGGTGATAATACTTCAAGCGGTGGTGATAACCAGGGCGTTGGTCGCCAGCCGGCTAAAAACCCGCTTAACTTTCTTAATCCGGATGATATTGCAAGTATCGATATCCTGAAAGATGCATCAGCAACAGCAATTTATGGTTCACGCGGAGCTAACGGTGTTGTGTTAATTACAACTAAAAGAGGTAAAGGAAAAGGATCTCTTGATTATGGATACTCTATGGGTATCAGTAACATTACCAAGAAATATGATTTGTTGAATGCAGCTGAATACGTAGCAGCGGGCGGACAGGATCAAGGTTCAAATACAGACTGGCAGAAAGAACTATTCAGAACTGCCATTACGCATCAGCATAACCTTTCTTATGGCGGCGGAGATAATTCAGGTAATTACCGTTTTTCACTTGGATATCTAAATCAGGATGGGATTGTACAGACATCTAATGTAAAGCGTTATAGTGTTGGTTTCAGCGGAGTGAAAAAATTTATTGGTGATAAATTGACAATCGGTAGCAACCTGAACTTCGCTAACACGTTGGATACTGGTGTACCTATTTCTGAAAACATTGGTTTTGAAGGGGATTTGATGGGAAGTATTCTTAAAGCAAATCCTACAAGACCAGTTTATGCTGCTGACGGTAGTTTTAATCAGCTTACTACAACAGAGCCTAATCCACTTGCATTTGTTAATCTGTCCAAAGATAAAAGCAATACGCTTCGTGCTTTAGGAAATATAAACGCAGAACTTGAAATCTTCAAAGGTCTTAAGTTTAAAACGGTTCTTGGTTTTGATAAATCCATGTCTTCCAGAAAACAAGCTTATTCAAGTGATCTTCTTGTTGCAGGTATTACAAAGATCGGCCGTGTTTATATCCGTGATGTAGAAAGTAACAACCAATTATGGGAAAATTACTTTACTTATGATAAGGAAATTGGAAAAGTAACTTTGAATGCACTTTTAGGTTATTCGTATCAAAGTTTTGAAAATTCCAGCAAAAATGTTGCAGCAGCCAATTTCAGAACAACTAATCTTGATTTGATGGTTAACAACCTTGGTATTGCAGGAACAGTTGGTATTAAAGATGCAACAGCTTTACAAAGTGTAGGATCAGTTGTTCAAAATTCCAGTTATACAAAGGATGAATTACAGTCTTATTTTGGACGTGTTAATTTAGGATTTAGTAATAAATATTTATTCACAGGTACTTTACGTGTAGATGGTTCTTCCAAATTTGGTGGAAATAACAAATACGGATATTTCCCATCAGGTGCTTTTAAATGGAAACTTGTTGAGGAAGAGTTTATTCCTAAAACAGTATTTACTGACCTTGCGCTTAGAGTAGGTTACGGTGTTACTGGTAATCAGGCAATTCCTCATAATGTTTATGACAGAAGAGACAGATATAGTGACTATGTGATCAATCAGGCTGGTGATGGAATTACCGGTGGAGGTTTGAATGCAGTCGCATTTAACAATCCTGATTTGAAATGGGAATCAACTGCTGCGCTTAACTTAGGATTGGATTTCTCTATCTTGAAAGGAAGACTTTCAGGTAGTATTGATGCTTACAGCAAAAGCACTAAGGATTTATTGTTCAAAGTTGTTGCTGCTCAGCCTGCACCGAATCCGTTTGTTTACAAAAACCTTGATACAGATATTCAAAACCGTGGTATTGAACTAGCTTTAACAGGAGTTGTAGTAGATGGAAAGAAGTTTTCGTGGGAAGTTTTATTCAATGCATCTTATAACAAAAACCTTGTTAAAAATTTGGTTGGAACTTATGATACAGGTGAAATTAACGGACAAGGATTATCTGGTGCATTTGCTCAGCGTTTAGCTCAGGGACAGCCATTATTTGCTTACTTCTTACGTGAATTTGGCGGATTTGATGATAATGGTAATTCTATTTATCCTAATGGTGATTTTCAACAGTTTCTTGGCGGTAAAAGTCCACTTCCAAAAATTAATTCTGGTCTTACAAATAACCTGAAATATGGAAATTTTGATTTGAGTATTTTCTTCAACGGCGTTTTCGGAAGTTATATTTATTCGAATACTGCCAATGCTTTCTTTACTCAGGGATCTTTTTCAAACGGACGTAACGTTACTAAAAATGTGATTGGTAATGGTGAAGGTGCACTGAATGCTCCGGATGTTTCTACCAGATTTTTGCAAAAAGGAAATTTTGTAAGATTACAAAATATGCAGCTGGGATATCGTATTCCTTTGAAAGGAACGAAAGTGTTGACTAACGCAAGAATATTTGTTTCTGGTCAGAATCTATTGACATTTACTAAGTATGACGGACAAGATCCTGAGGTTAGCACAAACAAATCATTGAATGATATTCCTTCATTCGGAATTGACTATACGGCGTATCCTAGGGCTAGAACCTGGACTGTCGGTGCGAGTTTATCATTTTAATTATCAAAAATTTTCTTAGAAATGAAAAGAAATCAAATATATAAAATGTTGGTAATGGGTGTAACAATGGCTTCTCTGGCCGCGTGTACAGACCTTATTACTGATGAAAAAGATTCGGTTGTAAATAAAGTTGTGGAGGGCGGCTTTGCTCCGGTAATTGTTACTGAGGCTTTATCTTCTGCATATAAAGATCTTTCAACCTATTCCGATCAGGCTGGTATCTATGCTTTAGGAGAACATGTTACGGCTGAAATGATACCTCCTACACGTGGTGTTGACTGGGGAGATAACGGTGTTTGGCGTACTTTGGATGCACATACCTGGGATGCTTCTCACTCTTATATTCTTAGTGCATGGAATAACCTGAACCAAAGAGCATACAAAGCAACGGAAATCATTGCTTCAAGCCCAACTGCTGTGCAAAAGGCAGAAGCACAATTCTTACGTGCCTTTAACATGTACCAGGTGATGGATTATTGGGGCGTTGTTCCGGTGCGTGAAGTAACTCAAGGTGTTAACGATTTGCCAAAAGTTTTGTCACGTTCAGAAGCATTTGATTATATTCTTAAAGATTTAACAGACGCACTTCCGAACTTACCGGCTGCTGGTCCTTCTGCTACAAACGGAACTGCTAATAAAGCTGCTGCTAATTTCTTGTTAGCTAAAATGTATTTGAATAAGGCTGTTTACAAAAGCGCAACTCCTGCCGGACCCTATACATTTGATAAAGCAGATATGGACAAAGTAGTAACTTATGTTGACGCAATTACTGCGGGAGGTTATTCATTGGAAAAGGATTATTTTACTACTTTTTCATCTGCTGCTAAAACAGAACCTATTCTGGTAGTAATGGAAGGAACAGCTCAAAACCGTTGGATGATGACATTGCATTATGGTCAAAATCCTTCAGGATGGAATGGATTTACTACATTAGCAGATTTCTATGATACTTTTGAAGCATCTGACTCAAGAAAAGGATCTCCTGCCAAAAAAGATGGAACTGCTTATTCAGGTATTAGTTTAGGATTCTTAATTGGACAGCAATACGATGATAAAGGTGCAGTTGTAATTGATACACGTACTCAAAAACCGTTGTCATTTACAAGAGATGTGCCTTTAGCTGGTGCGGCAACTGATAAAGGGATCCGTGTTATTAAATATCACCCTGCTAACTCAGGTAAATATATCCTGATGCGTTATTCAGAAGCATATCTGATGAAAGCTGAGGCTCAGCTTCGTGGCGGAAATGCTGCCGGCGCATTGACTCAGGTAAATGGTTTAAGAACTGCCCGTAAAGCGACAGCTCTTGCTTCATTAACCGAAGCTAATATGTTTGACGAAATAGGTAGAGAGCTTTATTGGGAAGGCGGTAAAAGAACTGTTGAAATTCGCTTTGGTAAATTTACAACAGGACAAGGTACCACGGTGAAAGAAGCTTATACTGTTCTTTATCCAATACCATCTGCTGCTATCGTATCGAATGCAAACCTGGTTCAGAACCCGGGATACTGATAATAATATTCTGTTTTTTAACAAAAATGCTCGAAATCTTCGGGCATTTTTGTTTTACTTACAATCACAAAATGAGTTATTTGAGAATATCGTATAGAATTATAGTATTTAATGTTCTGTTTTGTTTTGCCTGTAATTCCGGGAATGCAGATAAGGAAAAAATTAAAAAAGCTTATAATTCTTTGAAGGAAAACGAGGCTAGTGTGTTGTTTAAAATAGACAATAAAGAATTTTATTCTCCGCAAAGTATTTTTAGGGGAGAAATTCAAATTTCAGATAACCTGTTTAGCATGACGCTTGTCGACCAGAGCGAAGCAAGAACAATTGTGAATTTTGGAGGAGATAAATGGTATTCCCAATCTCCAATCAAAAAAGAAGTATTTGTAGATGACCAGGGTGGCGCAAGTATTAAAATTGGTAAAATAATTGATCAGGAAAAGATGATCGGCGAAGGTTATCAAATGATAGAAGGCACTATTACTGCCAAAGAGTTTTCAAAGGAAAAAATGGTTTTTAAAATTACAGGGAAAGCCGGGAAGTATAGTGATTTTCAGCAACCTGATAAATATGTTCCTGTGGATGGGTTGATTGTTTATAAAATGCCAAAAATAAATTACAGAAATATTACAGAGAAAGAGGTTTTTCATTCCTCGGACAATAAATAAAATGGTAGATAAATTTTTAAAAATTGCTTCTTGTGTAGTTGTTATTTCCATATCAATTATTTTTTTTTCATGTAAAAATTCAAATAAACCGGATGGTTTATTTGAAGAACTAAATGGTTCAGATACAGGGATTGACTTTGAAAACAAAGTTTCGAATACAGAGGAATTCAATATTTTCAACTATCGCAATTTTTATAATGGTGGTGGTGTATCAATTGGTGATATAAATAATGATGGATTACCTGATATTTATTTCACAGCTAACATGGGAGATAACAAACTTTATCTCAATAAAGGAAACTGGAAATTTGAAGATATAACTGCAAAAGCTGGTGTTGCTGAACCTACCAAATGGAGCACCGGAGTTGTAATGGTTGATATAAATGGAGATGGTTTGCTTGACATGTATGTGTGCAATGCAGGTTATCAAAAATTTGTTAACAAACAAGGTAACTCGCTGTATATTAACAATGGAGATTTAACTTTTACAGAATCAGCTGCAAAATATGGCCTTGATGAAACAGGTTATACCACACACGCCGCATTTTTTGATTATGATCTGGATGGAGATTTAGATGCATATATTTTGAATAATAGCTTTATTCCTGTCAATACCCTGAATTTTGCTAACGACCGGAATTTAAGAGCAAAAGATTGGCCGGTTAAGGATTTTTTAAAAGGAGGAGGGGATAAATTACTGCGGAATGATAATGGAAAATTTGTTGATGTAAGCGAAGAAGCTCATATTTATGGAAGTCTGATCGGTTTTGGTCTGGGAGTTACCGTTGGTGATATTAATGGAGACCAATACCCGGATATTTACATTTGCAACGACTTTTATGAAAGGGACTATTTATATATTAATCAGAAAGACGGGACATTTTCAGAGGAGCTGGAAAAACGGATAAAACATACCAGTCTGGCATCTATGGGTGCTGATATGGCTGATGTTAACAATGATGGTTATCCCGAATTATTTGTAACCGACATGCTTCCCCGTGATCCGTACCGCTATAAAACAACGACTTCTTTTGAAAATCACTATCTGTTTAATCTGAAAAAGGAGAAAGGGTTTTATAATCAATACATGCAGAATAGTCTGCAGTTCAATAATCAGGATGGGACGTTTAGTGAAATTGCGAACTATTCAGGTGTAGCTGCCAGCGACTGGAGCTGGGGAGCACTTATGTTTGACGCAGACAATGACTCCAAAACAGATATTTATGTAAGTAATGGTATTTATCATGATATTCTGGATCAGGATTTTATCGACTTTTTCGCCAATGAAGTAACACAGAAAATGGTGATGTCAGGTGAAAAGGAAAGTATGCAGGGAATTATTAATAAAATGCCTTCAACTCCGCTTGCCAATAACTTTTTTCATAACGAAGGATCATTACAATTCAAAGAAAGTGCTGAGGAGTTTGGTTTTGGGACTAAATCGTTTTCGAATGGTGCCGCTTATGCGGATCTTGACAATGACGGCGACCTTGATCTGGTAGTTAATAATGTTAATCAGCCTTGTTTTGTTTATAAAAATAAATCAGAATTAAAGGCTGAAAAAAATCACTACACAAAATTAAAGCTGACCGGAGAAGGGAAAAATACGTATGCCATTGGTTCTAAAATTATGGTTTACGCAGGTAAACAAATATTCAGCAAACAGGTAAACCCATCCAGGGGTTTCCAGTCCAGTACAGAATATCCGGTAACAATAGGATTAGGAAAGATCTCCAAAATTGATTCAGTTGTGGTTGAATGGCCAAATAAGAAAGCTACTAAAATTAGAAATGTTCAGGTTGACAAAATGCTGACTTTCAATATTAAAGATGCTGGTAATGAAATAAAAAAGACATTGGACAAATTGCCGGTACTTTTAACGGCTGAACCGGACAAAGGTTTTGAATCACATCAGGAGGATAAATATGAAGACTATTATCATGAAAGAAATATTCCGATGTTACTTTCTCAGGAAGGGCCAAAAGCTGCGATTGGTGACGTAAATGGTGATGGAAAAGATGATGTTTATATCTGTGGTGCCAAAGGACAAGGCGGCCAGTTATACATTCAATTAGGTAATTCATTTGTGAAATCGCCTCAGAAAATTTTCATGGATCTGAAAAGTTTTGAAGATACGGCTGCTGAGTTTTTTGATTGTGACAACGATGGTGATCTGGATCTGGTGGTAGGAAGCGGGGGTAATGAAACTTTAGTAACAAGTCCTGATTTGCCAACAAGGCTTTATTTAAACGACGGTAAAGGAAATTTTGCAATTAACACACGTGCATTGCCGCCCAATTCTATGAACACATCGGTGATTGTTCCCAACGATTATGATGGAGATGGTGACCTGGATCTTTTTGTGGGAAGCAGAAGTGTTCCTCGGGAATACGGTTCAAGTCCGAGAAGTTATTTATATCAAAATGATGGAAAAGGGATTTTTAGAGAAGTAGGTAAAGAAATATTTTCACAACTTATTAATCTGGGAATGATCAGGGATGCTTCCTGGGCTGATGTTGATGGAGATAAATTGAAGGAATTGATTATAGTTGGTGATTGGATGTCGCCGGTTGTTTTCAAATATAAATCTGGAAAATTCATCAAAATGGATTCCGGCCTGGAAAAATATACCGGTTTTTGGGGTTGCTTAAAAGTTGCTGATATGGATGGTGACGGAGACTTGGACATTGTATTGGGAAACATTGGAGAAAACTTTGCACTCAAAGCCTCAGCAGATTCACCACTTAAAATCTGGATTAATGACTTTAATAAAAATGGTACGATTGAAAAAGTAATGACCAAAACGATTGATGCTCAGGACATGCCGATACTACTGAAACGTGAGCTGACAACACAATTTCCGTTCCTAAAAAAGAAAAGTATCAAGCATTCGGAATTTGCTAATAAATCTGTTCAGGATTTGTTTCCTGAGGATCTGTTAAAATCAGCAGTAATGAAAACTGCGGATTATTTGAAATCAAGCATTGCGGTGAATGATGGAAAGGGGCATTTTAAATTAACAGAATTGCCTTACATGGTTCAGATCTCATGTTTAAATGCGATTCAAAGTCAGGATCTGAACGATGATGGGAAAATGGATTTGATTGTAGGTGGTAATTTCAATCATTTTATTCCTCAGCTTGGAAGTCTGGATGCGTGCAGGGGCAATGTTCTGATCAATAAAGGCAATCTGCAATTCGATGTTTTATTGAGTAATCAAAGTGGCTATTCTGTGGATGGAGAATTGAAACAGATCAGTCCGATTGTTATTCAGGGCGCACCTTATTTTATAAATCTGGTAAATAATTCGGTACCGGTTTTATTTAAAATTAATAAGAAGTCTGAGAAGTCGCGGATTTTATAAACGGATTCTTAAGGAATTTCTTCTATTAGTCTAATCAAAAATGAATAGATTTTATCTGCTTTTCGTGTATTTTTTGATCTCTTTTTCCTGCATGGGACAAGGAGTTGGAAATTATGTGAGTTATGAGAAGAAAGGCAGCAATTTAACGGTCCATGGCACAAAAGGAGATTTACTCATCACCGTTTTTACTCCTGACATTTATAAAGTGCAGGTTTTACAATCTCCCGGAAGCGGTTATTTGGACAGCTCTTATTCTGTCAATCTCAAACCGTCTTATGTAATTGATCAGGTTATTGAAACAAGCAGCAATATTCAGTTATTGTTTGAAAAATCCACTTTGGAAATCAGCAAAGTTCCTTTGCAGGTTGCATTAAAAAAAGGAAATGAAGTAAAGATAAAATCTGATAATAGTTACCGTCAGACGAAGGATTCGCTGTTTCTATCATTTGATATTAACCCACAGGATGTTTTTCATGGCGCAGGCGGAAGGCCGTTTGGTATGGATTTGAACAGAAAAGCGTTTGAATTTTATAATACCTGGGAGTTTGCTTATTATGAAGAAGCTACCGGACTTTCACAAAGTTTCAATGTTCCGTTTATCGTTTCTTCTCATAAATATGGGATTCTCTTCGACAGTGATTTACCAGGTTTTATGCGCATGTATGTGGGTTCGCTGGATTCTACCAAATTGCAGATCAATGCATTCAGTTCAGGAAAGTGGGCTTATTATCTGGTCAATGGAGAAAGCAATGACCAGATTTTAGAAAATTATACTTTGCTGACAGGCAGACAGCCGTTACCACCTCGTTGGGCTTTGGGTTATTTACAATCCAAATTTGGTTATAAAACTGAAAGTGAAGCCCGTTCGGTGGTTAGCACAACAAAAAGTCAGGGTTTTCCTCTTGATGCTTTGGTGCTGGATTTGTATTGGTATGGTGATGAAACCAAAATGGGAAATTTTAGTTGGGAGAGTTCAAACTGGCCGACTCCTACACAAATGATGAGTGATTTTGCGAAATCAGGTGTGAAAACCATATTAATTACCGATCCATATATCACTACTAAATCATTTAATTTTTCATCAGCAGAAACGCAGCGTTTATTTGCCACAAAACCAGCTTCTACTGAAACTTACACACAGAATATCTGGAATGGGACGGTTGGGTTGCTTGATATTTTCAAACCAGCAACACAGGATTGGTTGGGACAAAAATATAAAACCTTAACAAATCAGGGCGTGAGCGGCTGGTGGTGCGACAAAGTAGAACCTGATTATCATCCTTTCGATGCAAACCATGTTTTAGGAAACGGACGACAGGTTCATAATTTGTATTCCTTATTTTGGGCAAAAAAATTATTTGAGAATTTTCAAAGGGATTTTCCAGAGAAAAGACTTTTCAATCTTACACGTTCTGGTTGGGCGGGCTCTCAAAGATATAGCGCTTTGCCATGGAGCGGTGATGTTGCCAGGTATTGGGCCGGGCTAAAATTGCAAATTCCAATTATGGTGCAAGCAGGCATGTCCGGGCTTGCGTATATGCATTCCGATATTGGTGGTTTTGCTACAATGTCAGACAAAAAAGAGAAAGATGAAGAGCTTGATTTACGATGGTTTCAATTCGGCACTTTTACACCGATTGTAAGAGCGCATGGTGCCCGCACATATACAGAACCGTACAATTTGGCAGAACCGTTTTTTAGCATTGTCAAAAAATACCTGAATATCCGTTACCAAATGCTTCCATACATCTATTCTCTTGCCTGGAAAAATACGACAACAGGAAGGCCTATTTGTCTGCCAATGGATTATTTTGATCCTAATAAAATGAACGGAGATATTAAAGATCAGTATCTTTTTGGGGAAAACATGTTGGTTGCTCCGGCGTTTCTACCCGGAATGCCTTCCAGAAAAGTTGTATTGCCAAAAGGTAATTGGTTTGATTTCTGGACCAATGAATTTTTTGCAGGCGGGACTAACATTTTTCCGGCAGTTACAGTAAATCATATCTCTGTTTATGCAAAGGCTGGAAGTTTTATTCCTTTATCGGGTTCTAAATTTATTGGTTCAACAGATGCTTACACTTCGGATAGTTTGACGGTGAAATTTTACCAGGATATTTCTGTTGCTAACTCTTCTTTTACCATGTTTCATGATGACGGCTATAATCCGAAATCAATTGCCAATCAGCAATACGAACTTATTGATTTTAAAGGACATGTTACTGCTGACAGTGTTCAGATTGAAACCAGCAGAAGAATTAATTATAACAAAGGACTGGCATCACGTGCAATGCAGTACGAGATGATAAATATTACTTCTTCGCCGTTATCTGTGAAACTGAATGGGAAAGATCTCCCAGTGGTTTATATTCCCGATGCATTCAAATCTGAAATGGCTTATTACGATGTTTTAGCAAAAAAACTGAGTATTCGTTATCAATGGGATTGTAATGTTAAATCGGTTTTATCGGTATTAAGAGACGGACTTTCAATCGTTACAGGAATTGAAGAACCAGCTGAAAAAGAACTGTTAAACGTTTTTCCAAATCCCGTTTTATCAGGTTCTGTTATGACTGTAAAAGCGAATATTACCGGAGGCGGGAATTATAATTTGAAAATTTTCAGTCAATCAGGAATTGTTGTAAAAAGCCAGCTAATAGGAAGAAAGACAAAAGGAGACAAGTTAGATTTAAGTCTGGATATTCGGAATTTGCATGGTGCATTTGTTGTCAAATTGCAGAATGAAAATGGAAGCAGTATTACTAAAAAAATCATTATTCAATAAGCAGTTATGAACTTTCGGTTTTTGGTTCTTATTGGCATGTTGTGCATTTGCGGTTACGCATGTGTGGAGCCTTTTAGTGTTGTGTTCAGTGCGTCAAAGGAATATATTGTAGTGGATGGTGTTATCACTGATTCTGTCGATCCGCAATTTATTATTCTTTCTAAAACCAATCCTGATTCCAAAAATGAAAGCTCGGAATTTTCTCAGACTATATGGACAAAAGGAAACTCAACCTTGCCACTTACCGGTGTAAAAGCGAAGGTGATTGTAAATGAAACACAAACGTTTGAGCTAACAGAAGATGAGCCGGGAAGTTATCAGTTGCCGCTTAATTTCAGAGGGAAAGTAGGTGATTCATACAAGATCCATTTTGTGACTGAAAACGGAAATAGCTATGAATCGGCTACTGAAAAAATGCTTCCGGTAACACCAATCAAATCTGCATACGATGTTTATAGTCCGAAAGGAATTCATAGAACTACACCGTTTTATGGAGAATATGTGCCAAGTAATGATGTATATATTGATTTTGATGATGCACCGGGAGAAAAGAATTTTTACCGCTGGCAATGGACGCTTTGGGAAATTCAAAAAATGTGTTCGACGTGCAATCAGGGGAAATATTATTTGTTTGATGATAAAAACGGAATAAACGGAGATTGTTTTAAAGATCTTACACTTAATTATAATAACATTTACGATTACTATTGCGAAGATTTATGCTGGGATATCTTTTACAGTTCTGACATCAATATTTTTGCGGATACTTATACAAACGGCCAAAGCCAGAAAGATAAACTGGTCGCACAAATCCCTGTTCACCAGTCCAATCCTTGTCTGGTGAGTCTTCAGCAGCAATCGCTTACTCCCGCGGCATACCGGTTTTTAAAATTACTTCAGGATCAGTCTGTCAATACCGGGACTTTGGCTGATACGCCTCCGGCTCCGATTCAGGGGAATGTGGTGAATGTGAATAATAAAAATGAACTGGTTATAGGATTCTTTACTGCTTCGTCTGTTGCAGAGTACCGGACCATGTTATGGAGGAAAAATACTAAGAATGTAGCCGCTTTAAATCAACTTTTTAAAACCATAAAAAACCGCGATCCGATTATTGAGGAAAAATCACCGGAACGGCCATATATTCCTTTAGCGCAGTGTAAAAAAAGCAAAGCGCGAACCCCATTTTTACCAAGAGACTGGAAATGGATTCAATAGTTAGCAGACCATTAATTGTGACATATTTTGACCGATTATATTTAAGTCACACATAGATTGCCAATGAAAAAACTGTACTTTCTTTACTTCTTATTGTTAGCAGCCACAGCCGGATTTGCACAACCTGTGATCATATCCGGAACTGTAAAAGATTCGGTTACACTGAAACCACTCGTTGGAACTTCGGTCGTGATCGATTACAGAAAAAGTGTGTCTGCTACAAAAACAGATGAGGATGGAAAGTTTTCAATCACCATGGCAGCCGGTGATCATGTTATTTCAATCAGGCATGTTGGTTACGAATCGTTTAAAGCATTTATAAAGGACGGAACACAAAAAGTAAATTTTGATGTATTGCTGCCTGTTACATCAAGTCAGCTCGAAGAAGTAATTGTGACAAGTAAAGGTTTTGATAAGACAATCCGGCAGCCGGTTTTAGGCTCTTTGCAGATCAATATTAAAACACTTGAAAAACTTCCTGCCGCTTTTGGAGAGCTGGATATTCTACGGAGTATTCAGATGCTGCCCGGCGTTACAAGCGTTGGAGAAGCTTCCAATGGCGTAAATATAAGAGGTGGAACGACGGATCAGACACTGATTTTGCTCGATGATACGCCCATTTTTAACCCAACTCACATGTTTGGATTATTCTCGGTAATCCCACCAAATACAGTAAATAATTTGGATTTATACAAAGGAAATGTGCCGGCACGCTTTGGAGGACGAACAGCTTCGGTGCTCGATATTTCCATGAAAAACCCTAATCTTCAAAGATTTGAAATGTCGGGCGGTTTGAGTATTGTGTCGAATAGGCTGATGGTTGATGTGCCGATTATAAAAGAGAAACTGGGAATTTATGTTGCCGGAAGAGGAGCTTTTAACGATTTCCTTTTGCCTTACGTTGATAAAAGATTAGATAATATCAAAGCCAGATTCGGTGAATTATCATCCAAATTATTCTGGAAAGTGAATGACAGAAATACGGTAACGTTGATGGGATATTATAGCAATGATTTTTTTAGGACTGATTTGCTGACTAATCTTCCCAATGTTATTGGGGCAAATACCTATTACAAACACATTACAACCAATTCCATGTTGCGCTGGCTGCATGTTATTTCTCCTAAACTTAGTTTACAAACAACCGCTGTTTATGCAAGATATTCGCCGTTGATCGGAACGGCTGAAAAGGAGACAGGAAATGTGGTGAAACTGGAATCTTCTCTGGATCAAAAACAGATTAAATCCAATTTGAATTACCAGCTCACCAATCATAAAATAGAAACCGGAATTATAGCCACGCAATATGAAATCAGGCCGGGAACGTTATATCCTGGCAGCAGTCAAAGTGTAAATTATTTAACTACACCGACGGAAAGAGCGAATGAACTAGACTGGTATCTGGATGATGAAATCAATTTTTCGAAAGATTTTGCTGTTTCCTTCGGACTGCGTTATTCCTATTTTATGGCCTTAGGAGCCACCAATGTCAGGGAATATGCAGCTGGTGAACCAAGAGACGAATTTTCCGTAGTTGATTCAGTACAATATGGAAAGGGTAAAATTTCCAAGGCTTATGGAGGTTTTGAGCCGCGTGTAGGATTGCGTTATGCAATGAATGAAAATATTTCCCTGAAATTCGGGTACAATCTGATGCGCCAGTACATTCAGGTAGTTTCAAATACAACAACGCCAATTCCGACTTCGCGCTGGAAAACGAGCGATACAAATATCAAACCGCAGATCAGTAACTTGTTTACTGCCGGTTATTATCAGTCGTTTAAGGATAATATTTATGAAGTTTCTCTGGAAGGTTATTATCGTTTTACCAATAATATTATCGATTACAAACCTGGTGCTGATTTCCTGCTTCAAAAATATCCTGAAACACAACTCGTTCAGGGTGTGAATAAGTCGTATGGAATTGAACTGATGATGACTAAAAAGAAAGGCAAACTGAAAGGATGGGCAAATTATACTTATGCAAGAACTTTTAATCAGATTAAAAACGGTGCTGCATTGATTGAATTGGTAAACCGGGGAGATTGGTATCAGGCAAATTATGACAAACCGCATAGCTTCAATGCTTCGCTGGATATTACGGTTGATAAGCATAATTCATTTGGATTTATATTTGCATATAGTACCGGAAGGCCTTATACAGAGCCAATTGGCTTTATTAACTATCAGAATAATTCGTATCCTTTTTACGATAAACGCAATAACAAGCGTGTGCCTGATTATCATCGTCTGGATTTTGCCTGGAACATTTACAATCCAAGCATGAAGGACAGGCGCTGGCAGGGACACTGGACTTTTTCCGTTTATAATTTATATGCGCATAAAAACGTATATTCAGTATTTTTCAAAACGGATCAGGCTGTTTCCAAAAGTTATCAGCTCCAAATCTTTGCAGCACCAATTGTAACAGTTTCGTATAATTTCGTTTTTTGACGGGCGACAGGCAAGATGAATGTGGGTCAAACGAATTTTAATTTTATCAATGAAAAAAATATTTTTTGAGTTAATTATTTTAGGCTTTGCATTGGGTTTCCTTTCCTGTAAAAAGGAAAAAAATATCAGCGAATATGATTTCGATCTGCTGACTTCTGAAAAGACCGGTATTGATTTTTCCAACACATTAAAATCTACCAAAGACTTTAATATTTTTTACTACATGTACTTCTATAATGGAGGAGGAGTGGGAGCCGGAGATTTTAACAATGACGGTTTAGTGGATCTGTGTTTTACAGCAAACCAGGAATCCAACCGGATTTATCTGAATAAGTCGGGAATGAAGTTTGAGGATATTACAGAAAAATCAAATTTTAAAGGAGGGAAAGGCTGGTCAAACGGTGTGTCCGTTGTTGATATAAATCAAGACGGGATGCTGGATATTTATATTAGCCAGGTTGGTGATTTTGAAAACATGAAGGGCCATAACCTGCTATTTATTTGTAAAGAAATAACAAAAGAAGGTATACCGGTTTATGAAGAAAAATCAAAAGAATACGGGCTGGATCTTGTCGTTTTTGGCACACAAGCTACCTTTTTTGACTATGATCTGGATGGAGATCTGGATATGTTTCAATTGAATCATTCGGTGCACCAAAATGGTACTTTTGGCCGTCGGGCACTTTTTGAAGGTACTTATCATCCGTTATCCGGCGATAAATTATTTAAAAATGAAGACGGGAAATTTATTGAAGTAACCAAAACAACCGGGATCCACAGTACAGTAATTGGCTACGGTCTGGGTTTAGGAATTGGCGATATTAATTTCGATGGTTATCCGGATATGTACATTGGAAATGATTTCCATGAAAACGATTATTTGTACATCAATCAGAAGAACGGGAGTTTTCGAGACGAAATGGATTCGTCCATTATGCACACCAGCCAGTTTTCTATGGGAATTGATATTGGGGATCTGAACAATGATATTTTTCCTGAAATCGTCTCTCTGGACATGCTTCCTTCTAATTATGAAATCCTGAAAAAATCGGAAGGAGAAGACATGTATAGTATTTTTCGATACAAAATTCGGCAAGGATATAATTATCAGTTTGCCAGAAATAATCTGCAATATAACAATGGAAATGGCACATTTAGTGAAATCGGAATGTATTCCGGCGTTCATGCAACCGACTGGTCGTGGGCTCCTCTTTTCAGCGATTTTGATAATGATGGATTAAAGGATCTGTTTATTTCCAACGGAATTCCCAAGCGGATGAACGATACGGATTACATCAAGTTTGTGTCTGACGATGTGATTCAGGAAAAGATTAAAAATAAAAATTTTGATGAGAATGATCCGGATTTGACCGATAAATTGCCTGAGATTAAATTGTTTAATAAGTTTTTTTCCAATCAGAAAAATCTGGTATTTAAGGATCTGGAAGCTTCAATTCACAATGATAAACTATCATATTCCAATGGTTCGGTGTATGCCGATCTGGATAATGATGGAGATCTGGATATTATTACGAACAATATCAACGACAAAGCATTTGTTTATGAGAATCTTACCAATAAAAAAACTGTAAAAAATGATTTTACAAGAATCTATCTGAAAGGTGCAAAGGGAAATTTAAATGCGATTGGAGCGAAATGTCTCGTGTTCAAAAAAGATCAGGTTCAAAGTTATGAGAAGTTTCCGGTGCGTGGCTTCCAGTCAAGTATGGAAGTGCCTTTAAATATTGGTTTGGGTAAGAAATCAGAGGTTGATTCTATGTTGATTATCTGGCCGGATAACAGATTTCAGGTAATAAAACCAAATGCCATTCAGGATTCCTTAAATTTTACTTACGTCAATAATCTGCTACTTTTTGATTACCAGAAATATAAAAATAACAAAGCCGACAAAAATTATTCTTACGAAGATATTGCTGCAAAACTGGGTTTGGATGTGCGTCATGAAGAAAACAATTTTGTAGAATTTGACAGGAATTCGCTCATTCCATTTGAAGTAACCGCAGACGGACCAGCATTAGCCATTGCTGATATTAACCATGATGGCTTGGAAGATTTGTTTGTCGGCTCTTCTAAAAAATTCAGAAATCATCTCTTTTTTCAAACAAAAAACGGGACTTTTCAGGAAAGTATACAGCCGGCTTTGGTAAAGGACAGTACTTACGAAGAAGTTGATGCACAATGGATTGATGTAAATAAAGACAGTCATGTTGATCTGGTTGTTGCGAATGGAGGTAATGAGTATTCCAATAATTCGGAGTATCAGATGCCACGCATTTATCTCAACGATGGGAAAGGCAATCTGACTCCAAAAAATGATGCTTTTAATAGTATTTTCATCACATCTTCCTCAGTTATTCCATACGATTTTACCGGAGATGGCATTGTAGATTTATTTATTGGCGGCAGGGCAGTTCCTTTAAATTACGGAGAAGTGCCGAAATCATACCTTCTAAAAAATGACGGAACCGGTAGGTTTACAGATGTAACCCAACAATACGCAAAAGATTTGTCCACAATTGGTTATGTAAAAAGTGCCAAATGGGTAGACATGGATAAAGATGGCGATCAGGATTTGTTACTTGCATTGGAGTGGGACGGGATTTGTATGATGGAAAATAATGGCAAATCTTTTACTAAAAAAATGCTGACTGATAGGAAAGGCTGGTGGAATTTTGCCATGCCTTATGACTTTGATGGCGATGGTGATATGGATATTCTGGCAGGAAATCTTGGTCTAAACAGTCGTTTGAAAGCCACAAAAGAACAGCCGGTTAAAATGTATATCAATGATTATGATAGCAACGGACGAGCAGAACCAATTCTGACTTATTATCTGAGTGGTGCAGAAGTATTGTTTCCGACAAAACTGGAAATGGAAAAACAAATGCCTTTTATCAGGAAGAAATTTATCTACGCAACAGAATTCGCCAAAGCAAAAACAGCAGATATTGTAGGTAAAGACAAACTAAATGAGGCGCAGGTTTTAGAAGCTGATTATTTTGAAAATTCAGTTTTGGTCAATGATGGGAAAGGTAATTTTACGGTTAAACCATTGCCTTACAAAGCCCAATGGACACCCTATTACGACGCTCAGATTATTGACGCAAACGGCGACAAACTTCCTGATGTACTGATCATGGGAAATTTTTACAATTGTAATATCCAGATGGGAAGATATGACGCAGATTTTGGAACTGTTTTAATCAATAAAGGAAACTGTAATTTTTTACCAGTACCCATGAACGGGTTGCAAATAAAAGGACAAGTAAAAAAACTTAAAAAAATTCAGTTAGTGAGCGGAGAAGCGATTGTTGCGGCAAGAAATGATGATAAACTGGTGGTGATTAAGAGGAAAAATTAGTATACATCTAGCTCTAAAAGAATACAAACGTTCTTTCAGAGCTAGATTTTAGGCTTGCAATTACATACTCTCCGTCTTCCCGCCATCAACGGGCAAGTTAATTCCACTGATACTTGCTGCTGCCGGGCTGCATAGGAAGGCAACTGCTGCTGCCACTTCTTCTGCTTCTGTAAATCTTCTGATTGGAATAGTTGCCTCCATTTGCTCCGCAGTTGCTGCTATGGATTGTCCCTGCGAGGTACTTCTCATTTCCAGTATTGCATCCAGACGTGAAGTTTTAGTGAATCCTGGCAAAACATTATTGGAAGTAATACCAAATTGTCCCAATTCTAACGACATCGTTTTTGACCAGCTTGCTACTGCACCACGAATTGTATTTGAAACACCAAGCCCGATAATTGGTTGTTTAACAGAGGTACTGATAATATTTACAATTCTTCCAAAACCAGCTTTTTTCATAGATGGCACAACTGATTGTGCCAAAAACTGATTATTAATTACATGCATCTGAAAAGTTTTAATAAACTGTTCAGTATCAGCTTCTATAATAGGTCCACCAGCCGGGCCTCCTGTATTATTAATCAAAATATGAACATCGGGACACAAACGAAGATAATCTTCAATTGCGTCTTTTACATTTTCATGATCAGAAAAATCTGCTACCACGTAACGATGCAATTGTGATAATGACGTATCGAGTATCTCAACTGTTTCTCTTAATTTTTCTTCATTTCTGGCTATCAGCGTAACATTTGCCCCCAATAAGGCCAGTTCTACCGCAGTAGCTCTTCCAATGCCTTGTGTACTTCCGCATACCAAAGCCGTTTTTCCTGTCAGATTCAGATTCATATATTGAATTTCAAAAAATTATATTTCGTTTTAATAAACTTCACAAACTTCATACCCCGCTGCTTTTGACAATGTCCTGCTCTTGCTATATCCGTAAACTATATTTACTGTAAACTGTTTACTTTAACGCTTCTCACTTCGTACTTTTTTAATCTATCTTTGCGGTTTATTTTTTGAAAAGAGATGAAATTTTCAAATGTGGAATATAAATCATTTTTGAATTTAAATTCTCACAATTTCATGATTTCATAGTCTGTAATCTTACAATCGAACAATGTCTAAAAAAATCCAATCCGCACTTATATCTGTT
>Ga0247739_10000088_pt1 | contig 31146 bp, 25 predicted proteins | sample UWRJL058202B2_FD_180943 | JGI IMG/M metagenome (GOLD analysis project Ga0247739, IMG submission 180943) | Plant litter microbial communities from Arlington Agricultural Research Station in Wisconsin, United States - UWRJ-L058-202B-2 | ecosystem: Environmental > Terrestrial > Plant litter >...
TCAAAGTAGAAAAAGATGCACGGAAAGAGCTGCGTTCGTTTCCACCTTCAATTGCTACGTTATGGTTGATATATTTACCAGTTTGAAAAAAGCTTAATGGGTCATTTGCTTTGTATGGAACCATTCTTCCATCCAGGTCGCGAACCATTTGACCTTTCATTTCCGGACCGTAAGACCATGGGTAGTTTGCACGATCGATTTCGTCAACGCCATCAGCACCTTTAACAAAATTACCATCCATTCCAGCACCAAAACGATTTTGCAGATCCAGGAATTTATAAGCAGATTCAAAGCTTGAAGTGTGGTTATAAGTAACACCCAATCCTTTATCTGTACGTCCTTTTTTAGTTGTAACTACTACAACACCATTCAAAGCCTCAGAACCATAAAGAGAACTTGCTGCCGAACCTTTCAATACGGTCATAGACTCAATATTATCCGGGTTAATGTTTTTCATGATGTTACCAAAATCCTGACCGGCACCCCATGAATCCGCACCTGATGTACCAGGACGAATTAAAACTCCATCAACAACAAACAAAGGTTGTGTATTTGAACTCAGAGAAGCATTACCACGAATACGGATACGTGAAGAAGACATTGGTCCACCCGTTCCCTGATTGATCATTACACCGGCAACCTTACCTTGCAATGCATTTACCATGTTAGCATTATTCGTACGGGTCAAATCCTGTCCCTGAACAGTTTGCACTGAATATGCCAGTTTCCTGGCCTCAGTAGAAACCCCAAAACCGGTAATCACAGCTTCCTGTAACATTTTGGTATCTTCTTCAAGAGTCACAGATAACTGGCTTGCATTACCAACCGCTACTTCTTTACTAAGAAACCCGATGGAAGAGAAAACCAATACAGCAGAACTCGATGTTACAGTAGCAGTAAATTTACCATTAGCATCCGTGGCGCCTCCGTTATTTGTACCTTTTACAAGGTAAGACACTCCTGCCAAAGGATTTTGATCTTTGTCTGCAACCGTTCCTGATACGGTCTTTCTGTCTTGCGCAAAACTTAATGTACTTCCTGCCAGGAGTAACAATAAGATGACAAGATGTTTTAAATTAGTAGACTTTTGTCTCATAAAGAATTAAATTTGATAATATAAAATGGGCTTTTAGTAAAAAAGTTTTTAATAATTCCGCAGTTCTATAATAACGCAGACTTTCTTAAAACTATCCAGTTGTAAATCAAAAATATAAATATTTATTAACTTCTACTTAATATTTATTAAAAAAACTTAATAAATATTTAATTTTAATTTAATACTGCATCTAAGTCAATGATTTTCAGTACTATCTGAGTTTAATTTTAGTCAAAACATGTTGCCCTACATTTTTTCCCTGTATCTGACCATTGACAATAGCAGACCGATAATGTATACCTCCGTAAAGCCTGCTGATAGCCGCTTCGGAGGCTGCTTCATTAAAGGAAGTAAAATGTCTGACAGGTAATCCGTAATCAACTTCTGTATTATCATTATAAACAAAACTTTGCCCGAAAATGCTGGATAGCACTTCCGCCGCTGCGGTAGAAATTACGCTGTGCCCGCTGGTATATTCGGGAAACGGAGGAGTTTGCAACATGGGTCGCCAGCTTTCATTTATATATGCATTAATTACAGTTTCAGGTCTGATAAGCTGGCTCCGGTATTTTTCATCCCAGCAACTAATAAAACCATCATAAAGAGCAATAGATGTTAAAAGATAAGCAGATGTTGTAGTGGCCCAGTCTGCCTTTGCTTTTTCAGCCGCCTGGCCGGCAATAGATATCCAGTGTCCGCCGGGTGACAGTTTTTTTGTCGCAAAATTAAGATGTCCCTGTGTGTTAAGATAGAAAGGATTACAATCCCAAAAACTGGCAATCAGAATTTTTTCCTTATCCATATTTTGGGTAACCTTATAAACTTCCTTCACGTCTTTCATAAATGCGCTGGTACTGTCCATACTAAAAACCGGCGGCGGAACCGGCTTGAATTGGCCAGCCGAATCCAGGCTTACCGGGCGGATCTGGCTCCAATAGGGCTCAACGGCATCAATATAACCCGGAGGCGTAGGTGTCCATTTGCCAGGTTGCTTACTATAAGAATACCTTCTTTTCTTACGTGTTAATAAATAGTTATCACTTGCCGCCCATTTCAAAATGCTGTCACTTACAGCCTGTCCGTACTGAATGGAATTATTGTAAACTTTCGTATCCGTCTCATGAAAATCATTCAAAATGACTTTGATACTATCTTCCAGCAAATGTTCGGAAAAGACAAGCTTACCACCGGTTTTAAAAAACGCATAAACAGCAGCCAGCGGATGATTTACTTTCCCGGCAGAAACAATACTTTTAATATCCGGAAAATTTTTTATCTGTCCATGAAGGCTTTTTTGTTTTGAATCTCCTGCTATGAGTGCCTCGTAAGAAGCGGCACTCGCATAAAGATATATTCTGCTGGCAACAGGTGGCGAAAAAATATCATGAACAATGGTGCGGGTCAAATTTTTCTCTGCACGATGCAGCAGCTTTGGAGAAGGCTGGGCAAAGCTGTTAGAGACAAAAAATTGGATCAGGATAAAAAAAAGAAGGTTTTTAAACATCATTAATAAAGTTGAGTATCTTATTTTTTAGGTACTTCCTGAGTGAAAACCAAGGGCTCCCCATTATTAACTGATAGCACTATACGCGACGAATCAATATTAAGCATATAACGAATATCACCTGTGGCCCAAAATCCCGTTTCCGAAGGCTGCATACTTTCGAAAATAAATGAACCCGATTGACGAAGAACCACTCCGACCGAAGCATCACAAGGCCCCAACTGAACCCGGTAAGGAGAAAAATTTCCGGCCATTACCAAATCTTTTTTACCATCATGATCTATGTCTGTGGCTATGACACCGCTTATTCTTGAAAATTGTACGTCTCTAGGTAAATTATGTTTCAGGAAATTGAAATCACCCTTATTTTCAAGAATAATACTTGATAGTTGTTTACAATATAATACAGGACTTTTAGAAACCGCTTCTTTACCAAAAATGTCTTCAATAGTAACATTAGCATAAGAAGCATAACTGGTGAATTTGCGTTTTAACGAAACCATTTGATCCAGCATTTCATCTCTGGAAAACATCGGATAACTTTTATTGCCAATATAATAGGTCAGCACAGGATCAACAACTCCATTTTTATCAAAATCATCGTAATAAAGCGCCAAAGGTTTTTCAGGACTTGCTTTATACTGATTATTTAATCCGCAATTTCCCAAGACAAAATCCATATCACCATCATTATCAAGATCCACAGCAGTGATTGAAGCCCACATTCCTTCCGTATCTGCCAGTTCCGGAACAATAATTTCCTGCATAACAGAACCAGTATTCTTAAAAGTCCTGATCTTCATCCAATCACCGGCCAGCATCAGGTCTGGCTTTCCATCCTTATTAAGATCTTCAAAATGAATCGCTGTGATCATTCCGGGATTTAACAAATCTTTATTCCAGTCCGCAGTAGCTTCTGTAAATTTCAGATTTTTGCCCTGAGAATCATTTCTAAGTATATAGCTTCTGGCAGCCATTGGAAACGAACCCGGAACTGCCCTTCCTCCAACAAAAAGATCCAGGTCGCCATCACCATCGATATCTGCGCTGGCAACACATTGTTTAGGATTTTTCATGGAAGGAAGGGCCAAAATTGACTCTTCGAAATTTCCTCCTCCGGTATTCATATATAAATGGTCCCGGTATTCAGAAGCTTGTTCTTCAAATTCATTGCCTCCGCTTACTACATACAGATCAAGATCTCCGTCATGATCAGCATCAAAAAAATGAGCGAAAACTTCTTCGCACAAAACATTTCCGCGCCAGGGTTGTGCAGTAGCTCCCTGAAATGAGCCATCAGCTTTCTGCAAATACAATACACCAAACTGGCCCGACGCACCGCCAAAGAAAATATCATCCAGCCCATCACCGTTTACATCACCTTTTGCAAGAGCCGGCCCCATTTTAGAAAGCTGATATGGCAGCAATACTTCGACTTTAAAATCTACAAATTCATTTTCATGATGTATAAAATCAATTCCAATTTTATCAGGCACAACTTGTGTAAACATTGGCTTCCCAGGAATAGCATTAACCCCAGGCTTTTCAGCCCTCGCCTCCGACTCCTTCAAAACCAGTAATTGAGTATCCGGACTGATAATTTTAGAAACAACTCCTGATGGCCACATCACTTTCACCGAATCCGCTCTTGCAGAATTACCAAGTCCGAAATGCAGGTCTGTACTTACAGAAGACTGGTATCCTCTTACCGGATACAGTTCTGCATATTGCATATTTCCATTGGTATAAACCCAGGCCTTACTTCCAAGCGCAGCCGTATTCAATCCAGAACCAGTTAATTTAAGTGTCAGACTTTTTGCTTTTGTATTATTCTGATAAATCGTAACCGGCTCGTTCACATTTGATACAACAAGATCAAGATCGCCGTCTGCATCGAAATCAGCATAAGCAGCTGCATTTGAAACACTTTCTTCTGCAAATCCCCAATCGACAGAAACATCCTCAAAAGCATAATTTCCTTTATTTGGCTGCGCATTCCGATAGACGTATTTTCTCAATTTGTTGGATGGCATTTTTTTTACCAAACCATACGTTCTAAAAGTAAAACTACCCTTTGCTGCCTGCTTCATCTGTTCATCGGAAACAGTATATTTCAGGAAATCCATATCTGTAAAATCCCTCAAATAACCATTGGTAATTACCAGGTCTTTCCAACCATCATTATCAAGATCCGCCATTAATCCTGACCAACTCCAGTCGGTATTTGATATGCCTGAAAGCTGCCCTATTTCACTAAATTTCACATTTCCATCCTGATCTTTCCCGCGGTTCAATTGCAGCATATTCCGCATATTCTGGTGGTAATAACCACTGTCGAGCAACAAATGATACTGATCGAACAAATCCGCACCTTTCAGCAATTTCTGCCTGCGGTTGTCTTCCGGAAGCATATCAAGTGTCAAAACATCCGGCCTTCCGTCGTTATTAAAATCTGCCACATCCGCTCCCATTGAGAATTTGGAAACATGTGAAAACGACTTTTTTAATGATTCTGTAAAAGTCCCGTTTTTGTTGTTGACGTAATAACAATCAACTTCTGTATAATCGCTTGTTGTGTATAGATCAGGCCAGCCATCCTGATTGATATCTGCCACAACCACGCTAAGCCCGAAGTTTAAAGCATTGTTAATGATACCGGATTTCTGGGTTATATCCCTAAATTTAAGTTTTCCGTTTTCACTGATATTTTCAAACAGCCGGTTTCCATAATAAGGATTATAAATGGATCTCATTTCTTTGGTATTCAGAAAAGGATTCACACTGTGATTGGAGTGATTCAGCAAAAACATATCCAGATCACCATCTTTATCATAATCAAAAAAAGCAGCTTGTGTAGACTGGGATCCAATCGCATTTAAAGCAGCTTCGACCGCCATTTCTTGAAATACAGGTACCCCGTTTTTTATTCCCTGATTGATAAAAAGCTCATTATTTTTATCGGAAATCTTCCTGAAAAAGCCTGAATGGCAAACATAAATATCTAATAGTCCGTCGCCGTTCACATCGGCCACACTTACTCCGGTTGACCACGTGCCATTGCCTTCCACTTTTGCTTTACGGCTTATATCTTCAAACTGAATTTTTCCTTTTCCGGATTTATTCAGGTACAATTTATTAGCAACGGTATTGCCCGAGATAAACAGGTCAGGCAAACCATCGTTATTAAAATCGCCGATTCCAACACCGTTTCCATTATACAAATATTCGTATCTGAAAATGTGCAAAGAATCATTCTCTTCAATTTTATTCACGAAATCCACTTTTGTATCTCTGGGAGACAGCTTTGTGAATCTGGTTTGTGAAAAAACTGAAAATGATATAAAAAATGTAAAAAGAAAGTAAAGTTTAGTCATTTAAGAAACGATAAGTAATTACCCCAGATCTCAGTTCCATTTAAACACAAGCGAGTCATCTCCTTCTTTACGCTCCACATACATCAGCAATAAAGTCAGCATTTCCTGATCACTGCGCATATTACCCGTCGACAAAACCAACTCAGGCGGACTGTGCGGATTCATAGTATTGGCAGTCGTATTATCATAAGTACCTTCTATATGAACAACTGCACCTTTGGGCAGTAGCAGCGGTTTTTTGTATTTATATATTTCCTGCCAGCGGAAATCCCAGGATGGAATATGCACAAGCTGAATGGTATCTCCGCCCGCAACAGTGGCATAAGCTTTGAACTCTTTACCCAACTGATGCATGTGCGGCCAGGCATATAAAAGCGATACATCCGGCTGATTATTAGCAACTCTTAGACGGAAAGATTTAACTTCATCAGCAAAAATCATAAACGGAGGAGAAATATCTTTTTCACCAATTCCGCCGGATCCTAAACTGATCACCTTTACTTTCCGTTTAATAGGGGTTTGTTTAAAAAAAACATTAATTCCATCCAGACTTTCCGCATCCAGAGAAGCAGGAGCAAAATGTACAGTAAGAAGAATTACACCTCTTTTTGGCATAACCCAACCCATGTCAGCCGGATAGGTTTCCACAGTGGTACCGGGAATCCAGCCACCATAATAGGTCATTGTTTTTTTATACTTTATCCACTCGTAGTATTTATCTGCGGACGGTCCGTTCAGGTCAACGAAATCAACCGTATTATTCAAATCTATGGCTGGATCTTCTACCGGATGAATTGCAAAGTTGGCATGATGTATCAGTTTTTTATTATTGGAAGTGAATTCAATTGCTTCCACATTCGCCTCCTGACCCAGCTCAAACGGTATTTTAAACATCACAAATCTTTCAGACCTGTCGCCTTTTAACTGAAATCCATCTTTCATTCTCAGCGACAGATCCGGCTTACGTTTATAAGCTGTTCCGGCATCTACACGCTCCTGTATATCTTTTTCAAGTTTAAGATTTGGCTTACTTTTTGGACTTCCTGCATCGATCCAGCTTACAATCGTTTTAATATCTTTTTCCTCCAAAGAGCGATCATTAGCAAAAGAATTATAATGATTGTCAGCTTTCCAGGGCGGCATGTAGCGACTGGTAATTACTTGTTTTATAAACTTTGAACGTTTGTTAACATCGTCAAAAGTAATCAGTGGAAACGGAGCTGCTTCTCCGGTCCGGTGACAGGGAACACAGTTAGCATGAATGATCGGTTGTACGTCTTTATAAAATTCCGGGGTTTGGGCAAGGCATATTTTACCCAATAAAATAAAAATAAAAGTTACGCCTAATCGAAATGACATTGTATTAGCAGGTTACAGGCAAGCAATATAGCAAGGAAAATTAAATTTTAAAAAAATTTAAAAAGTACGGTCATTCAACACTTTGTAAACGTAAAATTCAGGATACCATAATATAAATCATTCTGAATTTAATTCTATTCCTGTGTTATTTGTGTTCCTGCAACGCCACTTGCTGCCTGAAGCAAATCGTCGGCATGACAAATTGTTACTTTACTTACTCCATCAGTCAATGCAGCAAATGCATTATCCAATTTCGGGATCATTCCTTTATTTATAACTCCGGAATTTTTGTACCCGGCATAAGAAGTTAAAGTCAATGAGGCAATTACAGCGTTATCATCATCAGGATCAGAAAGAACGCCTTTCTTTTCAAAGCAATAAATAAGATTTACTTCATAATGTTTTGCCATAGCCACAGCCATTGCAGAAGCCATTGTATCGGCATTGGTATTTAGTAATAATCCTTCTGAACTGTATGTAAGCGGAGCAATTACAGGAACCAAATTACTATTTATCAGCGCATTAACCTGCTCATCATTGACCGATTCAATATCTCCGACAAAACCATAATCGATCGTTTTTACCGGACGTTTTACCGAACGGATAATTCCTCCGTCCGCGCCAGTCAGCCCAATTGCATTGCAATGAACTGTTTGTAATTGGGCCACTAGATTTTTGTTGACCAATCCACCATATACCATCGTGACCACATCCAGCATTGGTTTGTCGGTAATTCTGCGGCCATCTACCATTTGGGTTTCTATCTGAAGTTTTGCAGCAATTTGGGTGGCGACTTTTCCTCCGCCATGAACCAGAATTTTTGGAGCTGGTAATTTGGCAAAATCAGTTAAAAACCGGGCGCAGGCTTCCGGATTATCAATTACATTTCCACCTATTTTTACTACGTAAAGTTTTTGAGACATAATGCTGCTGCTTTTTGCTTTAAAATTTCAAAGTTAGCAGAAAAGAACAGCTCTGATGGCTGAATCATTTATTAATGAGAATGCTTCAATCTATTGGAATAATAAATTACGTATGTTAAAGGAACTTACATTTTAAATCCTGCATATTTACTTCATGAATTTTTTTAGAAAAATTACGTTGAGTTAAATAAGTCAGAATAAAACTCTATAAGTTTACTAGATCAAATAAAAGCTGAATTTGTAATTTTATCAGCTCATACTACTGAAATATCAGATGAACCGTATTATTTTTCTATCTCTCCTTCTTTGCACATTCCTGGCAAAAACCAGTTCATTTGCGCAAATTCAAAAACCTAAAGCGCACTGGACCTATACATTTTCAAAAAATGAAGTAAAAAAGGGCGAAACTGTTGATTTGGTATATACTGCCATTATTGACAAGGATTGGTACATGTATTCCTCCGATTTCGATCCTGAACTTGGCCCCATGCTTACCAGCTTCACTTATGAAAAAAATAGCTCATTTGAACCGGTTGGCAAGCTGAAACCTCAAAATCCGAAGGAAAAATTTGAAGAAGTCTGGAATGGAAAAGTACGTTATTTTGATGGAAAGGCGGTTTTTAAACAAACGATAAAAATATTAGCCGATAATCCGGTTATTAAAGGAAGTTCAGAATATCAGACTTGCAGCCACGTAAACGGACTTTGTATTCCTGGTAATGAAGATTTTGAATTTAAAGGTTTAAAAGTAATTGCCGGTGCAGCAGGTTCGACTCCGGCTCCGGGTGTTGGGGCTGTAAATCCTGATGAAAACTCAAATCCTGAAAAAGCGGTTGCCTTAACGGGAGTTAGTTCTTCTGATTCAACAGCTAATGTAACTGCAACTGCACCAGCCGATTCCGCTTCTAATATCGTTAAAAGCAATTCTGATACAAACCCAATAAAAACAGAAGATCCTGCCGCTGGAAAATCTTTGTGGGCTTTTGCACTGGCTGCATTTGCAGCCGGATTAGTAGCTTTACTTACGCCCTGTGTATTCCCTATCATACCTATGACAGTTAGTTATTTTACCAACCAGGAAAATGGTAAGGTAAAAGCTCTTTTATATGGTTTTTCAATCGTATTTATTTATACATTAATCGGAACTGTCGTTTCGCGTATTAACGGACCTGCTTTTGCTAATTTCCTGAGTACGCACTGGCTTCCTAATCTGCTGTTCTTTGCTATATTTTTTGTTTTTGGCCTATCTTTTCTTGGTCTTTTCGAAATCGTTTTGCCAAGCGGTTTTGTAAATAAAATGGATGCGAAAGCGGATAAGGGAGGTTATGCAGGAATTTTCTTCATGGCATTTACACTGGTTCTTGTTTCTTTCTCTTGTACTGGCCCTATCGTTGGTAGTTTACTTGTTGCTTCTGCGGGCGGTGAAGTCGTAAAACCTATTATTGGTATGGCTGCTTTTTCATCTGCATTTGCCATTCCGTTTACTTTATTCGCATTATTTCCGCAATGGCTAAAATCGCTTCCAAAATCCGGTGGTTGGTTAAATACTGTAAAAGTTGTTTTAGGCTTTTTAGAATTAGCGTTAGCACTTAAATTTTTCAGTATTGCTGATCAGGTTTATCACTGGCGTTTATTAGACAGAGAAGTTTACCTGGCATTCTGGATTGTTATTTTCGCAATGTTAGGTTTATATTTTTTAGGCAAGATTCGTACACCACATGATTCTGCTGTTGAAAGTGTAAGCGTTCCAAAACTTTTGATGTCCATTGCAACTTTCACATTCGTTGTTTACATGATTCCCGGTATGTTTGGCGCACCTTTGAAAGCGCTGGCCGGCTATCTTCCTCCACAGTCCACACTGGATTTTGATTTGAGTAAAAGAGGCGCAGGAGTTTCGCCATCAGCATCTTCCGGAGAAGCAAAAAAATATACGGATCTGTTCCATTTACCGCACGAACTGGATGGTTTCTTTGATTATAAAGAAGCTTTGGCTTATGCTAAAAAAGTAAACAAACCGGTTTTTATTGATTTTACAGGACACGGCTGTGTAAATTGTCGTGAAATGGAAGCACGTGTCTGGTCCGATCCGGCAGTATTAAAGCGTCTGCAAAATGACTTTGTAATCGTTGCACTTTACATTGATGATAAAACAGAATTACCTGAATCAGAATGGTATACTTCCAAATATGATAATAAAGTAAAAAAATCAATTGGTGCACAAAATGGTGATCTACAAATCACGAAATATAATAACAATGCACAGCCACATTACTGCATTGTAGATCATGAAGGAAATTTGCTTGTACCACCAAAAAATTACGATTTAAATCCTGCCCATTTTACTGCTTATCTGGATAGCGGGAAAGGTGCTTATAAAGGGAAGTGATTTAGCTTCTCCTTGTAAATTTAACGGTGAGCATTAAATTTACAAGGAGAAAACCTATTTAAGTATTCATTTTAAGGAAATTAGACATAAATTAATCGATCATAGTTAATGCAATCTGGTTGATCGACTTATCATCCAACATTTCGTATTTTGCTATATAAACTTTGGCTCCATGCAAGAAATCACTCAAAAAGCTGCTTTGTACTTTTCTTCAAAACCTGTAAAAAAGGCTTATATTTTTGGCTCACTTGCCAGAAATGAATATCGTATAGATAGCGATGTGGATATTCTTGTCGATCTGGATTATGAAGCAGGAGCTGATTATTTCGTTTTTATGGAAATGCAGGAAGAGCTTTCCGAACTTCTGAAGACAAAAGTGGATCTGGTTAGCTCAAATGGTCTATCCCGATTTATTAAGCCAATTATAGAAAAAGAAAAAAAACTGATTTATGAAAGAAATTAACTCTGACCGGGTTAGGCTTTTACATATTCAGGAAGCAATCTCTTATATCGAAACTTTCCTTGCTAACAAAACCAAGGATGATCTGTACAACGATGCATTAATTCGTTTTGCTGTTGAACGCCAGTTAGAAATTATTGGAGAAGCTGCAAATCGATTATCTGAGGATCTCAAAATAAAATTCTCTGAAGTAGAATGGAAACGGATAATCGCTTTTAGAAATTTTTTAGCTCACGAATACTTTGGTATTGATCTTGAATTGGTTTGGGATATAGTTGACAATAAAATCCCTTTTCTAAAAAACTCAATTGAGTCTATTCTTGCTGAAATGGAGAATTAATAGTCAATAGCCAGAAGTTTACACCTCTGGCTATTGAATTGTTTAAGCCTCTAAAACCAATTCTTCCTTTCTTTCCTTTTTCTTCTTATCAGAACGCTTCGCAAAACGTTCTTTAATTCTATCTACTACATAATACACAGCCGGAACCAGGAATAAAGTCAGGGTTAAAGAGCTCGTCAGGCCACCAATAATTACCCAGGCCATACCATTTTTTATTTCTGCTCCGTCGCCGGATGCCAGTGCGATAGGCAACATCCCTGCAATCATGGCAATAGTTGTCATCAAAATCGGTCTCAAACGTTCTTTTCCTGCTTCTACTAATGCTTCCTTCAAACTGCGTCCTTCTTCTTTTAGCTGATTGGTAAAATCGACAATCAGGATCGCATTTTTAGCAACAAGTCCGAGAAGCATGATCATACCAACAATTGAGAAAATAGTAAGACTTTCCATGGTCAGTGCCAATGCTGTCAGTGCGCCAACCAATGCAACCGGAATAGAAAACAATACAACAAACGGATAAATCAAACTTTCATAAAGCGCAACCATGATTAGATAAATAAGCACAATACCTAAAACAAGTGCCATTCCTAAACTTCCAAAAGCATCAGCCTGGTTTTTAAGATCACCCAGATATTGTATGCTTATTCCTTCTGGTAACTTATATGTCGCCATTTTCTTCTGAATATCTGCTCCGATAGAACCAGTCGGACGACCAACAGATTGTGAATTAACAGAAATAGAAGACAAACGATCAATCCGTTGTAAAACACTTTCGCCAATTCCTTCCTTTACGGTTGCAAACTGAGCTAATTCGAAAGTTTGTCCTTGTGGATTCACAAAGGTTAAGTGACGAATATTATCAGCTTTCGAACGGTCAAATTCATCCAGACTGATCATAATGTCATATTCCTTGCCATTCTGTTTAAATTTCGAACGGTCATCCCCACGGAAAGCAGTTTGTAACGCAACTCCAACTTCGGAAGCATTGATGCCAAACTGCGCCATTTTCTCCCGATCAAGCGAAACGCCAACTTCCGGCTTCGGATCATCCACCGAATAATCTACATTTTGTGTTCCCGGAACAGAAGCTACAATCGCTTTAACCTCAGCCGCCACTTTACGAATTACAGTCATATCTGTTCCTTTGATCGCAACCTGTATTGGTGCCTGATTGGCATTACCCGTTATGGAAGTTGGACTTACGGTAACTTTCACACCCGGAATCCGTAATATTTCTTTTTGTATTTCAATTCCAAAATCCTCGGCAGAAATGGTGCGTTCTTTTTTGTCCACCATTTTAACAGACAAACTTGCCAGATTGCTATTTGAAGTAGCCCCCAGTCCGCCGTTGCTAAATCCTACATTGGAAAACACATTAATTACTTCTTTTTTAGCAAGAAGCAGTTTCTCCACTCTCTGCGCTACCTTATTAGTTTGATAAACTGAAACAGTCGGTGCCATTTCCAAGGTTATATCCAGTTCTCCTTTATCACTTTGCTGCATAAATGCTGCACCAATAAATCCGCCCGGAACCAACGCAATGGAACCAACAATTAAGAATATAGCGATTAAGAAAATGTAACGTTTGTGTCCTAAAACCCAGGTCAGTATCCGTCCATATTCTTCTTTAACACGATCCAGAAAATTTTCAAATGCCAGATTCAAACGTCCCCATAAAGTGTTTTTACTCAATATCTCAATCTTGCCAAAACGGGAAGCCAGAAGCGGAGTCAATGTGAAGGAAACGAACAAACTCATCAAAGTAGAAAATACTACCACCAGCGAGAATTCACGTAGAATGTTACCGATCAGACCGGAAGTAAGTGCCAGCGGAACGAATACCACAACGTCGACCAAGGTGATGGCCAAAGCTGTAAATCCGATTTCCGCACGTCCGTCCAAAGCAGCCTGCCGCTTATTTTTCCCCATTTCCAAATGCCGGTTGATATTTTCTAATACCACAATCGAGTCATCCACCAGAATACCAACAACCAATGAAAGCGCCATCAAGGTCATCAGGTTTAAAGAAAAACCTAATGTGCTCATCAATATAAAAGTCGGGATCATGGAAGAAGGCAATGCTACCAGAATGAACATGGAACTCCGGAAACTGTGCAGGAACAAAAGCATCACAAATGACACGATCAAAACAGCCAGTCCTAAGTCGAACACAACAGCATCTGCCGAAGCCAGCGTATAAATGGACTGATCGGAAGCAATATTGAATTTCAGCTTTACATTTTCATACTGTTTTTCAAGTTTCGTCAGCCTTTCACGTGTCAATTTACTTACATCCACAGCATTGGCATCCGATTGCTTTTGAATTTGTAAAGCTACCGATGGGCGCCCGTTAATATGGTTAATAGCAGTCTGATCCGCAGTTCCATCTACTACTTCGGCTACATCTTTCAAAAATATTTGTCCACCTGTAGCAGAGCGGCCAATGATAATATTTCTTAGATTTTCAACGGTTGTCAGTTTTGCATCAAAACGGATCGATAACTGGTCGTCCTGTGTTTTCACCTGACCGGCAGGATAGGAAGTATTGGCACTATTAATTGCCTGAGAAACCTGCCCGATAGACATTCTGTAACCTTTCAGCTTATCCTGACTTACATTTACTTTGATCTGACGTTCCGTTCCACCAATAATCGTTACCTGACCAACGCCACTGACGTTAGAAAGCTGCGGTTTTAGCTTGTCGTCCAACAAATCGTATAACGCTGAGGGCGACATATTTGCCGTTACTCCCATTCTTAGAACCGGGATTTCATCCGTCGAGAATTTATTGATAACCGGCCGATCGGCATCATCGGGAAGCAAAGCAATAACTTGCTCTACTTTACGCTGCGCTTCCTGCTGCGCCAAATCAACACTGATTCCTTGTTTCAGCTGAATAATAACAGATGAAACGCCCTCCTGAGAAGTGGAATTGATCTGGTCCAAACCTTCAATGGCAGAAACCGCATCTTCAATGTGTTTAGTAACATTGGTTTCAACCTCATCCGCAGCAGCGCCACGATAGGTTGTCATTACACTTACAACATTTGCCTCAAATTTTGGCAGCAAATTGTAAGACAATTGTTGATAACTGATCACCCCGAATAGTATCAATACTGTGAATACTACGGTAATGAAGAGCGGTCTTTTTACGGCTACTTCTGTGATAGACATATAATTAGCTAATTTTCTTTGAGACAATAATTATTTCGCAATCTGAACAGATGCGCCTTCACTCAGATTTATTTGTCCGGTTGTGATTACTGATTCGCCCGCTTTTAATCCTGACAAAACTTCAATTTTATCTCCTAATTCCCGGCCTACTTCAATCTTACGCTGTTTGGCAATATTGTTTTCCATTACATATACATAAGGATTACGAATACTTTCTACCAGAGAACTGCGGGGAATAAGCAATGCCTGCTGACTGGTTTTCTGTGAAAAAGAAACAGATACAAATGTTCCCGCTTTTAATTGACTGGAATTTTGCATTACAATTTCTACCGGATAATTATGTGATTCGTCCCCCAACGGAGCGATGTAAGAAATAACACCATCAATTTTTTTATCAGGATAAATATCCGTTTTCAACTGAACGTGCTGTCCTTCTTTCAGTTTGTAAACATCACCTTCACTCACCAATACCTGTACTTTCAATCTGGCGACATCTAAAATTGTACCCAGTGAAGTACCAATATTTACGAATTCTCCGGGCTCAATATTTTTCTTCACAATTCGTCCGCTAATTGGTGCTTCAATGGTAGCATCACTGATCTGCTGTTTAATTTGTTCAGCCTGATTAAGCGCATTTTCATAGTTATATTTTGTATCGTTTACCTGAATTTCAGTAGCCGCATTTCCTGCCAGCAATTTGGTATAACGATCCGCATCTTTCTTCAACTTATTAATATTAAGTTCAGTCGCCTGTAAAGACAATTCTTTCAATTTGCTGTCGACATTTACAATGGTTGCGCCTTTGCTGACGTAACTCCCTAATTCATATTTTACTGCCAATACTTTGCCGGCAGACGTAGCCATGATTTCTGCTTCTTTGTAAGGAATCAAATTTCCGGTTCTTACCAATTGCTGATCTGTACTTCCTTCGCTCACAACGGCCACCGTTACAGGAATACTTACATCCTTGTTTTCCGGCATTTTATTTTTAGAATCAATCTTGGATTTATTTGCTACCAAACGGAACCCGATCAGTATTCCGATTAATGCAATAGCGCTGATAATTATTATTTTTCTTTTCATGGAATTTTATAGCTTTTTGCGATTAGTGGTTAGCTCATCGCTTTTGATTTTTTATAATTATTAAAATGAATTAGGGAAGTTCTGAATAGAAGCCTAATAATGATCCCTGAGATTGTTCAATTCCTAACTTAGCCTGATAATAGCTGAGCATTGAATTGATATAATTGTTCTGCGCTTCTTTGTAGGACAATTCTGCATTAAGTAAATCCGACAATGGTATGGTACCTTCCCGATATTGTAAAGTAGTGACATCATACACGTCTTTCGCCAGATTCACGTTCGCGTCGTCATTAGCCAAATTTAATTTTGCTTTTTGAAGCTGCGTAGTTGCATTATTATTTTGCAGTTCGTAATTCTGAATATTCAGTTTCAATTGTTCGTTTTGAGTCATCAGTTTCAGATCCGCCTGCTTGTATTGCGCATCTCTTCTAAAACTGTCGAAAATCGGAATATTAAGCCTTAATCCCACCGCTCCGTAACTGAACCAGTTTCCCCATGAATCTCCTAAATTATTACCTAAAGCCTGGAAACCGTATCTTCCATAAATTGAAACTTTAGGCAGATAACCAGCGCGAACACGGTCTTTCTCAATGCCCTGCAACTGCATATTTATTTTCTGAACTTTAAAATCAGTCAAATTTGAAGGATCAAAATTTCCTGGCTCATATAACTGAAAAGGTTTATTTAATGGATTATCTGTCAATTCAATTTGCTCTGACATAGGCATTCCCATCTGATATTTCAACTCATTCTGTGCATAAGTCAGATTGCTTTCTGCCAGTGTAAGCTGTGACTGAATGTTATTAAGACTGACTTTGGTACGGTCATAATCTACTTTTTTGATCACGCCATTATCCAGCTGTAATTGCAGCGTACCCAGTATTTGTCTGGTTTTATCCAGATTATCTTTCAATAATTCAATCTGCTGGGTAATTACAAAAACCTGGTAATAGTTATTGGCTACATTATAGATAATATTTTCTTTCGTTTTTTGAGAACTCAACTCTGCATTTGCCAGATTTGGTTTATTTGCTTTCAAGCCAGTTAACAACGCCTGATCAAAAACGACCTGATCAGCCTGTGCCGAAACGACGGAAGCATATTTACTTCCAAGTGTAATCCTCCGGTCTTCGGTTGCTCCAAACGCACCAGCAGGAATTACAGTCGATTGCAGTTTAATATTATCATCAAGTGTTCCGGTTGCAGCTACCTGAGGCAAATAATATGATAGTGCCTCCCTTGTCTGCTGTTCAGCAACACGTTCATTCAGCTTTGCAATCCGTACATTTCCATTGTTTTTAAGGCCATAATCAATACATTCTTTTAGGCTCAGTTTTGTTTGAGCTGAAGCAGCATTTGAGATCATCAAACCCAGGATTGCAATAATCCATTTCTTTTTCATTTTGCTTATTTATTTTTTGTGGCTATTAAAATGTAGTTGACATGTATACTGGTGATATATCAACCAATTAATTACTTTTTTACTTCTCAATAATCATACTAACTCTATTCAAAAAAGAAAGAAATGTGTTGCGTTCCTGATCCGTGAAATGTTCCATAATCTGATTGTTAAAATTCATGGCCAGTGTTTGTATTTTTTCACAAACAAATTTTCCACTGGCTGTCAATGAAATCAGATTCTTTCTTTTGTCCTCAATATCACTTTCAATTTTTAAAAATCCGTCTTTATGTAATGTTTGCACTGAACGCTGAATACCTGCTTTATCCTTTTGCAGAACATTGGCAATATCCTGCTGTGTAATAGATTGCTCTTTAAAATATACAATCATTAAAATAGGAACCTGTTCTGCTAAAACCGGAATACCTTCCTGAGATAGTTCAGAATTCAGCTTTTTAAAAATCATGCGTGCAACATTTCCCAGCTTAAATTGTAGCGTGTTCTTTAAATCCTCACGCAATGTCTTGCAATCTGTCATTTATCTTATTGGTGAATATATTGTAGTGCAAAATTATAATACGTTGATGTATCAACCAAATATTTTTATATAATTTTTTTAAGTTATTTTCAAGCGGGCGATTTTATATATAGGCATAAAAAAACCTGCAAAGTTTTCACTTTACAGGTTAAATGAACCTTAACTACTTCCTTATTGATTTTTAATTTCCAAGTGTTTTTATCAGCATTCCTTTCTCAACTTTTCCTGATAGTTCCATCCCGTTCAGGATTGACAGATCATCCAGTTTATTGTCCGGCATATTATTGGCTTTTAGTGCATCACGAAGCGTTCCTGCATTTTGTACTGTTTTGATATGAATGCGCTCAGGCTGACGATTTAATTTTGAAGCATCGGTCAAAGTTTTAAATCCTTCTGCCACTGACTTAAACTGATTAAAGTTTGCTCCGAAATCTGCACTGGCAGCAACTCCGTGAATAGCGTAAATAGATCCGTTGTATTGAATCAGCCAGCTTGCAACCTGCGCGGCATTGGCAGCAGCAGCCGTTTGTCCCTCAGCCACCTGCTTTGCTACCATCGCAATAGCAGGATTTCCGTTTATCGTAACTTTATTATTTTCTGATACCTGAAGACCATAATTTTTGATAACAGCCTGTGCCGCTTCATCTAATGATTTCCCTTCTGCTATTGTAAATAACATCATAGCTTTTCCGTCTTTGGAAGCCATTTGGAATTGAGCAGGTGTATTTTCAGACTGCCATCCGGAAGGAACCGGGAACTGGAATTTTAAACCCGGGTGATAAAATTGTCCGCCTTCAACAAATCCTTGTTTTGGATCAATACCATAAATCAGGCCTTCAATCCTGCGTAAATAACTATCTCTTTCAACATTATACTTTGCCTGATGAGCACTCTGGTAGCTAGTAGCTAGTTTTTCTACTGTTACCTGACGGTTTCCCGGATCAGGGTGCGTCGATTGGAAAGTTGGAATGCTCGCTCCGCTTTTTGCACTGATCTTTTTTAATGTACCAAAAAAATCTGCCATTTGATGCGCATCATATCCGATCTTACTTGAATATTCTACACCCAGTTCATCCGATTGACTTTCGTGATCACGGCTATATTTCAACAACAATAAACCCAAACCTTGTGAAGCCTGGTCAGCCATACTTCTGAATGTTGGAGAAAGAACAGATCCTGCCAATAAAACTCCTTGTGTAAAAACCTGTTTTGTTTGCTGACTGGCAGAATGACGTGCAGCAATGTGACCAATTTCATGACCTAAAACGCCGGCAAATTCCGCTTCATTATTGAAATGAGCCATAATTCCTCTGGTAAAATAAACATAACCGCCCGGAACGGCGAAGGCATTTACAACAGGAGAATCAACAATGAAAAACTTATAATCAACATCGGGCCGATGTGAAACTTTACCCATTGCCTTACCTTTTTCATTTATAAATGCGGTCAGATCTTTATCTTCATACAATCCCATAGATGCCACTACAGAAGGATGAGATTCGGCACCCAATGCCTTTTCTTTGTCTTCAGACATAAATATAATCTCCTTCTTTCCGGTTACCGGATTTTTAGAGCATCCTGATAATACTCCTATTGCCAGAAAACAGCCAAGAATCTGTAATTGAACTTTCATTTTCATAAATTAACTAATAAGCTTTTGTTAGTGAGTCGGCTAAATCGAATAAATCTGATCTCTGTCCGAAATAATCATGCCAAAGATACTATTCTGTATACGTTGAATTACAATCGTAGTAACAATTCATGCAAACATCAATTTTCAGTTCTTTATTAAAAATATTCGAATCCTAATTATATTACCTTCGCTTTATGAAAACCTATGTGGCTGAAACAACGTCCGACCATGCGACCAAAATTATTTATGAACATGCTTTTTTGTCAATTTTATAAAATATGATCCTTAAGAAAAGCACTTTCAGCTCATTGCCTTCCTGGTTGGTCCGGCTTGATTTCCTTGGACTTTTTGAAAAGGATCCTTTTGGCAATTATTTGACAATTAAACGGTTCTTTATTTTTGTAATAGGTTGGTTTACTTATTACCGTTATACCGCGGTTAATAAAATCCGGATCAAAGGCAGTGACCAGTTAATAAATCTTCCGGATCATGGGGTTCTATTTTTATCGAATCACCAGACTTACTTCGCCGACGTTATTGCATTTTATCATATTTTTTGTGCGACAAAATGGGGTTATAAAGATACCATTTCGCCTCCTTTTTATCTTTTTTCCCCTCGCGCCCGCTGCTATTATGTAGCCGCAGCAGAAACGATGAAGGAAGGGGGAATATTACCTAAATTATTCAGTATGGGCGGAGCAATTACTATTGACCGCTCCTGGCGGGCTAATGGCGAAAATGTAAAACGTGAACTGGACAATTCTGCGCAGGACAAAATCGGAATGGGTTTACATCATGGCTGGGTTGTAAGTTTTCCACAGGGAACCACCAAACCATTTGCACCGGTCCGCAAAGGCACAGCTTATTTAATTAAAGAACATCAGCCGATTGTTATCCCTGTAGTAATAAATGGTTTCCGCAGGGCTTTTGATAAAAAAGGTTTAAGATTCAAGAAGCGTAATACCACGCTTACTGTCCAATTTAAAGCGCCAATGCAATTTTTACCAGATGAATCTGTCGAAGATATGATTGCCAGAATTACCAAAGCAATTGAACAGGAGCCACCCAAAGAAATTAATACTGCTCTGCCCATTTAATAGTACGGCACCATTTTTGTACTATTGAATCTATCTCTTTTAAAGAATTTTATGGCACAAAAAGTTTTAATTACCGGTGGAACAGGCTTAATAGGAAAACGTTTGACAGAAATATTACTGCAAAAAGGTTATGAAGTAGCGTATTTAAGCAGAAAAAAGAAAGATATTCCTTCGGTAAAAGTATATGAATGGAATGTTGAAAAAGGATATATAGAAGAAGGTGCACTTGACAATCTGGCGTTTCTTATACATTTGGCGGGAGAAGGTGTAGCAGAAGGCCGCTGGACAGAAGATCGTAAAAAAGCAATTATTTCAAGCCGTATTGAAACGATAGAATTAATTACTAAAAAATTAAAAGAAAGAAATATCCTGCCAAAAGCATTTATTTCAGCGTCAGGAAGCAGTTATTATCCGGAAGGCGATAATCATAATACCGAAGAATCCCCTGCTGGAAATAGCTTTTTAGCTGAGGTTACCATTCAATGGGAAGAAGCGGCAAATGTCATTAAAAACCTTGGTGTCAGAACGGTAATTTTACGCACAGGAGTTGTACTGAGTAATGGAGGCGGCGCAATTCCTCAAATGGCGTTTCCGGCCAAATTCGGATTTGGCGCTCCGCTTGGTTCAGGAAAGCAATATATTTCATGGATTCATATTGATGACATTTGCGGTATGTATTTAGCGGCAATGGAAAATGAGACGTGGAACGGAGTTTATAACGCTATTACGGCTCCGCCAGTTACCAATGAAGAACTCACCAAACAGATTTGCATCGCACTTGATAAACCGCAATGGTTGCCAAACGTTCCTACTTTTGCACTTAAACTAGCTTTTGGAGAAATGGCCAGTGTTGTATTGGGAAGTAATTACGTAGTAAATAAGCGGATCAAGGAAGAAACAGATTTCCAGTATAAGTTCCCTGACTTGGGCTTGGCATTGAAAGAGGTACTTTCAAAATGACTTCGGCTGCCAGCAATCGGCTTTCGGCTTTTCTAAAATTAGGTTACACTGAGTTTCACAGAGAAAAAGGAAAAGGTACAGAGTTTATTATTTTTCCATAATCTGGTTACATACCTTAAACTGAAGCCGAAAGCTGATTGCCGACCGCCCTTACTGCACACTTGCCAGCCATTTTTCTCTTTCTGTATTTACTCTGAAATCATCCATTACATTCAGTTGAATAGTGCCATTATTAGATATAACCATTTGTAATCCAACAAAAGCAAGTGCTTCATTTAAACGATTTTCTAGCGGAGTGCTGGTGAAAATACAATCGTTCCAATACCATTCCAATGATTCGCCCGCTACTTCTTCTGCAATTGCTACATAATCTTCGAGTGAATATCCGATAAATGGTTTGCCAAAACGAAGCCAAAGTAAACGCATCACATCATCCAGTGAATGTTTATGATCTGATTTTTTTCTGAGATATAAATCCAGAATAAGTGCCGCCAATGCACCTTTATGATAAACAGAAACTTTGCGGTTAGGAATTCCTTTTTCGTAACCATCCAGCCAAAGGTCGAAAGATGAATCTGTGAGTGATTGTGTAGAAGCAGCACTGTTTTCAAAGTGTCGTTTCATGTAAACCTGTAATTCTTTCAGATAATTTTCTTCATCAAACACACCTGCACGTTTCAGGAAAAGATCTCCATAATAAGTTGTGCAGCCTTCTGCAACGAAGCAAGTCCGGAAATAATTTTCTTTGGTAAAATCATAAGGCAAAAGCTCTTTGGGGCGAATTCTGATAATATTCCAGGCATGAAATAATTCATGAGAACTTACACCCAGTAAATCAGAATATAAACCTTCTCCTTCATCATCCGGCCCAAGTACGATCATCGTTGAGTTATGATGTTCTACACCATGATAAAAAGCAGTTGGTAAAATCAGATTCAGAAAATGATAATTATCCTCTGGAAATTCGCCCATCGTAGCAATTTGTTCCTCGGAAAATCTTTGAAAATCATGCTTGATTCTTTCCCAGTCAGGAAGTAAATTCCCGTGTACCCATACAGTAAAAGTAATTCTTCCTACTTTGTATTCACATTTTTGCAAATTGGCTGATGCAAGCAGCGGGCTATCTACCAATTCATAAAAATTTTCTGCGGCCAAAATACCGAAGTACACAGTAGGAATATTATTTACAATTTCCCAAAATGGAGACAGACCGCAGGCTATATCAAAACCTTTTGGCAAATCTAATTTAACTGTACAAGCATCGTTGATACGCCCTTCAGTGTACATGCAAAAATTAATAAAATTCAGATACCATAGTTCATTGTCGACATAGCTGGTACCTGCATTCTGAATGGCTGCATAATATGAATATTGAATTTGAACTTCGTTTTCGCCTTGCGTTTCAACACGCCAGCGATCTTTTGTAATTTTATTAAGAGATAGTTTCTGACCAGATCGTGAGATGGCTTCAATAAATTGAATATTTTTGGCAAAATTTTGAATTTCATAACGCCCTGGTCTCCATGCAGGAAGTTGTACTTCAATGTAATCACTATCAATATCAGGAATTGTATAAGTAATCAACAGAAGACGTGACTCAGGATTAGTTACGGAAATAAGATAATGCATAGATAATAAGAGTAATACAGGAAAATCTGAAAGCCAATTTATTAGTAAACCAAAAATCAGGTTTTTTACGTTAGTGGTAACAATAATATAAATAAACGAATTTCAAATGAAAAGTAAAATCCTCCTTTCGTGCTTTGTAATGGTACTGTCATTATTTGGTTTTAAGGCAACAGCACAAAATGATGAATATTACCGTCCCGATTCTTTGAATAAAGATAAGCAGGAAAGAAGGGATGTGCCACCCATTGAAAAGCAGGAAATAACTGAAAAGAAAAAAGAAGTTGATTTTAAACAACAACCTTTTATTGACAGAGTAAGGCTTGGTGGCAGTTTTGGATTAAGCCTGGGAACGGTAACAAATATTAATTTATCACCAATGGCTGGTTATGAAATCACTGAAAAGTTAGTTGGTGGTGTTGGAGTAACAGGAATGTATTTTCGCTCAAAATACTACGGTATTAATTCATTATATTATGGAGGACGTGGTTTTTTAATGTATGCTGTTGTACCAGTGGTTAATATAATTGCAGAATATGAAGCAATGAATGTAGTTGCGTCTTATCAAAAAAGACAGTGGCTGGGTTCGCCCATGATTGGAGCGGCTTATTCGCAACCTCTTGGAGCTAAATTCATAAAAGCTGTACATCTTACTATACTTTATAATCTTAATTACAATAATCAGATCGATCAATATAGCGGCCAAAACCTGTCCCCGTATAGTAGTCCGTTTGTATTTCGTGTTACATTTCTTTAAAAAAATTAATACAATTTGTCACAGATCAGCCACTTTATTGTTACTGACTACAAATGACACCAATAAAATAGTATGGAAAACCCGGTTATAATTTTTGGCGCAGGAGATCTTGGAGTACAGGCACTGGATATTTTCAGACGCAATCATGTGCTGGTATACGGTCTTCTGGATGATAATAAAGAACTTCATGGAAAAGAATTTGTAGATGTAAGCGTGTTGGGAGATACTGAAGACGCTGGATTTCTCAATATTATCGGCTCCAAATGTGAAGCTTTCATCGCCATTGGAGAACGTTCGGTAAGAGAACGATTAGTCGAAACATTAATCGACGAGCGTAAAGTAATGCCCGTCAATGCGATTCATGATACTTCCGTTATTTCCGAAATGGCTGATATAGGTCATGGAAACCTGATTGCGGCACGCGTTACAATTGGCCCAAAAACCATCGTTGGCAATCATTGTCTTATTCAAACTGCATCTGTAATCGACACCTGGGTAAAAATTGGTGACTTTGTAACAATCGGAGCCGGAGCAATTATCAATGACAGAGTAAAAGTTGGAGATGGTGCTTTCATCGGATCAGGTGCTGTGATTGTTGCCGGTATTGAAATTGGTAAAAATGCACGTATCGGAGCGGGGTCAGTTGTTGTAGAAAATGTACCTGCAAAAGCTACTTATTTTGGTAACCCGGCGAAGAAAGTTTAATTATTGTTTTTCTAATCATTCTTAGTTCGCTACAAGAATTCACTTCATCAAAAATAAACTGATTTGAAAAGAAATGACACACTATGGAAAGGTATACTTGAAAATGTCTTTGAAGATTTCCTGATCTTCTTTTTTAAGGATGCTGATAAGCTTTTTTCATTGGAGAAAGGTTTTCAATTCCTAGATAAAGAACTGGAACAACTATTTCCTAATCAAGATATTGAGGCGCCAAAATTTGTAGATAAGTTAGTAAAAGTCTTTACTAAATCGGGACAGGAAGAATGGATTTTGATACATATAGAAGTTCAGGGATACGATGATAAGGATTTTGCCAGGCGCATGTTTACTTATTTTTATCGCATTCTGGATAAGTATGGTAAACCGGTAACGGCCATTGCAATCTTTACGGACGATAATAAAAACTTTCATCCAACTTTCTTTGAATATGAATATCTAGGCACAAAAACTACCTTTCAATTTAACACTTATAAAGTCCTGGAGCAGAATGAAACGGCTTTATTACGTCACGAAAATCCTTTTTCAGTTGTAGTGTTAACTGTGTTGCTTGCACTAAAGAAAAAGAAACTAGATGATGAAAAATTATATGACTTAAAATATTTATTAGCTAAAAATCTTCTAAAGAAAAATATTTCAAAAAAGAAGATAGATGATCTGCTCATTTTTTTACAACGTTATGTAACGTTTGCGGACCCGGAATATAATGTTAAATTTGAGAAAGAAATTGAGGATTTAACCGAAAACAAAAAAGTTATGGGCATAAGGGAACTGGTGCTTGATATAGCAAAAAAAGAAGGTATTGCGCTTGGAGAAAAAAAAGGCATTGAAAAGGGTGTTGAAAAGGGCAAAATAGAAGTGGTAAAGAATCTTCTGACAATTGGTAGATTCAACACTGAGGAAATTGCCAGCTTTGCAGGCGTCACACAAGCTTTTGTTCTGGAAGTGAAGAAAACATTATAATTGACTTTTGTCAGCTTTGAGTGCAAAAAGGCTCTAATTAGAGTCTTTTAATGTTTTATGAAAGCCTCATATGTGCTTCAATTTAGCTGATAGAATAGATATTCTGTAATGTAATACAATAAAATATCTACATAGTTTTTTAATTAACACGAAAGACACTACCTTTGCAGTCCTTTTGGCAGAAAAAGTGAAAGAGCTAACTAAATACAACATAGACATTTACGGCTTGGAAGACAAGCAGTATGAATATGATATGGAGTCGGGAGACGCATTTTTTGAAGAATTAGACCAGGATCTTATTGAACGGGGACACTTCAAAACACACGTTAAGCTGAATAAATCAGCAACCATGATTCAAATTCATTTTCATACAGAGGGAAGTGTCGAACTGGTTTGCGACCGTAGTCTTGAACCTTTTGAAGAGCCTGTTGTTTCTGATGAACGCATTATTTTAAAATTCGGTGATCATAATGAGGAACTGACAGATGAGATTGAAATTATTAACAGAAATACACCCAGGGTTAACATCGCTAAGTATATTTTTGAATTCATAGCTTTATCTCTACCCATAAAAAAACTTCATCCCAGTCTCCGGACTGACGGCGAAACGGATACTGACGACGATGACGAAGTAATATTGGTTTATTCTTCTCAAATTGCAGCCGATTCTGAAGATGAAGAAAAGCAGGAAGATATAGACCCGCGTTGGGAAGCATTGAAAAAATTAAAAGGGAATTAGAAGATTGTTAATTCCGATAAAATTTAGAATAAAAAAAGAATTTCCAAATACGAATATTAATAACATACAGAACATAAATCATGGCACATCCTAAACGGAAAATTTCCAAAACCCGTCGCGATACACGTAGAGCTCATGACTTCCTAACTGGTAAACAATTAGGAGTTGACGCTTCAACAGGTGAAATACACCAATTCCACCGTGCACACGTACACGAAGGAAATTTGGTTTACAGGGGCAAAGTAGTAGTTGAAAATTATTCCAAAACGGTTTAATTCTACAGTAAGACTATCAATTTCGCAGCAGCCGTATAAAAGTTGTTGCGAAATTCTTTTTTACTAAGGCACAACTGCTAAATTTACACCTTCGATTTCTAACTTTTAGTATAAAATAACAGCGTGTAAATGAAAATTGCGGTAGATGCTATGGGGGGAGATCTGGCTCCACAAGCTATTGTTGAAGGGGTTATTCAGGCCGCTTCTGAACTACCATCGGAGGCAAGAATTGTGTTAATCGGAAGGGAAAGTGCTATTTTGGAAATATTCAGCCAAAGGAACTTTACTCCAACCAACATTGATATTGTTCATGCGGAAGATGTTATTGAGATGGGGGAACACCCAACCAAAGCACTTTCACAAAAGCCTAATTCCAGCATTGGGACAGGTTTTAAACTTCTTAAGGAAAAGGAAGTGGACATATTTTGCAGCGCAGGTAATACTGGTGCCATGCATGTAGGTGCACTTTTTAGTATCAAAGCGATTGAAGGAATTTTACGACCCGCCATCGCAGGTTTTGTCCCCCAGATCGGTGGAGGCCATGCGATTATGGTAGATATTGGAGCCAATGCAGACTGCAAGCCGGAAGTATTGGCACAATTTGGAGAGATTGGTTCTTTATTTGCACAACATACCTTCAATATTGAACGTCCCCGCGTAGCTTTAATGAATATTGGTGAGGAAGAACAAAAAGGCTCCTTAACTTCCCAGGCTACCTTCCCTCTGCTAAAACAAAATAAAAAAATAAATTTTATTGGAAATATTGAAGGAAAAGACCTCTTCAAAAATAAAGCAGACGTAATTGTAACGGATGGCTTTACCGGTAATATTTTATTCAAAATGGGAGAATCATTATACGAAATAGCAAAGGAACGAGGGATTCAGGATGATTTCATTGATCAGACCAATTATGAATCTATTGGCGGAAGTGCTATTATCGGGGTAAATGGAAATGTCATGATAGCACATGGAGTTTCGTCACCGCTGGCTATTAAAAATATGATTGGATGGGCATACAAGCAAGTAAAGTCCAAAGCTTATTTGCATATTGCCCAGGCATTTAATTAAATTATCAAATGCTGACAGCCACGTTGCATTATGAATAAAAATGAAATTGTCTTTTACCACAATCCAGTTGGATTTTGATTGTTATAATTGAACCATGACCCAAATAAGAGCCTCTATAACAGGAATACAAGGGTATGTACCTGACTATATTCTGACAAATGCCGAGTTGGAAACGATGGTAGCTACCAATGATGAATGGATCGTTAGCCGTACTGGTATCAAAGAAAGGCGTATTTTAAAGGGAGAAGGTTTAGGAAGTTCACACATGGGAGCTGAGGCTGTTAAGGGATTATTAGCCAAAACAAATACCTCCCCGGAAGAAATTGACTTAGTAATCTGCGCCACAACTACTCCTGATTTTGTTTTTCCCTGTACTGCCAATCTGATTTGCGATATGGTAGGTATACGTAGCATCGGAAGTTTTGATATTCAGGCAGCTTGTTCGGGCTTCGTATATGCACTTACAATAGGATCTCAATTTATTGAGACAGGAAAATATAAAAAGATTATTATAGTCGGTGCGGATAAAATGTCGGCTATTGTAGATTATACTGACCGCAAAACCTGTATACTTTTTGGCGATGGTGCCGGAGCTGTTCTCCTGGAACCAGATACAGATGGTTATGGCATTCATGATTCTATTATTCGTTCAAACGGAGCTGGTTATCCTTATTTACATCAAAAAGGAGGCGGAAGCAGATATCCACCTACACACGAAACAGTTGACAAAGGCTGGCATCATGTGTATCAGGATGGAGCGCAGGTTTTTAAATTTGCAGTGACAAACATGGCAGATGTATCCGCTGAAATCATGGAAAAAAATAATCTTGCCAGTGACGACGTAGCTTGGCTGGTTCCACATCAGGCCAACCGCCGGATTATAGAAGCAACGGCTAACAGAATGGGTGTTGGAATGGATAAAGTGATGATGAATATCCAGCATTATGGAAATACAACTTCTGCTACTATTCCACTCTGCTTATGGGATTACGAATCGCAATTGAAAAAAGGAGATAATCTTATACTTGCTGCCTTTGGAGGTGGATTTACCTGGGGTTCGCTTTATTTAAAATGGGCTTTAGGAGAATAAATCAAATGATGTAAAATGCCAGAGAAATTGTGAAAGCATATTACATGATCGATTTACATTTTACATTGAAAACTATTTTGCATTAATTATTGAATTAAAATGGCAACTACTGCAGATTTGCGTAACGGATTGGTGATACACTATAATCACGATCTGTTTCAGATTACAGAATTTCAACATGTTAAGCCCGGAAAGGGAAATGCCTTTGTACGTACGAAACTAAAAAGTCTTACAACAGGTAAAGTTTTGGACAACACTTTTACATCTGGTGCTACAATTATACCAGTTAGAGTTGAACGTCATAAATTTCAGTTTTTATACAAAGACGATACGGGATACAATTTTATGAATTCCGAAACTTTTGATCAGGTATTGATTGACGAAAAGCTGGTAACTAATGCTGATCTGATGAAAGATGGCCAGGAAGTAGAAATTTTGATTAATACCGAAACTGATGCAGCATTACTTTGCGAATTACCTCCTTTCGTAGAACTAGTGGTAACATATGCTGAGCCAGGGTTAAAAGGTGATACTACTAACTCCCCTAAAAAGGCAGTGAATGTTGAAACCGGTGCAAGAATCATGGTTCCGTTATTTATAGAAGAAGGACAAAAAATCAAAGTTGACACGCGCACTTACGATTACGTTGAAAGGGTAAAATCATAATTTTATTTTCCGTGTAAGGTAAATGAATCAAGTTACTTGCTTATTAGCTAAGCCTTAACGGTTTCGATCCTTCACTGTTTAAAACTGTCTAAATGGAAACCAAAGAAATTCAGAAATTAATTGACTTCATAGCCCAGTCCGGTCTTGATGAAGTAAATATTGAAACAACCGATTTAAAAATTAAGGTAAAGAGATACGGTTCTGCTCCTGCGGCATCTAATTCTTCGGCTCAAAGCGTATTTCCGGCGCAAACCTATGCTCCTACTGTGCCAACTACCGCAGTTACACATTCAGCTCCTTCTGAACCTGTAATTTCCGAATCGGCATCATCAAACCTGGTTACAATTAAATCCCCTATGATTGGAACATTTTACCGTGCTTCTAATCCTGAAACACCTTCATTTGTTAGCATTGGAGATGAAATCAAACCAGGTAAAGTTGTATGTGTAATTGAAGCCATGAAACTTTTCAATGAGATTGAATCTGAAATTTCAGGAAAAATTGTAAAAATATTGGTTGAAAATGCAACTCCTGTTGAGTTTGATCAACCGTTATTTCTTGTTGAGCCTGCATAAGGCAATGGATCTCTAAAACTTAATTGATTTACATGTTTAAAAAGATACTCATTGCCAACAGAGGTGAAATCGCCTTGCGTGTTATCAGGACTTGCCGCGAAATGGGAATTAAAACGGTTGCTGTTTATTCCACAGCCGACCGTGACAGTCTCCACGTTCGTTTTGCAGATGAAGCCGTCTGCATTGGGCCGCCACCGAGCCGCCAGTCTTACCTTAGTATTCAAAGTATTATTTCAGCTGCTGAAGTTACCGGTGCTGATGCTATTCATCCGGGATACGGATTTTTATCTGAAAATGCTGAATTTTCTCAAATTTGTGCCGATTATGGCATTAAATTCATAGGTGCAACTGCCGCCCAGATCAACGGGATGGGTGATAAAGCTACGGCCAAAGCTACCATGATTGCTGCTGGTGTTCCGGTTGTTCCTGGTTCCGAAGGTTTATTGGAATCATTTGAGCAGGGGAAAAAATTAGCAGAAGGAATTGGCTACCCGGTAATTGTGAAAGCAACTGCCGGAGGCGGAGGACGCGGTATGCGCGTTATCAACAAACCTGATGAATTCGAAAAGGCATGGAATGATGCCCGTATGGAATCTGCTGCTGCATTTGGAAACGATGGTTTATATCTTGAAAAATTCGTAGAAGAGCCACGCCACATTGAAATCCAGATTATTGGAGATCAATTCGGAAAAGTTTGTCATTTATCTGAACGCGATTGCTCTATCCAACGCCGTCATCAAAAGCTGGTTGAAGAAACTCCGTCGCCGATTATAACACCGGAGCTTCGGGAGAAAATGGGTGCTGCTGCTATCAAAGGAGCGCAGGCTATTGGATATGAAGGAGCTGGGACGGTTGAGTTTTTGGTAGACAAATATGGCGACTTCTTTTTCATGGAAATGAATACCCGTATTCAGGTAGAACATCCTATTACAGAAGAAGTTACAGATTTTGATTTAATTAAAGAGCAAATTAAAGTAGCTGCCGGAATACCAATAAAGGGAATTAATTATACCCCGAAACTTTTTGCAATGGAATGCCGGATTAATGCAGAAGATCCTGCAAATAATTTCCGTCCGTCACCAGGCAAGATCACCAACCTTCACTTTCCGGGAGGTCACGGGATCAGGATTGACAGCCATGTTTATAGTGGCTATACAATTCCGCCAAATTACGATTCGATGATTGCCAAGTTAATTGTAAGCGGACAATCACGCGAAGAAGTTCTTACCCGCATGAAACGCGCTTTACAGGAATTTGTAATTGAAGGAATTAAAACTACAATTCCATTCCATATTAAACTGATGGATGACCCAGGATTTAAATCGGGAAATTTCACGACTA
>Ga0247739_10000090_pt1 | contig 30844 bp, 29 predicted proteins | sample UWRJL058202B2_FD_180943 | JGI IMG/M metagenome (GOLD analysis project Ga0247739, IMG submission 180943) | Plant litter microbial communities from Arlington Agricultural Research Station in Wisconsin, United States - UWRJ-L058-202B-2 | ecosystem: Environmental > Terrestrial > Plant litter >...
ACCCAGGCCTCGCGATTGCGCCGGCGCAGTTCGTCGAACCCCGTCGCCTTGCCGCGCGCGACGCGACGCACCGCCTCTTCATCCGGACGGTCATGAAGCACCGAAGGCAGGATCGCGACCATCTGACGAAGCCGGATCGAACGGTCGGCGCGCGAGCGGACACGATATTCCGTCCGCAGAGGCCCGGTCGCGTCCCAGGTCTGCACCGAGCGATCCGCCGTTGCGCCCAGGAGTTGGGTCACGAGGGCGTAACCGCACTGGCTCAGGCCCCCGTCCGACTCCCACAGCAGCGAACCGTCACACGCGGGTTCCGGCTCGCCGGGCGTATCGATACGTCGCCGGGCGACCCGGCCGCGCAGTCCGCCGGTCTCGACGATCGCGCGCAGGGAAACGTCGCAGGCCGCCGAGGTGCGCACCTCGATCTGCTGCAGGACCAGGGCCGGGGCCGACCGGCTGGCGAAGGTGACGACGGCCACTTGCGCCGTCATGCCTCGCGCCTCGAACCGGAAGCGCGTCTCAAGCTCTCCTGTTGAAAAATCGTAGCGTTGTACGAGATCGGAGACTGCAGACGGCTGGTCGCTGAGCCACACGCCGTTGAGGGCCAGATCGCCGGCGAGCGGGTAAGGCGCGGGGGCGGCGGCCTCGACGCGCCGTTCGGGATGCTCGCCGGCAAACCCGCTGACGATGGTCATCCCCGGCTGCAGGGGTTGTTCGCGCACGCGCAGCCCGACCAGGCCGTTGCCGACATAGGCGGGGAGATCCCCGTTGCGAGGGCCTGTTTCTTCGGGCGGGTTGATGGGTCCGGTCATGAGCCTCTCCTGCACTCAAACCTCGGAATGCGCGTTGGGCCCGCCGGTTTCTGTGTCGTCCACCCGACGACCGCGGCGCGGCGCCGGGCCTGCCTTGCCCGGATCGGAGAAGGCCGAACGATCGCGGCTCTGGTGCGTTCAGCGAACCAGGGGGGAGACGTCATGTTCAATCACCATTCCAGACCCGTCGAGGGACGTGACCGGATCCAGCCGGGAGCCGTCGCTTGACCGCTTCCGCCCTGGCCGGAACGGGCGCGCGGGAATGGGGCTACGCCCGCGATCTCGGGCGCGCGTTCGGCGGCGCCCTTCTGTTCATTCTGCCGCTGCTGATGACCATGGAGATGTGGGCCTTCGGGTTTGCGATGGACCGCGCCCGGCTGCTTGTCTTCATCGCCGCCGCCCTGCCGCTGCTCTATGGTCTCTGCTACTATGCCGGCTTCACCGCGAGGCGCGGTCTGGTCAATGACCTGCTCGACACGGCGGCCGCGCTCTTCGTCGGCTTCGTCACCGGCGCCGCGCTGCTTGGCCTCTTCGGTGTGCTGACGTTGCAGACCACCGCGGCGGACGCCGCCGGCCAGATCGCCATCCAGGCTGTGCCCGGCGCGATCGGCGCCCTCCTGGCGCGCCGCCAGTTGTCGGGCGGCGGAGGCTCAGATGCCGGATCTGACGGGGACGAGGGAGACGCGTCCTATCTGGGGGAACTCTTCCTGATGGCCGTCGGCGCTCTTTTCCTCGCCCTGAACCTGGCGCCGACAGAGGAAATGATCCTGATCGGATACAAGGCCACGCCCTGGCATGCCCTAGCGATCCTCGTCGCCTCCCTGGTTCTCCTGCATGTGGTGGTCTTCACCGCAGGCTTCGCGGGGCAGGAGGACCAGGATCGCCCGGTAATGGCCTTCTTCCACTTCACCTTGCCGGGCTACGCCATCGCCCTGGGAACCAGTGTCTTCGTCCTCTGGGCGTTCGGGCGCACCGACGGCGAGGATCTCGCGGGGATCGTCAACACCACGGTGGTTCTGGCGCTTCCCGCATCCATCGGCGCCGCCGCCGCCCGGCTGCTCGTCTGATGGCCGCCGCCAAGCCCAGGAGAGCGGCCGGCCGCCGCAAGACGGTCGCGGCTCGACCCGTGCTGCAGTGGGTGACGGCCGGCCTGGGACTGGTCGTCACCCTGGCCGCAGGCGCGGTGATCCTCGGTGAAGCCCTCCAGCCCTCCCGCCCGGTCGCCCTTGCAGTCCGCGTCAAGGGCGAACGCCTTACCCAAGGCAGCCGGGTCCTCGATATCGTCGTGACCAACGAGGGATCAGAAACCGCGGCCGCCGTGGACATCGCCGGCAAGGTTGGAGATGCGACGGCCTCGGTCACCCTCGACTATGTGCCCGGCGACGGCGAGGCGGACGCATCCCTTGCCTTTCCTGTGACGGCGGCCGGACCCCCTGTCCTTTCGGTCTCCGGCTGGTCCGCTCCCTGAGCAGCGGCAAGCCGTCGACTCTCAAGTCCCCGGGTCAGTTCTGTAGCTGCTCCATCCGGCATTGACCGGGGGCCTTGTCCGGTCTGCGGCGGATCAGACGCGTGCCGTGGCGGAACCGGTCGTCAGAGACCTGGTCGAAGCCGACCTCGACGACCAGCTCCGGGCGCAGCGGCTCCCAGGCCGCGGAGCGTTCCGTGCTCCAGCGGCTCGGTCCGCCCGGAGCCCGGCCTGTGAAACCCTCGCCCCGCATTGCTTCGAGTTCCCGCGTGAGGGCGACCTTATCAACGCCCGCAAAGCCGGAGGTGTGGCCGACATGATTGAGACGGCCTTCGTCGTCGTAGAGACCGAGGAGGAGGGATCCGACCACGGGCGCGCCGCTGGCGTAACGAAAGCCGCCGACCACGCAGTCTGCGGACCGCATCCGCTTGACCTTGATCATCGCCCGCTCGCCCTCGAGGTAGGGGCCGTCCACAGCCTTGGCCACGACCCCTTCGAGCTTGCCGTCCGCCAGCCACCCGTGGGCGACGGTGCGGTCGTCCGTGCCGGGCGTCAGGGTGAGGTCCGGGGTCTGGCGTCGCCTGAGAAAGGCCTCGAGCCGGGCGTGACGCTCCGACCAGGCCATGAACCGGAGGTCGGTCCCGTCGGTGTCCTCGACCATGTCGAACAGGGCGAAGATGGCCGGGGTCTCGCGGGACAGTCGACGGATGCGGCTTTCGGCGGGATGCAGACGCGCCTGCAGGACCTCGAAGGAGAAGGCGTCTCCCTCACGGGCGAGGAGCTCTCCGTCCAGGCCGAACACGGTCTCGGGGACGGCGAGAAGCCGTTCGACCACTTCGGGGAAAAAGCGGTTGAGGAGCTTGCCGGATTTGGCCACGAGTTCGACGCGGTCTCCGGCCCTGAAGGCCAGACACCGGAAGCCGTCCCATTTTGGCTCGTATCGCCACCCGCCGCCTTGCGGCAGTTCGGGCTGTGACCGGGCTTCCATCGGCGTGCCGTGCAGCAGACGCATGGAACCCGCTGTCAGAGCCGCACGTCGCCGGGATGCGGGATCGCGCCCCCGGGCGAGGCGTCTATGGGCGCATCCACGCCGGTCGTGTTGTTGACGCCGGCGAAGCCGTAGGCCGGCGGCTGCACTGTTCCGACGAACTGGTCGCCGTCGAAGACGTGGGCTTCAGACGCGCCGGGCGTATCCCGAAGGCCCTCGCGCGCCTGGTCCAGGGCCGCCTCCGGCTCGACCGCGTCCAGGAGGGACATGATCGGCGCCTCGGTCCCCTGGTTGGTGAAGCTGAAGTAGATCATGCGAACCTCCGATGCTCGGGCGCTGGGCCCGTTCATCAACCACACGAGGCGACCCGCGTTCCTGTGTCGGCCATCAGACATGAGTTTTGATGCAAACTCAGAGGATTTTGCTGCCGGCCTCCGGCTCCAGCCTCAGGTCGGGACGGGCCTCAGGGCATCAGTCCGGCGCGGCGCAGGGCGTTCTCGATGACCGCCTGTATCCCGCCGGTCGCCGAAAGAGCCGGCGTATCAACAACCTCTGTCACCCGTTGAACGGGACGCGATGTTTCGCGGTGTGGGAGGGTCACCCGGTCGACGTCGCCAAGCCCCCAGGCGGCGATCAACCCGGCGGTCGATGCGAACCCGACGTCCAGCATGAAGGGGCCGGGCGCTCCAAACGGGTCGCTTCGGACATCGAGCGGCGTCCCGTGGCCCATTCCCTCAATGCGAAAATCCTCCACCAGCACCTCCCCTGAGCCGTCCAACCAGGTTCTGTGGCGACGCCGGCCGAGAACGCGGTCGCTGTCGGGGCTGGCCGAAAGGCCGTGGACACCCAGCCATTGGGTCAAAAGCCGCTCTGCGTTGGCGACATCGACGGTCCGGTCGGCGGCGCCGTGAACGACGGTGATGCGGGGCCATCGACCCGGGGCGGGAGCGGCGCGTCGTACGCGTTCGGCGCCCGGCGCCGCGCCCTGTCCACGCATGGCTTCGAAAGCTTCGGGCATGGAGGCCGCTGCGCCGTAGGGGAGCCCCGCGATGATGGCCCCGCCGGCGAAGAGTTCCGGATAGGTGGCGAGCAAGACCGCGCTCATCGCGCCGCCCGCGGACAGGCCAGTGATGAAGACCCTGGCAGGATCGAGATCGTGTTCGCGGACCATCGCGGCGATCATCTCGGCGATGGAGGCGGCCTCGCCCCGGCCCCTCGCGGTGTCGTCCGGCGAGAACCAGTTGAAGCAAAGGCCGGGATTGTTGGTCCGGCGCTGCTGGGGATAGAGCACCGAAAAGCCGTTCTTCCCGGCATGCCGCGACCAGCCTGAGCCGTGGTCGTAGGCCGCGGCGGTCTGGCTGCAACCATGCAGGACGACGACAAGCGCGCTGCCCGCGGGCGTCGGAGGCGTGAAGGCCAAGGCGTCGAGACCGCCCGGGTTGGGTCCGGCGAATGCAATCTTCCGGAGGCGGCTGTCGGAACCCGATCCCGCGTCGGGTTTCCGGGCTGCGGCGAGCCGCGCGACGGTGTCTCCCAGTCGTCTCATCGTTCGGTTCCGTCTTCGCCACACAGATTTATGTTGCAGTGCAACATGTGGGTGTGCGCGGCGGCGTTACAACGGCGATAGAAGGTCATTTGCATTAACCGGTGAACTGCGCCCCCCGCCGGGCATTGGCTTGGCGGCAAGCGGCTCAGGCCGCGGCGGGGAACCGATGACCATGGAAAAGGCGCACGCATCCATTGAGGCTATCGCCCGGCTGATCGAACTGCTCGGCGTCGGCATCATCGTGACCGCCGTCGCGACCGCCACGATGTGGTTTCTCTGGCAGGCCGTGCGGACGCGGGACCTCGCGACCGCGTACCAGGCCTACCGCGCCAACCTCGGTCGCGGCATCCTTCTCGGTCTCGAATTGCTCGTCGGAGCCGACATCATCGGCACGATCACCTCGCCCCTGACGTTTGAGAGCGTGGGCTTGCTGGCCGGCATCGTGGCGATCCGCACCTTCCTGAGTTTCTCGCTCGAGACCGAGATCGAAGGATGCTGGCCTTGGCGAAGGCGGGATTCCCGCCCGGAGTCGCGAGCTTGAGGGGCTCCGCTTAGCCCGGCACAGCTGTGCTCCTTCGGATGGAACCAGCGACTATTCGCCGTCTGTCGCGCTCGCCCGCCAAGCATCGCATCTGAGAGGAGACGTTTAAAGTGTCTGCCATGGGCTCAAAGCGGCGGTTGGCTAGGTCCGCTTCTCGGTGTCAGTGCAAGACTTCACTCCAACGCTGAGGCACAGTCCTTCGACAACTGATCCGCCTACGGTAGTCGGGAGTTCGCCGTTGGCTACCAATAAACCTGAGGCGCCCATTCTTCTGTCCCACCGATACGAGCCTACGCGGTCGACAGGGCGCTCATCAGTTCGCGGATGCGGGCGGCAAGCGTGTCGATGGTAAATGGTTTTGTGATCATCGACATCTCCGGGCCGAGGAAGGTGCCGCGATCGGTGGCCTGTTCCGCATAGCCCGTCATGAACAGGACGCGCAGATGCGGCTGTAGCTTAAGCGCCAGGTCCGCCAGTTGTCGGCCATTCAGGCCGGGCAGACCAACATCGGTGACGAGCAGATCGACGTGGCCAGCGCGTAGCTGCGCCAGGGCGCTTTCCGCCTCGGAGGCCTCTAGGGGCACGTAGCCGATTTCCGTCAGAACATCGAGAACCAGCAGCCGCACGGAAGGGTCGTCCTCGACGACAAGGATGGTCTCGCCCTGGCCATGGGGCGTAACCGCCGGCTGGCCGGCATCGACAGCCGAAACCGAAGCGGCCCGAGGCAGGTAGAGGTCGATGGTGGTGCCGGCGCCTGGCTTGCTGGCGATCGACACGCCGCCGCCCGCCTGCCGCATGAAGCCGTAGATCATCGACAGACCCAGACCCGTTCCCTGTCCGATGGGCTTGGTGGTGAAGAAGGGGTCGAAGACGCGGTCGATCACGTCCGGCGGAATCCCGGCGCCGGTATCTTGAACCCGGATTTGAACATAGTCGCCGGCGGGCACGGTCAGGTCCGTGTCCGCGCCGAGACTGACATTCGCGGTCTCCAGCGTCAGGACGCCGCCGTCCGGCATGGCGTCGCGCGCATTGATCGCCAGGTTGAGGATCGCGCTCTCGAGCTGGTTGGCGTCGCTCCAGGCCGGCCATGTCGCGGTGTCGAGACGCACCTGCAGCCGGGTCTGCTCGCCGAGCGTCCGGGTGAGCAAATCCTCCATCGACGCGACCAGTTCGTTGACGTCGACGGCCGCGGTGTCGAGGGACTGCTGGCGGGAGAAGGCGAGAAGACGATGGGTCAGGGCGGCGGCGCGTTCCGCCGATGTCGAGGCCGCATCCATAAACCGGCCGAGATCTTGGGTGCGTCCGTCGGCGATCCGCCGGCGCATGATGTCGAGGCTGCCGATGACTCCGGTCAGCATATTGTTGAAGTCATGGGCGAGGCCGCCGGTCAGCTGGCCGACCGCTTCCATCTTCTGGCTCTGCCGCAGCTGCTCTTCGAGGTGCCTGCGCTGGCTGATGTCGCGACCGGTGAGGAAGAGGTCGTCGTCCTGCGCCGCGCCGCTCCAGTCGATCCAGCGATAGTCGCCGGAGGCGTCGCACACCCGGCTTTCGAAGCTCTCGACCGGCCCAAGCTCCCCCAAGCCCTCAATCATGCGTCGCAGGCCGGCCCGGTCGTCGGGATGGATGAAGGCGTCAAAGGCCCGGCCTTCGAGATGGCTGTCCTCGTACCCGAGAATGCGGCCCCAGGCGGGATTGGTGGCGCGCAGGAGCCCGGTGCGGTCGGCGACAACCAGGAGGTCTCGCGACAGGGCCCAGACACGGTCGCGTTCCTGGGTTCGAGCCTCGACCCGTTGTTCCAGCGTCGCCGCCAGCTCCCGAAGGCGGGCCTCGGCCAGTTTGGCGTCGGTGACGTCATAGATCACGCCGACGAAGCGGACGCCCAGCGGGCCGCCGTCGCGGATGAGTTCGCCGCGCCGTGCGAGCCAACGCTCGGCGCCGGTATCGGCGCGCTGGATGCGGAATTCGGAATAGGCCGACTGCTGTTCCGGCGCGGTCTCCGCGCCCAGGATGATCGGCGGCTCGCCGGGCGCCACCACGGCGTTGATCGTACGAACGGGCAGGGCGTCGGCCGGAAGCAGGCCAAGCAGGTTGCAGAACTGCTCCGAGACGGTCGCCGTACCGAAGCCGCTGACGTATTCGAAACTGCCGACGCCCCCGGCGGTCTGGGCGATCCGCAGCTGTTGCTGGACGCGCTTCTGTTCGGTGATGTCGCTGAGGACGCCGGTGAACCGCGCGGGCGCGCCGGCCTCATCCAGGGTCAGCCCCCCCTTCGCCAGCACCCAGCGGACGCCGCCGTCGGGATGGCGCAGCCGGTACTCGCGGGCGAACACCTCGGCGCCGTGCAGGACCCCGGCGACGGAGATACGGACCCGCATCCGGTCCGTTTCGTCGATCGCGGAAAAGAAGGTTGCGGTCGGCATCCCCTCACGGGCGATATCGCGGTCCAGACCGTACAGTTCGGCGAACCGGGCGTCGGCGCGCAGACGGTCTCCGGCGATGTCCCAGTCCCAGGCGCCGCTGGCGCCCTCGAGGGACCGCCGCCCATCGGGCGTCAGCGAGAACTCAGGAGGCATCGGCGCCGACGATACGCTCGAGGAACTCGGCGATCAGCACCTTGAGAGCCTCGATCGAGGGCAGGTCCATCAACATGGCGATATAGCCGCGGATGTCGCGGCCGCTGACCGAGAAGTTGATGTAGAGGAACAGGACCACCCCGGTCGTGCTGGACGGGTCGGTATCGGACAGTTCGAACAGAACCTGGCCATCACCGCGGATGACGGCCGGCAGGGACATTTCCAGCGGCCGCTTCAGCATGTTGGCCATGGTGGCCAGGCAGCCGTAGAGGACGACGTTGCCGGTCTCGGACAGGGCCTCGTCTTCCATCTCGAGCACGCCGGCCTCGTCCAGCTCGTCGCCGGTCACGGCCCGCACCAATGCGAGGCTGTTGGCTTCGGGGAAGATGAGCAGAGCACGGCCCGAGAAGGCGCCTTCGAAGTCCTGGCGGACGGCGACAAGATCCCCGCCCTCCCGTTCGCGGATCAGGGTCGCGGCGACCGTTCGGCTGACGATCTCAAGGGCCGGAACGGACAGCAGGACCTGATGGCCGATCATCTTGCGCAGGCTCGCCGCTGCGCGGCTGACGCCGATGTTGACCAATTCGGTCAGGGCATCCTGCTCAAGCTCGTCCAGATATCCCCCGGTCTGGGTCACGCCCGCGTAGACCGAAGCTTGAGGGCTGCGCCGGACAGGAAGCCCCGAACGCTGTCCTCGGTCACCGGCTTGGCGATGAAGGAGACGTCGGCGTCGCGGGCCCGCGCGATGATCTCATCCTGGACGTTGGCGGTCGCCAGGGCGATCGGCATCGCCGGGTGGGCCGCTCGAAGCTCTTCGGCGAGATCCAGCCCGTTCCGGCCCGGCATGTTGAAATCGAGAATGGCCAGATCCACCGCGCCGTCCGCGATCTGAGCCAAGGCCTCGTCTGCGTTGCCGGCTTCCACCCGCGTCCATTCCGGCTGCAGGGCCTCGACGGCCTTGCCCAGAACGATCCGGGCGAGCTTGCTATCGTCGACAATGAGAAGGGTGGTCATTACGCGGTTACGCCCCTTGGTCCCGGGATGGATGGCTGCACCTTATAAGCGTCACTGAACGGTCTGTCCCGTCAAGTCTCGGGTTTGGCTTGAAACTTTGGCGATACAATCGGCGCCAACCACGTCTCCAGAGATGGGTTCCCGACACAACCGTCGACTTTTGGCGCGAAAGCCAGAAGGACCTGCAGGACGGCCCCGTGAAGGTCGATACAGTCTGACAGATCGACGGTCATGTCCGGTGAGGCGATGAGGGCGTTCGCCAGAGGCTCGGCGTCCTCGACTCGCGCCACGCCCGCGATGACGATGCGGTCGGAGTCCACGACGACGCTCATCGGGCGAGCGCCTTCACGTCGAGAACCAGCAAGAGCTTTCCATCGCCCATCAGGGCGGTGCCAGTCGCGCCCGGGACGGTGGCCAGCAGGCCCGCCAGGGGTTTGAGCACCACGTCCAGCCGCGCCTGGACACTGTCGACGCCCAAGGCGACGCGGCCCTCCGCGCCCTCGACAACCAGGACCGTCAGGCCGCTGTCGGGCGCCGTCGAAACGCCGGGGGACACCAGATCGCCCAGACGGACGTAGGGGAGAACGGTCTCCCGGACGACGATCGCGGATCCCAACCGGACGGGGGTGATCTCTTCGGCGCGGATGCGCAGGGTTTCCTGAACCTCGGAAAGCAGCAGACCGAACCGCTCGCCGCGCGCCTCGACGATCAGCACCCGCGTCATCACCACGGTCAGCGGCAGGCGCAGCGTCAGGGCGGATCCCTGGCCCGGCGTGCTGTCGATCGCGATGCGGCCGCCCAGACCGGTGACGGCCTCCCGCACAGCATCCATCCCGACGCCGCGTCCGGATACCGCGCTGACGCTGGCCGCTGTTGAGAAGCCCGGCGTGAAGATGAGTCCGAGGGCAGCCTGGTCGCTCAGGGCGTCCAGATCGATGCGGTCGCCGAGGCCCCGCGCCCGGGCGACCTCGCGCAGCCGCGCCGGGTCCATGCCGCGCCCGTCGTCACAGACCTCGACCTCCACCTCGTCGCCGTCGACACGCGCGCGAATGGACAGGGTCGCCCGGTCGCCCTTACCGGCGGCGCGCCGTTCGGCCTCGGCCTCAACCCCGTGATCGAGCGCGTTTCGCACGAGGTGGAGCAGGGGTTCGTACAGGCCGTCGACGACGCCCTTGTCCGCCTCGACCGCATGGCCCCTGACCTCGATGTCGACAGACTTTCCGAGGTCGGCCGCGAGCTGGCGCGCCTGCCGTTCGAGCCGACGCAGCACAGGCGACAGGGGCGTCATTCGGAGGCGCATCACGCCGCGATGGAGATCAGTCGTCAGGCGGTCGATCATGGCCTGGACCCGCGCCAGTTCTCCGTCCGGGTCGGGCAGGCCCAACAGGGCGTTCTTGGCGATGACGAGCTGGTCCGCCTGATCGGCGAGGGCGTCGACCTGACGTCCATCGACCCGCAGGCTGGTCGAGGCCGCGCCGGTCTTGTCGAAGGGGACCGCAGCGGGGGCGGTTTCGACCGTCGCGCTATCGTTCGACAGAACGATGTCCGCCTGATCCTTCACCAGCCGGAGGGCCTCCGCGACCTGGTCGGCGTTCGCCCCGGACAGCAGTTCGAACGCCAGCCGACAGAGGAAAGGGTCGTAGTTCGCCGACAGGTCCGCCGGCCCCGTCGAAACCTCCAGAGCGCGAAGGTCGGGCACAGCGCGGACGATGGCGAGCGGATCGTCGCCCCGGAAGAAGGCTTGGGTGTCCGGGCAATAACGGACGGCTGTCAGTCGTCCCCGGACGCCGGGATGGCGCAGCCTGAGCGTCTCAACCCAGCCGACATCCGGCGCGGCCTTCGACGTCGCCCGGTCATCGTCGGCTCCCCCGAGATAGTCCGTGAGACGCGCCACGAGACGATCGGCTTCCAAACCAGCGTCGGCGCCGAGACCGCCATCGCGACCAAGATCTTCCAGCCAGGTTTCGGTGCGATCGACGACGGCCAGAAGCAGGTCGATCAGGTCGCCGGTCGCCGCGAGCCCTCCCTTGCGAACCGCGTCGAGCACGTCCTCGGCCGAATGAAGCACCCGCCCCATGGGCGCCAGATCGAACAGTCCGACTGATCCCTTCAGGGTGTGAATGGCGCGAAAGGCGCTGTCGATCAGGGCGGCGTCGTTCGGCGCCCGCTCGAGCGCCAGCAGGTCCTGACCCGCGCGCTGCGCCAGTTCAGGGCCTTCGATCAGGAACTGTTCGAGCAGTTCGTCCATCACACCGGCCTTTGATAGACCATCGCATCCGGAAAGCGCCGGAGCTCGAAGGCATCGGAAATCCGGCTCATGGATTCCGTATGTCCGAGGCAAAGGAAACCCCCGGGGACCAGTGCGTCGAACAGATGGCCGACCGCGACCTTGCGCGCGGCGTCGTCGAAATAGATCAGGACGTTGCGGCAGAAGATCACCTCGAACCGGCCGTGCTCGGCCATCGAGGCCCGGTCGATCAGATTGGCGGGGGACAGGCTGACCGATTCCCGCAGGTCGTCGATGATCTGGCGCCGGTGGTGACGCGTCGGCTTGAAGTAGCTTTCCAGCACGGAGGTCGGCAGCCGGGACAGAGCGCGGTCGCCGTATTCACCGGCCGCCGCCGCGGCTAGGGCGTGGCTATCGATGTCGGAGCCGACGATCTCGACATTATAGGCGTCGACCAGCCGCCAGTTCTCCAGCAGCCACAGGGCGATGGAATAGGGCTCCTCGCCGCTGGAGCAGGGGTTGGACCAGATGCGGATCCGGTCGCCCGGCGCCTTGCCACGGATCAGCTCCGGCAGGAGGTTTTCCGAAAGACATTTCAGCTGGTGGTCTTCGCGGTAGAAATAGGTCTCATTGACCGTGAAGGCGTTGACCAGGGCCTCGCCTTCGGCCGGATCGGCGCGCAGCAGGCCGAAGTAGAAGGTGAATGAGTCCGTCCCGTTCGCCTTCATCCGGTCGGCCACCCGGCGCTCGATATAATAGCGCTTCTTCTCGCCGAAGATCATGCCGGTGCGGCGATAGAGGAACTCGCAGATCCGCTCCAGGCTTTCGGCGGTCAGGTGAAAGTCCGCCATGCCCGGCGTCCCCCGGCTCATCGGGCGCGGACCGCTGCGGCCAGATGGGCGCCGATGTCGCCGAGGTCGGCGACGACGGTCGCGCCGCCCGCCTTGGCCAGTTCGCCCGGCATGCCCCAGACAACGGCTGTTTGTTCCGACTCCGCGACGGTCCAGCCGCCGTCGGCCTGCAGCGCTGTCATGGCGGTCGCGCCGTCGTTGCCCATGCCGGTCAGCAACACTCCGGCGAGTCTGTTAGCGGGTATGACCTGACGCGCGCTTTCGACCAGCCGATCCACACTCGGATGCCAGCGCCGGCGCTCGTCCTGCGGGGCGGGGAGGGCGACGATGCCGCCGGCCCGTCGCGACAGGATCATGTCGGCGTCGCCGCGGGCGACGACGACCAGACCGGGCTCCAGCCGCGTCGCCTGGGCCGCCTCGACCACGCGAAGACGACAGAAGCCGTCCAGCCGACGCGCCAGGGAGCCGGTGAAGCTGGCGGGCATGTGCTGGGCCACCACGACGGGCCATGGGAACTTCTCCGGCAAGGCGCCGAGAACCGCATCCAGCGCGGGCGGCCCCCCGGTCGAGGCTCCGATCACCACCAGCCCCGGCAGGTCGCCCATGGAAGGCTGATCCGAAGGCTCAGGCGCCTTGCGGGCCGGGGCGACCGGCGCGTGCGCGACGCCTTGGGTCTTCATCCGGACGCGCTCGGCCAGGCGGTGGGTGCGCCGGACCCGCGCCGACGCCGCCGATCTCACCGTCTCGATCAGCTCATCGGCCAGGGCGTCGATTTTCAGAGACACGGCGCCGGTCGGCTTGGCGACAAAATCCACGGCGCCCAGGGTCAGGGCCTCAAGCGTTTCCTCGGCGCCTTCGGTCGTCAGGGCGGACAGCATGACCACGGGGCAGGGGCGCTGGAGCATGATGCGATCCAGCGTCTCCAGCCCGTTCAGACCCGGCATGTTGATGTCCAGGGTGATGACGTCGGGCCGGAAGGTCTCGAGCTTCTCCAGCGCCTCGACGCCATCCCGGGCGAAGGCGAGCTCGAACCCGTCGTCCCGTCCAAAGACGTCGGCGAGCAGACGACGCATCAGGGCGGAATCGTCAACGACCAGAAGCTTGATCACGCGGGGGAGCCGAGCTCCGCGGAAAGGGTCGTCAGGACGTCCGCCTCGGCCTGGTCCAGCAGGGTCCGGGCGTCGGCGATCAGGATCACCGTCCCGCCGGGATTGCGGGCCACCCGGTCGAAGATCGCGCGATCGTCGGCCAGAAGCTCGGACGCCGGCGCCAGATCAGACCGCAGGATGGCCCGGATGCCGGCGACGGCGTCGACGATAAAGCCCGCCTGAAGCGCGCCGGCCGCCGTGACGATCACCTTGCGGGCGCCTGTGCTTGCGCGGTTGGCGCCGAAACGCTTGCCCTGATCGATGATAGGCACGACGCGGCCCCGCAGATCCATCACGCCCTCGATGAAGGCCGGAGCGTTCGGAACCCGCGTGAGGGTATCGGGAGCCGTCACCACCTCGTCGATGTCGGCGATGGGCAGGCCGTAGGTTTCCCCGCCCAGCTGGAAGATCAGGAAGGTTTCGGTGTCCTGCGTCATATCCACGGCCACCGTCTCAAGCTCCTGTCGGCCATCGGCCATGATCTGTTCAAGCGCCTCTGGCCGGAACAGGCGTTCGGGCGACAGAATGCTGACCACCCGACCTGACCCGACGCGCGCAAGCGCCTCGATGGCCGCTTCTCCACCGCCGCGATTGAGCAGGGCGGGCGCGGGGCCGATGGCGCTGTCCGGAATTCGCAAAACGACCTGCAGGCTGTCGACCCGTAACCCCGCCAGGGCGGAGCCGATCCGGACGACGATCAATTTTCCCGCTGTCGTCGGTGGAACCAGCCCCATCAGGGCCGCGAGATCGACGACCGGCAGGACACCGCGGCGATAGGGGACGACGCCCAGATCCGCGCGCTCGCCATGCGGAAGCGGGGCGATGCCTTCCGGCGTGTTGACCACCTCGACCACGGCAGCGATCGGCAGACCGTGGGTCTGTCCGGCGACGGTGAATGTCAGAATCTGCGTCGTCGCCTCGACCTCATCGGGCTCGGCGGACACCGGTGCGCCCGCAAGCGGACGGCTTGAGACGACGCCAGTCCTTGCGGTTCCGAAGGCCGCCACAAGCGCGGCGTCCAGATCCACCACCCGGATCGCTTCGCCCTCGGCGACGAAGACCGACGCCTTGCTGTGGCCGGACGTCTCCATCTCGCCCAGTCCGATGACCGCGTCGACCTTGAGGGCGAGCGGGCGTTCGAGATCCATCACGATAGTTCGGCTGGCGGCTGTGAATGGCCTCTCCGCCCGCCCGAGAAGCCGCGCCGCCGAGATGACCGGCAATACAACGCCGCGCGCGCTGGCCACCCCGTCCACACAGGCGGGTGCATGGGGCACACGGGTCACGGCGAGGTCGCGGGCGACCTCGCTGACGATCGCGGAAGGCGCCGCCATGGTCACGCCATCCACCCGGAACCGGAGCACCGGGATCGACGCCCCATCCGTCGGGATGCGGGACGCGGCCTGGGGGGCGCTCATACCGTGCCGGTTTTCAGCGCGTCCGCGAGCGAGGCGATGTCCTCGATCGCAACCGCGAGATCTTCCGAGCTTTGGGCCTGTTGACGGGCGGCGGCGGCGGCCTGGACGGAGGCGCCCGAGGCTTCCTCGGCGGCGGCGGCGATCTGGCGGGTGCCCGCCAGCACTTCGTTGACGGTCGCCAGGATCGCGCTGGATCCGTCGAGGATCGCTTCCGAGCCGTCGCGAATGTTGGAAAGGTCGGCCTCCACCTCCGCCAGCCGTTCGTCGATCATGCGATTGCGCACGACCTCGGCGCCGGCGCCGGCGACGATGGTTTCGAGCTCGCGGCGCGACGCGAGCGTCTGGGCCTGAATGAGCCAGACGCGATCCTTGATCTGATCGGCGTTCTCGCCGGCGTCCCGCGCCAGTCCGCGGATGTCGGAGCTGACCACGGCGAAGCCGCGCCCCGCGTCCCCGGCGCGGGCGGCTTCGACCGACCCGCTGACGGCCAGCATCGTGGTCTGGACGGCCAGCAGGGCGATGCCGTCAACGATCTTGTCGATCCGGCGCCCGAGCGTTTCGAGGCCGCCCAGCAGAGCGATCACCTCGGTGGTTTCCGTCAGTCCATGCGCGACCCCGGCGGACAGGCCGGCGACGGCGGCGCGGCTTTCGGCGACGCGGATCCGGGTCCCGGAGGCGCGGGTCAGGGAGCGTTCGGCGACATCCCGGGCGACCTCGGCCGCGCGTTCGATCTGGCTCATCGCCGCGTTGGCCTGCTGCGTCGCGCTGGCCTGGATCTGGGCGCCGCGACTGATCTGGTCGACGGCGGCGAGGATTTCGGTCGCGGCGCCGGAAAGCTGCTGAACGGCCGCCGACAATTCCTCGGCGGAAACGCTGACCTGCTCGGCCGCGGCGGCCGCGCCGGTCTCGCCCTGGAGCACGTCGCTCAGCCGGGCCAGTTCTTCGGAGGTTTGCTGGCTCTGCTCCAGCGATACCGTCTGCTGCTGGACCGCACGCTGGGCCTCGCCGGCGGCGGCGGCCTGTTCCTCGGCGGCGGAGGCGACGCTCTCGGCGCCCTTCTGCGCCTCGCGCAAGGCGATGTCGGCCTCGACGGCGGAGGACAGGACCGTCTCGGCGTCGCGGGACATGTCTCCCGCCTCCTGCTTCACGGACTGCAGATTGGCGGAGACCTTGCCGGCGGACGCGGCCTCGTGGGCGGCGGCTTCGGCGGTGGCCTTGACCCGGGTGGCGATGATCTGGACCTCGGCCGCAATGGTGTCCGCAAGGCTCTGAACGTCGCGGGCACGCGTTTCGGCGGTTTCCGCCAGCGCCCGCACCTCGTCAGCGACCACCGCGAAACCGCGTCCGTTTTCGCCGGCGCGGGACGCTTCGATGGCGGCGTTCAGCGCCAGAAGGCTGGTGCGGTCCGAGATGTCGGCGACCGCGCGGGTGATCTCCCCGATGGCGCCGGCATGCTCTTCCAGAGCCGAGATGGCGGCGACCGCCGCCAGTTGCCGTTCCGCCGTCGACCTCACCGAGGCGATGGAGCCTTCGACCTGGACGGCGCTTTCAGTGATCGCCGTCTGCAGGGCTTCTGTGCGCGTCCGCGCGTTTTCGGCGCGGGCCCGGGCCTCGCCGAAAGTTTCCCCGAGGCTGGCGACTGAGGCTAGGGATTCATGCGCGGCTCCGGCGGCCTCTTCGGCGCCGCCTGCGATCTGTTCAAGGGCGCGGCGCAGCTCTTCCGCCGCGCTCGCGGCCTCGGCGATGCTGCCGGAGAGTTCCTGGGTCGCGACGGCGACGCGCTCGACAGCGGTGTGCCCCCCGCCTCCCAAGGAGCGTGAGGCTGCCCGCTTCGGCGCCGGGAATGCCGCCTTTGGAGAGCGTCCCGCACCCTGACCAGACAAAGCTGTGGTCTTAACCAGCGCCATTCACGAACCTTTTTTCGATTTATCGAAGCAGGCTAGACCATACGATCAAGCCGGTCACGAGCGGAGACGGTCTAACGCTGAGATCGGGCTGCGAACTCCAGCTAGATGCAAGACCGGGCGAAGGGCCTGTCACTGCACCGGGAAAGGGATAACCCTCTGTTTCGGAAAGTTGAACAGCGCACCTTAGCTCAAAGCCAGTCATTTGACGTCGTCGACGCATCCGGATGTCGCAAATCCGGCTGGTCGCTCAGGTCCGCTTCTGGCGCGTAGCGGACCGGACCACATCCCTTGCGGTCCCTGTTCGACGCCCTCAGGTCATGACAGGCGATGAAGCTCAGGACGAGAAGGCCTAGCGGGCGCTGTCGCCCTGCCCATCCGAGGTGATGATCTGGACCGCCTCATATCCTCCGTGACCATCCGGGATCGGAAGTGCGACGTATGGGCCTGAGTCGTCCATCACCCGCCGGGCCAGAGCGTTGAAACCCGTTTCGAAGCCCGGCTTGCGCAGGATGGTGAAGCCTTCAGATGTGGCCTCGACTGAATGGATTTCGGACCCCTCACGCAGGGTGGTCAGGAAGAGCGACATCCAGGGAGGTTAGTCCGCACGTCATCACGGTGGCAAATTCACCGCTGGCAGTCTTGCTGCGATCCGGTCGGCCTCGTCCGCCGCTGCATCGCATTCGTCGGCATAGGCTTTCATCATTTCCGCGTCTGCGGCGGTGCGACCGGCCGTCAGGCGACGGGCTTTGATGGCAAGGTTTCGGTATCGTTCGGCCGTGAGCACATGGCGGGCCTTCAAGGTGTTCCTCGCCGGGAATACCGTGAGTCGACGGCGTCTTACGCCTCACGCGTCTCGCGGTTCCGTAGTCGTGACACAAGCCGCCAACTCGCCACCTGGAAAGCAAGAGGTGTTCGGTCACCCTCCACGCCTACTCGGTGCCGCTGTCCCGACGCCGGTCAGGCGGCGGTCCGTTGGCGATCATGACGGTTTTGCGCACTTGCAAACGCCTCTTCGTGGGTCAGCGCCCAGTTGCACAGGGCTTCAAAGGGCTCGCGCAGCGACAGGCCGAGCGGTGTGATGGCGTATTCGACCCCGATCGGCTGGGTCGGAAGCACCGTCCGTGTGACAAGCCCGTTCCGCTCGAGGCGCTTGAGGGCGTCGGCGAGCGCCTTGTGGGTGATGCCGTCCAGGCGGCGCTTGATCTCGTTGAAGCGCGAGGGCTTCGGGCAGATCACCGTCAGGATCATGATCGTCCATTTGTCGGCGATCTTCTCCAGCACGGGCCGCACCCGGGCCATCTCCAACTGCGCCTTCGCGGAGAGGACCTCGAGATCGGTATCCTCGGCCATATCTAGGCTCCTGAAAGTGCGTTCTTGATATCAGATACACGTCGTATATCTGGACTGCCATCGAATGTTGAAAGGAAAATCGCGATGGCTCGAATGACGAACAGGACGGCGTTGGTGATCGGCGGCGCGAGCGGGATCGGCGAGGCCATTGCGGCGCGCCTCGCGGCGGAGGGTGCCACAGTGTTTCTGACCGGCCGGCGCCCGGCCGATGTCGAAGCGGCCGCCGACAGGGTGGGGCACGGCGCCCGGGCGATCGTCGCCGACGCAGGCGATCCCGCCGCCATCGAGGCCGCCATCGCCGGAGTGGTGGCGGCGGGCGGCCGGATCGACGCCCTGGTCCTGAACGCCGCGATCTCGGAGGGATCCGATCTCATGGGCAGCACCGCCGATCTGTTCGATCGCCATTTCGCTCTCAATGTGCGGGGCCCGCTTCTGGCGATGAAGGCGGCCGTTCCGCACATGCCGTCGGGCAGCGCCGCTGTCGTCGTAGGCTCGACCGCGAGCGAGATGGCGGTGCCGCACTACGGGACCTATGCCGCGACCAAGGCGGCCCTGCGATCCTATGTCAGGACCTGGACCGCCGAACTCGCGGCGCTCGGCATCCGCGTGAATGTGCTGAGCCCCGGGCCGACGGAGACGGCGATGTTCGCCGAGGTCTCGGACGAGATGCGGGCTGTCTTCCTGGAAAGGGTCCCGCTCAGGCGCATGGCGCGTCCTGACGAGATCGCAGGCGCGGCCCTGTTCCTCGTCAGCGAGGAGTCCGCCTACATGGCCGGCTCCGATCTCCAGATCGACGGCGGCATGGCGCAGATCTGACTTCGGGAGGTGCGACGGCTCTGCGACATCCGGGTTCGCGGCGCCGTCGCAACCGATCGGTTCGGCCGCGGTTAAAGTGTTGAAGCTCTTGCAGGAAACGCTCATGTCCGACGCCGCCATCGCCGCCACAAAACGCTTCGGCGAGATCGTCAATACCGGGGCGTTCGACGCCTTTCCGGACGTCGTCGCCGAGGGCTGCGTCGACAACGACCCGGCGCCCGGACAGGGTGCGGGTCCCGAAGGGTTCAAGACCTTCTTCACCGGTATGCAGGAAGCCTTCCCCGACATGAAGGTCGAGCCCGTGACGATGGTCAGCGAAGGGGACAAGGTCGCCTTCGCCTATACCCTGACCGGCACGCATCAGGGCGACTTCCTCGGCGTTCCCGCGACCGGCAAACCCGTCGAGGTTCGCGGGATGCAGATCGGCCGCTTCGAGAACGGCAAGATGGTCGAGCGCTGGGGTTCGTCGGACGAGCTCGGCATCCTCAAACAGATCGGCGCGGCGCCGGTCTGAGCCGGCGGGTGCTCAAACCCGTCTCCTGCGATGTCGCCGTCATCGGCGCCGGCTCAGCCGGCCTCGCCGCCTATCATGCGGCCAAGGCCGCAGGCGCCAGGGTGCTGCTGATCGAGGCGGGTCCGGGCGGCACGACCTGCACCCGATATGGCTGCATGCCGTCCAAGCTCCTGCTGGCGGCCGCCCGCGCCGCGCGTGACGCCCGGGCCGCGCGGACGTTCGGCATCCAGGCCGGAGACCTCGCCATCGACGGCACGGCGGTCATGGCGAGGGTGCGGCGAGAGCGGGATCAGTTCGTCGAGGGCGTGCTCGAGGAGGTGAAGGCCATTTCACCCGCAGACAGGCTGCACGGCCGGGCGCGGTTCGCCGGCCCTGACACCCTGACCGTCGACGACCACAGCCTCGTCACGGCACGCGCCATCGTGGTCGCCACCGGCGCGCGGCCAGTCGTGCCAGAGGATCTGGCGAGAGTCTGCGAAGAGCGGGTCGTCACCCACGAGACGGTCTTTGAGCTTGAGACCCTGCCGCGCGCGCTCGCCGTCATCGGCGCCGGTCCTTTGGGTCTGGAACTGGCCCTGGCCTTCGTCAGGCTGGGGGTGAAGACGACAGTCTTCGACGAGGGAGACACGGTCGGAGGCGTGAAGGATCCAGTCATCGGCGCGGCCGTGGTTGAACAGATGAAACACGAGCTGACCTTCGAGCTGGGCGTCAAGGTCGAGGCGAAACGCAAGCCGGACGGCGACATCATGCTGCACTGGACCGCCGCCGACGGCAAGGCGCGGCGCGGGACGTTCGAGTATGTGCTCGACGCCGCCGGACGTAAGCCGGCACTGGACAGTCTCGACCTGAACCTGTCGGGTCTGGAGCTAGGTGAGGACGAGGTCCCGATCTTCGATCCCGACACCCTGCGATGCGGCAGCTCGAACATCTTCATCGTCGGTGACGCCAACGACGATCGGCCTGTGCTGCACGAGGCCTCGCTTCAGGGCGAGCTGGCGGGTCGCAACGCGGCGCGCCTGCCGAAGCTGGAGAAACGTATCCCGATGCCGAACATGGCGATCGTCTATTCCGATCCCGACATCGCCAGCGTCGGCCCCCGCTGGGACGAGGAGGCAGCCAAGAGCTGGACCATCGGCTGCAGCGACGACGTCGGACGGGCGCGCGTGGACGCTCGGCCCTCCGGTGTCCTGCGCCTCTATGCCGGGGGGAAGGACGGGACGCTCATCGGCGGCGCGCTCTTTGGTCCTGACGTCGAGCATCTGGCCCATCTGCTGGCCTGGGTCGTGCAGTTGAAGATGAGGGCCGAGGACGTTCTCGAACTGCCCTTCTACCATCCGACGATGGAAGAGAGTTTCCGGACCGCCCTGCGCGATCTGACCGCGCAACGGAAGGCCTGACCTCAGCCGCCTTCGCGGAACCCGGGATAGAGGCTCATCCCGCCGTCTACGAACAGGGTCGTCCCGACCACATAATCAGCCGCGTCGGAAGCGAGCCAGATGGCGCTCTGTGCAATATCCTCCACCTCGCCGATCCGACCATAGGGAATGAGCTTCAGCAGCTTGCGGGCCGCCGCCGGCGTGTCCCAGGCGGCGGTGTTGATCGGCGTCTTGATCGCGCCCGGTGCTATGGCGTTGACCCGGATCTTCTGATCAGCGAGCTCCTGGGCCATCGTCTCCATCAGCATCTTCACCCCGCCCTTGGCCGCCGCATAGTTGGCGTGTCCGGTCCAGGGGATACGTTGATGCACGGAAGTGACGAACAGCACCTTGCCGAGCGCCCTGGACCTGTTCGGCTCGATCCCCTGGCGACGGAAGCGCCTGGCCGCCTCCTGGGCGCACAGGAAGGCGCCGGTCAGATCAAGATCGATCACCTTGCGCCAGTCTTCCAGCGTCATCTCCAGGAAGGGCGCATCGGCCTGAGCTCCGGCGTTGGCGACCAGAATGTCCACGCCGCCGAAATGAGCGTCTGCCGCGTCAAACAGCTTCTGGACGTCGCGAGGTCTGGAGACGTCTGCCCGAACCGAGACGGCCCGGCCTTCCTTTTCGAGGATCTCGGCGGTCACGGCCTTACCCGCTTCTGCGTCGCTGAAGTGGCTGACCACGACGGCGGCGCCCGCCTCCGCGAAAGCCAGGGCGATCGCCTTTCCAATGCCGGAACTCGCTCCGGTGACGATCGCGCGCTGGCCGGCGAGGGGCTTATGGCTCATGGCGTTCTGACCGGATGGTTGGGGTTAAGCGCACCGGAATAGTCAGCGTCCGCCACGCTCATAAACACCGATCAGGAGGCCCCTGGAAAGCACATGTCCCTGTATCGCCTCGACCACCGAGCTCCGCGTCGGCGGGGCCGAAAAGACAAGCCTGCGGTCGAGCGCGAAGAGCTGAAACGCATAAAGGTGGGCGCCATGGCCGTTCGGTGGGTCGGGCGGCAGGTATGCCGCCCCGAGATAGGCGTTACGACCGAGGTTTTCGTGCAGGCCGTCATGGCCGGGGCTCTTGAACAGCCCTTCGTCAAGGACGCTGAGGTCCGCCGGGAGGTCCCATGCGAGGAGATGGACGAGCGGTTCGGGCGCCGGCGCATCGGGATCCTCGACGATCAGGACGAAGGCTTGCGTGGCGGCAGGCGCGCCGCTCCACGTCAGCGGCGGGGAGATCTTCTCGCCATCGTTTGTGTAGCGGGCGGGGCGGGAGCCGCCGTCCACGAAGGCGGGGCTTTCCAGCCGCAGCGTTTCCGGCACATCTTCGAAATCCGCCTCGGCGGTGATTTTCTCGAAGCCAGCGCGGACGCCGCGAAGGGCATGGCCCAGGCCGCCGGGAATATTTTCCAGCATGATCGTCTCCTGTGTGGAGCCTAACGTCGTTGACGGCGAAGCGTTCGACCCTTTGCGAACCCCCGGGTCCCTGCCTCGTTTTCCTGTCGATACAACGACCTCAACCATAACGGCGTCGTTGTCCGGCGCATTCTTCGACGGACATCCGCTGCAACCTGGTCGGGGCCTGGCTTTCGGGACGGCCGCCGGTGACCATCGCCAACGCCCGGATCGACCCGCTGCGCCCGGACGGCGACCCTGATGCAGGCCGTGCAGTAGGCCGGCGTCTCCTCGAACGTCAGGTCTATGACGGCGTGACCACGAGTTCTTCTCGATGGGCGCCCGTCGTGGCCAAGGCGAAACAGGTGCAGGACTGGTCGCTCGGGCGTCTGCGCGCCGCGCTGGGAATCAACGCTCCCGCCGCCTGACGTCAGAATGCGCCTTCAGGCGTGATGAATGACAAAGGGCCGATCGCAATTGCAGCCGGCCTTTTCTTGTCAAACGTCGGCGACGTTGGTCAGGCGGCTTGTCCGAAATCCACCGGCGGGCTCCAGGACGCGTCGCATCGCTGCTTGAGCGCTCTGGTAACCGTAGCGCCGTGGAGCTGGTCCTGGATCGACGAGAACCCCTCAGCCTTCAGCTTGACCTTGACATCACCGGGGGTGCGGCATGTCCCGCTCTCCGCCAGTTGATAGGCGCGTTCGATCGTCGTCGGGCGGAAGGTCATTCGATCTCGCTGTAAGGTGTGAAAACACAACGCAGCTTCACTGTAAGGGTTGCCGCAACAATCGGTGTCGGACGACAGGGCCGCGACTGTCGAGGGGACGCCGCAATCGGCTCGGCCGGCCTGGCTCCGCGGGAGCCGATAAGGGTCACGATCGTTGGCGCAGGATGATCCTGACGATCACCGAGTTCTGCCTGGGCGTGGCCCTCGCCCTTATGACCCTGCACGACGTCGTGGCGACCGCCGTCGTGTCCGGCCGCACGCGCAGCGTGCCGCAGGTCGTCCGCCGCGTCATAGCGGTCAATCTGCCCTGGTGGCGCCGGGCGCGTCGGCGCGAGCAGGGGCTGGCCATTGCCTTCGCACCCTCGATCCTCGTCCAGGCCTTCCTGCTTTGGATGTCGCTTCTCGCCGTCGCGTTCGGTCTGATGACCCATGCTCTGGCCGGTTCGTTCGACCCCGTTCTGCCCAGCTTCCCGCAAGCCTTGTTCGTGGCCGGCAGCGGTCTGGCGACCGTCGGCCTCAGTGAGACCGATGCGACCGGCGCCGCGCGCTGGGTGGTGATGGCCGCAGGCTTCTGCGGTCTCGCCGTCATGACCCTGACCATCACCTATCTTCTCATGGTCCAGGGCGGGGTCGCCGGTCGGGACTCCGGCATCCTCAAACTGACGACATCGGCCGGCGCGCCCCCGTCCGGCGTCGCCCTGCTCGAACGCTATGCGAGCCTCGATATGATCGGGCGGCTGCCGGAGTTGCTGCATGATGCGCGCGACTGGTGCGCGGAGGTCCGGCAGAGCCATGCCTCCCATCCCTCCCTGATCTACTTCCGATCGGTCGGCGCCGCGTCCGGCTGGCCGGCGGCGCTCGGGGCCCTCATGGATCTCGCCCTCGTCTGTGTCTTCCTGCTTGATGACCGGGCCGCACGCGGTCCTGCGGTCCTTCTGGAGGAGGAGGGAGGCCGAATGGCCCGCACCCTGGTCGACCTCGTCGGTCTGAACGCCTTGGCCGCCCCGCCGGCTGAAGGCGAGGTCCATGACCTTCTGGGCCGGCTGGCCGGGGCCGGCCTGTCGCTGCGCGCGGAGCCGGATCTCGCCGGCTTCGTCGCCGCGCGCGCGCGCCACGCGGGCTGCATCCGGGCGCTGGCGGAGCATCTGGGCAGTCTGGAGGCGCCCCTGACGCCGCCGCCGCGGGGGAACGGGCCGGACGACGCCGTGTTCTCCTGAGCCACCCCGAACCCAAGGAGACGTCATGGCCGATCGCCTGACCGCGCAAGACCCCCGCGAACAATATCCGAAGCCGCCCTTTCCGGAACAGCCGCAGGCCGCTCCGGGCCTGGCCGTGAAGATGGATCCCGAGCCCGATCATGGCGAGACGAGCTACAAGGGTTCCGGCAAGCTGGTGGGCCGCAAGGCCCTGGTCACCGGCGGGGACAGCGGCATCGGTCGGGCGGCGGCGATCGCTTACGCCCGCGAAGGCGCCGACGTCGCCATCGCCTATCTGCCGGCCGAGGAAAAGGACGCGGCGGAGGTCATCGCCCTGATCGAGGCCGAGGGCCGCACCGCAGTGTCCCTGCCGGGTGACATCACCGACGAGGCCTGGTGCCGGGATCTGGTGGCGAAGGCTGTGGATGGCCTGGGCGGTCTCGACATCCTCGTCATCAACGCCGGCCGCCAGCAGTACCGCGACAGCATCTCCGAGGTCTCCAGCGAGGACTTCGACAAGACGATGAAAACCAATCTCTACGCCATGCACTGGATCGCGCAGGCCGCGACTCCGCACCTGAAGCAGGGGGCCGCGGTGATCACTACCGCCTCCGTCCAGGCCTATGATCCGTCGGCCATCCTGCTCGACTACGCCACGACCAAGGCCGGAATCGTCGCCTATACCAAGGCCCTTGCCAAACAACTGATCGAGAAGGGCGTCCGCGCCAATGTGGTCGCGCCCGGTCCGTTCTGGACGGCGCTGCAATCCTCGGGCGGCCAGCCGACGGACAAGGTGACAAAATTCGGCGAGCAGTCCGCCTTCGGTCGGCCGGGACAGCCGGTCGAGATCGCGCCGGTCTATGTGCTGCTGGCATCCCAGGAAGGCAGCTACATCTCGGGCGAGGTCTACGGCGTCACAGGCGGCGCCGGCATCGCCTGACGCCCCCGGAAGGGCCGGCTTTCCGGAGCCGGCCCTTCGTCTATCCTGCGAGTGCGACCGCGCAGTGGACGATGGCCAGATGGGTCAGGCCCTGCGGCAGGTTGCCGAGCCATTGGCCGGTCTTCGGGTCGATCATCTCCGGATAGACGCCCTCGCTGTCCAGGCCGTCGATCAGGGCGCCGAAGGCGGCCTCGGCCGCGACTGTCTGGCCGAGAAGGGCGCGGGCTTCCGCGATCCAGAAGCTGCAGGCGAGGAAACAGCCCTCCTCGTCGCGGGTCGTCGTCAGGCGGTAGTGCCAGGGATGGGCGCCCAGGGCGGCCTCGATGGCGTCTAGCGTGGACGCCATCCGTGCGGGCTCGCCAAAACCGAAGCGGACGGCCAGAGCCATCGAGGCGTCGATTTCGCTCGACCCGGCCCAGGCGACGTAGGCGTTCCGGTCTTGCGACCAGCAGTGCGCATCGATCCAGACCCGGACACGCTCCGCCTCGCGCGCCCAACGGTCCCGGCAGGTCGTCGGGATATGGCCGCCGTCAGCCAGACTGACCGCCCGGGTCAGGGCCTGCCAGCAACTGACCTTGGACATGGTGTACTGGCGCTTCTCCTCCAGCTCCCACATGCCGGCGTCGGGTTGCCGCCAGCCGTCGGCGCAGACGTCGGCCTGACGCGAGAGCACGGCGGCGGTCTTGTCGTCCAGAATGTTTCCGCTCTCCACGAAGCGCCATGCCACCTCGAACAGGTCGCCGTAGACGCCGTGCTGGTGCTGGTCGGTGGCCGCGTTGCCGACGCGGACCGGGGTCGAACCGCGATAGCCGGGCAGGTCGATCTCGCGCTCCGGTTCGACCCGCTCGCCGTTCAGGGTGAACAGCGGCTTGCAGCCGTGTTCGCCGACGCGGGCGATCAGCCAGGTGAAGGCCGCCTTGGCCTCGGCCTGGGCGCCGATGGCGAGGAAGGCCTTGATGGTGTAGCCGGCGTCCCGGACCCAGGCGAAACGATAGTCCCAGTTCTTGTCGCCGCCGATCCGCTCCGGGAGCGAGGTCGTGGGCGCCGCAGCGATCGCCCCGGTGGGCGAGTAGAGCAGCAGCTTCAGGGCCAGCGCGCTGCGCACCACCGTGTCCCGATGCGGCCCGTCATAGGCGACCCTGTCGCTCCAGCCGCGCCACTCGTCGTCCGAAATGTCGATCCTCCGGTCGATCTCCGCGATCGAGGGCGAGACCAGGGGTTCGTCGGCTCCGGCGATCACAGCGAGGACGGCGCGCTCCCCGGCCTGGACGGTCACGCGACCGCGGACGCGCCGGTCGTCTTGGGCGACAATCTCGATGACGTCGCTGAAGCGCAGCAGGCCGAGGACCGGTCCGGCGTGAAAGACCAGGGCGTTGGCGTTGGGGGTCAGATAGGGGCTCACGGTCCCGGCGCGGTCGCCGAAGACGATCTCGACGTCGAAGGCGACGGCACCTTCGAGGCCTTCGAGCCGCCGCGCCAGTTCCGCCCAGGGCAGCCGTCCGGCCGTGCCGCTGTTGAGAGATTCCGTCAGCCGCGCCCGGCCGCCCCTGGTCGTGAAGATCGTTTCATGGACATTGCTGCCCGGCCGGTAGGCGCGCTCGACGGTGAACGAGTCCACGGGCGTGATCGCGAACCGGCCGCCCTGGTCCGGACTGAGGATCCGGTCGAACAGGGGCGGGGAGTCCATATTGGGCATGCACCACCAGTCGATCGATCCGTCGGCGCCGGACAGGGCGACGGCCCGCCCGTCGCCGAGCGCGGAATAGGCGTCGAGCGGCAGATATCCGCCGGTGCGTTCGGTCTGTGGCATTCAGGCTCTCTACTGAGCCCGGTCAACGCGCTCGTCTGGTGGCAGGACTGCCCCGTCGGGCAAACGCGTGGCGACGGTTCGCGTTCGCTGAAAGCGGACCGGAACGGCTCCGGCGTCCCGGCATTGTCCTGCGTCCAACCCTGACGCGGAGGCTTGACCATGAACGAGATCGGACGGCAGACCTGGGCCATCGCCGAGGGCTATATCCCCGGAACCAGCACAGGGCCGGAACCGGCCATGCTCAGCCATGAGACCGCCTGTCTGCTCAACACGGGCGATGAGGCGGCCAATGTCGAGATCACCCTCTACTTCAAGGATCGGGAGCCGGTCGGACCCTATGCGATAGAGGTCGGGGCGAGACGGACCCTGCATGTCCGGTTCAACGATCTGAAGGATCCGGAGCCGGTGCCCCGGGACACCGACTATGCGAGCGTCATCCGGTCGGACCGGCCGATCATCGTCCAGCACAGCCGGCTGGACTCGCGGCAGGCGGAAAACGCCTTGATGACCACCATCGCCTTTAGCGAATGAGCTCAGCGCGGGCCAATGTCTTGCTGTGCGCCATTGACCTCTATGGCCCCGGAGAGACGCCGTGGACGCGCCCAAACGCGGCCCCGAAGGCGCTGTCGCTGCCCCCGGAAAGGCGACGTCCTCGCCCACGCCGTAGTCGGATCGGCGTCATGGGCAAAAATGTCGGACGCGTTGATCGCCGAAATGCCCGGTGCGCTCGAGAGGACGAACGGGCAACGCTTCCAGTGCGCCCGCCGGCCTAGGCGTGGCAGAGCAAAAATCGCCCGACCCTGTCGACAATCAAATGTCGAAGTGCAGTTTCCGCTTTGGGTCGTATACCGGCAGACGCACCAGGGCCGAGAGCCGACATCTGAAGCCGGTCGAGGGGGGGACGCGAACGGGTTCGAGAGAGCGAAGCCATACCTCGAGCCCGGAGACCCAACCTGCATGCCTTGGAAGCAGAAGGGCAGACTGCGTTGAGGCTTCGACTATTCCGACGACCTTGCCGTGGGCTGAATGTCACCGTGGGCGTTCCGTCTATACAATCTCCGTTCGTGCCGTCATCCGGTGCGGGTCGCCTTAAATCGGCGGGCGCCGAGGCGAGGTCTGAGCGGTTTCAGCGCAGCTGGCTGTCCTTGCTGCCGCGGCGGTTGATGGCTGAATGGACGACCCTGTCGTCCCGCCCGGATTGACAGTGAACGCACGTCGTCGCTCCAGGCATCGCCCGGCGTCGCGCCTCGGGAATATTCTCGCCGCACTCCACGCATTCCAGCGTGCCTTCGCCCGCCGGCATGCGGGCGCGTGCATTGAGCACCCCGTCGATGACCGTGTCGTGGATCTGGTCCAGAACCGCGCCGTCGCGTGTCCAGCCGCCGGCCATGTCTCGTCTCCCGTTGCGCTCGTTGTCTCAATCAACGCCTCATTCCGCAGCAGTGTTCCGTGCACGGATCGACGCCGCCGGCTCTAACGACTCGCATGAACCGTAAAAGAACATTACGGGAACATCATGACCGAGTCCCTGCACCGCTATGTCGAGCTTCAGGCGACCTCCCACTTCTCGTTCCTGCGCGGCGCGTCCTCCTGCGAGGAATTGTTCAGCCAGGCGAACGTGTGCGGCATCGAGGCCCTCGCGGTGGTCGACCGCAATTCGGTCGCCGGGATCGTGCGCGCCTGGGAGGCGGCGAAGGCCACGAACACGCGGCTGATCGTCGGCTGCCGGCTTGACCTCCTGGATGGGACCGGCCTTCTGGTCTATCCGACCGACCGGGCGAGCTACTCACGCCTGACCCGTCTGCTGTCGGCGGGAAAGCGGCGCGCCGGCAAGGCGAAATGCAATCTCGACTGGGCCGATGTCGCCGACTGGTCCGAGGGTCTGGTCGCCGTGCTCGTGCCGGACGAGGCCGACGCGACGACCGCAAACAGTCTGCGCAAGGTCCGCGAGATCTTCGCGGATCGGGCCTATCTCGCCCTGACCCTGCGCCGTCGCCCGGGTGACGCCCTTCGCCTGCACGACCTCTGCGGTCTCGCCGCCCGGGCCCGCGTCCCGACCGTCGTCACCAATGATGTGCTCTTCCACCATCCGCAGCGGCGTCTGCTGCAGGACGTCGTCACCTGCGTCCGGCACGGGTGCGTCATCGATGACCTGGGCTTCCGCCGCGAACGCCATGCGGACCGGCACCTCAAGACCGCCGAGGAGATGCACCGGCTGTTCGCGAAATACCCGGAGGCGCTCGCCCGGACCCTGGAGATCGCCGACCGCTGTCGCTTCTCCCTGGACGAACTCCAGTACCAGTACCCCGACGAGGTCTCGACACCGGGAATGACGCCCCAGCAGACCCTGGACCAGCTGACCTTCGAGGGCGCCGCCCGGCGCTATCCCGACGGTGTGCCGGACAAGGTCACAGCCCTCCTCCGACACGAACTCGGCCTGATCGAGCGGCTGGAATACGCCCCTTATTTCCTGACCGTGAACTCGATCGTCGCCTTTGCCCGCAGCCGGGACATCCTGTGTCAGGGCCGGGGCTCCGCCGCCAACTCGGCGGTATGCTACGTGCTCGGGATCACCTCGATCGACCCCGAGCGCAACGACCTCCTGTTCGAGCGCTTCGTGTCGGAGGAACGGCGCGAACCCCCCGACATCGACGTCGATTTCGAGCATGAGCGGCGCGAGATCGTCATGCAGTGGGTGTTCGACACCTATGGCCGCGACCACGCCGCCCTCTGTTCGGTGGTCATTCGCTATCGCGCCAAGGCGGCGATCCGCGACGTCGGCAAGGCGCTCGGCCTGCCCGAGGACCTGACCAAGGCCCTGTCCTCCCAGATCTGGCACTGGTCGAAGGAGGGTGTCGAGGACAAGCACCTCAAGGCGCTCAACCTCAATCTGGAGGATCGCCGCCTCCGCCTGACACTGGAGCTGGCTCAACAGCTGCAGGGCGCGCCGCGCCACCTCTCACAGCACCCCGGCGGCTTCGTGCTGACCCATGACCGGCTCGACGATCTCGTGCCCATCGAACCGGCGGCGATGAAGGACCGTCAGGTCATCGAGTGGGACAAGGACGATATCGACAGCCTGAAGTTCATGAAGGTCGACTGCCTGGCGCTCGGAATGATGAGCTGCATGAAGCGCGGCCTCGATCTGCTTCGCGACCACAAGGGGATCGATCTCGATCTCGCGACCATCCCCGCCGAGGATCCGCGCACCTATGCGATGATCAGGAAGGCCGACACCCTGGGCGTCTTCCAGATCGAGAGCCGGGCCCAGATGGCCATGCTGCCGCGCATCAAGCCGCGCACCTTCTATGACCTGGTCATCGAGGTCGCGATCGTCCGCCCCGGCCCGATCCAGGGCGACATGGTCCATCCCTATCTTCGAAGACGGGAAGGCAGGGAGCCGGTCGAATACCCCAGGCCCGAACTGGAACAGGTTCTCGGCAAGACCCTCGGCGTGCCCCTGTTCCAGGAACAGGCCATGCGGGTCGCGATCGAATGCGCGGGGTTCACCGCCAGCGAGGCCGACCAGCTGCGCCGCGCCATGGCGACCTTCAAATTCACCGGGGGCGTCAGCCATTTCCGGGACAAGCTGGTCAACGGGATGGTCGAGCGCGGCTATACGAAAGAGTTCGCCTCCAGGACCTTCAGCCAGCTGGAGGGTTTCGGCTCCTACGGTTTCCCCGAGAGCCATGCCGCCTCCTTTGCCCTGATCGCTTACGCCTCCTCCTGGCTCAAATGCTGGCACCCCGACGTCTTCTGCGCCGCCCTGCTCAACGCCCAGCCGATGGGCTTCTACGCGCCGGCCCAGATCGTCCGCGACGCCCGCGAACACGGCGTTGAGATCCGTCCGCCCTGTATCAACGCCTCACGCTGGGACTGTAGTCTTGAGCCGACCCCCCACCCCGAACAGTTTGCCGTTCGGCTCGGCCTCAGAATGATCTCAGGCCTCTCCAATACCGACGGGGCGAAGATCGTCGGCTCCCGCGCCGACCAGGCCTTCGTCTCCGTCGACGACGTCTGGCGCCGCGCCGGCGTCCCTGCGGCCAGTCTCGTGAAGATCGCCGAAGCCGACGGTTTCCGCGCCGGACTCGGCCTGGCCCGGCGCGAGGCGCTGTGGGCCATCAAGGGCCTGCGCGACGACCCTCTGCCCCTCTTCGCCGCCGCCTCCCTGCGCGAACAACAGAGTGTCCCGGAGACC
>Ga0247739_10000091_pt1 | contig 30827 bp, 34 predicted proteins | sample UWRJL058202B2_FD_180943 | JGI IMG/M metagenome (GOLD analysis project Ga0247739, IMG submission 180943) | Plant litter microbial communities from Arlington Agricultural Research Station in Wisconsin, United States - UWRJ-L058-202B-2 | ecosystem: Environmental > Terrestrial > Plant litter >...
TTATATATACGCATCACAAGTTTATACAGCACAATGGTTAAAATTGGATGATTTTACAGGTTTGAGGCGAGAAGATACAATTATATCTGAAGGAACTAATTGGACTTTTGGAGAGCAAAGTCCAGATAGTTCTAATCCTTATATATGGAATGGGTTTCCATTAAACGATAATGAATCTCAACCATTTAATGAGAATACTATAATTCATTGGGAAGATGCTAATATAATCCGAACGGGAATTCCTTATAAAATAATTTACAACCCTGTTAGTACGCGTTATCTAAAAGGAATCGAATAAGTGCATTTTATTCCTAAATCTAACTGGAATTATTTTACTCGATTATTTCAATTCTAATAAACTTCTTCACACTTTTAACTTTTTCGGCAGATAGATTCACTTCAATCTCAATGGTTCCCCGAAAATCTTGTTGGAAATCTACTGGTATAGATGCATTCAATCTATCGAAAGTTGTTCTGTGTATATTTAATGTCTGCTTTCCTACTCCTCCATTTACTTCTGTATTTGATTTAGCTTTGAATTGTAATTTTACATATTCGGCAATTGCACTTCCAGTGTTTATAGTACCTAAAAGAACATTAAAATATCTACGATCTGTCCGACCTAAAATCTGTAATGAAGTAGAATCATGATTAAGTCTTCTTGCAAGAAAATTCCTTGGTATTTTTGCTAATGTATATCTGTTAGGATTCCCCCAAATTTCAGACACCTGATTGGTCTCGTCATTATTTAACTCTCTAACAAAAAATCCAGTTTCGTTAATTGAGATTGTATAAGTTGGGAGAGAACTTTTCATAAAGGACTTTTCAGGCAGTGTAATATAAGAATAAGGTGGATAAATTCCTCTTTCATCGGGCTTTCCTTCCTTAATTTTCTGTACTGAAACAAGAATTTCCAATATTGGTTTTTTTGACTTTTCAATTAAATAATCTTCAAATTGGCTTTGAGACATATTCAGATTTTTCTTTGCCAGTAAAACAGTCTCATTTAATAATTGAGCTTGGTTCTTTGCTTCAGAAAGCATTTGTTGAAATGTTTCTTGACTTTCAAGTCGTTGTTTCTCACTTTGTTTAACCATTTGCTCTAATGATATTCGACTGGCATCTAACGTCTTTTGTTGTTTTTCTAAAAAAAACTGTTGTTCCTTGGCTCCGTCTCTTGCTTCTTTTAATTGTCTTACGGCTACAAACCAGGAACCAACCCCTGCTGCTAAGGAAACTATTGTAATTGCTACAGTAGCAATTTTACTGATAGTTGAGAGATTGGCTAGAATAAATTGGAATATTCTGACGAATGAAATGTATGGAAGTAAGTTGTAAACAAAAAAGATTGCGATAACAGCAATTATAATTTTGGGGACAAAGTGCATCTAAGAATTATTATGGTTTACGATCTTGCAATTTGCAAATATTATGTCTTTTACTTAACTAAAATTATTCCACATCCTTGCAGAAAGATATTGAATAATGCAGCTAATCGTAAAGGAAGATAAACTTCAAAAATACCGGGACCATGTTCAGAATGGTCTTGACCTGACTGGCAAGGATAAGGAGATGTTCGACCGGTTCTTTTTTGCTTTCACAAACTTATTGGATGGACTAAGCGAGCGCAAAGTTGTTGAGCTGCTTATGTTCTGTCCTGCTCCACTTGGCCAGCTCGGACAAAGCCAGGCTTATAATATCGTTAATGGCGCTCAGGAAATCTTCGGAGCGTTGGATTTTGGCAACACTAAAAAGGTTGCACAACGATACATCTATGCTACACGGTTGGAAGAAATGTCAGAAACAATAAAGGAATTGGCCCGTAGCATGATCGAAAAATCTACAAAAAAAACCCTTGACGAAAATGGCAATGAGCAGTATGTCTGCGGTATTGAGGCCGAAAAAGAAGCCGGGGTACTTCTGGAAAAATCAGCCAACGTATTAATGAAAGCCGCCAAAATCAAAAGCCTTCTGGATAAAGACAAGGTGGAAAGCCCTAACAAGTTCGTTGTGGCGCCTAATATCATTTTTACAGATGATATGGCTGCATTGGACTTAATTAAAGAAATTAACGATATCGAATTCGAAGATGTTACAGGAAACGGAGCAGAGACTGAGGAAGGGGAAACTGAAACAACTGGCTCAGAAAGCTAATATTGTTTTTCTTGCCACTAAGCAGAAAATATTTTTAAACAGTCGGGCCAAAAGAAAAACGCTTTTAGCCGGCCGTGCATTTGGGAAAACTTACCTGATGCTTGTTTGTGCAGGATATATGGCAAAGCTATTGCCCAGGGCCAGGTTCTTTTTAGCGGGTCTTACATTCAAACAGGTATTGGATATCGTGCTGAACGATTCAACTGATGCTTGGGGATCAATGGGCTGGTATGAATATCATGAAAAGGTGAACCCATTTGGTAATTACGTATTATTCCGGGAACCACCGGCTGATTGGCCACGTGCCTATAAATCGCCAAAATCTTTTGAAAGATGTGTTTCCTTTAACTCCGGATTTTGTTTGCAGCTTCTTTCTTTTGAGAAGCCAGATAGTAATAGAGGCCATAATTTTGATGGGGGCCTAATTGATGAGAGCGCAATTTTTAAGTCGGAGTGGGTTTCAAAGATCTTGATGCCTACTCTCTATCGCGCAAACACCTGGCGTTTCAAAGACAATTACCTTCATAATTCCTTTTATGACTTCACTTCTAATCCTTGGTTCCAAGCTGGTAAATGGGTTTTTGAAACGGAGGAATTGATGAAAAGGAATCCTGAGAAGTATCTTTTTATTGAGGGAACTGCTCATGATAACCCAACTCTTCATGAAGATTATATAAGCAATCTGGAAGAAACAACCGAGCCACTTATTTTTAGAGTAGAAGTTCTAAACGAACGTCTGGCTAAATTACCGAACTGCTACTATCCATCCTTCCAAATTGAAAAGCACTGCACCAGCAATACGTTCACGTATGAACAGAATGCTGATGGTATTTGGCTACCTTCTTTTTCAGACTATGATCCTAACAAAGCGCTTGAAGTAAGCCTGGACTTTAACAATTACATCTGCTCCTCCATTGTGTGCCAGGAAGTACCTAACAAGTTCAAGGTATTGAATGTGATCTATGTCAAGCAGGCAAAAGAGAACAAGACATTGGCTGAGAGCCTGGCTCTGGCCATTGTCGCTGCATATCCTGACCAGATCCGTAAAGACCTGATCATCTATGGTGATGCGTCGGCTAACAGTAAGAGTGCAGGATCTAACACAACATTCTTTGCCCAGGTATTTGCAGAGCTGCGGGCTGCTGGATGGAAGGTCATACCGCGGGTACTGAAATCCAATCCGGAACACAAGGATAGATTTGCACTGATAGATCGGATCCTGGCAGAAGGTGGTACGGTGTTCCCAAGGCTGCGGATCAACCAGAATACTTGCAAAGCTCTGATCATATCCATGCAGAACAGTCCGATCAGTAGCAACATGAAGAAAGATAAGTCAAGCGAAGGAACAAGTATTCAACAGGAATACGCAACTCACTTGTCCGATTGCCTTGACTACATTCTGTACTACAAGTATGCAAGCAGCAAACCGAAGTCTTCCGGAACGAATCGCATCCGTTGGATCGGCCACTGATGCCGTACCGATCGGTGGAGTAGCGGCGAGTGACTGGATGTAGTCACCGCCTTTAAGATATCCCGAATTTTTGCTTTCGGTAATTACCGAAAATGGAAAGGGTGCCGCCTACCCCAAAGGACCTTTGGAAAAAAAAACCTCCGTATCGAATGTTTTTGAATTTAAGTCATTGAAGATCAATCCAAAGCTGAAAATGAAAATTGGAAGGAATTTTCTGTCTTTTCAGCCGGTAACATCGGAGGTTAGTTTTGATTTATGGATGCAATAAGTATTGACACTTTTTTCAAGTTACTGCACGATCCTGCTAACCGTGGCTTCGATTTGAAGTACAGGAAAGTAAATGGCGTGTTTGGAATGAAAAGGAATCTGGGCAAAAGTGGGAAACGATTTGAGAATAAAAGCACCAAAGGGAAACTTCGGTATGATCTGATCCAGACCGGAGCTGTCTTGCTGGAAGATATCGATGGACTTGGGACACCGTTCACGCTCCGGAACCGGTTGCTGATTGCCATCAGGTTGCCGGGAGCAGCTACCTGGCTCAGAATAATTCACAAAAACTACTGAAGTAATGATCAAAAGAATTGAGAATAACCTTTATCACCTTTCCGGAGCAAATGCGATGGCAAAAGTGATCAGCACACCAACGATTGATGTTGTTACGGATAAGTCAACTAACAGCGGTGGGCAAAAGCCAAAAGGTGACGTGGACTATATTCCCTGGGGAGAAAAAGACGATATGGCCATTGAGCTACTCCGGATGTGCTGGAATTCGCCAACTAAACCGCGCCTGATGGACCAGGCAAAAGAATTTATCCTTGGAGCTGGTGTGAAATTAATGTCTGTGGACATTGATAAGGATGGAAAAGAGATTCGCAAACTCGTAAAAAATTCAGAGTTGAGTCAATGGCTAAGACGTAAACAGGTGTATTCCAGATATCTGGAACTGGCAGCACTGAGTCTTACTTTTGCCGAAATGGCTTTTATCCGTTTTTCTATCCTGGACGACGGATTTGTTGAGCTGGAAACTATTCAGCCTACCAAGGTAAGGTTTCAGAAACCAACAAAAGGCAGGCCGCTGGACAGGGTTTTAATTAATCCTTACTTCGGTACCGGCAAAACAATTAGAAAGGAAGATACTGTTTCTGTTCCAATTTTTGATCAGGAATATCCGGAGAAATGGCCTGAAAGTATTATTGTTTTGAAGAAAGCTCAGATAGGAGCAGACTTCTATAATCAAGGTTTATGGTGGGGAACAAAAACCTGGACGCTTGTAGATAACATGGCTCCGGAATACCATCTTTCAGGTCTTACTAATGGTTATAACTTCAAATTGTTAATAGAAATTGATGAAAGTTATTTCATAATAGCAGACGAAGACCGTGAAGATGAAAAGGTAAAAGAAGCCATTGAAAAGCGCAAAGATGATTTCATGGCCCAAATGGATGACTATTTATCTGGTGTAAAAAATACCGACAAGGCATTGGTTCTCATTGGAGATATCATGGGAGAAGCAGGTAAGGATAAGAAGCTGATCCGGATTACAACTGTCGACAATAAAATGACAGATGACGCTTATATGAATATCATCAAACAAGCCGGTGTAAAGCAAGCGCAGGGACATGGTATTTTACCATCATTGGCTGGGATCAGTGAAGGTGATAAACTTGGTGGATCCGGATCTGAACTGATGCATTCGGTAATGTTTCAGGTCCGGTATATGACGCCATCGTACCGACGCCTTTTAAAAGGTCCGCTCGATAGTGCTCTGGAAGTGATGGGGCATAATCTGGAAGAATTACAATATCATTTTAGTGATATTGAGATGACAACATTAGACGCTAACCCTACCGGCCAGCAGGCTGCAACCGCTAATACACAATGAGATTTTTAAGAGCGCTATCTGAATTCTTAACACAATTATTTTTTGTAATTGTCAAGTTCCTGGTGTTCCTGACAATTTCTCCAATCACCATATTTAGGTGTTTACCCAGGATCTGGAAGTACAGATCCTTTCGTGCCGGCTATGAAAAGTTTCTGTGGATATGGGGTGCTTACTGGAATAAATTTAAAATGTAAATTATGGCTCAGCTACTTCAATCCGATATTATTAGCCTGGAAGAATATATTCATTCCTTGGTAACTGCGGATCCGGAAATAAATTCTTTTGTATTGGAAACGGGATCTAATCCATTCGAGATGACCCGATTCGACTCGGAAGCAAAAACAAATAATTTTAGTTATCCGGCGCTGGCTATGCTAATGCCTGTTATAACTGGTGACGATAATGAAATGCACAACTTCGAAGCTAAGCAGGAAGTTGCTATTGCCATTTTGTATCCTGCTGACGATACTCACCAGAAAAAATTGGAAGCATATAAGAAAGCTCAGCTCGCAGCCTGGCGTATTCTTAAATGTTTGAGACGTGATGCAAAAACCGGCAGCTTCCGAATGGATAAAATGAGTTATAAAATGGCTCCATTTGAATATGGAAGTGACGGCAGCGTTGGGCAGTATCTGGTTTTAGTACTTATTACCAGCACAAATGCATTGATTGGATCATGAGTGAATTAGTACAATGGCCTTATGATATTGATTACGACACCATTTGGTTTGTTGTTGGTCAAATATCCAATCAAATCTCCGGACGTGGACTAAAAGAGCTGGAAGATAAACTGGAAGAAGAAGGTTTGGTGATGACAGGCGAACTTAAGGGTTCACTTTTTAGAGAGGTCCGCCAGAATAATCAAGCCTGGATGACAGAAGTTGCTCTTCAATTTGAAGCGTATGGGCGCTTTAAAGACATGAAGGAACTTCATTATTCCAAACAGGCTCCGGTTGATGAAATTATGAAGTTCGTCAGGAACGTAATGGATGGTACTGGCACAAACAAAAAAGACCATAAACCATTCACTTATATCTCAGGACGTAAGGATGGCACATTTCCAATTGACAAGGAAGTTGCAATCCGACAGATTGCCTGGGCAATTGCACGTTCACGGATTTACCAACCAATTGTCTTACGAAAAGGTAAAGGCTGGTATATCCGGAATTACATGAAAGAAATTTATGGTGAGATTGAAGTAAACATTCAGGCAGCAGCAGCGCAGGCCGTCATGAACACAGTCGCCAAAGCTTTAAAGGATAGAAAATAATATTTGGTGTACCTGGTTGATATCAGCTGCCGGTGCAAAATTTAATTCTGAAAAATGATCGATTTCATAAAAGAAGGCTTAACCTGGTACGATGTTGACCTGGTGAGAAATGAGATACAGCACATAGTTCCGGCGATGGATCCGGAATTATTCCCTGACAGAACGGGCTTGAAATACTTTCTGGATCTTGATATCCCGGAATTCCCAATGAGCAGCTCATTTCAAACCATGATTACTCTGGAAGGAAGAGAGAAACCGCCTATTCTTTCTGCAGGCGCACTGATTTATGAAGGTTGTTCTTTCCGTCTTGAAGAACTGCTTGCTGGTCAGCTGGATATTGCATTACCACTGAAAAATGATAAGCGGCTGAGTGCCATTGCCAGTCTCACAACTAAATACAGAATCAGGGAAGTAATTGAACCTGCTTTGCTGGATAAGACATTGCCAAGCAGGGTTGCGATGCGCGCAGGATTGGCAATGCGTGATTTTGTTGGCTACGAACATTCCTTCTTTTCTCGTTACCAGGCTGAGAAAAAGCAGTTTCTTACCTGGCATCCAAATAATAAGCTTGTAAGCCAAAACCAGAGAGAGTATTTATATTTTCTTCTTAACCTTTCGCCGCTTCCACAGGAAATTCAGCTAAGAGTAAGAGTGACCAAGGCAGACGGATCTCGTAATGTATTAACCAAGGAGGCTATTTCCGGACTACGTGCATTTCAGGTTATATGTTGTCAGGTGGGTGCTTCCATTTTGGAACTGGATTCGGACGTTGTACGGTATGATGTTTGGTTGTCTGACGGTAATAATGAGCGATTTACCGAAGTTCGGTCTTATAATATTGATCGTAGGGCACAGCCGTTTGAGCGTTTCTTGTTATTCTCCAACTCTTTTGGATGCTTTGATACTATAAGGCTGATTGGAATGGCTAGTGAAGAAACGGACATTTCAAGAAACACTTCCAGGAAAGAAAGAGAAGCGGGCAAAGGCCTGGATTTTTCAGAGCTGCAAATAATTTCTGTCACTGAAAATAGCGGAATTAAGGTTTCAACCGGACTATTTGAAAAGGATGCGACTGTATATCTTGATTATTTAAGGGAATTGCTGTTGTCAGAAATTATCCTGCAGGATACTCCTTTTGGATTCGAAGCAATGAATCTGATCACTTCAAATATGGAATATAGTAAGGACCGGCCAGGCTTAATAGAAAGAAGCTTCGAACTGGAAAGAACATATTCGGACAAAAATTACAGCCGGATGCCTGCCGTAGCAAAACTTCCCGGGCGGGCGACAAAATGGGTTGGTATTTCTGCCAAAGCCGTCCTGGATGATTTTGGTAAGCGTACAGGTAAACTAGTCTACGAGCGCCTGCAAAAAGTGTATGTAGATGATTCCACAAAAGTCATTCCTTATGCCATTAAACCTAACATTCCCGGGGATCCCGACTATTTGGAACCCATGACCGAAGCTTCCATTATTCCAGGAAGTACACCTTATCCAAGTATTTTGATTTCTCGTGCCATCAGTTTTAAGAGAAATAATTGTGCGGCTGATTATTTGGGCACGGCTCCGGTTATTGTTATTGCTGCTGGGGCTTATGGTGGAGAAATACCAGGTGATGCTGACGAGCTTGCCGAAGCGAAGTTTACCAGCCAGAATACTCAGGATTATGCGAATTCAATAGGGACTTGTGAACTGAATAATGTACCAATTCACTATGCTTTGTTTCACAAAATGCCAATGGACGGATCTCTTAAAGTGATCGGTACCGACTTGTATGGCCCTGTTGTGGATTTGCGTCTGAATGGCGAGCTGATCATTTCAAATACGGTCGGACAGTCACCGTCAATAAACAGAACGTCAGATCATACTTATATGCCTGGTTTAAAAACATTGGTATTTGAAGTAGAATATGCAAGCGCTCCTTTTCATCCGTTCAAAATTAAAATTATTGGAGAAGGCGTAGAAACGTATGTCAATAAACCCGGCTTTTACATTTTTGAAAATGTATCTGTTCAAAGTTCCGACGAACCTCTTATTACTGAAATTATAGCAGCCTAACTGATGTACACAGATATCCGAATTGACGGCGAAAGCCTTGACCTGAGCGATAATGTTAGGATCCCGATTGATTTATTCAATCCGCACCTGAGCTATGAAACCATACCTAACTCTCGGGCAAACATTCCCAATATTCCTTTTTCCGTTCGTAATCAGCGTATTTTCGAATATGCAGAGATGCCACAGGCAGGAAATGACTTGTACTCTTACGATTGTGAAATAATTTATAACGGCGCTCTTGTTTACCATGGCAAAGCGTATGTTAAGTCAGCTAATCCGCTCACTGGTTACCAGCTTGAAGCAGGTGATGATCTGGGCAGATTCTTTGGAGTTTACCAGGATACTGTTTTGACAGAACTTGATCTTGGAACATTGCCCCGGCCGGAGACGCTTCCTACTGTGATTGATTCTGATGGTGAATCGGCATTTTGTTTTCCTACCATTCTCAATCTGGATTACTATGGAACAAATGGCGCGATGCTTGATTATTCAGGTTATGTAAACGATTATGAAGCTGAAACCGGTTATACAGCATCCGGTCCCAAAGTGCCTGTGATTTTTGTAAAATTCTTATTGCAGCAAATAGCAGCTTTGACCGGGATCCAATTATCGGGAAACTTTTTGACTCATCCGACTTGGAGCAAATTGCTCTTAACCAACTGGCGTGCAATGGATACAGATACTGAGATCACAGTTAATAAGCACGTGCCAGCGTGGACAATTCCATTTTTATTGTTGGAACTACGTAAGGTTCCCAATCTTGAATTGGTGTTTGATACGGTTCAAAAAAAGCTTTCTTTAAATTTTTGGGAGGAGAAACTAAATGCGTCAGCAGTTCAGGACTGGACATTGAAGGCAACTCCAGGCCATGAGAAGTACCCGGAATTTAATCGCCGCTTACAGCTCGCATTTGAATTGGATGGTGGTGATAGTTTAATGAAGGACAAGCCTGAAATTATGGGAGACTACATAACGTCAGCTGGTACAACTTTGGGCGGTGACGCGATCGGTTTGGTAAAGGTTCCTTTCAGGCTGACAACGTTTATGTCAGATTTGGATATTCCCAGAGCTAAACAAACTGGTGTAACAAAGGAATTTAATCAGCTGAGTGTAACTACTGCTCCCAGATTACTATTCTGGCATGGTGTAATTGGCGATTTCCCTACTGCACTTCCAGAATTGGATAATATAGGCTTGTATCTAAACGGGCCAAATGGTATCGCTGCCAAAAGTTGGAAACGTACTGAGCAGCTTAGAAAGGAAATGTTTTATCTTAAGAAAGGATTTGTGCTTACTGAGACGGATCTGGCATTGTTGGATTTTACTAAGCCAATTCATTATAATGGGTTGAATTATTTGGTAGCGCATATTAGTGGAGAACTTCCATTTAATAAGGAATTCATTTGCTTACTTGTTAAAGTTTAATACTCTTTTGAATTAATAAAATCAGTTTCATTATTATATGTTTTTTTTCCAACTATATACTTAACAATTTTATTTTGTAAAGGTGCAAATGGCAGGGGATATTCATATTCGATAAACATTGTATACTGACCATTATCCCAGATCACATTTATTGTATGAGCGAAATGTGAATATTTTGCTTCATATTTTCCATGATGGAATTGCAATACTTGACCATTGTGAATAGATGTGTACTTTTCGGTTAAAGTGTAAATTTCATTTTTTTCATCTATAGCACCCTCAGATGTAATATTTGTCCCCAACATGCCTGATATTGTAATTTCAACGTCATGTAAGGGATATTTGCCATTATTAGTAATTTGGAAGGAAACGCCTCGATACTTCGTTCCATAATACCCAAAATCTCTTTCATTAGAGTCTTTTAATCGTTGTAACGGCGTAGCGTAAAGTGATATTAAGGGTTTGTTATTATCACCAATAACATAATTATGGACATCCTTAAGGGTTCTAATAACCTCCGATTGCTTCGCTATTATATCCTCGTACTTTAAGTTTAATTTATCCTGTGTTCTACTTAAAGTGTCCTGTTTGCCCTGTAAATTTTTGCTTTCCTGAATGGCGTCCTGTTGTAATCCAATTATTTTATCTGTATCCTTCTTGTTGTCGGCTTCGTCACTTTGTTGTTTCCAAAGTTGTAAAAGAATTGTCGCTATTGAACTAATAACAATAAAAGTTAATATCATGTTTTTTTTAAAATTAATGTTCATTGAGATTGAGATTTAATAAACGAGAAATAATACCATTCAGCCATCCTTTCAAGGTTCAACCAAATTAAGTCTTGTTCATTGGATTCTACTTCAATCAATTCTAAAATTATTGGAAGTTGTCGCCTGATTTGAACGGTCAAATTTTCAGTTTTATATTCATCCATTGCCTTATGACTTCGAAATTCAATAATTTTCGCTTTCATAACTGGATTGTAATCACAAAAAATAAAGGCCGCTTCGGATTCCGAAGCGGCCTCATACCTAAATTTTTTCTTCATTAAGAATATTCTCTAAAATGAACTTTTGGGTTATGTGGGTCTGGTGGTCGTATAATAAATAACCTTTCTACACCCTGTATTTCAGTAATGTAATAAGGAATCCATAAGTTCTCCCGCACGTAAACTGGTACGTTGCGGTTTCTCCATTTTTTACCTCGAGCATTAAGAGTTTCAAAAAACTCCTTAGCGAGGACGATACCGTCATCGAATGTATTTGCCATGATGTAATGCCAGTTTTTAAACCAGTGGCGCTGCTGGTGTTTGAATTGTTGAAAGGTACAAATTTTTGTCCTTTGAAGATTTCGGGCTGTGGCTAATTTTTGTCTTAAATCAAATATTAGCCATGAAAAGAGAAATGAAAACGCCGATTAGCTATTACGGCGGTAAACAGAATATGCTTTCAGAAATACTTCCCAAAATTCCACCACACACGATTTACGGTGAACCATTCTTTGGTGGTGGTGCGGTGTTTTGGGGAAAGAAACCTAGCCGGGTTGAAGTCGTTAATGATATTAACAACCGTCTTATCACCTTTTATAAGGTTTTGAAATACGATTTTGAGGATCTTCTAAAACTGGCCGATGAAACATTTCATTCCCGTTCGCAGCACAAAGATTCTGGAACGGTTTATTTGTCCCAGGCTGATGAAGTGACAGATCCATTAGCTTGTGCCTGGGCCGTGTGGGTACAGACTAATATGTCGTTTGCAACCAGGATCGGTGGCACATTCGGATATGATCGTTCCGGAAGCAGTGCTTTAAAGCTTTATAACAAGAAAAAAAGCTTCATTGATGCGTACCAGGAAAGAATGAAGCGTGTAACAATTGAAAGCTATGACGCTTTGAAGGTGATTAAAACGTACGATTCCGTGGACACATTCTTTTATCTGGATCCTCCTTATGTTTCCAGTGACCAAGGACATTATTCCGGATACAAATTGGAAGATTTTAAAGCGCTCCTGGAAGTATGTGCCAACATGAAAGGAAAATTTCTTTTGAGCAGTTATCCGGAAACACTTTTGACAGATTACCGAATTTCACGAGGTTGGAAATCAGAGGATCATGTAAAGACGCTGGCTGTTGGTCCACGAAAAGAGCCAAAAAAGAAGACTGAATGTTTGACGTGGAATTATTAGTTAGAGTCTTCTTAGGGATATTGTTGAAAATTATAACATGTCTTAAAATATAAACATCCAAATAATTTGTGTTGTAATTTGTGAACGATTTTGAAGAGAATAGTATTATTTGAAAGGCAATAGTGCTGTAAACTCAAATTTATAATATGGAAGAGCAATTTAATAAAATGATTAAGGCAATGGAAGAGGCAGCTAAAAATCTGAATAGTGTTTTGACAATGGATCAGTTTAAAGTAAACCTTATGGCAGCAGGAAACCCTGATTCATTACTCAAACAAGCGGATCGAACCCTTGCCCTTACTGATATAGTCAATGGGTTGAATCATTTAAACCAATTTATAGGTTGTGATAAACTTCCCGAAGACAGGTTGCAAAAAGAAAGCATTTTAAAAAGTCTGGAAACATTAAAAAATGGACAGGCTGGTTTCGTTACGAAATTAGATGCTGTTGTGAAGAACAAGGTTGCTGTCTCTATGAATGGTAAACCTATAAATCTAGGTGAAGTAGTTCCTAAGATTTTAGTGGATATTACAACTGCAGCGATTAGGTTGATATAAAATCATAACAAAGTAGACCAAGTTTAATTTAGGCCCCCTATTTGGGGGCTTTTTTGTGTCCTTTCTGCTTGCTGCCACGCCAATTCCTTTGCATTCGGTAAAGTTCGGAGACTGTCTCTGGACATGTAGAATGACTGAGGAGAAATGGCTTTACAACAGAATGAGACCGTTAGCATCACGCTTAAAATTGAAGGTGATGAAGCCAGGAATAAACTGGCTCTACTGGAAAAGGAATCCCGGAATCTTGAAAAAGCGCTTAAAGATGTTCCCAAAGGTTCCGCGGAATGGCAGGACCTAAATAAGCAGCTCAATCAAAATACCATGGAGCAGGCTAAGCTCCGGAGCGAAGTCGGTTTAACTGGCCTGACATACAAGCAGCTTCAAACCGAAGTCAAAAACCTGACGAAAGAAATCAGCAAAATGACTCCGGGCACCGCTGATTTTATAGCGAAATCCAAACAACTTAATGAAGTAACAGCCAGGGCAAAAGAAGTCCGAACCGAAATGAACGGTCTTGGCGAAGCAATTGATGCACCCAATAAACAAGGATTGTGGTCTAAAATGGTCTCGGGAGTCAATACCGTCAAAGGTGCTTTCAATGCCTTTCTTGCACTTGCTGTTGTTCAATACATTTTTGAATTAGGCAAAGCGATTTTTGAGACATCTTCGAAATTCGAAAAGTACGAAAGTGTACTTACCACTGCACTGGGAAGCCAAAAAGAAGCCAGGGAAAGTATGGAAGCCATTAAGAAAATGGCAACGAATACAACTTTTGGTGTGGACGAGCTGACAGAAGGCTATGTAAAGATGGTCAACCGTGGACTGCGCCCGAGTCAAAAAGAAATGATGTCTCTGGCAGACTTGGCATCGTCACAAGGAAAAACTTTTGATCAGTTGATTGAAGCAGCTTTGGATGCTGCAACCGGAGAAAATGAACGACTTAAAGAGTTTGGTATAAGCGCAACTAAGTCCGGAGACCAGGTGACATACTCATTCAAGGGTATGCAAAAAACGGTTGCCAACACTCCGGAAGCTATTAATGCAGCAATTCTGGCATTTGGTGAAATGGAAGGTGTAGCCGGATCCAATGCAACTCAAATGGAAACCTTGGGCGGTAAAGCGTCCAATCTGGGAGATAGTTTTGATGGCCTGATGGTAGAAATGGGAACAGGTCTGCGACCCGTTTTTATTGCTGTTTTAGATCTGATCAGTGCTTCCATTCCAGTACTAAGCTTCCTGGGTAAAGCTCTGGGAACTGTTTCTCTGATTTGTAAAAGTTTCGTAATGGGAATTATAGATACCGTCGCAAATGCCGGAAAATCTATTTATACCCTGGGTGCTGCTGCTGCTGAGCTTGCAAATGGAAATCTTGCCGGAGCTAAAAAAATGCTGGATACCGCCCTGGATTATGGCAAGGCATCTTTGAATTCTTTCAGCGAATCCGGAAAAAAAACCAATGCCGAAATTATAGCAGTATGGAAAAATCCTGCTGCCGAAGTAGAAGCAAAATTTGCAGGAAAAAAACAGGGTGAGGCTCATCAAACGGAGTTAACAGCAGCCCAGGTAAAAGAAGCTGCAAAACGGGTCAAAGAAAAGGAAAAGGAACTTGCTGAATTTAAAGCTGCTGAAGACAAGTATGATGAAAAGGTAAAAGCGGATCGTGCAAAAACGCTCGAGTTAATTGCCCAGCTTGAAAGTGAACACGATGCTACGGTTGCAAAAAATAGCTTAGCTTCTGATACTGCCAAAATTGAAGAAAAGCGTAGAAAGCGGTTGAAGGAAGTGGCCGATTCATTGGCCGATGAAACGACTAAGGAAACTGCCAGGGCTGCAATTAACCGGAATGCGGATGCCGATATAGAAAAAACCAAGGAAGAATACCGCAAAAAAACACTGGCTGCTGATCAGGAAGCTGCTCAAAAAAGAATTGAAAATACTCGTTTTATAACAGAAACTGAGCGGCAGGCTGAGTTGGCCCTGCTGGATTGGAAGGAACTGAATGCAAAAGGCAGTGCATCAAAACTTGCTGCCATTGCCAAAGAGCGCCTGGCCACTGAGCTGAGATATCTTAAAGAAAAACTGGCTCAGGAAGAAGCAGCTGAAAAAGAAAGAATTAATGCTGATATCACTGATCAGGATCAACGTGCAGCTGCTATTTTGGCTGTGGAAGGCCGGTATCACAATGAATCTATTGCAGCTGACAAGAAAGCTGCAGTAGATAAAAAGGCTATTGACGATGATCTCAAAGAGAAAAAGCAGGCAAATCTGAAATCTTATTCAGACATGTTTGCATCCCTCCTTAAAGGGGACATTTCCGGTTTTCTGGATGGTGCAAGTAAAATAGTATCTGGGCATAAAGCTGCCTGGCAAGAGCGGATTGCAGCTGACACGAAAAATTTTGAAATGGGCGCTCAGGCAGCCCAGGCAGCAGTAAACTTCCTAAACAATCTCGCACAGGCAAAAGCGGACAAAGCCATTGCCACAGCCAATCGGGAACGGGATGAAAAAGTGGCGATCCTACAAAATGAATTGTCCGTCACTGAGGTGCTTATCACGGCAAGTTCCAACTATGTAACTGCGCTTAAAGAGGCAGAAACTAACAGGCTTGCCGAACTCCAGCGTATACTCACTTCCGAAACGAGCACAGAAGAACGAAAACGGGACGCTCTGAAAAAATATTATTCTGAGCAACTGCAGCAAATGAAGGCTGCTGAAGAGCAGAAAATTCAGGACTTGCAGCGCCTGGCAAATTTGGCTAAAACGGATGACGAAAAACGGGCAATTGAGGCTAAGATCGCACTTGCCGTAAAAGAGTCTGAGGAAAAAATACGCCTGGCAGAAGAAGAATCCCAGGCTAAAACAGAAATGCTGGATACTTTGCAGGAATTTACTGTCGAAAGTTCGGCCACTTTATTGACTGATGCCCAGCAGTCAAGTGAGAAGCAAATAAATCTTGCGTCTGATGAAGCTGAACAAAAGGCAGATTTCAAGGCAGATTTGGAAGAAACGATCGCATCGGAAAACCGCAAAGCCCGTGCGACTGAAATGGCCGAAAAAACAAAAGCTTTCAAGGCTCAAAAGAAAGCTGATATCGCCACTGCATTGATAACGGGCGCATTGGCCGTTTTAAAAGCGCTTGCTAACTTTTTCCCTTTAAATATAATTCTTGCAGCGACGGCAGCGGTCGTCACTGGTGTGCAGATCGCAAAAATTAAGAATCAACCGGATCCGACCTTTGCCCATGGTGGATTCATTGCCCGTGGTGGAAAACATGGTGCTCAGTACAGTGATGGTGGAATTGCATTAATCGACCGCGCGTCCGGACGTGAAGTAGGTGAAATGGAAGGAGATGAAGCAATTATTTCAGCTGATCAGACAGCTGCTAACCTTCCGATGATCCATGAAATGTTTAAAAATGCGCGTACTCCTGGCATGCGGAATAAGGCCGTATCTTCTGAAAAAGGATTGCAGAGCAGCTTTCGGGATGGTGGTATGTTTGAATCTCCTTACTGGAAAAAGGAAATGTATTTGTTTGGATCCAAAAAAAGAAAAGCAGCAGCCGCGGCCGCTGCTGCCGAAGAAGAAGCGGCTGCAGCGCAGGCCGAAGCAAATGCTTATACCGCAGATCTGCCAAGTGCTGACACATCTGCTTATGATGGCTTAGACGGCTCCGAACCAAATCCAAGTACTGCCGAATCTTCTGCTGCATTTGAAGCTTCGCAGGCTCAGGCAAAACAACAATTAAAATTACTGCAGGAAATAATTGATACGATTGAGGCAGGCACGGAAGATACCGCTTACGCGCTGGACCTGGTAGCGAAAGCGGTTGGAAATAGTGCAGTGAGCACATCCGACGCGCTGGTGAAAATGGGTGGTGAGGTTAATTCTTTGAAAGGTAGTATTGACGGTGTCAGGGGTGCAGTTTTGGAAAATGTAGGTGCAACCCGGGGTGTAGAAAACGCTGTAAACAACAGTAATGCGAACGGCGTTTTATATGGTATTTTGGATAGAATAAGTAACCTAAAATGAGGAAAAATATGCCGAAATTGGTTATATTTACAACAGGAACTAAAAACACTACTCAGCAAAATGATTAAGGAAATAACGTTATGCGTACCTAAATACGTTAAGAAGTTTATTTTATCCGAACCAGATTACGAATGTATTTCCGACAATGTTATTAAGGTTCCAAGGCTGTCAGAATTAGGACATTTAATTAACGGTTTCTCCCGGACAATTCCTTACACGCAGCCAATTCAGGAACATTCGCTAACCAAGTCAACCGAACTGCTTACTTTTAAGTACAATTGTAAAAAGAAAGCTTTTGACATACCGGTTCAGCGATACTCAGTTCTGGTGGCTTTCCTGAATGAGCAGTTCCGTGCTTCATTGATACGTGAAGTAACTGTTATCCATTCGCTTCATAATGATGACGACTATGGATGGATGGTACGTTTTTTTCTTAAGCAGCGTGGTGTGATTGTAGACGATGCCCAGGAGAAAGATATGGAATGGGAAACGGCAAAAAAGATTTATCGTGATCATTTAAGCCGTATTAATGAGAAAAACGCTAAAAATCGCAAACTTTCGAAGCCTGTTTTGTCAGGGTTAGAGCTAGTTTGTAGGGTTTAACTCACCGTCGTCAGGGCTACAACTACTTTGTAGGGGCCAAAAACCGCGTTTCTTTCCAAGAGACGTGGTTTTTTAGTTATTTGAATACCTCTTTTTTCGTCCTTTCTGTTGGGTGCTGCCAGCTTTAATTTTGAGTTATGGCAACAGTTACATCCAGTCAACCATGGGAGCAAAAACAGCTCAATCAATCGGGGATCCGGCGTCTCAAAATCGTAGACGCTGATATGCTTCTGGTTTTGAACAATTGGTTGATACCACAAAACGATTTTATCTTTTATGAATTCATCTTTCCATCAGACCTTTCCTGTATTGCCTCATTCGGCAGGCAGCTAAAAGAAAGCGGATCCCCATTTTGGAACCAAAACATAAGTTATGCATTGCCACACGTCTCTGATATGCTGGTAATGTGGGCGGCTGAAAATGCTTATAAACTTTGGATAGTAATTGCAGAAGATTACAATGGTATTACCCGGGCGTTCGGTGGATCCTGTGAAGGTTTAAAGATGAGCTTTCAGGCAACAACCGGAAACGGACCGCGGGATACCAACCCGATGAGTTTTGCTTTTTCAGCTGAGCAGCTGGCTCCATATATCATACTTCCGGATTATGAGGATAATATCCTTTTCCCAAACGGAGCTGGTTTTTCTTACGGTTTTTCAACAGGTTTTAATTCTTAATAATGACAAGAGAACAATTTAAAGCGTGGGTAAATGAAACCTTCCCCGACAATGTGACCAGGGCCATCTCAGAAAACGATCTCCGGGATGGCCTTGATAGGATGGCTGATCATGTTTTTGATACACTCGAAAATATGGATACAAAGGTAAATTCAATCAATAGCCTGGTCTTTCCAATGAAAAAGGGATTCGTTTATGCTGCATTGGATACGAATTTCAGTGCAACTCCGAAAATGCAGGTTTATTATAATGATGGTACGGCACAAACCAAAGGTGATTTATACACTTGGCCAATTGAACAGTTAAAAAATCTTATTTAAAATGAAAAATCTATTTAAATTCTTAATCCCGTTCCTTTTTGTAGTTCCTGTTTTTGGCCAGGCCGGATTCCCTGTTAAAGTCGATGCAACCTTTTTTGATGGCGTAAAATTATCTTTCAATAATTCTACTGCACTTAAAGAAGGAGGGAAAGTAATAACCCAGGAAGAATTAAGGTCCAGAATAATTAGAGAAGGGTCGCCTTGGGCCACCGGCGGCGGTGCTTACCTAAAATGGAATGGTCAATCGGCGTCAGGGGGGTTAAACGTCGGAGGATTAAGTTCCGGATCGAGCGTGAAATCTATTTATGCGGAAAGTATCGTAATTTCTGCATCAAAAACTTGTATAATGCAGCCTGTCGGGTGGTATTTAAAATCGCCAATAAGTGGCTTGCCAGTTGGTAGCACTCAGGTACTTTCCAATCAAATTGTCGTAAGTGCTGGATCCTCAGTAACAATTCCTTTAAATCAATTAATTACACCTGACAGGGCAATGATCTCTGTCGCTGTCACATCCGTCATTGATCAGGATCCACGTGTCATATTCCCGCAAATATCTGGAGGCTCGGTCGCTTTGAAAACTGATGTGAATGATGGTACCCTCTTAGGGCCGTCTACGCCAATAAGTGACGGAACCTTCTCTTACTTACTAAATGCCAGAAACGCGTCTGGTTCTGCATCTTCCGGCACAATCACGCTAACGCATCAATTGCCAAGTGATGTGAATTACATTTCTTCGTCCGGAGCAGGTTGGACTGTTAATGTTGTAAATGGATTACTGACTGCTACCACTTCTGATGTGATCACAAATGCCGGTGTAAAAAGCCTAACCGTAATCCTATCGCCAAAAACGGCGATATATGCAGGTATTGCTGGATTCGGTTATCAGGCAGATATTGATGTAAATTATGATGCCCCTCCTATTGTCTGGAATGGAACAAGCATTACAGCGGGGACAGGTGTTACAAATTACACGGCATCTTATCCTTATTTGATCAGGAACTGGATCAGGGATGTTAAAAATGTTAAAACCCGTGTTGTCAACAAGGCCATATCGGGAACATCGTCGGTTACACACGAAAGCTTAAGAGCTTTTTCTAACAGGTATGACTTTGCTGATGCACCTTTTGCGGCGGTGATGGAGCACGGTATTAATAACAGTGCGCAGGCTGTAGCTACCTCGGTTTCTGTGGATAACATGAAGGCTTATGTAAAGCAAATGAAAGCACAGGGGGCAAAATGGGTCTTTATCTTCGCGCCCTATCCAACCGGAAACGCACCATTAGAAGCATTAAATGCGACACTTTCCACAGCACTATCTGCCGGCGTTGCGTCGCTCAATGACCCCAAAGTTAGGTATGTGATAGAGACACGCAGTATGTGGAATCCTGTTACGCAGGACGCAACTTATACCACAGATCAAATTCACTTAACCGATGCTGGAAATGCAAAGGTCTTTGAAGCATTTGTGAGTCATATAACAACTAATAGCCTATTTTAAGCCGTTTTCTTGTCCTTTCACCCCCGTTATAATCATTATAATCTTGTAACCACTTAATAATCGAACTGATTAACCAGGTTACATGAATCCGCTTTTAACACAATTCTTATGGTACATATCTGAGGCGCATCTGCCTGAGCTGCAATTCAAATTAAGGAACCCTCAAAGGGCTCCTTTTTCTGCTATACTTCCTAAAAGTTTTGATGCTCAAATACAGGCTTCGGGAATGGCGAAAGCTTATAATGATTTTCTAACTCAAGTTTATTCTACCGATAAAAGTGTGCTGGTACTTCCGGTACAAGGCGAAATGAGCCGTTCCAGTTATTATAATTACGGAAATGACTTCTTCATTCGGCAGCTAAATGCAGCTGCAAAAGATAGTGATTATAAAGGAGCTGTTTTGCAGATGAATACGCCAGGCGGAACTGCTGACTCGACGCCGGCTTTCGCTGATGCTGTTGCGGCTTTTAAAAAAGTAAAGCCCATTGTAACGCAGACTGCTTATTGTGCAAGTGCCGGATACTATGTGGCCAGCCAGGGAGATGAGATTATCATTGAAGACCAGGCTGCGAGCTCCATTGGATCCATTGGAACGCTGCTCATACTTGAAAATTATGCTGAGAACCTTAAACAACAGGGAATCAGCATGGAAATCATGCGTGCGAAAGGTAGTGAAGACAAAGCCCGGGTAAACTGGATTGAGGAAATTACTCCGGAAGCAAAAGCGGGATTGCAAAGTATGCTTGATGCCTGCCAGAAAGAGTTTGCAGGAGCCGTAAAACGTGGCAGAGCTGGAAAAATTACAGCAGCGGCCATGACAGGTAAGATGTTCAATGCTTCTGATGCCTTGAAAGAAGGCCTGGCAGATAGCAAAGGTGATCTTGCTTTTGCAGTACGCCGGGTGATTGAGCTAAGTAAGTAAGTTTTCAAACTATAATTATTATAAAATGAGTAAGTCAAAAAAGAGTGTTGGGGCGTGGCTGAGTGATGTTTTTGGAACTTCTCACAAAGCGATATCAGAAAATTTAAGCACGGAGCAATACAACCAGCTGGTAATTGATGCAGGAAAGTTCCGTGAGTCGGAAGAATCAAAGCAGCAAGATGATGAAGCTGATGAAACCGATGAAGAAGAAACTACGGATAGTGAGCAAACGGATCCTAAAAATTCAAGTTTTGAATCCCGCCTTAAAGCGCTGGAAACCGGCCTTGTAGCTGCCCAGAATGCTTTGAAAGCTGAGAAGAAAGTAAGTAAGGGATTGACTACCAAACTGTCAGAAGCTGAAATAAAACTGACTGAAACGCAGACCAAACTTGCTACTTCCGAAGAACAGAAAACGAAATTACGCCAGGCTGTTAATCCACTTGGCGATGAAGATCTTACAAATAAGGAAGATTCAACAGCAGGATTAACTCAGGCAGATATTGAGGCTCGTAAGAGCTATAAGGCAAACCGCTCAGAGGATTAGATCCGTGAAAATGAACGAGCGTCGGTGCAGTCATCCCGAAACGATTGAGGTGATAGACTAGTGAGCAGGGATCGGCTGCACCGTTTTTAAACGAATCAATTTTTTACAATTTAAATAGGGAGAGGAAATGGCAAGTGTGGATTTAAGTGCCCTGGATACATCATTGAAACACCGTAAGGCAAAAGGAGAAGGCCTGATGGTTAAGAAAATGACAGCCGGGTGGGGAAAAGTTGGTGGATTTAAAAAGTTGAGAGTTATTGATCAGATCGTACTTGGATCAATGGCCTTTAAGAGCCTGGCTCAGCCTGGTGGAAAAGGAACTTTCAATCCGAAAGCAAATGCGCTTAAAGTACAAGCAAGAATTGGCCAGGTGAGACCAGCCAAAATTGACTTGTTGATTACCGAAATTGAACGCCTTGAGCTGGAAGCAACATACTTTGCAGAAGTCGAAGGTACGGATGGACGTGATCCTGAGAAATTCATGTTTGCAGATCACATCTGGGAACATGTAGTGGAAATTGCAGGTGTAGATACTTTAAGAGCTGTCTGGGTTGGAGAGCTAAATTCTGCGGGTACAAATGCTGTTGATGTATGTAATGGTATTGTTACATTAATTGACTCAGCCATTGAAACAGATGAACTTCCGGAAACGCTTATTCTAACTCACTCGGATGCGAATTTTGTTATTACAGAGGCAAACATCATATCTGAGATCAAAAAGCTGGTTAAGATTTACCGTACAAAATTACCAGCCTATGGTGATACGCCTTCTGTGTTTTACCTGGCGCCAGAACGTCTGGCTGAATACCAGTTTGCACTGGAAGCGGCATTGGGTATGGTGAATACGTACAATTCCTTTAACCAGGTTGTTGTGTACTTTCAGAAAAACATTCGTTTCGAGCCGGTTCTGGATCTTGCAGGAACTGACTTTATGGCCATCATTCCAGAAAATAACCTGGTATACCTTACTGACCGTAAGGATGCAAAAACAGAACTTGACAGCGATTACAATAAACGCGACCGTTCGATTGCCTTGATGGCTGACTGGTGGTTTGCACCGGAAGTATACCGTATGGACATTATCGCAACTAACGATTTGCGTACACGTCCTACGCTTTCCGGGGAATAGTTTCAAAGTGAGGTAGGAAAGAAAAGTAGTTAAAATTATGAATTGCCGGTTTCTGCCGGCAATTCTTCCATCCAAAATTTAAAAATGAATAAATATCTTAAGTTCTTATTTGTGGCTGTCGTAGCCATTGTTGCAGCACATTTGGTACCGTTGTTTTCTGATGGTGATGCAGTGGATATGGTTTTTGCCATTGGTCCCGCATTCGCTTCGTTTACCAATCTTAGAAACATTGCAGAACAAACCTCAAATGCCCCGGGTATTCGTCGAATTGGCGTCATTGCAGTAAGAGATTTGTTGCCCACAGTAATTGATTGGCCAAAGGCTGTCGGACCAACTTTGGACGTGAACCTTGAAACTATGGAAATTACAACTGCTCTTCCAGTGGCAGTAGGTAAAACAGTAGCAGTAATTGAACCAGCAGATAACTCAGCGTTTGCAGACTTCGAAAATCAAGGTGAGCGGTACTATCAGTCTTACAAGCACATGATGGGTTTTGATATCGCAGGCTTGACAAAAGCTCAAGCGGTTGAAATGAGGAAATACATTAATACAGGGTGCATTTTCTTTGTTGAATCGCATGACGGCGAAATTCGTGTCTATGGATCAAAGCTGGCTCCAATTGTACTTAAAAGCAAAGGATCTTCCGGTAAAAAAGGTGGTGACAAACGAGGATATTCCAACACTGGAGACAATGATTCTTTTGTGATCGAACCTCCATTTTACCCAGCAACATTGGCGCTGCCTGGTATGACATCAGTTGTAGACGACGGAGAATGAAAGCCGTAAAAGTTAAACTGGCTTTTCCATCCGAAAAGCCAGTTAATTTCAAAATTGGCGAGGTTAACGTCAGAATAGGCAAAATCCCGACCAGTATTGAGCAGCAATGGGCTGACATTATTATAGAGCAGTACCCGGGATGGATCGAACTTGTAGTAAAGAAAAAGGCTGCAAAATTGAGTTTAACCACAAAGGAGGCCTGACATAAACCAGGCCTCCTTTTATTTTTTAATTTCTATTCTTATAAATCATGACTACAAAGGAAAAAATTGCTCTGCATTCTCTTAGGCAAAAGGTAGAGCGCGGAATTTACACTGAGGAAAAAGCTAAGGCAGAATTTGAAAGAATAACCGGCCGTATTGCTGACGAAGTGCCAGCTAAAAATGATGAAGATGGGCAAGTCATGGGGGAGTACCTGGACAGCTTAAACGCAGCGCTGGAAAAAGCAGCTCAGGTGAAAGAGGAAGAACAGCAGGAGGGATCAACCGTGGATCTAAATCCGCTGACAGACAAAATGGTGCAAAAGCGGCCGGCAGCCAAAGTGGTAAAAGTGAAGAAAGCAAGCTAATTCAGTTAGGTAAGCCGCTTACTCCGGATCAATACAAAGTCGAATTCGCCAAGTCTTGTGCCCTGGTTGATGAATACAATCGAAAGTCTGCTGACCTGGCTGATCGTCTGTTTGACATTCCGGAAGAAATGGCCTGTGAAAAAGAAGTAGCTGAGATACTGCACTATGACGAGCTATACCGCAAGGAACTGGCAAAAAGAAAGTTCTTGCAGGAAAACAGAATGCTGCCAGATGATCAGCCAGTTAAAGAGTTCCGTAAGGATTACCACATTCCAACAGCCGGCGTCGATTTAGGTCTGGCCATTCGGAATCTGTCAAAAAATGTGTCAGTTTGGAAGGCTCGGCTTGACAATCCCCGATATCCGGAAGCTGCACAAAAACATGGAATGTATGTGGCCTTATATGAAGAAGCAAAAACAAATGCGGCCGCTGAGCGTGCCCGAATCCAAAGTTTAGCAAATGAGTCTGATAACGACAATTGAACAGGTAAGAGATCATATTGGCAATGCCATCCGGAAGGAACACAGCCTTGAAATACTTACACCTTATTTGAAAAAAACAGAGGAAAATCTGATCACGGATTTGATTGGCCAGCAGCAGCTCACTGCTTTGTATGCTTCGGTGTCTGGATCTTTGGAAACACTTAAGAACCTGGTTGTTGCTGCCATTGTCTGGAATGGATATCAGGAAGCCTGGTATCAGGCATTTTATCAGTTTGGCATTACCGGTGTAAACCGTACGGCTGTGAAAGAAACTGACAACTTGTTCCGGTACCAGGAAGATGCCATTTTAAAAGATATTGTTCGGAAAGCTGATGATGCAATCGAGCGGTTGATGCTATTTCTAGAGAGGAATCTTGAAACATTCCCTTTATACAAGCAATCTGCTCAATTTTCCAGGAATTTCGCTTACCTGGTGTCAACGCCCGGTTCGTTGCAACGATCTCTTCCCGAAGTTTCCAAAAGCTACCGGATGTATTCTGTTCTGAGACTATACATGGATCGGGTAGAACTTAATACTGTTCGATCAACGGTTGGAAGTGATTTGTATAATGATCTAAAATTGAAAGTTTCAACAAGTGCTGCGCTTGACTCTAATTATAAAAAGCTACTTATTCTTACTCAGGATTATGTAGCTCCGGCCACACTATTGGAAGCAATGCCCTGGATCAGTATACAGTTTAGTCCATCAGGTATCCGGATCATGAAGGTATTTAATAACCTGCAGGATGAAAATCCGCTGTCCGACATTCAGGCTCAAAGCCTGATGGATAATCTCCGGAGCCGGATTGCGTCAGCAAAATCAGCATTGAGGGTTTTTCTTAATTCAGTAGCTTCTGAAACTGTTTTTCCGGATTATTTTCATTCGGATTTGTACCAGGCAGTTGGGTCAAAAAAATGGATCATACCTGATAATTCAGGTCGTAAACATTTCAGAATGTGAAAAAGGTAACAATTCCAGAACTTAATGCAGAATGCCAGCTGGTAAGTAGTTATGAGGATCTTAGAAAAAAAGATCTTCTTAAGCTTGTTCGACTGGCTTACTTGAACCCTTCCAGTTTTGTCGTAAAGGTTGCACTGCTTAGAGATTTATTTCATGCTTCGGAGACGGTTTGGGAACAGTTGGTGAAACCAGGTAATCATGACCAGGTTTGGCGTCTGATTAAAATGCTTGATTGGGTGTGGAAAGGTCCTGAATTTCGGCCTGTAATTTTTCTGCGGATCCGTGGTAAATCATATCTGCTTCCTGATGAGAATCTGTTTCAGTTAGGAACAGCAGAATTCGTAATTGCAACTGCTCACCTGATTGGTTTTCATACAGCTAAGGATGACGCAGCTGCTATCAGTTGCCTGGCAAAATTTACAGCTACAATTATCAGACCCAAGCCGGAAGTAATGGAAAGGATCCGCGGTGGCCAACAGAACGGAGATCCGCGTGAATCATTCAATTCCATAAAATCAGAACGCAGGGAAAAGCTATTCAGTAAAGTGGATCTGGTCACTCAAATCATGATTGCGCAATGGTTCAACAATGCTGCCAATAAGCTTTTGACACAATACGGCATGAGAGGTGGTGATCCGGATGCAGCTCCGATTAGTCAGGGGATTTTTGTCCAGGATTGGGAACGTCAGGTGGTTAGAGTTGCAGAAAGCCAGGTTTATGGTGGCTATGATAAAGTAATGGAGCGGCCATTAACCGATGTGCTGGCCTTTATCGAATTGAAAAACGATGAAATCCGGAGACAAATAGCAGCGAATAAAAAGAAGTGACGGGCTGAAAAGCAATTCAATAACAGTGTAAAAGATAGAAGGGATGAAAAAGTTATTAATGATTATGCTCCTGCTCTCATCGCAGTTGAGCACTATTGCACAAATGAAAATCACCATCACTTTGCCTGATAGCATCATTGGCAAAGGATCAATGCAAAATATGATCAAGCAGGCGCTGAAAGACGCCGGTGCTGTACCGCCTGTTACAATCTCCAAATGCAAGGAAGGACCTGTGTTGCGGGCGATCACCAATGTTTCTGCAACTTATCTCAATGCACAGTTCCATGGAGACGGCGTTATAATATTCTCATGGTCTATTAAAAATAGTGCCGGTGAAATATTGCGGAGTGGAGATGTTACACCCACAAATAATACTCCTGGTATCACATACAGTACATTATCACCCGGGGATTATACTTTAACCATAACCGGTAAAAGCTGTTCATCTGAGGCAAGTGCAAAACCTTTCACTGTACCTGGTAAAGATGTGGGAGTTATTGTTCCGCCTAATACGACGAATTCCGGTTCACTCGGCACTTATAAAACCAGAATTGGAGGCCGGAATTACACTTTTAATAAAACTCCGGAACTTTCCCTGGCTTTCAACCAGGACGGGACAATTTCAGATAACACTGCTGCTCTTAACAAGAGTGGCAGTATTCATAAATTAGGGGATCAAAATGTATTTTACGCGATCGGCAATTATCCTTTGGAAACTTCATCTGGATCCGGCCAGAATCTTCAAAATATATATTTGCCTGATGGGATTTACACCATCACACAATATGTTTGCAAGGCTGATAAAGTTCCGGATTTTGCGCGTTTTAAGTCCGGCTTTGAAGGATGGAATGGTATTGGCGTCAACGCAGACAACGCCCGGCGAAGCCAAATCTTTTTATCAATCAATTCTGATTCCAAACAGGGAAATGGAACGGTACCTGCTTATCTGAAAGTTTCCAGGACTTTAGTTTATCCGGAGATTGCCACATTAAAGGATTGGCGCAAGTACAAGAAATTTAATGCTATTGGCGCCTCCAACGGCGCTGGATCCAGATTGGTTTACCACAGGTCGGGAATAAATACCTATTTCAGATCTGAGGACGAAGGCCTGTCTTCAATGTGGCGAACTGACAGAATCCCCGAAAGATGGATTCCATCCAATGATGATTTATATGGTGCAGGCCGCGCCAATGCGCGTTTCATGGGAAACGACATCAATGCAGCCATTACCGATGAGTACGAGGAAAATACACAAGGAACAGGCGGAGATATCAATTTCCGTATGTCTCATTATTACAGAGGATTTTACGATCAGATCAACGAGGTTACAGGTGAAACCGATGCTGCTAAAATGGGTGCATTCGGCACTTATGGCGGGGATCAGTGGTATGGCGCATTCGGCGCAGGGATGGATCGGAGCTACAAATTATATGTTGAATCGCTCACTGATCATTTGTACGACGCCTATAACGGCAATACCGATACCTGGTTTAAGGAAGCGAATTATTACAAATCCGGAGCGGTCAATTTCAGGAACTTGAACTACAAGTTGTATTACTACAACAAAACTTTTCAAACTCCGTACGAGCTGATCTATATCAACGAGCGTATCAAGCTCGGTACAAAAACGTATGAAGGAAAGGACAGAGAACGTAACGTTATTCTGTTTACATCCCCAAAAAGTGAATCTTTTGTTGCAGATTTTGCAGGTGGGGTAGAAAAAAGGAACTGGATCGAAATGAACGATACGGGCGAGCTGATCCCATTTGCAGGTGGCGAAATGCTAAGCCAAGTAAACGGCCAGGTTCCTGCTCCCTGGGACCAGATGTACACTGATGCACTTTGGTCGAACCTGATCTGTGGCGGCGTGTTCAATTGGGATGCAGGAAGTACATTTGGTTCAGACACGACAAAATTCATGTTTTGGGGCGCAGATTGGCAAGCAAGATGGAAAGCTACAGGATCTGCAAATTTTGAGAATTATGTTCCTGATCAGCATGGCGCTCCTGCCAATGACGGATCCGGAATGATGCACCGGCTCTATTCTTCCCCACTGGATGCACACCTGGCAGCTCAGGAGGTTATTTGGAGCGTTAGGGATAAGATTCAAAAAATCAGCCACGTTGCCTATCAAAGCGCAATAGGCAATTTTACCCCGATCCCTGGTGATACTGGTCTGCACCTGAATGGCTTTGGTGAAGTCAACCGGAACCAGTTCAATATCTACAACATCTACAAAAAACAGCTTGGTATTGCGCTTCTATCAGAAGGTTCAGGCGGCAGTCTGATCTGGTATTATAACGGATTTCTCAGCCCACAGCTCTATGAAGACGTGACCATAAAAGGCAAAACTTTCCGCGCTTATGGCCGCCAAACCGTAATCATAGAGTTATGAAGAAATACGTCATCATTATAATTGCTGCAGTATTAATATTAACTGTGGCCACAATCTTCTTTGTCCGGAACATTCTGCATAAACAAGAACCTGGTTACAGTGAAATGATTCGGGATAGCCTGGTGATTATCGAAAAAAAATTACAAATACATCACGATTCAACTGTTTTTTGGGATGAACAACATACCATTTTTGAGGCGAAAAACGATTCTGTTAATCGCCTTGACAGCATTGGCCGTGCTGCACTTCGAAACTTCTATCGCGCAAAAGTTGAAGCCGATATCGCCGGAGAAATTCGAACAGGCGCTGCTCGATAGCCTGATTGGTTACGAATATCTGAAACCCAGGTATCATACGCTTCTAAAAACAAATGAATACCTGATGAAAGAGAACCAGGACTACAAAATCAAACTGCATTTAATGTCTTTGCAATGTGAAGCTGAACGTGCTTCCTTCGCTGATCAGCTGGCTAAGGAGAAGAAAAAAAGGAAGAAATTGATATTGCTGTATGTGATAGTGGGAATGGTAGGTGGTGCAATAATTAATTAAAATGGAAGAATTACTAAAGAAGCTGGGTCTTACGCCAGAGGGTTGGATTATCTCTTTTTTTGCTGCGATCCTGTTTGCGATCTACCGAATCTATGAGCAGGACGAGCCGACGTCACAAAGGAAGCGTGTCCGGATCATTATCATGGCACTTACCAGTGCATTGTTGGTACCAGGCCTGGTGGTTTACTGGTTGGGTGTTCAAAATGCATTTTTATCTGGAGCAATTACCGGGCTATCAGTGTACTGTTTTGAGCTCATCATTAACCTGGCAAAGAAAAAAGTAACAGAGAAATTAAATAAATCAGAAGATGGAAATTCTTGAAAACATAGCAGTTATACTGCTTAGCGTGTTTATCCTGGTAATTACACTTATGGCGCATGTCGAAATTAAGAAAAACGACCGCTCCATTTTGAAAGCTCAAATCCGGTCGTTAGGTGACGATACGACCGGAAGGATCGTTTACCGTTGGCTGCTGATCCTGGTTGCCGTGTGTGGATTTTTGTGGGGGCCATCAGGCGGAACATATATCTTAATGCTTTTCGCTCTGATCAGCGAACGTTTGATCATTTATCGCGTGTGCCGGCCGAACGATTTCTTAGGTAGAACACTTCAAAAATTTAACTGGTAATTATGGAAATTGTAGTTACAAGGCTGTTTCGTGGTGTTAATAGTACGCTAAGCATATTTGAAATAGATGGGAAATTTGTTGGTGGGCAGTTTATCCTGGAAGATCGAGACCGTGGTTTAACATCCTCCATGAGTCTGGAAGATATTAAACAGGAAAAGGTTTATGGCAAAACGGCGATACCCACAGGACGATATCGGGTTAAGCTTACTTATTCGCCCAGGTTTAAAAGGATACTACCAATACTTATTAGCGTGCCTGGCTTTGCCGGAATCAGGATCCACTCTGGAAACAGCCATGAAGATACCGAAGGATGCTTACTACCAGGCTCAAATTATCGAAAATCAGACTTGGATTATTTCGTAGGTGCCAGCCGAATTGCAAGTGGTGATTTGCGAACAAAAATAGAATGGGCATTTTATCGGAATGAAGAAGTATGGATTGAAATCAAACAAGGTTATAAATAACAGAGGGACATTACTGCCCCTCTGTTGTTTTTAAAGGTCTGTCCCTGGATCTGGGAACAAGTCAAATGCATTTTCATCAAGAAATAGCCCTAATGATCGAAGGTAAATATCTGTGGTATTAATATCCTTGTGACGGTTTTGGAGCTGGATAAGCTTAATGTCTTTTGTCGCTAAGTATAATGCAATATTACCTGTGTGTTTCCAACTGTAAAGATCATAGTCCTGATCAGTTAACCCGGCCAGGTCGAGTATTTTTTTATTTCGTTCATAGAAGTGATTTATACCAACTGCAACCGGACCCGGTTGCTTTTCGATAGAAAATACGTAATAATTTGAAGGGTATTCTCTGATTTTATAGTGTTCAATCAAAGCTTCTAATCCTTTTGGAATACGTACGTGCTCACTCTCATTGTTTTTCGCAATATCACCCGGTACGATAATGGTGCGTTTCAGAAT
>Ga0247739_10000092_pt1 | contig 30637 bp, 27 predicted proteins | sample UWRJL058202B2_FD_180943 | JGI IMG/M metagenome (GOLD analysis project Ga0247739, IMG submission 180943) | Plant litter microbial communities from Arlington Agricultural Research Station in Wisconsin, United States - UWRJ-L058-202B-2 | ecosystem: Environmental > Terrestrial > Plant litter >...
CCTTGGGGATTTGTTTTTTCGTTGGGGAGCACGCATTAATACGAATTTAGTGAAGGATTTAAATTGCGCGCAAATCATGCTCAACGTTGGCAATATGGGGGATAAGCCTGAAATTAAACCAATGCCCTGGCGCTTTTTCCCAATATTAAATCACTACGGCAGTCATGCTATTACACGTAATATTGATGCGGTTTACACTCGTTTTCTAAGTTCGCTTGATACAGTTGGCGGTGCTCCCGGCGTTCAAAAATCTGCCCTTTTAATGACCTCGCCTTATACACAGCTGCTCAATACTCCGGCATTAGTAGGTTATAATGATGCAAGAAAACAACCAAATCCAGCTGAATATAATGGTGGAGAAAAATTGGCTGCTGTTCTTTTAGAAGGTTCATTTACTTCTCTTTTCCAAAATCGTATTTTACCGAACGATCCGCGTCATTCTACTTTTAAAGCAGAGGGCAAACAGGGAAAAGTAATTATCTGTGCAGATGGAGATGTGGTGGTAAATGATGTGGATTATAAAAGAAGTGCTCCATTGCCGTTAGGTTACGACCGGGTTACCAATCAAACTTATGGAAATAAGGATTTTGTAATGCACGCGCTCGATTACATGACGGATGCAAATGGATTGATCACTACCAGAAATAAGGAAGTAAGCATTCGCGCACTCGACAAAATTGAAATTCAGGAAAACAAAAAATTCTGGCAAAGTCTTAATTTGCTACTCCCACTCATTTTAATTGCTCTTTTTGGTACTATACGCTACTATTTACGTCTCCGAAAATTTGCATGAGCATGGCAGAGTACTTAATTTTTGCTACTTTTGTTCCCCACAGAATGATATTCTGTGATCCACTATATTTTTTAATACAATAATCTCTAAACACTTACATCAATATTATGAAGTTTGTCGTTTCGTCATCCGTTCTACTCAAGCAGCTATCAGCTATCAATGGTGTCGTTTCTACGAACCCAATTGTACCTATACTCGAGAATTTTTTACTTTCACTGGAAGGTAACGCACTTACTGTAACCGCATCTGACCTGCAAACGGTTATGATTACGGAAATTGAAGTTGAATCTTCTGAAAAAGGAGCCATCGCTATTCCGGCAAAACTTTTACTGGATACGCTTCGCGGACTTCCTGAACAGCCTATCACCTTACAGGTTAATGCTGAAACTTTTGGTACAGAAATCATTTCTGACAATGGTCGTTATAAGCTTTCTGGTGAAAACCCGATTGATTTCCCAAAAACACCTGCTGTAAATCGCGGACAATCAGTTGATTTGTCTTCTTCTGCATTGGGTGCTGCTATTGCTAATACACTTTTTGCTACAAGTACTGATGATCTTAGACCTGCAATGACCGGGGTTTTTGTTCAGATGGGAGCTGAAAATGCCACATTTGTAGCAACAGACGGTCACCGTTTGGTACGTTATCGCCGTACAGATATTAGTTCTGATGTAGATACTTCGATGATTATTCAGCGGAAAGCGCTTAATTTATTGAAATCTTGTCTTCCTTCTGATGATGTTCCTGTAAAAGCTGAATTTACTGCTTCCAATGCATTTTTTAGTTTTGGAAATATTAAAATGATCTGTCGTTTAATAGACGAACGTTTCCCTGATTACGAAAATGCCATTCCAACTAATAATCAGAATACGCTGACTATTAACAGAATGGAAATTTTAAGTTCTCTTCGTCGTATTTCTATTTATTCTAACAGGACTACTCATCAGGTTCGTTTAAAAATGTCTTTAAACGATCTTGTAATTTCAGCGGAAGATTTGGATTACTCCAATGAAGCTAATGAGCGTCTCCAATGTGAATATAATGGTGATGATATGGAAATTGGTTTCAATGCTAAATTTCTAATTGAAGTATTGGGAAATATTACAAGCAAAACAATCACTTTCGAACTTTCAGCTCCAAATCGTGCCGGACTTATTATCCCTACTGATCAGGAAGCAAATGAAGATATATTGATGCTGGTAATGCCGGTAATGTTGAATACTTATGTTTAGAAGGAGAAGTTAAAATAAGAAGTTAAGAATTTATAGAAGTTATAAAAATGCCCTTGGAAAAATTTCTGAGGGCATTTTCTGTGGTAATTTATTTATAATCAATATCTTGGATTAATTTTTACAATTATCTACGAAAGAAATCGTACTTGTATTTGGTATTACGAAATATTTCGTACACTTTTGTATACGAAGATTGTCGTACTTTAAAATTAGCCAGATGTATATTAAACCAACTGATTCGGAACTTGAAATTTTAAATTATTTGTGGGAAGCAGGACCAAGTACAGTACGAGCCGTTCATGATTATTTATCTGCAACTAAGGATGTTGGGTATACAACAACACTTAAATTAATGCAGATTATGCATGATAAAGGTTTACTCTATCGAACTGAACAAGGCCGTTCTCATATTTATGTAGCGCTCTTAGGAAAGGAAGAAACTCAACAGAATTTATTAGGCAGACTTGTTCAAACTGCTTTTCAAGGGTCTGCGGCACAAGTAGTTATGCAGGCTCTTGGCAATCATACCACATCAAAAGAAGAACTGGATGAAATTCGTGAATTATTAAATAACATTGAAAACAACCGTTAGCCATGAAAACTATATTTCAATCCATTCCTGAATCAGTTGTTTCAGCATTAGGCTGGACTTTGGTACATTCTGTCTGGCAGGGGACTTTAATTGCCATTATTGCAGTTGCAGGATTTACTGTACTCAATAAAAGATCTGCTTCTCTTCGTTACAATTTCGGGATCATTTTATTAAGTCTTCAACTGTTAACTTCCATTGTCACTTTCTTTTATTACCAGCTTATTACACCAGTTAAAAATTTAGCAAATAATAGTCTTAATTCTTTAAGTACACCAGTCAGAAATATTCCATTGAACTGGCAAAAGGTAGATTACAATTTATCAATGGCCACTAAGATCCAAATCTGGCTCAATATGCACATTTATGAACTTGTCATTTGCTGGTTAATCGGGGCTGCATTTTTGATGTTACGCTTTGCAGCCGGATGGATTTATACAGAAAGGCTGCGTTCAAGTGCCAGAATAGTAATGGATAAAGAATGGCGGGTCCGTTTTGGTGTTCTTACTGCAAAATTAAATATTTCACAATCAGTTGAATTCAGGCAAACAACTAAAATACTGACACCAATGGTTATCGGTGCATTTAAGCCGGTTGTTTTAATTCCATTTGGATTTTTAACAGGTTTTTCTACTTCTCAGATCGAAGCCATTTTAGCCCACGAACTCGCACATATCCGCCGCAATGATTATCTGGTCAATATGCTTCAATCATTTGTTGAAGTTGTATTTTTCTTTCATCCTGCCTTATGGTGGATTTCTGAAAAAGTACGTACAGAGCGTGAACATTGCTGTGACGACATTGCTTTAACTGTTTGTAATGATAAAATGTCATTGGCAAAAGCATTGGTAAAAGTAGCCGAATGGCAGTCTGCTCCGCATTTGGCAATGGCATTTGCTTCTAAAAAACCATTGCTTTTAAATAGGATCAGCCGCGTATTAGGTATTGATTCAAAACCTAAACGCATACTGGTAAATTGGCCGGTTACACTTGTTTTCCTTTCACTAATGGTTGGTTTTTCCATGTTTGCTATCGGACAAAAGAAGGAAATTATAAAGGAGAGAAAAACAAGCAAACGCAATCAATCTGTTTCTGTTATTAAAGACATTGATTCTTCATTTGAAGAAAATATAAACATTCAACCTACTATCGTTGAAGATGTTTCTGAGCCGGTTATTGATGTCAATATTGATAACAGTTTTGAATTTGCAAATGATACCCTAGAAAAGAAAAGAGAAGAGTTTCAGCAAAAAATGGAAGCTTTTCAATTAGAAATGGATCCACTGCAACGCCGGATGGAAGAGTTAAACTTGCTGATGGAGAAGGAAAACTTTGAAATGGAGCGTTTTCAGAGAGAAATGGAAAAATTAGAATGGAAAAAAGATAAACTAATGGACGCCCGCAACAAGCTGGTGGAAAAACGATCGTCTTTATTACACCCGGATTCGAAATCGAACCAGACAAAACTTTCAGATAATGATCTCGAAAAACAATTGAATGATTTTGAGCAGCAAATAAAAGCACAAGAGCAGCAAATTACTGAATTTAATACTCAAATTGCCTCTTCCCGTAAGGAAGCCGAAGCTTATGAAGAAAGCGAATTTGTTAAAAGTACCAAAAAGGAAATTGATGAAATCAATAAGAAAATAGACGAAATCGGAGCAAAAATGGGACTGGCAAGTTTAGGTATTATCAATTACACCTCTGCTCCACGACCACCAAAAGCACCCAAAGCACCAAAGTCACCAAAAATGAAAGGAAAGCCTGTTCAGTTCGCTCTACCTGCACCGCCAGCTCCTACTTCTGCGCCTGCACCAAAACCTGCAACTGCACCGAAACCTGCTTCTTCGCCACCGGCTAAGAAGTAAAAAGTTTAAAGTTTAAAAAGTTCAAAGCGGCCGCCGCACAGTAAAAAGTTTACAGGAATATTCTGTAGACTATTTACCGTGCGGCGGCCGCTTTGAACTTTTTACTCATTTACTCCTAAACTCCCTACTCTACTTCAATCACTACGTCGTCACTCATTGGATGTGAAACGCAGGTTAAAATAAAGCCTTCTTTTAATTCAGCTTCGGAAAGTGCATCCTCTTCATCCAATTGTACTTTTCCAGAAACACACCTGCCCAGACAAGCCGTACACATACCCGCCTGGCAGGAATAAGGCAAGTCAATATCCATGTTTAAAGCTGCTTCCAGAACAGTTTCATGCGGTTTTACGGCCAGTTTATATTCTGTTCCCTCATAAAACAATGTAATTTCTCTGGTCTTCAAAGTGTCATCTTCTTCCATGGTAACTTCTCCGGAATGAGTCGTGGCGGCGGTTAAGAAACTTTCTTTACGAATTTTATTTTCAGGAACTGCCAATATTGCCAAAGCACGGTGTGCTTCTTCCATTAAATCATCAGGGCCACAAAGGAAATATTCTGCTGTGCTTTTTTCCAGGGCCGGCAACTTTTCCAGTATTTTCAGGATATGCGTTTTATTCAATCTTCCGGTTTCTCCGGTCCATTCATCCGAAGGCTGGCTTAACGTATGAGCCACCTGAAACCGGTTTCCGTATTTAGATTGTAAAGCAACAATTTTAGCTTTAAAAATAATACTGTCTTCATTACGACTTCCGTACAGTAAAAAAACTTCACTTTCCTGCTCAACCATCAGAATAGATTTTATCATGGAAAATAAAGGCGTTACTCCACTTCCCGCACCGATAAAAACAACCTGACGTGTTTGATCATCTTCCTGCTTTGGAAAAAAATTGCCTGACGGTTCCATAGCTTCAAGCACATCCCCTTCCTTAATTGTATCCAAAAGATAATTGGAAGCAAATCCGCCGGGAACGCGTTTGATCGTGATAGCCAATGAAACATCCGTGTATGGCGAGCTCGACATAGAATAGGAACGTCTTACTTTTTTATCTTCAAATGGTAACAATAAAGTGAGAAACTGTCCGGGCCGGTAAGCAACCACTTCATTCAGCGGATGCCAAAAATGTATGGTTGAAGCCTCTTGCGTCTCCTTTTCAATTTCTTTAACTTTCAAAAAATAGTACTTGCTCATAGTTGGCTTTTAGCTTTTAGCGATTGGCAGTTAGCTCCCGCGAAGTCAGCTGTGTAGTTTTAATCCTATATCTTAATTCAACAACAAATGTTCAAAGGTAATTCGCTTGTAAAGTAAAAGCCTCATGGTTTTTGAAATCCATGAGGCTTTTAATTGTTTTATTATCTATTATTTCAAAGTTGCCACCGCTGTTTTAATGCGCTGAACTGCTTCTACCAATGCTTCGTCTGCTGCTGCTGTTGAAATCCGGATACAATCTGGTGCACCGAATCCTGAACCTGCAACTGTTGAAACGAAATATTTATTTAGAATCCAGTTAGAAAAGTCATCAGAATCATTGATCAGTGTCGTTCCGTCTGATTTTCCAAAATAGTAGCTTACATCAGGAAATGCATAAAATGCGCCATCGGGCACATTTACTTTGAAGCCAGGAATTTCTTTTAATAAACCTACAACCAGGTCGCGACGGCGATGATATGCTTTTGTCATTTCCTTAGTTGGTTCCAGTGTTCCGTTGAATGCAACTGTTGCAGCTTTCTGAGCAATGGAATTGGTACCGGAAGTAACTTGTCCCTGTAATTTTTCCACGCCATCAGCAATCCATTTGGCAGCTGCAATAAACCCGATTCTCCATCCTGTCATGGCAAATCCCTTGGCAACACCATTTACAGTGATCACGCGTTCTTTCAATGCAGGAATTGATCCAATACTGAAATGGCCTTCTTCTGTAAAATTGATATATTCGTAAATTTCGTCCGCCAAAACATACACATCTTCATGTTTTTCAAGCACCGCAGCAATTTCTCTCAGTTCCTTTTCTGAATAAACCGAACCGGTTGGATTGTTAGGTGATGCATACATGACGATCTTGGTACGCGGCGTAATTGCAGCTTCCAATTGATCGGCCGTAACCTTAAAATCGTTATCAAAAGCACCATTTAAAATGACAGATTTGCCTTCCGCCAACTTCACCATTTCAGAATAACTTACCCAGTAAGGTGCAAGAATGATCACCTCATCTCCCGGATTAATCAATACCTGAATTACATTGGCAAGAGAATGTTTGGCACCAGTAGAAACCACAACATTTTCTGGTTTCCAATCTATATTATTATCCCGCTTTAATTTATCTGCAATCGCCTTTCGCAAATCAGGATAACCTGCTACAGGTGAATAACCGTGAAAACCATCATCAATTGCCTTTTTGGCAGCCTCACAAATATGTGCGGGCGTCTTGAAGTCTGGCTCTCCCACGCTCAGACTGATTACTTTATGGCCTTGGGCAGCCAATTCACGTGCCATTTTAGTCATCGCCAACGTCGAAGATTCTTCGAGGGCGTTGATGCGGTCGGCCAACCGGCTGGTTTCCACCTGGGTTTGCTCTGCTACTGCGGACATTGCAACTAAAATTAAGTTAAAGAAAGGATATTGCGATCTGTATCAACAAATTGCCCGCAAAGGTAGGGGTTTTTGAGGGAAATGTTTTTCATTTGAAAATTTTTCAAATAAAAGTACTAAAACACCTCTCCCAAATTCACAAACAAACCTTTCGAGCCATTCAACCCAAATCCGTAATCAATAGCAATATTAGTCCTGGAAGTTTTGTTTACTTTAATACGGATTCCAAGGCCGGTTGCCGGAGTGATTTTATCAAATTTATTGGAAGGATAATTGGAAAAGCTTTGAGCATTGGCAAAAACAACACCGCCTAAAAGACCATTTTGAGTGATTGCAAACCGGTATTCAGTCTCAACATATAACATATTCAGACTTCGGAAACGGCCCTGAATGTAGCCACGCCCAGTATTGTTGGAAGGGTCCCAACCTGTGCCCGGCAAATCCAGATAAGGGGGTTTTCCAGTTAAAGTGAGCCAGTTATAATTCCAGAAACCCAGTACATTCCGGCTTCCATTAGGGAAATCTACATATTTACGAACGTCTGTAATAACAGATTGCCAGTTGCTGGTGCTGCCTAATAACTTCATATTGGGCCGATATTGCAGGTTTGCATATAATCCGCCTTCGGGATTTATAGAATTTTTCCTGTTATCATAAGACAAGATGGCAACAAGACCGGATGACATTGATTTGCGCAAAAGTCCGTAGTTCCGTACATCATTATTATCACCAAATTCTTTCACATTCCAGCGATAATCCATAAAATAGCCTAAGCCTGTATAAAAGTCACTCCCAATTCGCTTCAACACCGTTTGATGTAACCGTAAATGCTGATAGTTAATATTATCAGCATTTGCTTCTATACTGTGCCCCCCAAGTCCATACGTATCCTGCGGATATTTGAAAAACCGCCAGTCTATTACAATATTGTAACCGTTATTTTTAGCCCAGATATTGGCCTGCACCGGTACCATAATCTGATTATATTGGGTATAAACGAAGCTGGTACCTACACTTGAAATATTGGTAGTGGCAATATCATGTAAATAAAAGGCAGCATTAGCAGTTATAATTCCTGTAAAACCAGTAGAAAGCGTGTAACCCACTGCCGGCACAATCGAATAAAGTATTTTTCCTGGTTTTATTGGCTCAGTTACTTTAACCTTCTCTCCCTTTTTTTTTCTTAACTGCTGAAGCACATCCATGATGTCCTTTTGCGCCACTTCTTTGTAAGCAGTGCTGTCTGATTTTAAAGTATCAGCTTTAACATTTTCCTGGTCCACCATTAACTGACAGGCAGGCAATGATTTAGCTTCTATCTGGCAAAATAATGATCTGCAAAATAAAAGAAACACTATGCTTGAAATATCTTTAAACAATTAATATTCAGTTATATAAATGGTGAAAACCCTGGCGTTTATCCAACCCTGACATAGGAAAGAAATAATTCGTATTCAAAGTTAATCTTTAAATAGAACACGATTTTGTTTCTCTACCCGATCTAATTGAATTTTAATGTGTACAAATATTGAACCAGACAAATAGCTCTGTTTTAAGGCAGGAAATTCATGTTTATTCAGCAAAACTCTATTTGTTCCCCAAGTCTTTCTTAGCATTTTAACAAGAAAAAGCCACCGGTTTTTCAGAAACCAGTGGCTTTTTCTAAAAAAATTATTACTTGTTATGCCAAAGCAGCCTGCAAATTAGTATTAATAGCTTCCAGGAATTCTTCAGTATAAAGATAATGCTCTCCGTGACTTACTTTGTTGCCATAAATACAAACAGCTAAATCCTTCGTCATTTTACCACTTTCAACCGTTTCAATACACACTTTTTCAAGCGCAAGACAGAAATCGATCAATGGTTGGTTATCATCCAGTTTACCACGGAATTCTAATCCGCGCGTCCATGCGAAGATAGAAGCAATCGGGTTAGTAGACGTTGGATTTCCTTTTTGATACTCACGATAATGACGCGTTACAGTTCCGTGAGCTGCTTCCGCTTCCATTGTTTTTCCATCAGGAGTTACCAATACAGAAGTCATTAATCCTAATGATCCAAAACCCTGTGCAACGGTATCAGACTGAACATCACCATCATAATTTTTACAAGCCCAAACAAAATTACCTTCCCATTTCAGGGCAGAAGCAACCATGTCATCGATCAAACGGTGCTCGTAATGTACTTGACCAGCGTATTCGGCATCGTAAATTTCCTGAAAAATATCTTTAAAACGACCATCGTATTTCTTCAAAATCGTATTTTTTGTAGAAAGATATAATGGCCATCCTTTACCCAAAGCAACATTAAAACAAGCACGCGCAAATCCACGGATCGACTCGTCGATGTTGTACATCGCCATAGCTACACCAGGTCCTTTGTATTCATATACTTCATGCTCAATCACTTGTCCGTCTTCACCTTCAAATTTGATTGTCAATTTTCCTTTTCCAGGTACAACGAAATCTGTTGCTTTGTATTGATCTCCAAAAGCGTGACGTCCAACAATAATAGGTGCAGTCCAGTTGGTAACCAGGCGGGGTACATTGCTCATTACAATTGGCTCACGGAAAACAGTTCCATCCAAAATGTTACGGATTGTTCCATTTGGAGATTTCCACATTTGTTTCAGGTTGAATTCTTTAACGCGATCTTCATCAGGTGTAATTGTAGCACATTTGATACCTACGCCGTATTCTTTGATTGCATTTGCTGCATCAATTGTTACCTGATCGTTGGTTTCATCACGATATTCAACACCCAAATCGTAATATTTAATATCTACGTCCAGATATGGTAAAATAAGTTTTTCTTTGATAAACTTCCAGATGATGCGGGTCATCTCATCTCCGTCAAGTTCTACTACGGGATTTGCAACTTTAATTTTGCTCATGTCTTATTTCTATACTGTAGTTAATGTAATGATTTAAAATGCGACCGTGAAAGTACAAACAATCGTTTAAAAAGGCGAAAAAAGGAAAGAAACATTCCGGGTTCAAGCGGCGATTCATTTCTGCTTCAAAAAAACAACACCAAATACGTCAACACCGTTGCCGGCATTGCATTAATTTTTGATCTTGCTCATTAGTTTAAACAAATTATAATGATGGACAAAGCCTCTCTGCGAAGGGAATTTTTATCGAAAAGATTAGATTTGACACAAACCGAAGCCGAAGAAAAAAGCCTTTCCATTGCCATACAAACAGTGGACTCTCTTAAAGACGAAAATTTTCGGACTTTACATGTATTTCTGCCGCAGCGAAATAAAAATGAAATTGATACATGGAAAATTATTTCCATACTCCGCCATGCATTTCCTGATGTAAATATTGCTGCTCCCTATATTATTCCGGGAACGAGGGAAATGGAGCATTACATTTTAAATACTGATACAATCCTGATTGAAAACCGCTGGGGCATTCCTGAACCTGACCCTATTACAGCGCAAAAAGTACTTTCACAAGATCTGGACGTAGTACTGATTCCCTTACTTGTATTTGACAAATCCGGATACCGCGTGGGTTATGGTGGTGGATATTATGATCGTTTTTTGACTCAATGCCGAACTGATGTATTAAAAATCGGACTTTCCTTTTTTGAACCAGTTGAAATCATTGAAGACAAAAATGAATTTGATATACGGATGGATGTTTGCATTACACCTGAAAAGTTATGGACCTGGTAAAATGTTAAGTCAATTTTAATTGATAAATAAAATTTTATAAAATTAATTTTAGCTACCGTTAAATAAGTTATCCATTGCCGTATCATCAATAATAAGTTATTTTTAATCTGATTAATTTATTTCTCATCCCTCTAAAATTCAATTAACATGGCAGTTCCGAATTTTCCTGTTTTTGATACTAGTCCCGGAGCTAATCAGGGGTTATTTAAATTAACATTATGGCAAAGAATTGTCTATTCTTTTAGAATACGGGCATTTAAATATATGATTCCCGAACCTCCGTATCAACCTTCATTTTTTATTTCAAGAAAAAGTTGGGAGCGTCTGATAAGGGGTGAAAATGTAATAAATAAATATCCCGGATATGAAGTATACGGCTTTGTTTTTTGTGTGGCTTTTGAAGGAGATGAAAAATGTAAAGAAGAAGAGCAACGCAATAAAAAAAACAGGAAGAAAATAGGAAAAGCATATTTCAGAGTAAGAACAATTCTGAGAAAAAAAGATGACAATCCAACAAGTGGTAATATTACTGTGGAGGTTGAACCTGTAAATATTGCTTATGCAAGTGTAGATTACGCATTAGGCGCAAGGCCGGATGGGCAATATGACGATTTGATTTTTCTGGTTGACAGACCCGACCTGGCAGCTGAAATTGACTCTGAGGTGATTGTTAAGCACGATTCAGGAATGACTACACCAGCAAATAATGCAAATATTCCGGACAGCTTTAAAGACAGATGCGGAAGTTTCATCAATAATGAAGGGCATATTTTCAGCAAAGACCGGATTGAGGGAATATTAAAAGATTATTCAAGAGCCAAAGGGTCAAGAGTTTATCTTGTTTGGAACGGACCAGATCAATCAATCTCTTTTAAATTTAAGGTGAACCCGGATTATGGAACTGAAATTCCTTGTCCTCAGCCTAACATATGTACCTAGCCTAGCATATATATGACTTTTATAAAGATTTAAAATGACTTCATACAAGTTTTATGTAGGATTTGCGGTTTTCGTAGAATTATTTCCAATAGTTCCTTTTCTTGTTGGGATTCAAAAATGGAAAATCGCATCTCCAGGAATTAGGCTTTTCTTAGGTTTTCTTTTGGCTGACTTTTTGATAAATCTGGTGTCAAATTATTTATTTCTTCTTCTAGTAACAAATCACTTTTTATACTATTTCTATTCATTTCAGTATACCATATTTTTGTTTCCTGCTTTATTTTATTTTTTCAAAAATCGAAAGGAACGACTTATTATAGTTATTTTATTAGGAATAAGCTTGTTATTACTAACTGTAGATTTTCTATTTATCTCAAAAATTGGTATTAACTACGTTTCCGGATCATTTATTAATTTTATTATTTTTCTAATAAGTATTTACTATTCTAGTAAAGAGTTTGGCAAGAATGATAAAAAGTCAATAAACGAAATATTGTTAAATCTTGCTCTTATACTTTCCCTACAATTTTTTATAAAATCAATTGAAACATTTTTAGGGAAATACTTATTAGAGACTCAGACAAATTCTTTTTTGTGGACACAAGTAAGAAACGTATATTCTTATTTTATGCTATTTTCTTTAATTGCTTATACATACTTCTTTTCAATTCTAAAAACTGATGAGACGTAAATTCTTGCTTTTTAGTTTATTTTTTGCTTTTTTTTCAAATAATCTCTGTCAATCTCAGCCTAAGACAGAAGATTCATCACTGAAAATTATTAAATTTTATACACGCATTGGTGTTACAAGAAAAGATTCTGTATGGAATATAAACAGCAAAATAAGATTATACTCTCAACCAACTTTTATTAGTATAACAGTAAGAGATTCAGACACTAATCCTAACTATACATGCTTTGTTAATGAGCCTATTAAAATTAATGAGACTGTTAAAATGGGCTCAAACAACACTATTAATTTCTTCAATCTCTCAGGCGGCGATTACGAACTAACCTTCATTAATCAAAACAACAATCACCAAGCTAAAATCAACTTCTCCATTGAACCCGTTTTCTGGGAACAATGGTGGTTTAGCCCTTTTCTTTTTATCGTAATTTCTACCATTCTTGGACTAATTTTCTACTTTTTTTACCTAATCCGACTCCGGCAACAGCTTCATTTGCAATCAGTTCGTCATGAACTGGAAATTAAGGCGCTGAGGGCTCAAATGAATCCACATTTTATATTCAACAGCATGAATACAATTGATGCGTACATTCTTCGGAAACGTTTTGTTGAAGCATCTGATTGTCTGCAAAAATTCTCTAAATTAATTCGAAAAATTCTTGAAAACTCCGAAAGCCAGACCATCAGTATTGATCAGGAACTGGAAACGCTAAGATTATATATCGAACTGGAACAGGAAAGATTTTCTCATTCTTTCGACTATCATTTTGATATTGAGCCAATGCTTCTAGAAGACGACTACCAGATTCCACCGTTATTGATTCAGCCTTTTGTAGAAAATGCTATATTACATGGAATCAGGAATTTAACTGATAGAAAAGGAGAAATTATTGTTAAATTAAACATTGTTTCCGGCACTGATAAAAATATTTCAAAAATTCTACTTTGTCAGATACATGACAATGGAATCGGGCGAAAGGCTTCGACAGAGTTAAATGCGGTAAACAACAGGAAACACAGATCGATGGGTGTAGATATTACGCTGGAACGGATCAGTACTTATCAGGCTATTTTTGGGGACAAAATGCAAACACAAATTACCGATTTGGAAATGGGCACAAAAGTAGAAATCAGATTACCATTAATTCTTAATAGTGCAGAGCAGCAAAAAAGCTGAAAATCAATTCTTGTCATTCTGTAAACTTTATAGTTAACTAATTATGAGAGCTGTTATTATTGATGATGAAGTATCCTGTATCGAATCACTTTCGGCCAAAATCGAAATGTTTGTGCCTCAGATGAAGGTTGTCAAAACTTATATTTTACCGCAGGAAGCACTCAAAGAAATTCATAAAATTGATGTAGATGTTGTTTTTTTAGACATCGAAATGCCCAACATGAACGGCATTACTTTTGCAAAAAAAGCAAATCTTACTTCTTCCGAAATCATTTATACAACCGCATACCAGAAATATGCCGTAGATGCATTCCGGGTAAGTGCATTTGATTTTTTATTAAAACCGGTCGACAGGCATGAATTACTAAAATCTATTAACCGTTTAGACCAAAAATTACTCGAAAAAAAGCAATCCATTATTTCCCGGCTCCATGCCCGCTACAACAAAATAACCGTTCATACGACCAAAGGCATGCTGTTTGTTCCAATGGAAAATATTTTGTGGATGGAATCGGACAATAACTATACTACGTTGTATTTAACTGTCGGTCAGCCAATTATTACAAGCCGTTCCATTGGTGAATTTGAAGAAATGCTGGCTGAATTCGATTTTTACCGGATCCATCATTCTGTCATGATCAACCTTCAGCATTTGCAAGCTTACCTCAAAGGCGAAGGTGGAAGTGTCGTTTTAACCAATGGAAAAGAGCTTGAAGTTTCCCGTCGGCGCAAAGCTCAATTGATGACTTTGATTGGATAGCCTAAATATTTGTAAATGTTTCCATTTTTCACCCAGATAAGTCCACTTTCACACTCAGTCCAACCACTTTCACATTCCTGATTTTCCGCTTTCTGTTTTCTTACAAATTTGATTAGAAAACATCGGAAAATTATGGAAACTCTCAACTACATCCGCATTGGTGCAGGTCGCGTGGCAAGACCTCAGGAGATTATTTTACTGACCGCCGACGTCAATTATACGAACGTCCACTTTTCAAATGGCCGTAAAATGATGGTGGCCATTACGCTGAAAGAATTCGAAAAACGCTTTTTAAAATACACCGTATTTTTTCGTACACACAAATCTTATCTCATCAATCTGGCCTATATACTGCAATGTGATGCGGTTGATAATGAAGTATTTGTGCAGATGAAAAATAATTACAGGGTAGCAGTTTCAAGACGAAAAAAAGCAGCCTTCATCGAAAGATTATCGTTAATAACAGGCAGTCAATTTTATAACTCCGACGAAAAGTAATTCTTAGCTGATCCCTCTTAAAATTCATACCTTTTAACAAGATACATTCATGTTGAATAATGCTGAATTTGATATAGAAATAAAGGATTTTAGTAAAAAAGCTAAACTTCCAAAGTTGGTTTTTACTGAAAATATCAGTGCCTTGGCTCCGTTTTCTTATAAAAAGTTAACCGATACGGATACTAAACAAATTGATTTATTAAACAATCTTATTCGTGCAAGATGGTCATCCGGCCAGTTGCTTCCTGATGGAAATAATTCAATTAATAATCGTCCACTAACTTTTATGAGCGGAGTTAATGACAGCAACGGTTTAGTAATTCTAAGCTATCATGTTAAACTTGAAGATGGTGAAGTACATAAAGCACTAAAAATGCATCCAAAACCGGTCTCAAACGGAACCATAAAAGGCTGGCTGCCATGGATTAAACAAAACGCAGCAGGGACGTTTTGCGCACAGGTTGGCTTTGCAGAAGGTGCACAAAAATGTGCTGGTGTAACTTTTCAGGTTTGGGTTCATTACCGTGAAAATGGTTCAGAATACCGTGAAAAAGTAGTTACTCAATTTAAACGCTACAATCACTCCTTACAAAATATTACTGCGGATTTGTCGCGATGGGTAAATCAGGAGATCAGTATTGAATTAAGAGTTGATGCAGGTGCTTCGGCCGGGTATAATTGGGCGGCCTGGGTCAATCCGAGGATTGTATTTAATAGTCCGGCAGATTTTACATCAGCAGGTAATTTTCGTTGTAATAAAATGTCGTTAAACAGTGAAATGATAAACGATACTATCAGCAGATCATCAGTTTATGCTAGTATTATGCCCCACAATTGTGAGGAAAAATTAAGGTCACTCAAATATCTGGCACAGAAATTTTATAAAAATGTTCGTTCATCAATTATTGAATTTCTAAGTAAAATAACATTTTATTTATCGGTGTCTGCTGAACGGAAATAAATTGGAACAATTTTCCTGCCTTTTGGCAATTTATTACGCCGTTTAATCATTACATACACCATTAAATAAATACAAATGTCATAATTCGTTTTCTTTACCGTACTTTTGTGCAGAAATTGTAAGTTTTCAGGTCGAAGCTGATAATTTTTTAAATTAGAATAGTACAAATGAAATAATTTAATTAAAATCATGTTAATTAAGTATTTGATTGAACTTCCTCAATAATCTAATTTATGTATTAATACGTATGTTGAGGAATAAATATATATGAAGATAAATGTTGAAAAGATTAGAAGATTTTTTCAACCTGTTCCAACCATTTTGAGTTATAAGTACTCTTTGATTTGTAGCTGTTTATTTTCTTACTAATAATTAGCCAATTTGTATGAAAATGTTTTTTACTTATTTAATTGCATCTCTTCTTTTCAGTCTTTGCCTTTTAGAAAAGGAAGCCCGTAAAAGTGCAGTTCCACGAAATACCAGTGACAAAAATTACGCCCAATTGGATGAGGCAGGTTCCGGAATGACACTGATCTCAAATATGCCGGCACAGCTGGATATGCGGGTCGAAAATAAATTTGTTGCCGGCGATAGATCAAATAAAATTAATTTTCCACGCTTTATTTTAGCAGATTCTCTTAATTTTTCTATTGGTTTGGAAAAACAGGAAGATAAAGTATTTTAAGTTTTAGTCTGATAAAAAAAGTCGTTTCAGCAGTAAGAATTTACTGCTGAAACGACTTTTTTTAATTTTAGCCTTAGCTAAATAATCCCATGATATCTTCCTGACTTAATTTTTTTATAAAGCCGGATTCTCCACCTACCAGATCTTCCGCTAAATCCTGCTTACGCTGCTGAAGCAGAATAATTTTCTCTTCAATGGTATCTTTACAAATCATTTTATAAGCAAATACTTTACGTGTTTGTCCAATACGGTGAGTACGGTCAATAGCCTGACGCTCAACGGCCGGGTTCCACCACGGATCAACAAGATATACGTAATCAGCCTCGGTCAAATTCAGACCTACCCCTCCTGCTTTCAAACTCATTAAAAATACCCGGCAGGTTTTATCACTTTGGAAACGATTAACTCGTCCGGCTCTGTCAACAGTTTGCCCATCAAGGTATTCGTAAGGAATATGTATCTTATCCAAATGCTGGCGAATAAGATCCAACATACCCAAAAACTGGCTGAAAATCAGTATTTTATGATTAGAAGCATTTTCTTCGATCTCTCGGATAATTTCTTCCAGCTTGGTTGATTCATTTCCATAATCCTCATCTCCTGATAAAATAGAAGGAGAATCGCAAATCTGTCTCAATTTTAGCAATGCTTCCAAAATAAGGAAACTACTCTTATTAAGTCCTTCGGTTGCCAGTTTTTCTGCAATTTCCAAACGATATTTTTCCCGGAAAGTATCATAAACTTTTCGTTGTTTTTTACCCATTTCACAAAACAAAATCGTTTCCGTTTTGTCTGGCAGATCAGTAGCAACTTCTTCTTTGGTCCGTTTGAGCATGAATGGATAAACCAGTTTTCTCAACTCTTCCGCTTTGTCTTTATCCTGGTATTTATCAATTGGTGTCGCATATTCCGTGCGGAAAAAATCTGCATGTCCCAGCATTCCCGGATTCAAAAAGTCAAATTGAGAGTATAGATCAAACGTATTATTTTCAACCGGTGTACCCGTCATAGTAAGACGATTGCCGGCACGAAGCAAACGGGCAGCTTTTGAAGTCAGCGAATCAGGATTTTTGATTGCTTGTGCTTCATCCAGAATAATATAATGGAAATTGAAAGTTCTCAGAAGTTCCACATCACTTCGCATGGTACCATACGTAGTCAGGATGATATCATATTCGTGAAAGAACTCAATATCTTTTCTTCTCGTCATACCTCTGTGTACGTACAGATTCAGATCAGGAGTAAATTTCGCTGCTTCTGCCTGCCAGTTGAAAATCAGCGTAGTAGGAACTACGACAAGATTCGTACGTGCTGGATTCTGGTTTTTTTGCTGCTGAACAAAAGTAAGCATCTGCAAAGTTTTTCCAAGACCCATGTCATCGGCCAGACAGCCTCCCCAGCTAAACTCATCCAGGAAATTAATCCATTTATATCCTTCTTCCTGATAAAGTCTTAAAGTTGCATTGATATTATTGGGAAGCGGAACGTTCGGGATTTCCTTAAAATTCAGCAGTTTTTGCTTTTTCTCCCATAATTCCCTGAAAACTTCTTCATTATCAACCTCAGAAACCAGTTCGTCTATTAACGAAAAATGAATTTTAGACAAGTGAATTTCCTCACCATTCACACGACCGAATTTCAAAAGTGGTTCCAACTTTCTGATCCATTCATCGGGCAACATACCCAGCGAACCGTCTTTAAGCTGTACATAGTTCTGCTTTTTCAACAATGCTTTTTTCGCATCAGCCAAAGAAACTTTTTGATCTCCAAAACTAATTTCCACCTGCATGTCAAACCAGTCGATACCTGAAGAAGCTCTTACATGGAATTTTCCACGGTTAGGGTTAAAGCGCATTTTTTTCAAATCCTTGAAACCAAGCAGCTCATATTTCTTTTCCTCAATCGCTTCTACAAATCCAAACAGCCAGCCCTCTTTCATCACATGCTCAAAGGGAACATAGAAAAACGGGTTGCCGGCCTGATGCGCAAAGTCAGGATGAAGTGATTCCATCCATTTCCAGAATTCATTTTCTCCTTTGACATCACGTTCCAGCATGGTAATTTTATTAGCCTCAAAACTGGCTTTTGTCCGTCGCTGGTCGTGACCCATTTCAGTTTCACCTGTTTCATCATCACCTTCGTAGACATACATGGGGACGATTAACAGATTGGCATCATCTTCTTTCAGATATATCCTCGTTTTGCGTAATTCCAGTGAACGCGACTGAATAGCATGCCTGGTTTGAAAAATTACGTCAAATTGTTCCGTTACCGGTATTACCCAGTCAGTCAGGAATTGTTCTGCATATTCTTTTCTTACACGAATCTTAAATCCGTTCTGACGCAGGAAAGCAACCATTTCGGCATCACTGATTCCTGCCCAACGGAATAATATCTCATTGTATAAACCAAGCCAGAAACTATCAAATGAAGCTACTTTTTGTAAATCAAGCGGACTTCCTTTTTTTATTTCAACGTATGGGTTCAAGGTAACGAACTCACTGTCTTCCGTTAAAACGAAAAACAGTTTCACCGGATCGCGGCGAAGATTTACCTTGGTAAGCTGATTATTATTCGTAATATAATCACTGTCAGAAATGTAAAGCCAGTCTTCATCCAGATCAGTAAATATCTGATTGATCTGTTTTTCTACGTAATTTCTTGATTCGTGCTGCTGCTCCTGGCTTACATCACTGAAATGCAGATAGGCGTTATAAGACCACCCCTGCTTGCGAATGAATTTTTGTAAACCTTCTTCCAAATGCCGTGCAATCCTGACCAGGCGAACTTCTGCTTCTGTAAGAACAGGAATTTCATCAGGAGAATAATAATGACTTGACCCGCCCGCTACATTACGGATACTTGTTATCTTTTGGGTTTTGGTATTGTATTTGGCTGAAAATGCACCAAAACCGAAATCCATTAAATGATCTTTACCCTTTGGCCAAAAAACAAATACTGAAATTCTGTCTTCTTCTTCTTTGACTGTATCAGACGAAGCTACCCGGTATGAAATACTTTGGGTTGGTAAAATCCTCGCTTTCAAGCTATCCCAATCCTGATAAGTCCCAATTTTCTGAATAGCAGGATCCAGTTTCAAAAGCTGCAATTCCCCGTCTTCATCCAGTTTAAAATCGAATTTACTTTTGGTATCATCCTGTAAAGAATAACCATACTCCGCAAGCAAATTACTTTTTTCAACAGTAAGGTCCCGCATCACTTCAAATGCACGCTCTCCGAGTTCATCACGAAGCTTTAGCAACGAAGCAAGTTTGTGCTCACAAAGTGGCACCCAAAGTTTTTGATCACATGAACAGGAAGTATTGAGCTGCTTTGTACTTTTAATACGGCTGAACTTAACAGAAAAATCTGATTCGTTGTGACGAACCAAACATTCCGCATCACCTTCTTTGGCTGAAACAATATCAACTTTTGTAAGTGAAGCTCTGTCTCGCCAGGTATCATCCAAAACCAGATTTTTCAATGTCTGATCTTTTATTTCGCCCAGTTCAATAACTGTCTTGCTCATTTGATAAATGACCTGCTGAATGCTGGGCATTTTATCCAGAATATACAAAATTGCTGCAACCCTGTGTTTACAAAGTCCGCCGTAATTATACGGACAAGTACAACTTGTGCTGATTTGAGGAGTAAGAAAATCCTTGATCTGAATAACGTAATACTGAGTAGAGTAATCACTTTTTACTTTGAACTCTGCATTACCAGAACCATGATATTCTAGTTTTGATACCTTGAAGCCGCCGCTGCTATAAATAGAACGGCCCCGCGACAACACATCTTTTTCCGCCCTTTTAATCAAGAAGTTTGATAATTTCTCCTTCTTTTCGTTTTCCATTTACCCAACAAACTTTTAAACTGCAAAAGTACGGTTTGTTTCTGTTCTTGAGAAACATGTGACGATTCTATTGCAAATCAAAAGTAGTTTTAATGAATATATGGCTGATTAATTACACCAATGTGAGCCGATTCCAGCTTATTATTACAAGATGTTAAAATGTAGTTACCTACGTTCGGATATAACAATGTATCACTAAGAGCTGTAAAATGAAGCCAAACGATCTCAAGAGCGGTAGTTTGTGTAGGATTTAATACAGGAATGCCTGTCAAAATTTTGGAAGCGAATACCATGTGAAGTGTTTCTTTTTTTATTTGATCCCAGATCACTTCTCCGCAAATTACCATTTTATTTACCTCAATAGTTACACCAAGCTCTTCATAAAGCTCCCGTGCAAGTGCTTCCTCAAGACTTTCTCCCGGATCCGGATTTCCGCCAGGCAACGCAAATACGTGAACGTTTCCGTAGCAGTAGCGTAATGTTAGGACAGATTCTCCATTAAAAATAAGTGCTGCCGGACGTACGTTCATGAATGAAATAGAAGTGGATGATAACTTTTTACTAAGCTGGTAATTTATACAGTTATAACTGAATCTCCTAAAACCATTTTTTCAATAAGCAGCATAAAAATATGGATTACTTTAATATGTATTTCCTGAATCCGGTCAGCATAACCAAAATGATCTACCCGTATTTCAATATCTGCTGCCCCGGCTAATTTTCCTCCGTCTTTGCCAGACAGAATTATAACTTTCATTCCTTTCGCTTTTGCCGCCTCTGCTGCCAGAATAATGTTCTTTGAATTTCCGCTCGTACTCAACCCAAGTAAAACGTCTCCTGGCTGGCCTAATCCTTCCACGTACCTCGAGAACACAAATTCGTAACCATAATCATTGCTTACACAGCTCAGGTGGCTCACATCCGAAATGGCTATTGCAGGTAATGCACGGCGGTTATCCCGATATCTTCCCGTTAATTCTTCGGCAAAATGCATGGCATCACAATGAGATCCGCCATTACCACAGGAAATAATTTTTCCATTTTTCAAAATCGCTGCTGCCATTAACGCTGCTGCTGCTTCAATTTTTTCAATCTGAACCGGATCGCTCAAAAACCGGTCTAAAACTATTTGTGCTTCCTGTAATTCCTGATTTATTATGCTTTGATAATCCATATTTTCCATGTGCGTTTTTTATCTGTCAATTTAGGGCATTTAATTGTCTGATGTAACTTTTACTGCGCTTAAAACGTGTGTTTTTTTTCCCGGTCCCGGATGTCTTTTCACTTCAAAGCCCGCAGCCCGCAAAGCACGTTTCACAATTCCTTTGGAAGAATATGTAACTAATATTCCTCCGGATAAAGTCTGAGCTGCAATTTTATTGAAAATTTCTTCTGTCCAAAGTTCCGGCTGAACTTTTGGATCAAAAGCATCATAAAAAATAACATGAAACAATTTGCCGGTTGAAAATTCTTCCAGCCGGACATTTTCTTTTCGAAAGGAAAAGTACTCCGAAAGCTGATGGTCGGCGCCCCACGAAGATTCATGTAATTTCAGAAATCCATGCTGATTTGTAAGGGTTTCATAATTTAATAATGATGCTTCTTCCACTGATATCGGAAAAGCTTCCATAGAAGTGTAGTAAACCTGTTTTTTCAGCTTATCAGCAAGTTGCCAGGCTAAAAGTGCATTTAAACCTGTTCCAAGGCCCATTTCAAGCACAGAAATTGTAGAAACGGATTCCTGTAATACCGGAAGAAGCCCTAAATGAATGTAGATGTACATGGATTCATTTAGGGCTCCCTGAAGGGAATGATATTGCTGATTGTATTGCTCGCTGTATAAAGAATGTGATCCGTCTTCAGTTAAAATAAGGCGTTCCAAATTTGCCGGTAATTAGTTTGGATCAAAAATAACTAAATCATTCTTTTAAGAGTAAGGCGACTGAAAAAAATGTCTCCTTTACGTTTTACTAATAAATCAATATTTCGGCCATCACCACGCTGCATCAATTTATAAATGTCACTTACATTCAGATCTGCCGCGGCATGATTATCAATAAAAAGCAACTGATCTCCTTCTACTAATCCTGCTGATGCCGCCGGAGAATTTTCAACCACATGATTTACGATATAAGAACGCAGGTCTTTTCCTTCGGCTCTTATTTCCATACCACTCATATCGTGTTCAAATTTTTCGCGCAGACGGCTTCTTACAGGTTTTAAAACCATATATCCTTCCTGGTAATTCATTGTTACTTTAAACCGCCGAAGAAGTTCACAGCCAATATTACCCTGACGATCCGTTTTTCCATGAAGTTTAGATTCAAAAGCAACGCTGTCGGGAAAAGATGCAACGATGTTATCCAGTTCATAACGGCCTAAACGCAACCGGTCTATTCGTCCGAGATTTCCATTAATTACTCCGTTTAGTCCTCTTCCAAGTTGTGCTCTGATCACTTTCTCAGGCAACCTGAAATTTTCTTTTGGACCATTATTTAAAAGTAAAGCATGACCTGCTCCGGTATCAATCAGAACCCGGATCGGACGTTCCCTTCCATCTGCAAATAGCGTTACTGCATTAGTAAATGGCTTGGTGTCTTCAATGGTAATATTATGTTTGTCGCCTTTACGTGGTTTGTAGTGATAACTATTCTGGCTCATCAAAACGAGCTCTTTTTTGGAAAAATCAATGGTTACAACAAAATTGTTAAATATCTCATATCCAAAAATTCCGTGAACAGGTACACCTACATATTCAGAAAGCCGCAGAAAATCCTGTTCCAAAACGACAATATTCTGATGATTTGCTTTTAAACGTCCCATTGAAAACCTGTTATCAATAGCGACATGGGCAGCAATAGAATTTCCTTCGCCAGCTCCGGTAAGATTTACTTTACGGGTCAGACGGAGCTTATCCGGCTTTAAAATATTAGGATCTGTAATGATAATTGAACTAACCCCTGTATCCAGAATAAAACGCAGCGAATCCGTATCATTTATCTTGACATATAAAAGAATCAGATTTGAATGCAGCTCAAAAGGTATTCGTGCAATTTTATGATTTTTGTCTAAAAAATAGCCATACTTTTCTTCTGAGACTGGGGGTACTTCATCCGATTTCGCAAATGAATTACTGCCTGTAAAGAGCGTGATCGCTAATATTAACCACATAGACGTTTTCATCGTGGCCTCCTTTTCTTTAAAATTCTAAATAAAAATTTCTCTATAACATTCTAAACACCTTGATTATAAGTATTTTAACTCTAATATATACATTCTGGTGTAAACTAAGTATCAAATTCGGCTTAAACGGTTTCTTATACAAAATTAATGTATTCTGTATGAATTAAACACAAAAAATTCTTTAAATGTCTAAACTTTTTAAAGAAATTTTTCGCTAAAATAGATAATATGGTTAATGATGAAATTGTGGTAATTTTGTTGCGCAAAAACATGATTTCTCACAATAAAAATTTACTTATGCGCAAAAAAATAGTTGCCGGTAATTGGAAGATGAATAAGCTTATGGATGAAGCAGTTGCACTTACATCTGAGCTCGTAAATATGGCAAATGATGAGGTACAAAATGATGTAAAAGTGATCCTTTGCCCGCCAGCAATTTATCTTACTACCATTAATAAATATATTGAAACTGCTCCAAATTTTTCATTAGCTGCACAAAATTGTTCAGATAAAATATCAGGAGCTTTCACTGGCGAAATATCGGCAGCCATGTTGAAATCAATAGGTGTGGAATATGTTTTGATCGGACACAGCGAGCGTCGCCAATATTTTAATGAAAGCAATTCACTTCTGGCAGAAAAAGTAAATACTGCATTAGCAAACGGCGTTTCTCCAATCTTTTGCTGTGGAGAATCCCTGGATCAAAGACAAAATGAAGATTTCATTGGATTTGTAAAAAATCAGATTTCAGAAAGTCTTTTTCATCTTTCAGAAGAGCAATTATTATCAGTAATTATTGCTTATGAGCCAATTTGGGCTATTGGAACCGGTCTTACGGCAAGCGCTGAGCAAGCACAGGATATGCATGCAGCATTACGTTCACATCTTGCAGAAAAATATGGTGAAACCGTAGCATCAGAAATTTCTATCCTGTATGGAGGAAGCGTAACAGCAGCCAGCGCAGCAGAACTTTTTGCATCACCTGATATAGACGGCGGACTCGTAGGAGGAGCGTCTTTAAAATCCCGTGAGTTTATAAATATTATAAAAGCGAGATAGGTTTTTTTAGTTAAAAGTTCAGGAGTTCAAAGTCAATAGTACTCTTGACTCCGAACTCCTGAACTTTTAATTACACTTTCGTGATTTCAAACTCGACTCTCCTATTCTTTTTCCGCTGTTCTTCGGATCCTGACTTGGTTAATGGTCTGGTAGCTCCGTAACCTCTTGCTTCGATACGGTTTGCTTCAATTCCTTTCTGCGTGAGATAATCCCGAACTGACTCTGCACGGTTGCGGGATAATTCCAGATTTTTCTCTGAATCCCCAATATTATCTGTATGCCCGGCTACACGGATTTTGATCGAAGGGTTTTCCTTCATCATTTGTACCAGGCGGTCCAGCTCAACATAAGATTCCGGCAATAATGAAAATTTGGATGTCTCAAAATAGATATTGGGAAGTGCAATAGTTTCACCCATTGTCAATGGATTCAAAAACAGATCTCTTGTGAAAGTCTTTTTTCCAGCTGAATCAGAAGGTGTCACTTCTATATTGGATCCATAGTAACCTTTTGCCGCAATCCGGAAATTATAATTTTCCTTTGGATTGATGCCAATACGATATTTACCTGATGTAGAACGGTACTGAAGTGAATCTCCGTTTTCCAGATAAGTTATTTGTGCAGATACAGGCTGTTTGGTTTTAGCATCATAAATATTTCCTTTAATAATAGCTATCTCCGCCTCATCCGATTTCGGCTCAACCTTTTTCTCAGCTGTTTCCTTTTCCGAAAGTTCAGGTTTTTTTACTGGTTCTTTCGGTTTTGCAATAACTTTCGATGGACTTGAAACTGGTTTTTTCGGAGGGTTTTTCACCTTGATTCCATAAAAATTCCAGGTTTGTGATCCTTCTGAACTGCGCCCTTCATAAAAATCAAAAGTTTCAATTCCAGGCGTTAATCTTTCAAAATAAGCTACAAAATCAACTTTTTCACCTGGTGTAACTTTCCTCGTATTTTCCGTAGGGATATTTTCTGTTCTGATCAGTTTGAACTTTGTATTAACTTCACCCGGTTTATACAACCTTGTTTCAGGGTCAAGCCATATCCGGCTTCCACTTGCTTGTGAATCCATTCCGGGAGGAAATTTAAAGCCTGGCGGAAGTTTAAATCCTGGCGGAAAAGCCGGTTGGGAAGGTGTTTTATTGTCTACAAACTGCAAATAAATAACCGTGTATTTATCAGTTAATTCAACCCGCTTAATTTTAACATAATTGGCAGATTGTTCCTCGATTTTTGGATTTTCAGTAGTTTGGCCAAAACTGTTATTTAACAAAAGGCCTATGGTAAAAAGCAATACCAAAAGCGATTTAAGGTTCATGACGTTGTAAATATTAGTTTTTCAGAAATATTGCAAGAACGTACTAACAATCCGGATAGTTTGTTAAAAATTGTTAATGTCGTATTCTAACTGTCAATAGTAATATAATCAGACCAGAAATCCGGATCATAACGCTCCCAGGCATGACAGGCAAATGGCAATTGATTTCCAATGAGTTGATACGTAGCAGCCGGACTTTTTTCAAATGCAAACCATAATGCTTCCTGCCAGGCCGGCAATTTTAAAAACAATTTCATAGGAATAAGCCTTGTTGCTTCCTGAGAAAATAACATGTCTTCATTCCCCGGCCACTTCGAATAAAATGTATTGTAAATTTTCAGATAACGGATAAATGCCGGAATTCTCCGAAGAGAAAGTCCACCATTGAATACGATCCGGTTTTCAGAAAGCGCTTTTGCGTATTCATTTTTTGAGTCTGCCTGCAATGCGTTAAATTCTTCCTGATGAAGAGACGGAGCTCCAATATAATCATATCCCTTTTTACACCAGTCTAACAACTCGTCCTTAAATACATAAGCATCAAGCTGATAGATAAGAATAAACTCGTAAGAAATAAATGTTTTGTAAAATTCCAGAGAAGTTAATAACCGGTTGTAGCCGGCAGTTCCTGTAAAAAATTCGTTCTCAAAAGAAATGAATTCAATTGCCGGATACTTTGTCTTTAAAAAACCCAGATCCAGGGCGTGTGGTTTAACAATTTTAACCGGATAATCAGCTAAAATATGCATGCATTGTTTAAGCGAAGCCATTTCTGCAATGGATAATGCCGACTGATATATTGGGATTACAATTGCTACGGAAGGATTCTGATTGTTACTTTTCACTTTTAACTCGTTGTTATTCAACCAGATCACCAATTGCTGGTAACCACCAATCTTTACTGCTAAATTTATAATAACCTCTCATTACATGATTTACAATTGGCGAAACCCGTAATAGCCGGTTGTCGGGAAGAGAAGCACGGCGGTAGAAGTGCTTTTGGGACAAATATAATTTGATTAATTTCTCTCTCGGAATGTAAGGAATTGCTCTTAACAAAAGATAAAGGCCGTTAAGTTTTTCCGCTTTTTCTCTTAATGGTAAAAGTTTCTCCTCGCGCTCACGGGTAAACCGGTCTGTAACTTTCACGTATTCAACTTTACCACCAAACCCAACCTGCTGGCTGGCATGCCGTCTGTAAGAAATTAAATTATCTGCAATAAAACCTATTTTTTCTTCCAGGCTTAAAACCATTGCAATCCACGCATCATGAATCAAATCCGGAACCTTGGTTGGAAATGGTGTCAGTCGCTCCAGACATGATTTGCGAATTGCCAGCGTTGCGCCGGTCACAACAAAACCGTTAAAAAGGATTTCATGTGGTTTTCCTTTCAACCATTTTTGCTGCATAGATTCCGTGAATTCTATTTCCTCCCAAATCGTGCGTCCTAATGACTGTGAATCACCATCAATCATCATTGCATTAGAAAACACAGCATCTTTTGCAGGATATTGATTCAAATAATTCAGCTGTTTTTCAACTTTATCTTTTCTCCAGATATCATCCTGATCGCAAAGAAAAATAATATCCCCCTGACAAAGCAGCAGGCATTTTTCAAAGTTTTTGGTAGAACCCAGATTCTTTTCATTCGAATGAACTGCAACCCGAAATGATTTGGTCTTTGCAAATGACTCAATCAGTTCAATGGTATTATCTGTTGATCCGTCATCGCATACTATCAGTTCATCTATTTGAACTGTCTGGTTAACAATGCTCTCCAACTGCTCCGGCAAATATTTGGCCCCGTTGTAAGTGCACATAGCGACTGAAATCATCATGTGTATATAGAATTTTTTACTTAATAATAGCGCAAGTTACAAGTCTGCTACGTTTTTTTTGCAAATGTTCTTGCCGCTTTATTTAAAAGCTTCTTCCCGTGACGCTTTATACACCGGGTTATTTACAACGTGATGGCTCACGGCCCATTGCATAATTGCAGAATATCTTTCCGGATCCATGTAATAAATCAGCCGGGTATTATTATCGCTTTTCCATTTTTGTACGGTTAGCGCTATTTCTGTATTTGTAGATCTCAATGCTAATGAATTGCTATAAAAACTCAATCCCCATAATAACACTACTGCAATGGTAAGATATTGTAAAAAATTAGTTTTTATTATTTTCAAATCCAATAAAATTAAAAGTAACATGATGGGAATCACAGCTGTAAAAAACATATAGCGGGGCGCAACTCCACCAGCTGCTTTGGTTTCAAATCTTGAAATAGATATAATAATTCCTGTAAGAACAGGAAGGGAAAGAAGTGAATATAATAATGGTTTTTTAAAAGCGTATCCGGAAAAGAAGAGAAAAATCCAGCCAATTAATATAGTTGCTCCCGCAATCATACAAATCACAATATTAAAATAATGGCCGGAAGGCGGATTGATATATAAAAAACTTCCTAAAAAAGTAAATAATAAACGCGCCATCCATTCGATATTAAGTATACCATGAGGCGTTTGATTGATTTGTTTTTGAGCGAAAAAGGTAATAAATATTAATATGCAGGAAATGATAAGCCATGTAATCAGCATAGGATATTTTTTTTGAACAAAAAGTAAAAAAACACCCATTAACAAAACCAAGAAGCCATTTCCAAATGAAAAAACAGCAAAAAGAGCCAGAAGAATTGCCAGAAAAAAATCGAAACTTGCAGCTTTCTGCGTTTTATCCAAAACAATAAGACTTAGAAAAGAAAAGAAAAATACTGTATAATGCTGTATTCCAGCCCAATAGTAAAATGAAACCTGCCAAAAAGAAAAGCTGAATAAAAATGCTGTAATTACTAAAAATACCTGTGGGTATAATTGTTTTTCATTTTTGAAAAGAGAAATTATAATTCCAAAAAATCCCAGTAGAAAAATATTTTGAAAAATAACAAGGTGAGCAAAGTTAATCTCCTTAAAAATAGCAAAGTAAGTAGCGGATGCTATTTTTGAAATTAAAATCTGATGTTCGTTGTGTTTGGAGAATAACGCTTCTAATCTGCCGGATAATGACTGATTTTCAAAGTAAAATTGTTTAATAAAATTAAGGGTTGCCTCATAATCATCAAAAGAAGGAAAATTAAGAGAATCGTGAAGTAATGTGTATCCAAAAATCAATAATATAGCTATACTTAAACTGACTAAAAGATATTTATTCATATCCAATATCTTTGTTTAAAGTTCGTGTGTATTATAATTATAAAGTTACATTCTGATTTTGAGATTTTAAATAAAGTAATCATAAACTTAGTTAATGGCTTTAGCGGATCAATTAAAGAAGGCAATCGTCCAAATGCCGGTAAAAGAAAAAGATAAATTGTTGTTAAGACTGATCACAAAGGACAGCACATTAAGTGATCGTCTTTATTTTGAATTAGTTGAAGATTCGGCAACAATTCAGGAACGGCGGGAAGAAATTGTAAGTCGTATAGAACGAATTTCAAAATTTAATCAAAGTACACCTGGCTGGGTTTTAATGGATATGCGGAATTTGAGCGGAGATATTTCTTATCATGTAAAAGTGACAAAAGATAAAATAGGCGCTATTGAGTTAAATATTCTTTTGCTCAATACATTTTTTGAAAAATATACAGACATTCTTAAAACTTATTCATCCAGAGCAGATACCTGCGCTTTATATATTGCAAAAAAAGCTCAGACAATATTAAATGGCCTGAACAAACTGAATGAGGATTACCGGGTTGACTATATAAATGATACCAATCAAATGTTAAAATATGTGCATAGTCTGTGCTCCAGAACTTATGCAAAGCAATTGGGCGTGCCTGAAGAATGGGGGAATTGATTGCTGAAGTTTTAAAAAGTAAATATTGGTAGTATGGCTAGTTCATATTTTTTATCCGTCCGACAGGTAATAAAAAGAAGGTAGAAGTATTTTATTGAAAAAAATTAAGGATTGTATTTCATGAGCACGACAAAAACGGCATTATTAATTATTGATGCACAATATGATTTTTGCAATCCACAAGGAGCTTTATACGTGCCTGGTGCTGAGAAAGATGTAGAAAAAATCGCGCAGTTGATTGCCATCGATGGAGAAAAAATAGATGAAATTTTTGTCACTTTGGACACACATCATGTTCTTGACATTGCACATCCGCTTTTTTGGGAAGATCCGAATGGCAATACTGTTGCTCCTTTTACCTTAATTTCCTCAGCTGCTGTTATTGCCGGAAAATGGGTTCCGCGTTATCATAAGGAACATGTTCTGGAATATTTGAAAACGCTGGAAAATGAAGGTGAATTCAAGCACTTTATCTGGCCTGAACATTGTCTGATCGGTTCCAAAGGCGCTGCTTTGGATGACACTATTATGCATGCAATTCTGGCCTGGACACATCGTACCGGAAAAGATTACAAGGCAATTCCCAAAGGATTAAATCCTCTAACAGAACATTTTGGCGTTTTCAAAGCTCAGGTTTATATAGATAATGCGCCGGATACGGAGTTAAATAAAAATCTGTTGATCGAACTTGATACTTTTGACCGTATATTAATTGTTGGTGAAGCGCGTTCACATTGTGTGGCTACAAGTATTAAACAAATAGTTCAGTACGCACCAAACCTTGTTACCAAAGTTTCTGTGCTGACCGATTGTATGTCTGATGTTACTAATTGGGGGCATCTTGCAGATCCTATTTTTGAGGATGCCAAACAAAAAGGAATGTCATTCATTACTTCCCGCGAG